>Ga0209890_10001118_pt1 | contig 12211 bp, 13 predicted proteins | sample OrgsoiDNA2013049_FD_185799 | JGI IMG/M metagenome (GOLD analysis project Ga0209890, IMG submission 185799) | Permafrost soil microbial communities from the Arctic, to analyse light accelerated degradation of dissolved organic matter (DOM) -... | ecosystem: Environmental > Terrestrial > Soil >... | reverse complement strand
CGGGGCTGGCGGGGAGGTTCAGGACCGCGGTGAAGTCCTCGGTCCGGGTGCTGGTGGTGCTGGTCATCCCAGTCTCCTCTCAGTTCGTACAAGTGTGTTCTTGTACAGGCTAGTGCTTGTAACGCTAGGCAAAGCTCTGTCACGTGTCAAGAGGTCGTGGGGTACCTGCGGCCAAGTGCCTTCGCGATCATCCCCCACGGTTGGAGGCCATTCCTCACCAACTGACCGGCGGCGACGGACGGCCTGACACTGTGCCGTAACCGGATCGGCGTACGGACACCGAGACTCGGTTCCGATGCGCCCGGTCATCGTTCCGTCTACGGTTAGCTGCATGCCCAGGATTGTTTGGTGCGTGGGCCCCTGTGTAGCGGCGCTGAACGCTCGTCAGCAACACTGGGTCGAGGCCTAACAGTGGCCTTGGTCGATTCATCTGATGCAACACTGGAGACCAGCCATGCCCGCAGAATCCCGTGACCTCACCAACACCGTTGTGGCAATCACCGGCGCCAGCTCCGGCATCGGCGCCGCCTGTGCTCGGCTGCTACTGGAGGCGGGCGCGAAGGTGGCCGTGCAGGCCCGCCACCGTGACCGACTCGATGCGTTGGCCACCAAGTTCGGTGCCGAGAGCGTGCTCGTGGTGACCGGCGACGTTCAGGACCCGGCAAGCGCGACTGACTTAGTCGGCCAGGCCGTCGAGCACTTCGGTGCGCTGGACAGCATCGTGGTCAACGCGGGCATCGGCATGTACGGCGGAATCCTCGACGCCACCGACGACGACCTGCGTCGAATGATGCGTACGAACTTCGAAGGCACCGTATGGGCGGTTCGCGCAGCGGTGGCCCAGTTCCGCCGCGTCGCCCAGGCCGGCGGCGACATCGTCATCGTGAGCTCGGTGGCGGGCCTGCGCGGTGGCGAGGACGAAGCCGTATACGCGGCGACGAAGTTCGCCCAGGTCGGATTATCCGGGGCGCTCGACCGTGAGGTCCGCGCCGAGGGCATCCGCGTCACCACCATCTGCCCCGCCGGGGTTCATACCGAGTTCGCCATCGGTGCAGGGCGAACCGAAGGTGATCCCGCCCTAGATGAGTACTTACTGCCCGAGGACGTGGCACACGTCATCGCTGTCGTCCTGCAGCAGCCACGGCGCGTTCGGAGCACGCAATGGCAGCTGTGGAGCATGGGCCAGGGCAGCTGAGCAGCCGGTCCGTTCGCGCCGAGGTCGACTTTTCCTGGCTGAGCCTACGAGGCCCAGTCGAATGGTAAAGGGATCATTCTCGCCCGGTCCTCACTTTCGCCGATCCGGGCGGAAAGCCGCAGGGGCTTTCTCGGCGAATTGTCGGGTTACATGCCCGGGCGCAGACTGCCCGTTCGGGATAGTTCGAAACTCCATGCCCGCACCGCCATCCCGGCACGCGACGACGGTCAACGGCCGGCATGGGCCACGAATTGCCGTCGGCCGTGCACGATCTCAGGCAGCGCGGCCGATCGTTTGCAGGGTGGCTGTGCGGAGGTCGTCGGACTTGACGCCAAGCTCTGCCAGGACTGCGTTGATGTCACTGTCGTCACACCTCAGCAGCCCGCCCAGGATGTGCTCGCTGCCGATGGCACCGGCCTTGAGCCATTTCGCTTCACGCAGCGCCAACTGCAAGGTCTTCTTCGCGGGTCGAGAGAACCGCGGGTGGCCGGCCGCGGCGAGGCTGACTGTGCGGCAGAGCATCGGGACCGAAGGACTCGGTCAGGTGCTCAAGGACGACGCCCAGGTCGATGCCAACCGATAGGAGCGACTCTTCATCTTCTTGTGTAAGAAGACCCTCTCCCGGATTGCGCCGCCCGATGACCTTACGCACTCGATCCGTTTTCGCGATCCTGAGCCGGCCGGTGTTCGACGGCTCGCTGGGCCGGCCCGCAGGTCGGCGGGCACCCTGACCGCGACCTGCCCGGCGTGGTGCCGCCACGCCCGCCTGCGTCAGCAGAAACCGGCGACCCCGGCGTATCCCTTTCCTGCGAAGTGGCCTGACTCGTTGGGTCAGCTGAACTCTTGCAGGTCCAAGCTTCCCTTACGCGACAGGCACTTTCGCACGTCCGGACTCGACTCTGTCTTGGGTCACGAACCGTGAACACTGCGGCTCGGGTCAGCGCAGCCAGGGGTACTTCTTGACCAGATCCAGATTCGCCCACCAGCGACCGAGATAGCCGGCAGTCTTTCCGGCGTACGCGGCCACGACAACCAGAGCAAATGCCTCCAGGACGTGCTCGTCAACGACGGGGTTGGTCGAGCTAGTCGGTTGCCCGCCTCCCATCGTGGCAGGGGGCCAGGTGGCGAACCACATCAACATCACGAGAAGCGCGCCCGAGGCCGCAGCCGGTCGCAGAGCCACACCAAGAATGAAAGCGAGGCCGATGCCCAGGAGCCCGATCATGAACAACCAGTCCATCCCGGGCGCTCCGGCGATGTCACGGAAGAATCCCTGCAGCGGACCAACGTTGGCTCCGGACAGGAACCCCTTGGTGGGTGACCCTCCCCGGATCCACGCGTGGGCGCTGGGAGTGGAGTATCCCAAGCCGAACATCTTGTCGATGAAGGCCCACAAGAACAAGAAGCCAAGTGTCACGCGCAGCCCGATGAGGGCGACAGCCCCGCTGGGGTGTGCGCTGCTCGCTTCGGGGAGCGATTCGGGAACCGATTCTCCCGAGCCTTGGATTACGGCAGTGGAACCGACACGGTTATCGGTGACACTCCCTTCGGGGGCGACGTGCGTCGATACAACCATGGGTACCACGTCCTTCTTCGGACATCTGGGGTTTCCAGGTCCGCCTCTAACCTGCGCCGCCAGACACCGGCTCAGTAGTGCCAATGGTCCTATCTGGCCCGTCTGTTTCACCACATCGGCGACGTGTTGGCCGCCCCCTGCGACGAGCAGCAACACGTGGGAGGTCAGGCCGTGGCCAAAGGCCACGACAGACAGCGACCCGAGCACCACGCGGGATGGAGTTGGCCAACTTGATGTCTGGAGCGAAGAACGTCGGCCAGGATCCTGATGCGTCCCAACGCGATTCCCCCCAACGCCGGCGACCACGCCGATGACGAAGACGTTCGCCGCCTCCTCAGGTGACCAGGATCTGCGCGCCCAGGCTGCCCTGGGAGGCGCCCTGGGTGGTCCACGTGACGATCTGGCCTCACACCGCGCTGGGCTGGTTGAAGCGGAACTTCTCGATCACCCTGGTCCCGGCAGCCAGCTCCCAGCCGCCGAGACGACCACCAGGACCGCGACCAGCAGCCCGACCACAGCCGGCGGCGCCTGGTTCAGGTCCGAGCACGCTTCATGCCACGCCCACACGGTTTCGAGGTCGGCCGGGCGGTTGTTCGGGCACAGGCCTCCTCGACCGGCTGTAGTTGACGAAGCGTCCCGATTGCGGAACGGCCAGCGGGCGCTGCCATCGTCGTCAAACGGCACGGCAGCTGGCATCTCTCGGTAGCATGGGATGTGACTCGAACCGGCCGACTACGCGTCGTTCTTGTCCTTAACCTGCTTCTGGTCGGCGCCCTGGTCGCAGTGGGGTTGTCCGCGCATTCTCTCGGAGTTCTCGCCGAAGGTGTCGACTACCTCGCCGATGTCGCGGCTATCGCGGTGTCCCTGCTCGCTATCTGGCTGTCGAATCGGCCCCCCACTCTCAAGCATCCGCATGGGTACCCCAAGGCCACCCTTCTGACAGCTGCGGTTAACGCGGGGTGGCTGCTCGTGCTGAGCCTGCTGGTTGCGGCAGGTGCAACCAGTCGTCTGGTCACCGGCGCGCATGAGGTGCACGGTCTACCGGTTCTCATTGTCAGCGGCATCGCCGCCATTGTGATGGTGGTGTGCGCCCTCATCCTGGGTGGCGATGTCGACGACCTCAACGACGACAACGGAAGTCTCAACATGCGGGCAGTCTTCCTTGATACCGCCGCCGACGCGGCCGCTGCAGCCGGGGTTGCGGTCGCCGGTGGGATCATCCTCGCCGCCGGCGGCCTGTACTGGATTGACCCCGTCGTCGCCTTCGTCATCGCCATCGTCGTGGGCTATCACGCAGTGCGACTGCTCATTGTCATTACGGCAGCCCGACGGCCGCCCTCTCCGCAGTCCTTGGGCACGAGCCCATCGCGTCACTAGACGCACGACAACTAGAGCAGCTTGAGGCACTGGCTGGACGACCGCCGCCCGTCCCGCAGGGGATCGGTGACCGGTGACCCATGGTGATCGGGATGGCCCAGAAGTGCCGTGATCGCAGCGCCTCCATCGGCGCCGGTCGTCATGGGCTGGTAACCCACACCCCGGTCCGCATGATGGTGCGCCCGGCGATCTCGTTCTCCTCTCTCCAGGCTTGGACGCGCCGAGGGGCGACGTGAATGACGGTGTCTGCCCAGGTCCGCAGATCGCAGTTGTGTTTCGTCGTGTACGCCTCGACCTCGGCGCTGGACAGCGTCGCGGACGGAGCGAGGTCCGCGACACCATCGATGATCACCACATCACGCACCGTCCCAAGGGCAACGCGGACCCGTCGCACCAGGCCGATATTCACTGTGGTCGGCGAGTTGGCATTGGTGGCAAAGAGGAGTCGATCCTCGTGCCAGAGAAAGGACAACGGGATCAGCCAAGGACGATCATGGCTGGTAGTCGCTACCCAGGCGTCGACGTCATGATCAAGTCGCTGCCGGGTGTCCACTATGCGTTGATCCACGTTTCTCGGAGCCGCCACATCCAAGATCCTAGGGCGGCATTCCCGTGTTGTTTGGGGATCGGCTACCGGCATGACATCCCTGGCGTCAACTATCAGCCAGGCAGACCCTTGCCGCCATGCACCGTGAGCTGGGTCTGATCAGACATGCCCGTAATCAATGGTCGCGCTTCCTGGATGAGTGCCTGGATGTCTTAGGGTTCGAGCGACGCGTCATGAGCAGCCACGCTGGTCCAGACCTCGGAGACCCACACCGCCTCGGGCTCCTCGGATGTGCTGACGATGTAGTGAATACAGCCGGGGTTGCTCTCAAGCAACTTGGCTGGCTGCAGCAGGTAGTTAACCAGGTGATCGCGCCTATCGGGCTGAACCGAGAACTTGCCGAAGAATCCATGGTTCATCTCGGCACTGCAGTGGCAGCCAGCGAAGTCACTCGGAGCGTTCGGCAAAGGACCGCTCACCTCGATTAGTAAGTGGCAGAATGAGACGTGCCTGTTGATCGTCGCCCTGCTTTCGCTGCGGATGGTCCCTTCCTGGCGGAGATGCTCGTGGCGGCCGCCTTCTGGAGACCGGGCGGACCTAATGGCGGCCTCAGTGACGTAATGGACCGACCGGAGTTCGCACACTATGTCGCGGGATGGGCTCAGCCCTCCGACTGCGGCGTCATCGCGGAAGACGAGCGCCCGGTCGGGGCTGCCTGGTTCCGCTTCCTGCCCGCGACCGACCCCGGCTACGGCTTCGTTGACGCCGAGACGCCAGAAGTGTCAATAGGAGTCATCCTGAACCGGCGAGGCCAGGGAATCGGGGCTCGTCTTCTCGGTACCCTCGTCAAACAGGCACGCGGTAGGGGTCTGGCCACTCTCAGCCTCAGCGTCGAGGCTGACAACTGCGCGAGAAGAATGTACGAACGGGCCGGCTTCAAGACGGTTGGCGCTGTTGGCGGATCCCTCACCATGCTCCTGCGTCTGTAAGACTCACCTCTGCGACCGTGGCGCACGTCCCGCGAGGGATGCGCCCCAGCAAAGGGATCGGTAACCAGTCTGTCACCGGTCACCGGTCACCGATGGTCGTCAGGCGACGACCGCCGGCATCAACAGCTCGATATCATCTTCCACGTTGGTGATACCCGCAATTCCAAAGTTGTCGACGAGCACCTTCACGACGTTGGGAGACAGGAAAGCCGGAAGCGTCGGGCCAAGGTGGATGTCTTTGATACCCAGATGCAGGAGAGCCAGCAGGACGATGACCGCCTTCTGCTCATACCAGGCGATGTTGTATGAGATGGGAAGCTCATTGATGTCAGTGAGGCCGAAGGCTTCCTTGAGCTTCAGCGCGATGACGACCAGGGAGTACGAGTCGTTGCATTGACCGGCGTCCAGAACCCTCGGGATACCGCCGATGTCCCCGAGATCGAGCTTGTTGTACTGATATTTTGCGCACCCAGCAGTCAGGATCACCGTGTCCTGCGGCAGAGCCTGGGCGAACTCCTCATAATAGTTACGGGTCTTATGACGGCCGTCGCACCCGGCCATGACGAAGAACTGCCTGATCGCTCCGACCTTCACAGCGTCAACGACCTGGTCGGCCAGACCCATGACCTGGTTGTGGGCGAATCCCCCCACAATCTCACCGGTCTCGATCTGCGTCGGTGGCGGACATTTCTTGGCATGCGCAATCAGTGCCGAGAAGTCCTTGGCTTTCCCATCCACCCGATCGGCGACGTGCTTCACCCCGTCAAAGCCGACGACGCCGGTGGTGTAGAGGCGGTCCTTATAGCTGTCCTTCGGCGGCACGAGGCAGTTGGTGGTCAAGAAGATCACACCGTTGAACGAGTCGAACTCAGTGTTCTGCCGGTACCAGGCGTTGCCATAGTTGCCGAAGAGATTCTCATACTTCTTGAAGGCGGGATAGTAGTGGGCGGGGAGCATCTCACCATGGGTGTAGACGTCGACGCCGGTTCCCTGGGTCTGGACCAGCAGCTCCTCGAGGTCTTTCAGGTCGTGACCGCTGATGAGAATGGCGGGGTTGTTGCCCACCCCGATGTTGACCTTACTGAGCTCGGGGTGTCCGTAGGACGTGGTGTTTGCCTTGTCCAGGATGGCCATGACCTCAACACCGAACCGACCCGCTTCCAGGACCAGGGCGACGAGATCATCCGCCGTGAGCGTGTCGTCCAGGGCAGCCGCCAGGGCCTTTTCGACGAATGCGAAGATGCCCTCATCCTTGTGCGCCAGGGCATACGCATGCTCCGCATAGGCGGCGATGCCTTTCACGCCGTAGGTAAGCAGTTCCCTAAGCGAACGGACATCTTGGTCCTTTGTGGCCAGAACGCCCACCAGAGCTGCTTTCCATTCGAACTCACCCACCGATGCGGTCCAGGTTGCCGCATCCCCCAGATTGGCCGGGATCTCGCCACCCGCCGCAATGATGTCCTGTCGCAGAACTTCGCGAAGGCGGAGGCCTTCCCGGATGCGTTCCACAAACGAGTCTGCGCTGAAGTTGGCGTTGGTGATCGTGCTGAAGAGGCTCTCCATGAGGAACTCGTCGGTGGCTCTCTGTGAAATCTTCAGCTCACGCGCTTGTACTGCATACACGGCGATTCCCTTGAGGGTGTAGACCAGAAGGTCCTGCAGGTTGGCAACGTCCTCGGTCTTCCCACAGATCCCCTTGATCGTGCACCCGGTCCCTGTGGTTGTTTCCTGGCACTGATAGCAGAACATGCTCATTACTGGCGTCCACCTAAGACTGTATGTGAGTGATGGCTGGGAGCCGGATAGATGGGACATGCGGCTCCTCGGCCAGCCGTGAGGGCTGACCCCTGCGCACACTTTATTACTGTTTGTCCGTGAAAAATACGCGGACGCATCTGACCCCTCACCGGTCTGGGCGCGCGTACAGCCCGCGCACTACTACGCGGTCGTCGACTGCGGGAACATATCCAGTCGGCAGGACCCAGGCTCCGAGAACGGCTGCAACGCGATGGCCTCGGTGCGGCCCGGGTCAGCCCCGAGCTCGTCGAGGGCGCCACGGACTAGTCCCAGATGAACCGAACACACCACTTCTGGGTTGCGATGGGCTGCCTCGAGTAAGGGGCAGCGGCGCAGCCTTACGACGCGTACGCGGGCGTCGGCGCTCGGGGCGAACCCGAGCTCATCCAGCAGTGTGACCACCGTGCGGCGAGTGGCGACAGCGCTGCGCGATACCGCCGGGCCCGAGACTTGACCCTGGCTGAGCTGGGACCCCCGGACCAGCTCGCGACCCCACATCCGGCCTGCTTCAATCGCGTCAGCGCCTGGCTGGGCACTGATCTGCCCGATCTGCGCGGCCAGCACAGTCGCCAAAGCGGCATACTCCCGAGCCTCACGGTCGGAACCCACCGCGCGCACCGCGCTGTACAGCCAGGCGGGGCGCCCACGCCCCTGGGCAACCGCCTGGGTCCGGATGACCAGACCGCCACTCGACAGCCTGTCCAGGTGTTCGCGAATCGTATTGGGATGCTGACCAATCTGCGCCGAAAGGGCTGCCACGGTGCAGGACTCGGGCTGGTCGATCAGGGCATCCAGAATGGTGGCCTGGGCTGGGGAGAGATGGGACAGCCGACGGTTCATCTGTGCCGTAGGCAACGGTCCGTACCCCGACTGGGGAACCGCGAATGGCGCCAGGTTAGTTTTCACGGAAACAGTGTATTTAATTAAGTCCGGCCTCACCACTCGAAGCCGGACCGTGGCTATGTCGATCGCCCTCTGATCGTTACCTGGTCTGGCAGACCTCAGGACCACCGTCCACAAGGGGCGCTGGGCCGGATGCTTGCGTGGTCAGAGAGTGAGTCCCGATAGGCGAACCTTGGGTTGAGGCGTCATCAACGGCTAGCGCGCGACGCCCACGACGCAGTCCTGACTGTGCCGCTTGCCGGCCCGCCTGCGACCGAATCAGAGTGACCGGAGCGCGGTGTCTAGAGCGCTCATGAGTTCGGTCACACGGTTCCCGCTCGATGGGGCGACGGGGTAGCGCTTGAGCACCGCAACAAGAGCGGGCGTCGCCCGCTGGCGAGCGTGCTCAATCTGCGCTGCTCCAACACTTCGATCTCCGCCCGCGGCCAGCTCCGCGGCGCGCGCTGCGTGGGCTGCGGCGCCAAGGATGTGCCTGACCTGGGTCGATTTCGCGAGAGGGTGCAAGTAGGCCGCAGCTGCCGCATGGCCCGCGGCGCGTGCCGCGTCCCGAGCGGCCTGCGTCGTCGCCTCCTGCGCAGCCGCATGCGCAGCGAATGCGCTGGTTCGCTGCAACTTCGTGCGCTCAGCACCCTCAACGAAAATCCACGCCGCCTCGACGGCTGCGCGTGGCCGTCGGTCGCCAGGGTCACTTGCCTCGAAGATCGACAGGACCTCTTGAGCGCGCTCTGCGGCATAGCGGGCTACTACCCGGAGGTCCTGCGAACTCAGTTCGACCTTGCCGGCCTCGGTCGTCATGTCCTCATTGTTCATGTCCGCATTGTTTCGGAGCTGTCTGTCCCGATCGATCGGGCTGTTTGCGGGCGCCACGGTCGCGCCAGTAACGGTGAGTCAGAGACCGATCCTGCAACGGTAGTGGCTCGTCACTATCGACCGGCCTGCTGTGGGCCGTTCGGCTTACCATGCGCGGCATTCGTCCGGTCCCGTAAGAAGCAGCGGCTACGCCCTCTTGTTACGTTGCGGGCATGGTCCTCGAGCCCGAACCGGTGTTAGTCACTGACCCAACTCTGATGGAGGTCCTTGACGAGCTCCGCGCGAGGGAGCCGCTCTTCCATCGCCGGGAGCTCGGGACGACTAGGTCCCACTTCGAGGCGATGACCACTGAGGATTTTTGGGAGGTGGGTGCCTCTGGGCGTGCGTACAGCCGCGAGTACGTCCTGGACATCTTGGTGGAGAGGTACCAGCGCACAGATGCGGATGTGTGGGAGACCAGCGATTTCTACTGCCGCAGGATCGGTCTTGATGTGTACCTGCTGACGTACACCCTTCGGCAGGGAGAACGCGTCACCCGCCGGTCGACGCTCTGGGAGCACACGACGGGGCAGTGGAAGGTGCTGTACCACCAAGGCACTGTCGTTCCAGCCACCCAACCGCGCACATCCGGCTGACCCAGCCCGGCCGCACAGCCTCGGCGACATCGTCGACGTTCGCCGTATACGGATCCCCGACCGGCACAGCGAGGACCTGTTCGTTGGCATCCACGTCGAAGGGTTTGGGCGTCCGGTCATCGTTCCGCTTACGAGCACGCTTCAGGTGGCGTTTGGGGTGGGGGCCTTAGGTTCGCCGCCGGGCGTAGCGGGTGGAGCACAGTGGTACGAATACCGCGAGCAGTATGGCGGTCCAGGCCAGGGTGGCGATGACGGGGTGTTCGAGCGGCCACGCGCCGTTGGTTGGGACGGTGGGATTGCCGAAGAGGGTGCGCGCGGCGCTCGAGAGGGCGCTGAGGGGGTTCCAGTTTGCGAGGACGTGTAGCCAGGTGGGCATTCCGGCGGTCGGGACGAAGACGTTAGAGATCATCGTGAATGGGAAGACGAGGATGGACAGTTGTGCTGCTGTCTGCTCGTTGCCGACGATCAGGCCGAGGTACATGCCGATCCAGGTGGCGGCGAACTGGAAGGCTACGAGAAGCGCGGCTGCTTCCAGGGCTGGTGCCAGGCCGTTGCGGCGCGGGCGCACACCACCGGCCTGACGCACCCAAGCTAGACCGAGTTGTCGGTAGGTACCGGCGACGGCAGAGGCATCAGTCATGAACTCCCCGGCTTGCCACGCAGCCCAGAATGGCTGGATTAGTTCGGCCACGATTTGGTTGGAGAAACGGATGGTCATCGGCACCCTCATATCTTCGGGTGTTGCGACGACCGCTAGAACCTAAGGATCTTGCTGCGGTGATTGCTGAGTTCACTTGTCGAGAGCAGAGAAGCCCTTGAACCCTGAGCCGCGGGCAGGGAGAAGAAGAGCTGCGCGACGCGGACTTGGAAGTCGGTCAGGGCCAGTCCATCTGCATCGCCGGACGCGGAGGTCCCTAGGCCACGTCCTCGAGAGTGGAGTTGACGACGTGCGACCATGCGGCACGAACATCTCGGGGGAGAACCAGGTTGTCCCACAGGTCAACGAGCAGGGCGCCGTCGATATAGGTGAGTACGTCTGCGGGTGTGCCCTCGCGGAGCACGATCTCGTATACGCGGGCCCGCTGTTCGCGGTTGGAGAGCTTGAGCTGCCGGTTGGGTTGGGACCAGGTCAGGTGCAGGGGAAGGGCGATGGTGGCCAGTGCCTGGCGCACGGGCAGTCGGGGCAGGAAGGTCGGCACGAGTGTGGTGCGACTGCGGGAGAGGGCTCGTTCCGCAAACTCGACCTGGGGCACCACCGACAGTTGTTGCCCGGCAGCGGCCAGCAGCCGGGCGGCGGTCTCCATGGTGGGGGAGGTGCGCCCGTGCTCGTATGCCGACAGCGTGGGTCGGGAGGTGCGCGCACGGATGGCGAGCTCGCTCTGCGACAGGCGGGCTTCGTGGCGCGCTCGGATAAGTAGTTCGGCGGTGCTCATCAGTCCTCCCAAGACGTATCTACTTCGATACTCTACTGGTAAGGGGGCCGAATTCCCGCAACGCAGTGCTGGTCTGTTTTGTATGAGGCTTTCCCGTCCACCGCACGTTGATGGCGGTCCAAGTTCATGGACACCGGCGACGAAGGGGTCAGCGGTGAGACCGTTCGCCGTCCCGAAAGCGGACGGTCTGCGGCACGGCAACCAGAGCGCCGACGAGGGGAAGTCAGCAATCCCCGTTACGGTGACCGGTCACCGAACCGAAGCCGGACAGGATGCAGCAGGAACTTGGCCAGATCCACTCGCTCGGTAACTCATAGGTGTTGACGTTCTCAACCATCAGAATTTCTTGGACGCCCTCACCGGCGTGCCCTTGCCTGCGCAGGTTGGCCGACTGATCCTGCCCCTGCATTTGACCGGATCACCACAAGAAGTATGGCGACACGAGCCCGGCGTGAAGGGTCTCATCTGTGGCAGGGTTGGCGCAGGGAACGAGGGGGACGAGGGAACCAGGAATCCTTGTCAACGATGCGCTCGCAACAGGAGGTGGTGGTGCCGACCCCCCTACTCGAGACGAAGCTCTTTGTCCCCAGGCCGCGACGTGGACTGGTGGCGCGGCCGCGACTGAGCGAGCGTCTCGACCGCGGGGGCGCGTCGAAGCTGATGCTCGTCTCCGCACCCGCCGGCTTCGGCAAGACGACGCTGCTCGCCGAGTGGCTGGCCGCGGGACCGGCCGCGCCGACCAGTCAGCGGTCCGCCGCCTGGCTGTCGCTCGACAAGGGCGACAACGATCCCGCGTCCTTCTGGACCTATGCGATCGCCGCGCTGCGGACGGTGGCACCGGAGGTTGGCGCGAGCGCGCTCACGCTTCTCCAGGAGCCCCAACCGCTCCCGATCCCCACGGTGCTGACCACGCTGCTCAACGACCTCGGTGCCATCGCGAGCGACCTGG
>Ga0209890_10001117_pt1 | contig 12223 bp, 21 predicted proteins | sample OrgsoiDNA2013049_FD_185799 | JGI IMG/M metagenome (GOLD analysis project Ga0209890, IMG submission 185799) | Permafrost soil microbial communities from the Arctic, to analyse light accelerated degradation of dissolved organic matter (DOM) -... | ecosystem: Environmental > Terrestrial > Soil >... | reverse complement strand
GGGCTGGTGATGGACCTGAGCATTGACCGGAACATGGCCCTCGCTTCGCTGGGCCGGCTGCGCCAGTTCGGCCTGATCCGGCCATCGAGTGAACGGGAACTGGCCATCACCTGGGCCGAGCGCCTCCAGTTGAAGTTCTCGCGACTGCGTGACGCCGTCTCCACGCTCTCTGGCGGCAACCAGCAGAAGGCCGTCCTCGGCAAGTGGCTGGCGCGCAGCCCTTCGCTGCTCATCATCGACGAACCCACCCGTGGCATCGACGTCGGCACCAAGGCCGAGGTGCACCGCCTCCTCGACAAACTGGTGGCCGAGGGACTGGCCGTGCTGATGGTCTCGTCCGAACTGCCCGAGGTCCTCGGCGTGGCCGACCGGGTGCTGGTGCTCAGGGAAGGCCGCATCACCGCCGAGTTCACGCGGACCGAGGCAGACGAGGATGCCATCATGCGCGCGGCGACCGGCCAGACCGGTGCCCGGCTGTCGGCCGCGGTGCTCGTGGTCGCGGTCGCGGACGACGAACTGACCTGGAAGAGCCTGCGGAACGTCCCGGGGCTGCGGCTGCTCGCCGACACCCAGCTCAACACCTACGACGTGCTGGCTGCCGATCACGTGGTCTTCACCGCCGAGGCGCTGCAGGCCTTCACCAGCCGGGGCAACGCGACGGGTAGCGAGGAGGCAGCCCAGTGAAGGGCACCGACAATCCGAGGGACATCCTCTTGCGGCCAGTGATCTCCGAGAAGAGCTACGGCCTGCTCGATGAGGGGAAGTACACGTTCATCGTGGCGCCGGACGCCAACAAGACCGAGGTCCGGCTGGCCGTCGAGGAGGTCTTCGGCGTCAAGGTGACCGGGGTGAACACGGTCAACCGGCGGGGCAAGCGCCGCCGTACCCGGGTGGGCTGGGGCAAGCGGCCGGACACCAAGCGGGCGATCGTCACCCTCGCCGAGGGCGACCGGATCGACATCTTCGGCGGCCCGGTCCGGTAGCGGCAGGCACGATACAGGAGATTTGAGCACTCATGGCTATCCGTAAGTACAAGCCGACCACGCCGGGCCGGCGCGGTGCCAGCGGCTCCGACTTCGCCGAGATCACCAGGGACGAGCCGGAGAAGTCGCTGGTGCGTCCGCTGCACTCCAAGGGCGGCCGCAACGTGCACGGCCGGATCACCACGCGGCACCAGGGCGGCGGGCACAAGCGCGCCTACCGGCTGATCGACTTCCGGCGGCACGACAAGGACGGTGTCCCGGCCAAGGTCGCGCACATCGAGTACGACCCGAACCGGACCGCCCGTATCGCGCTGCTGCACTACGCCGACGGCGAGAAGCGCTACATCATCGCCCCCCAGGGACTGTCCCAGGGGGACCGGGTGGAGAACGGCCCCGCGGCCGACATCAAGCCCGGTAACTGCCTGCCGCTGCGCAACATCCCGACCGGCACGGTGGTGCACGCCATCGAGCTCCGGCCGGGCGGCGGGGCCAAGATTGCCCGGTCGGCCGGGTCCGGCGTCCAGCTGCTGGCCAAGGAGGGCGCTTACGCCCAGCTCCGGATGCCCTCGGGTGAGATCCGGCGGGTGGACGTGAGCTGCCGGGCCACGGTCGGCGAGGTCGGCAACGCCGAGCAGGGCAACATCAAGCTCGGCAAGGCGGGACGCAACCGGTGGAAGGGCAAGCGCCCGTCCGTGCGCGGCGTCGCGATGAACCCGGTTGACCACCCGCTCGGCGGCGGCGAGGGCAAGAGCTCCGGCGGGCGCCATCCAGTCAGCCCCTGGGGCCAGCCCGAAGGGCGTACCCGGCGGGCCCACAAGCCCAGCGACCGGCTCATCAGCCGCCGTCGGAGCAGGAAGAAGCGGTAGGAGCAATAGCCGATGCCTCGTAGCCTTAAGAAGGGCCCTTTCGTCGACGACCACCTGCTCAAGAAGGTGGACACGCAGAACGAGAAGGGCAGCAAGAACGTCATCCGGACGTGGTCCCGGCGCTCGATGATCATCCCGGCCATGCTGGGTCACACGATCGCCGTCCACGATGGCCGTAAGCACATCCCGGTGTTCATCACTGAGTCGATGGTCGGCCACAAGCTCGGGGAGTTCGCGCCCACGCGGACGTTCCGCAGCCACGTGAAGGACGATCGGCGCAGCCGGCGCTAGATCCAGTTGACGCAGAGACGGAGATACTGATGGAAGCGAGGGCAAAGGCGCGCTACGTGCGTGTCACGCCGCGGAAGGCCCGCCGTGTGGTGGACCTGATCCGCGGGATGCCCGCCGAGGAGGCCCAGGCGGTGCTCGCCTTCGCGCCGCAGTCCGCCAGCGGCCCGGTCGGCAAGGTACTGGCGAGCGCGATCGCCAACGCGGGTGGCGGCGACCGGCGGTCCGACCGCGGCGCGCTCGTGGTGAGCCGGGCCTGGGTCGATGAGGGGCCGACGCTCAAGCGGTTCCGCCCGCGGGCCCAGGGCCGCGCCTACCGGATCAACAAGCGCACCAGCCACATAACGGTGATCGTCTCTGACGAGGCCAAAGGAGGGACCCGCTAGTGGGACAGAAAGTGAACCCGCACGGGTTCCGGCTTGGCATCACCACCGACTTCAACAGCACCTGGTACGCCGACAAGCTGTATAAGGAATACGTCAAGGAAGATGTGGCGATCCGCCGCATGCTGCAGCGCGGCATGGAGCGGGCCGGCATCTCCAAGGTCGAGATCCAGCGGACCAGGGACCGGGTCCGGGTGGACATTCACACCGCCCGCCCGGGCATCGTCATCGGCCGCCGTGGCGCCGAGGCGGACCGCATCCGCACCGACCTGGAGAAGCTGACCGGCAAGCAAATCCAGCTGAACATCCTCGAGGTCAAGAACCCTGAGATCGACGCCCAGCTCGTCGCGCAGGGTGTCGCCGAGCAACTGTCCAGCCGGGTGTCCTTCCGGCGGGCCATGCGCAAGGCGATGCAGAGCGCGATGAAGGGCGGCGCCAAGGGTATCCGAGTGCAGTGCTCTGGTCGCCTCGGCGGCGCGGAGATGTCGCGCTCGGAGTTCTACCGCGAGGGGCGGGTGCCACTGCACACGCTGCGCGCGGACATCGACTACGGCTTCTACGAGGCCCGCACCACGTTCGGCCGCATCGGCGTGAAGGTCTGGATCTACAAGGGCGAGGCGCTCGCGACCCACGCGGCGCGCGAGGCGGCGGCTGCGGCTCTGCGGGCCGGCGGCCCGCGCCGGGACCGGCCGGGTGGCCCCGCACCGCGTCGCGGCCGCCAGGACCGTCCGGATCGCCGCGAGCGGGGCGACCGTCCCGACCGTGGCCCCGGTGGCGCGGGCGGGCCCGCTGCGGCCCCGGCCGAGGCCCCGGCCAGCGCGTCGGCGAGCCCGGCGGGCGCAACCGGAGCGGAGGGTTAGTCATGCTCGTTCCGCGCAGAGTCAAGCATCGTAAGCAGCACCGGCCGCCCCGTAGGGGTCAGGCCAAGGGCGGCACGAGCGTGGCCTTCGGCGAGTTCGGAATCCAGGCGCTGGAGCACTCCTACGTGACCAACCGGCAGATCGAGGCGGCCCGTATCGCCATGACGCGGCACATCCGCCGTGGCGGGAAGGTCTGGATCAACATCTTCCCGGACCGGCCGCTGACCAAGAAGCCGGCCGAGACCCGGATGGGCTCCGGAAAGGGCTCGCCCGAGTGGTGGGTGGCCAACGTCAAGCCGGGCCGGGTCATGTTCGAGCTGTCCGGTGTGTCCGAGCCGATCGCCCGGGAGGCACTTCGCCGGGCGATCCACAAGCTCCCTATGAAGTGCAAAGTCGTTACCCGAGAGGGCGGTGAGGCGTGATGGCAACGGGCCTGACCGCCAACGAGCTGCGGACGTCCACCGAGGACGAGCTGGGCAGCAAGCTGGCCGAGGCGAAGGAGGAGCTGTTCAACCTCCGTTTCCAGGGTGCTACCGGCCAGCTTGAGAACCACGGGCGGCTGCGTGCCGTCCGCAAGGAGATCGCCCGCATCTACACGGTGATGCGGGAGCGCGAGCTCGGCATCGTCGTGGAGCTTTCGGATGAGGACGCCGAGCAGGAGGCGGACACCAATGAGTGAGAACACGGGGACCGCTGCCAGCCGGGACGCGGCCCGCGGTTACCGCAAGGCCCGGGAGGGCCTGGTGACCAGCGCCAGGATGGACAAGACCGTCGTGGTCGAGGTCGAGGACCGCGTGAAGCATCCCAAGTACGGCAAGGTCATCCGCCGTACCAAGAAGTACCAGGCACACGACGAGGCCAACACCTGTGGCATCGGCGACCGTGTGCTGCTGATGGAGACCCGGCCGATGTCGGCCACCAAGCGGTGGCGCGTGGCCGAGATCCTCGAAAAGGCCAAGTAGGTAACTCGCCGGCCACGATGCCCGGCGTGAGGAAGCAGGAGTTGACGTGATCCAGCAGGAGTCGCGGCTCAAGGTCGCCGACAACACGGGTGCCAAGGAGATACTGTGCATCCGTGTGCTCGGCGGTTCGGGCCGGCGATACGCGGGCATCGGCGACGTCATCGTGGCAACCGTGAAGGACGCGCTTCCCGGTGCCGGCGTGAAGAAGGGCGATGTCGTCAAGGCCGTCGTCGTGCGCACCCGCAAGGAGCGCCGCCGCGGTGACGGCTCCTACATTCGCTTCGATGAGAACGCGGCCGTGCTGATCCGGGACGGCGGGGACCCCCGCGGCACCCGTATCTTCGGCCCGGTCGGCCGCGAGCTGCGTGAAAAGCGGTTCATGCGGATCATCTCGCTCGCGCCGGAGGTGCTCTAGTGAAGATCAAGAAGGGCGACCACGTGATCGTCGTCGCGGGCCGGGACCGCGGCCGCGAGGGCACGGTCATCGCCTCCTACCCCGAGCGCCAGCGGGTGCTGGTCCAGGGCGTGAACATGGTGAAGAAGAACACCAAGGTCACGCAGGGTATGCGCGGGAACAAAGAGGGCGGCATCGTCCATCAGGAAGCGCCGATTCACGTGAGCAACGTGCAGATCGTCGACCCGGACACGAAGAAGCCGGCCCGCGTCGGCTACCGCGTTGACGAAGACGGCAAGAAGGTCCGGGTTTCCCGGCTCAGCGGTAAGGACATCTGATGCCAGCAGCGACGAGAGAGGCGAGCACGGCTGCGCCCCAGCCGGCGGTGCCGCGCCTCAAGGAGCGCTACCTCAGCGAGATCGCGCTGGCGCTCCGGGATGAGTTCAAGTACGGCAACGTCATGCAGACGCCCGGCCTGGCCAAGATCGTGGTCAACATGGGTGTCGGCGAGGCGGCCCGGGACGCCAAGCTGATCGAGGGTGCGGTCCGCGACCTGTCCCTCATCACCGGGCAGAAGCCGGCCGTGGCCCGGGCGAAGAAGTCCATTGCCCAGTTCAAGCTGCGCGAGGGCATGCCGATCGGCGCGCACGTGACGCTGCGCGGCACCCGGATGTGGGAGTTCGCCGACCGGCTGCTGACGATCGCGCTGCCGCGGATCCGTGACTTCCGCGGCCTGTCGCCCCGTCAGTTCGACGGCCGCGGCAACTACACGTTCGGCCTGACCGAGCAGCTGATGTTCCATGAGATCGACCCCGACCGGGTGGACCGGCAGCGCGGGATGGACATCACCTTCGTCACGACCGCAACCAACGATGAAGAGGGCCGCTCGCTGCTGCGGCGCCTCGGTTTCCCCTTCAGGGAGGGTTGATAGTGGCGAAGAAGGCGCTGGTGGTCAAGGCCAACCGGAAGCCCAAGTTCGCGGTGCGCTCGTACACGCGGTGCACCCGCTGTGGGCGGCCGCGGGCCGTGTACCGCAAGTTCGGTCTCTGCCGTATTTGCTTCCGCATGATGGCGCACAACGGAGAGCTTCCGGGCATCACCAAGTCCAGCTGGTAGTCCACGGGCGGCCGCCGCGCCTCGGCGGCCGCCGATGAGGAAATAGACCGACCCCTGGGTGCGCGCCGCGCACCCACCGACCACACCGTAGGTCCGTACCGCCCGGGCAGGCAGCCGGGGCGGAGGACGGAAACCGCGGTGAGGAGGGCCATCAGGCCATGACGATGACCGACCCGATCGCAGACATGCTGACCCGTCTGCGTAATGCGAACTCTGCGTACCACGACAGCGCTTCCATGCCCTACTCCAAGATCAAGTCCCACATCGCTGAGATTCTCCAGCAGCAGGGCTACATCGCCGGCTGGTCGGTGGAGAGCGCCGAGGTGGGCCGGAAGCTCGTGCTCAACCTCAAGTACGGCAACTCCCGCGAGCGCTCGATCGCCGGTATCAAGCGGGTGTCCAAGCCGGGGCTGCGGGTGTACGCGAAGAAGGACAACCTGCCGAAGGTCCTGGGCGGGCTGGGTGTCGCGATCATCTCGACGTCCAACGGCCTGATGACCGACAAGCAGGCCAACAAGCGCGGCGTGGGCGGCGAAGTCCTCGCCTACGTCTGGTAAGAGGGGAGGCGGCTATGTCAAGGATTGGACGGCTCCCCATCACGGTGCCCGGCGGCGTCGACGTCGCCATCGACGGGCAGGACGTCACCGTCAAGGGGCCGAAGGGGACGCTGAGCTACAGCGTGCCGGAGCCACTGACGGTCGTCCGCGAGGACGACGGCACGGTAAAGGTCACCCGGCCCGACGATGAGGGCCGGAACCGGTCGCTGCACGGCCTGTCGCGCACGCTGATCGCCAACATGGTGACCGGGGTGACCGACGGTTACCGCAAGACCCTGGAGATCGTCGGGGTCGGCTACCGGGTCCAGGCCCGGGGGCAGAACCTCGAGTTCGCGCTCGGCTACAGCCACCCGGTGACCGTGGCGCCCCCGGAGGGCATCACCTTCCGGGTCGAGGCGCCCACCCGCTTCGTGGTCGAGGGCATCGACAAGCAGCAGGTCGGCGAGATCGCGGCCAAGATCCACAAGCTGCGCAAGCCCGACCCGTACAAGGGCAAGGGTGTTCGGTACCAGGGCGAGCAGGTTCGCCGCAAGGTCGGGAAGGCTGGGAAGTAGCCATGGCTAGCACGAAGACCAGGTCCCGTGCGCGCGGCGGGCGGCGGCTGAGCGCCCGCGCCGCGGCACAGGCCAAGCGGCACCTGCGGGTGCGCAAGAAGGTCACCGGCAGCCCGCAGCGGCCCCGGCTCGTCGTGAACCGTTCCGCGCGGCACATGTTCGCGCAGATCGTCGACGACACCGCGGGCCGCACGCTGGCGTCCGCGTCCTCGCTGGCTGCGGACATCCGCGGGGGTGACGGCGACAAGACGGCCAAGGCCCGCCAGGTCGGCGAGCTGCTGGCGCGGCGGGCCTCCGAGGCCGGCATCACGGCCGTGGTGTTCGACCGTGGCGGTTACGCCTACCACGGCCGGCTGGCAGCGCTCGCCGATGCCGCCCGGGAAGGCGGGCTCGATTTCTGATGGCCCCCATGAACCGCATGAACGTAATACCTGAGATGAGGATGAACTAATGCCAGGAGCTCCGCGGCGCGGTGGCGGCGGCGGCGAGCGGCGGGAACGCCGTGACGACCGACGTGGAGGCGGGGCCGACAAGCAGCCGGCCTACCTCGAGCGCGTGGTCACCATCAACCGGGTGGCCAAGGTGGTCAAGGGTGGCCGCCGGTTCAGCTTCACCGCGCTCGTCGTGGTGGGTGACGCCAACGGCATGGTCGGCGTCGGTTACGGCAAGGCCAAGGAGGTGCCCGCGGCGATCGCCAAGGGCGTCGAGGAGGCCAAGAAGCACTTCTTCCGGGTACCGCGTATCGCCGGCACCATCCCGCACACGGTGCAGGGCGAGGACGCGGCCGGTGTCGTGCTGCTGAAGCCGGCCAGCCCCGGTACCGGCGTCATCGCCGGTGGCCCGGTGCGCGCCGTGCTCGAGTGCGCAGGCATCCATGACGTGCTCTCCCGCTCGCTCGGTTCCTCCAACCCGATCAACGTCGTGCACGCGACGGTGGCGGCGCTGAAGGGCCTGAGCCGGCCGGAGGAGATCGCGGCCAAGCGCGGCCTGCCCATCGAGGACGTCGCTCCGGCGGCGATGCTCCGGGCCCGTGCGGCTGCGGCCAGCTAGGCGGGAGCAGCAGCATGGCACAGTTGAAGGTCACTCAGATCAAGTCAGAGATCGGTGGTACGCGACCGCAGCGTGATTCGCTGCGCTCGCTCGGCCTGAAGCGGATCGGGCAGGTTGTCCTCAAGCCGGACAAGCCTGAGTTCCGCGGCATGATCGAGGCCGTTCGCCACCTGGTAAGCGTGGAGGAGGTGGACTGACATGCCACCAGCCAAGCCAGAGAATGAAGACGCCGCGCAGGAAGACGCCGCGCAGGAAGACGCTCCCGAGGCCGCCAGGGCCAGCAGCGCCAGTGAGACGGCGGCCCAGAGTCCGGCGGCACAGGGCCCGTCGGCCGCAGCGGCTCCGGAGTCTCCGGAGTCTCCGGAGGGCCGGGAAGGCGCCACCGGCCGCGGCCTGAAGCTGCACCACCTCAGGCCGGCGCCCGGGGCGCGCACCGCCAAGACCCGCGTCGGCCGCGGTGAGGCCTCGAAGGGCAAGACCGCGGGGCGCGGCACCAAGGGCACCAAGGCGCGCAACACGATGCGCCTGGGCTTCGAGGGCGGCCAGATGCCGCTAAACCGGCGCGTGCCGAAGCTCAGGGGCTTCTCCAACGCCGGGTTCGGCACCACCTACCAGGTGGTGAACACGGGCCGGCTCGCGGAGCTGTACCCCTCGGGCGGCGACGTGACCCCGGACGACCTCGTGGCCAGGGGCGCCATCCGCAAGGGCGAGCGGGTCAAGGTGCTCGCCGACGGCGACCTCTCGGTGGCCCTGCGGGTGAGCGCGCACGCGTTCTCCGCGTCGGCGCGGGAGCGAATCACCGGCGCCGGCGGGTCCGTCACGGAACTCTGAGCGTGTCCCATCCGTTTCCCTTAGTTGTTTTCGGAGCGCCCGCCGCAGGCGGGCGCTCCGACCTTCTGGAGAAGACAATGCCGGAACTGCCGGGTAGGATACGGAAGCCGCACGGCTGGGTGATACCGATCAATCGAACCGAGGGCTGCGCATGCTGACCGCGTTCCTCCGGGCCTTCCGGACGCCAGACCTGCGCAAGAAGCTGCTCTTCACAATCGGCATCATCGCGCTGTTCCGCTTCGGGGCGGCCGTACCGACCCCGGGTATCTCCGAGAAGGCGATCACCTACTGCGCAGGCGTCGAGTCGAGCAGCGGCGCGGCGCAGGGCGTCTACCAGCTCATCAACCTGCTGAGCGGTAACGCGCTGCTGCGAATGTCGGTGTTCGCGCTCGGCATCATGCCATACATCACCGCCAGCATCATCCTGCAGCTGCTCACCGTGGTCATCCCGCGGCTCGAGGCGCTGAAGAACGAGGGCCAGGCGGGCACGGCCAAGATCACCCAGTACACCCGGTACCTGACCATCGGGCTGGGCGTGCTGCAGTCCACCGGGTACGTGGAGCTGGCCCGGTCGGGCCGGCTGTACCCGAACTGCAGCGAGAACCTCATCCCGAACTCGTCGGTCTTCACCATCGCCACCATGGTGATCACCATGGTGTCCGGCACGGCCGTCATCATGTGGATGGGCGAGCTGATCACCGACCGCGGCGTCGGCAACGGCATGTCGGTCATCATCTTCACGCAGGTGATCGCGGTCATCCCCGGCGGCCTGCTGGAGATCTACCGCACCAAGTCGGCGTTCGTCACCGGCATCACCGTGGTCGTGCTGATCGCGATCGTCGCGTTCATCGTGTTCATGGAGCAGGCGCAGCGGCGGATCCCGGTGCAGTACGCCAAGCGGATGGTCGGCCGCCGCATGTACGGCGGGACATCCACCTACATCCCGCTGAAGGTCAACCAGGCCGGGGTCATCCCGGTCATCTTCGCCTCGTCCCTGCTGTACATCCCCCAGCTGGCGGCGTCGCTGTTCGGGAACCAGAACAGCCCGCAAGGCTGGGTGGCCTGGGTCGACCGCTACTTCGCGCAGACCGACTCGGCCCTCTACATGGTCATCTTCTTCCTGCTCATCATCGGCTTCACGTACTTCTACGTGTCGATCACCTTCAACCCGACCGAAGTCGCCGACAACATGAAGAAGTACGGTGGCTTCATTCCCGGTATCCGGCCCGGCCGGCCTACCGCCGAGTACCTGAACTACGTGCTCACGCGCCTCACCGCGCCCGGTTCGCTGTACCTGGCGACGATCGGCCTGATCCCGATGGTGGCGTTCGCGTTGATGAACGTGAGTAACGAGATACCGTTCGGCGGCACGAGCCTGTTGATCATGGTCGGCGTCGGCCTGGACACGGTGAAGCAGATCGAGAGCCAGTTGCAGCAGCGCAACTATGAGGGTTTCCTCCGATAGTGCGCATCGTCCTCGTCGGGCCCCCCGGAGCGGGCAAGGGGACACAGGCCCAATTCATCGCATCGCACCTGGCGATCCCGAAGATATCGACAGGTGATATCTTCCGGCACAACGTCACCAACGGGACGCCGCTGGGTGTGCAGGCCAAGGAGTACATGAACCGCGGCGACCTGGTGCCCGACGAGGTCACCATCGCCATGGTCCATGACCGGCTCGGCGAGGACGACGCCCAGGCGGGCTTTCTGCTGGACGGCTTCCCGCGGAACGTGCCGCAGGCCGAAACGCTGAAGAAGATGCTCACCGACTGGGAGGCCCGGCTCACCGTCGTCCTCGAGCTGGTCGTGGACGAGGACGAAGTGGTCCGCCGGCTGTCCGGGCGCCGGACCTGCCGGCGGTGCGAGCGGGTGTGGCACATCCTGTTCGACCCGCCCAGCCGGGACATGATCTGTGACGCCTGCGGCGGTGAGCTGTTCCAGCGGGACGACGACCGTGAAGAGACCGTCCGGCACCGCCTCGAGGTCTACACCAAGCAGACCGCGCCGCTGGTCGCCTACTACGCTGACGAGGGCATCCTGATCGGGATCGACGCGACCGGGCCGGTCGAGGAGATCACCGAACGGGCGCTGGCCGCGCTGCGGCCGTTCGCTCGCTGACGAGGCCGTTGACGAGCCTGTTGATGAGGAGGCCCAGGACGAAATGGGAGCGGCGCGGATGAGGCCCGGGTCCGGCATCGAGATCAAGACCCCGGAGCAGATCCGGTCGATGCGGCAGGCCGGACTGGTGGTGGCCCGCACCCTGGCCGTCCTCCGCGAGGCGGTCAGGCCCGGCATCAGCACCGCCGACCTGGACGAGCTGGCCGAGCGTGAGATCCGGGGGGCGGGGGCGACCCCTTCCTTCCTGGGCTACCACGGATACCCGGCGTCGGTCTGCACGTCGGTCAACCAGGTCATCGTGCACGGCATCCCCCGCCCGGACACGGTGCTGCACGAGGGGAACATCATCTCCATCGACTGCGGCGCCATCGTCGACGGCTGGCACGGCGACGCGGCCCTGACCATCGGCGTCGGGGAGATTGCGCCGGAGCTGGCCCGGCTGCTGGAGGTCTGCGAGACCTCGCTGTGGCAGGGCCTGGCCCAGGCGCAGGTGGGGCGCCGGCTGACCGACATCTCCCATGCGGTCGAGGCGACCATCCAGGCCGCCGGATCGTACGGGATCATCGAGGAGTACGTGGGCCACGGCATCGGCAGCGCCATGCACATGGAACCGCCGGTGCCCAACTACGGCCGCCCGGGCCGCGGGCCGCGGCTGCGGGAGGGGATGGCCATCGCGGTGGAGCCGATGGTCGTGCTCGGCCGCGCCGAGACCGAGACGCTCGAAGACGAGTGGACGGTCGTCAGTGCGGATGGCAGCTACGCCGCGCACTATGAGCACACGGTCGCGATCACCCCGGAGGGTCCCTGGGTGCTGACCGCGGAGGACGGTGGGACGGCCGGATTCACCGCCATCGGCCAGCCGTCAGTTGCCGTCCGGGCACCCGAAGAGGCACTCTCAGAAGAGAGGCCCCGGCGCTAGGCTCCGGGCCACCGCCGGCCAGCGGCCGGCGGGATCACCCGGGCGGTCCCGGGCGACAGGTGAGGAGGACGCCGATGCCGGACGCACGGATCCGCGCTTCCGACGCGGACCGGGACCGGGTCGTGGCGCTCCTGCAGGAGCACCACGCGGCCGGGCGGCTGACGGCGGAGGAGTTCAGTGAGCGGATCGACGCGGCGCTGCGGGCCCGGACCCTCGGTGAGCTCGATGAGCTGCTGGCCGACCTGCCGCACATTGACCTGAAGCGCTACACGCTGCCGGATGCCTCGCTGCACCGGCCCCCGGCCCAGGGCCTACTCCCAGCCGCGGGCATAAAACCGGGCC
>Ga0209890_10001116_pt1 | contig 12224 bp, 11 predicted proteins | sample OrgsoiDNA2013049_FD_185799 | JGI IMG/M metagenome (GOLD analysis project Ga0209890, IMG submission 185799) | Permafrost soil microbial communities from the Arctic, to analyse light accelerated degradation of dissolved organic matter (DOM) -... | ecosystem: Environmental > Terrestrial > Soil >... | reverse complement strand
ACCGGGGGAGGAGATCAGAGTGCTCATTGCCTCACCCTATTTCGCTGGTGGCGCAGGCGAAACCGCTACCTCCCGGTAACACTGACGGGTAACAAAGGCAGGTCACGATGGGGGTTGTGAATCGCCATACGCGCACCACAAGGTAAGTTGCGCAGGTGCGTATCGCTCTCACCGGATCCATTGCCACTGACCATCTGATGACCTACAAGGGCCGGTTTGCCGACTCCCTGGTCGTTGACCAACTGGACAAGATCGCTTTGTCCTTCCTTGTCGAGGACCTCGAGATTCATCGCGGGGGAGTCGCTGCCAACATCGCGTTCGGGATGGCCAACCTCGGACAGCAGCCGATTCTGGTCGGAGCCGCCGGGGAGGACTTCGCGGACTACCGGTCCTGGCTGGAACGGCACGGCGTGGACTGCGACTCCGTGCGCATCTCCGAGACCCGCCATACGGCCCGTTTCGTCTGCACCACGGATGAGCACATGGCTCAGATCGCCACCTTCTATGCCGGGGCCATGAGCGAGGCCCGAGAGATCGAGCTGGGTCCGATCGCCGCCCGAGTCGGGGGGCTGGACCTGGCGGTGATCAGCTCCAACGACCCCGAGGCCATGCTGCGTCACACGGAGGAGTGCCGGACTCGCAAGATCCCGTTCGCCGCCGATCCGTCCCAGCAGCTGGCCTTCATGGATGGCGAGTCGATTCGTGAGCTGATCGACGGGGCGACCTTCCTGATCACCAATGAGTACGAAGCGGCGCTGACCGAGCAGAAGACCGGCTGGAGCAGCGCACAGATTGCCGATCGGGTCCAGACGCGGGTCATCACCAAGGGCAAGAATGGTGTCGTGATAGCAACGCGTGGCGAGCCCCCGATCGAGGTCATCATCGCCAACGAGGTCCGCAAGGCTGACCCGACCGGTGTGGGCGATGCGTTTCGGGCGGGCTTCTTCACCGGCCTTGCCTGGGGACTGCCTCACGAACGTGCCGCGCAGGTCGGCTCGATGCTGGCGACCTACGTCGTCGAGACGGTCGGCACCCAGGAGTACGAGCTGGGCCGACGGAGGTTCCTCGAGCGGTTCACGCATGCCTACGGCGACCAGGCCTCCGCCGAGATAGATCCCTACCTCACCTGTCCGCGCCCCTGACCGGCTGACCTGATCCGGATGCCGATCGAGCCCAGGCCCTCACGCTGGCAGCTGGATCTCGACCCGGCAACCCCGCAGGACGACCTGGTCGGGATAGGCGCCGATCTCGAACCTGGGACTCTTCTCCTGGCCTATCGTGTCGGGTTGTTCCCGATGGGCCTCGGCGATGACGGCAACCCGCCCACAGGGTGGTGGAGCCCGGACCCACGCGGGGTGATGTTGCCGGGCAACGTCAGGATCAGCCGTTCCCTGCGACGGTCCTTGCGCTGGTTCGAGATCCGTGTCGACACCGCGTTCGCGGAAGTCATGGCGGGATGCGCCGACCCGTCACGGGACGGATCCTGGATCACTCCGGCGATCACGGCGGCATACACGCGTCTGTATGAGCTGGGATGGGCCCACTCGGTAGAGGCCTGGCGCGATGGTGAGCTCGCCGGCGGTCTGTACGGACTGGCCCTCGGCGGTCTGTTCGCGGGGGAGTCGATGTTCCACCGGGTGACCGACGCGTCCAAGTGTGCGCTGGTGGGTCTTGCTGATCTGGTGTTCGAGGACGCGGATCCTCACCGGATCATCGATGTCCAGTGGGTCACCCCACACCTGGCCAGCCTGGGGGTCACCGAGATTCCGCGCGATGACTATCTTGCCCGGCTCGAGCGTGCACTCCCGCTGCCGGTTCCGCCGGTCTTCGACCGCTAAGGCAGGAGCTGGATGAGAAAGCGGAGGTATGCCGGCTGCTCACCCTCCGCCGGCGGGCTGCCCATACCGGACGAGCCAGGGACCATGCGCGTTTCGGGGACCCTCGGCACCCCTGGGATGTCGGCTGTCTCGAGAAGCTCATGACCGCGCATCCGGCACCACGCCGGGATGTCGTACCGAGCGGCAGGATCGCTTGCAAGCACCACGATGCAGGCGTCGGCTGGCGCATCGCGAGCGGCCTCGGCAAGCCGTACCACTGGCAAAGGGCAGCGCAGCCCACGTGCGTCGACCTCGATCGGGTCGCAGTCCGAGGCCCGGTTCATGGCTGAGACCGGGCCACAGGTGAGGCTGGATACGGCGCCGAGGCCGGACTCACGGCTGAGGTCGGCTCAGGTGAGAGGGGGTTCACAGGTTCGACGCCCCGAGCTGGGCGCGGACGGTCGCGACGGCTTCGGGCAGCTCGCTGATGAACCGGCTGACATCTGCATCCAGCGTGGGGGCGCTCGGGTCCAGCGGCAACGTGATGCGCACGTTCCCATGGGTCAGCACCCCCATCGCAGCCAGGACATGACTTGGCTCGAGCGTGCTCGAGGTGCAGGCCGAGCCGGAACCGAGCGCATAGCCCCGACGGTCGAGCTCGACCACCAGCGCCTCGCCATCGACATAGAGCAGGGAGAAGGTCAGCACATGGGGGAGCCGGTCGTCGGGGTCACCGACGACATCCACATCAGGCAGGTCGCTGACCGCCGCGCGCAGTCTGCGGATGATGGCCCAGGACGAGGCGCTCTGGCCGACCCGGTCTGCCTCTGTCTGCCGCCACGCCTCTGCCGCGGCAAGCGCCAGTGCGACCATGGGCTCGATGTCGGTGCGACCGTGCTCGAGCTCACTGACCGGGCCTGGTCGGCGCCATCGCGTGCGTTCGGGGACGACCAACACGCCCAGCCCGCCCGGGCCACCCCAGGACCTCGCATCCCCCCCCATGACGTCGAAGTGCTCAGGGGCCGGCTCACGCCCCAGTGATGCCATGGCATCCACCAGCAGAGGCACGTCGCGGGCGCGACACAGCTCGTGTGCCCGATCGAGCGGCTGACGCGTGCCGACCTCCCCGTTGGCGGACTGAACGGCAGCGAGCACGGTGCCCTCCACGGCAACAGCCTGCTCGAGGGCTGACAGGTCAACTCGGCCCAGCCGGTCGACCGGCACCTCGGCGAAGAGCGATGCGTCTCGTGCCGCAGCCGGACTCTGCGTGGAGGCGGCGTGGTAGCGGCCTGTGGTGAGGATCGAGGAGTGCTCGACCGCGGTCGCTGCGATGCGGGCGCCGCGGCGTCGGCCGGCATACCGCAGCCCCTCGAGGCCGGTGCGAACCGCGGCCGGGCCCGAGGGCAGGAACGAGACCTCGGCCGGGCGCACTCCGAGTCCGTTGGCGAGCACCTCGCGCGCCTGGTCCAGGAGAGCGCGAGCCGCACGCCCCTCGGCGTACAGCCGTCGCGGGTCGGCCCAGCCTGCGTCCAGTGCCTCCAGCAGGGTTGCCCGGGCAGCGGGCAGCATCGGCGAGCTTGCGGCATCGAGAAGAACGCGAGGCGATCGCGCCGGCAGATCGCCAGCTGGAGGTTGCGCCACATCCAGAGGTTAGTTCACTTCAGACTCCCCCAAAGCCTTACGCCATAGTAGTGTTTCGCCGATGGCTGGTCACTGACTACCGGAAGGTGCATACCTTGCCTCGGCACGACGGCATTTCGGCCCGCACGATGCGGCGTGCACTGATTGTCTCGGGTCTTGCCCTGATCTGCGCGGTGGCCCTCAGCGGCTGTGGTGAGTCGGTCAAGCGCGGTTTTCTGCCCAAGGGTGTGACCAACCAGAGCGCGCGGATCACGAGTCTGTGGACCGGCTCGTGGCTTGCTGCTCTCGGCGTTGGAGTGCTGGTCTGGGGGCTGATCCTGTGGTGCGTGGTCGCCTACCGCCGCAAGAAGAAGGACGACGCCGGGCTACCCGAGCAGCTGCGCTACAACGTCCCGATCGAGATCCTCTATACCGTTGTCCCACTGTTCATGGTCGCAGTGTTGTTCTACTACACCGCTCGCGACGAGGCTGCGCTGCTGAACGTCTCGCAGAAGCCTGTGGTCACCGTGAATGTGGTCGCCAAGCAGTGGAACTGGGACTTCAACTACATCGAGGCCGGCACGTACGAGACCAACACGATGGTGGCTCTGACCGGAAGACCAGGAGTGGCCGCGACCCTGCCCGCCCTGTACCTGCCCGTGAACGAGCGGGTCGAGTTCGTCCTCACCTCTCGTGACGTCAACCACTCGTTCTGGGTGCCGCAGTTCCTCGAGAAGCTTGACGTCATACCGGGCAAGGTCAACCGTTTCCAGATCGTTCCCACCGAGATCGGAACGTTCCAGGGCAAGTGCGCCGAGCTGTGCGGGGCCTACCACTCGAACATGCTGTTCCAGGTCAAGATCGTCTCCCTCGCCGACTACCAGGCGCACATGGCAGAGCTGAGGGCGAGAGGCAACATCGGCATGCTCTCCAACAGCCTGAGCCGAAACAAGATCCAACCGGGCCAGCAGCAGTACCTGCCCACCAAGGGGAGCAGCTGATGACAGCCGTCAAGCCGAGCGTGGCCGTGGGGTCTGACCCGATAAGGCGTCGCCGCTCTCGTGGTCAGACCGTGGTCAGGTGGGTCACCACAACAGACCACAAGGTCATCGGCAACCTGTATTTCATCACCTCGTTCTCCTTCTTCATGATCGGCGGGCTGCTCGCGCTGCTCATCCGGACCGAGCTCTTCACCCCGGGTCTGCAGGTGGTGGACAATCCGCAGCAGTACAACCAGCTCTTCACGATGCACGGCACGATCATGCTGCTGCTGTTCGCGACGCCGTTGTTCGCCGGATTCGCCAATGCCCTGATGCCGATCCAGATCGGTGCGCCGGACGTCGCGTTCCCGCGACTCAACATGCTCGCCTACTGGATGTACCTGTTCGGTGGTCTGATCGCGAGCGCCGGCTTCCTGACGCCGTCCGGCGCGGCGTCCTTCGGCTGGTTCGCCTACGCGCCGCTCTCGGATGTGACGTACAGCCCGGGTCTGGGCGGTGACCTGTGGGTCTTCGGTCTGGCGCTGGGTGGTTTCGGCACGATCCTTGGCGCGGTCAACTTCATCACCACGATCATCTGCCTGCGCGCTCCCGGGATGACGATGTTCAGGATGCCCCTGTTCACCTGGACCATCCTGGTGACCTCGATCATGGTCCTGATGGCCTTCCCGGTGCTGGCTTCCGCGTTGCTGGCCCTGGGGGCGGATCGGCGGCTCGGCGCGCACGTGTTCGACCCGGCGAACAGCGGAGCCATGCTCTGGCAACACCTGTTCTGGTTCTTCGGTCACCCCGAGGTCTACATCATCGCTCTGCCTTTCTTCGGCATCATCAGCGAGATCATCCCGGTGTTCTCCCGCAAGCCGCTGTTCGGCTACAAGGGCATGATCTTCGCGACGATCGCGATCGCAGCCCTGTCGGTGAGCGTCTGGGCGCACCACATGTACGCGACGGGCCAGGTGCTGCTTCCCTTCTTCGCGATCATGACCATGCTGATAGCCGTGCCTACCGGGGTGAAGTTCTTCAACTGGATAGGCACGATGTGGGGTGGGTCCCTGTCGTTCGAGACCCCGATGCTGTGGGCCATCGGCTTCCTGGTCACCTTCCTGCTGGGTGGCCTGACCGGCGTGATCCTGTCCAGTCCAGCGTTGGACTTCCAGCTCACAGACTCCTACTTTGTGGTGGCGCACTTCCACTACGTGGTGTTCGGGACGGTTGTGTTCGCGATGTTCGCCGGCTTCTACTTCTGGTGGCCCAAGCTCACCGGCAGGATGCTGGACGAGAGGCTGGGCAAGATCCACTTCTGGATGACGTTCATCGGGTTCCAGACGACGTTCTTCATCCAGCACCTGCTCGGCATCAGGGGTATGCCGCGTCGGTATGCGGACTACCTGCCCGAGGACGGCTTCACCTGGATGAACCAGGTCTCCAGCATCGGCGCGTTCCTGCTGGGCGCCTCGACCCTCGTCTTCATCTACAACGTCTGGAAGACGTACCGCTCGGCGCCCCTGGTCGAGACCGACGACCCGTGGGGCTATGGAGGGTCGCTGGAGTGGGCTACGTCCTGCCCGCCGCCGCGGCACAACTTCGAGGCCATCCCACGGATTCGCTCCGAACGTCCGGCTTTCGACCTGCACCACCCCGAGGCAGCCCTGTACGACGCTCCGGTGCCTGACAAGGACGTCCTGGCGACTCTGAGCGGTGCCGACCGTGACCAGGGCGGGTCTGGCGGGTCACCACCTGGACCAGGCGGAGACGAGACGGGGTCCGCGGACGGCACGGGCACCGGCGACGGCGACGAGAAGGGCGATGACCGGCGATGAAGGTCGAGTTCAGGTTGTTCGTCGTGATCGGGGTGTTCTTCACCGTGGTAGGGATCATCTACGGCACGGTGACCCATTGGAGCGAACCGGTTGGGCCATTCGGACTGCTCCTGTGCGCGGGGGTGGCGGCCCTGATCGGCTTCTACCTCTGGGAGACGGGCCGCAAGCTGGACCCCCGGCCTGAGGATGACCCATCGGCCCTGATCTCGGCCGCTGAAGGAGAGTATGGGTTCTTCAGCCCCCACAGCTGGTGGCCGCTGGCAGTGGGTGCCTGCGCTGCGGTCGTCTTCCTCGGTCTGGCCGTGGGCTGGTGGCTCGTCATCATCGGCATGTTCCTGGCGAGCCTGGCAGTCATCGGGTGGACGTTCGAGTACTTCCGCGGAGAACACGCAGTCTGACCCGATCTGTTCGCCGCACGGTCATGCAGGGGGTATTCTGGACGCAACGCTTGGTAAGACCGGGGCTCAAAGGCCTAAGGCTGTTCCTGTGTGCGCAGCCCGTGGTGGCCTGGGGCGTGATCTGACCGGCCTCACGGGGGGTGCGGTGACCTTCGGCCGAGAGGCCCTGCGCTGGGAGTCTGTCTGACGTGGCCACAACATCAGTGAAGCCCCCCCGGAGGGGCCGGGTTCTTGCCATCACGTTGGCAGCGGTCAGTGTTCTGCTTCTCGCCATCCTGGGAAGCGGTTTGGCGGGCCCGATCCTTGGTCGCGGTCCTGGGGTCAGCAGTGCGGCGCCGAGTTCGCCGCAGGCCTCATCCACGACGACTGCCACCCCCGAGACCACCCCGGCGGTGCTCGCGGTCTCCCCGGCCGATCAGGCCAGCAATGTGCCGCCCGACTCTCCAGTCACCGTCAGCGCGTCTTCCGGCACCGTGAATGACGTGACACTCGTGGACACCCGCGGAGGCAAGGTCGCGGGAAAAGCCGGCCCCGATGGCATCTGGGCCAGTACCGAGCTGTTGAAGCCGTCCACCGCATACACCTTGTCCATCGCGGCCACGGGACCTGACGGGTCGTCGACATCCGTATCGTCGACCTTCACGACCCTGAAGCCGAAGGTCATTGCGACCTACTCCGTCTCGCCTGACGGCTCCGTTGTCGGTGTCGGTATGCCGGTCATCGTCCAGTTCGGCTCAGCTGTCACGACCAAGGCGCGGCGGGCCGAGGTCGAGAAGCGGGTCAAGGTGGCGACCGTTCCGACTCAGCCAGGAGCGTGGGGGTGGCTCGACAACCGACAGCTGATGTGGCGGCCCGAGCATTACTGGCTCCCGGGCACCAAGGTCAGCGTGTCCGCACCGCTGCATGGCATTCAGACCGGGGACGGCAAGTGGGTGACGGCGGATGCGGCGACGACCTTCACCGTTGGCCCGTCCATGGTGAGCACCGTGGACATGCGCAGGCACACGCTCACTGTCCGTCGTAATGGCCTGGTCATCCGCAGCTTCCCGGTGAGCACCGGAAAGCCAGGGCCGCTGACCGAGACGCGCACTGGCATCAAGGTCATCATCGAGCGCAACAGCACGATCGTGATGGACTCGGCGACAGTGGGTATCCCCAAGGGCAACCCCAACTACTACAAGATCAAGACACAGTGGAACCTGAGACTGACCTGGACCGGTGAGTTCATCCATTCCGCTCCCTGGTCGGTCAACTCGCAGGGGACCCAGAACGTGTCGCACGGCTGCACCAACATGGCACCCGCCGATGCTGAGTGGATGTTCAAGAACTCCAGGGTGGGTGACGTGGTGGCCTTCACCGGCGGCAACCGGGTGTTCAAACCGGTTGAGGGCTATGGGGTCTGGGTGTACAACTACGCCGGCTGGGCGGCTCAGAGCGCGCTCGCCTGACTCCGAAGGCTGGCGCTCTGAAGGCACGCCAGGTGGTGAGCCAAGTGCGCGATCTCGTGAGTCTCAGTCCCATCCCAGCTCGTAGAGCCGGTCGTCGTCGATGCCGAAGTGGTGCGCGATCTCATGCACCACGGTGACCGCCACCTCTTCCAGGACCTCCGCGCGTGTGGTGCATAGACGAAGTGTCGGCCCCCGGAAGATCGTGATCCGGTCCGGCAGCGCTCCGGCAGCCCAACCTTCATGACGCTCGGTCAGCGGTGTGCCGTCGTAGACGCCGAGCAGCTCGGGATCATCGGGCGGTGGTTCGTCCTCAACAAGAAACACCACGTTGTCCATGAGGTCGAGCAGCTCGGCCGGGACGTCGTCGAGCGCGTCCCCCACGGCATCGTCGAACTCTTGCGTCGTCAGCTCCAGCACACCTGTCACCCTGTCACGTCGATGTCACCTGCCGGCCCCGGCTCCATCTTGGGTGCCGAAACCACCGAATCGGCGTCTGTCGGGTCGTCAGTCGATTGCGTTGGGCCAACGGGGGTGCAGGCTGGGGCAGGATTGGCCTCATGAGAGTCAGCGTGCGGGTCAAGCCCGGAGCCTCGCGCACAAGGGTTGGCGGACAGTATGGCGAGCCCACGGCTGGTCAGGGCGCGGTCCTCATCGTCTTTGTTGCACAGCGGGCCGTGGACGGCGCTGCGACCGAGGGTGTGATGAAAGCGGTTGCGAAGGCTTTCGGTCTGCGCCGAGCTGACGTGGAGCTTGTCCGGGGACACACCGCCCGGACAAAGGTGCTCGAGCTGACGGGTGATGAACGAGGCCTGTCAGCTCGTCTGGTCGAGCTGCTCGGAAGCTGACTGTGCTCAGGCATCTCAGTCTGGTCGAGCTGCTGATCACGGTCGAACGAACACGCTGGGCCGGCTCACGGTGCCGACGCTGGATCCGCCCCCTCGTCGTGGCTGGCATAGGCGTCCGTCTCCGGACGCTCATCGGCGCCACCGTGGAGCTGCCCCACCCAGTCCGGGCCACCTGAGCCTGGTTCACGTGCGTCCGGCCCGGTCTCGATAGCTTCGCGGGCCGATCCGTCATGGTGTGCCGCGGTGAGCTCGGCGGGTGTCACGGCCTGGATACTGTCGGCGAAGTAGAAGCTCGAGACCTTGGCGCGCAGCCGCTCCCTGCGTGTGCTCTTGCGCTCCACGCCGTTGGCATCGACCCTCGGGGTCAGCTGCAGCGGTGTGGGGGTCTCGTGCTGCACCAGGGACCAACGCTGGTGCTCGGGCAAGGGCTCGTGAACTTCGAAGAAGCTGCCCCCGGCGGTGCGCACGATGCGGCCGCTCTCGTGGCCGTGCAGGACCAGATCGCGATCTCGACGCTGCAGGCTCATACAGATCCGTTTGGTCACCCAGTAGGCCAGGGGCGGGACCACGATCAGCATGACTTGTAGCGTCCTGACGATCTGGTTGATGGACAGTCCCAGCTTGATCGCGATCAGGTCATCGCCGGCGGCAATGAACAGGATGAGGTAGAAGCTGATTGCCATGACGCCCAGCCCCGTGCGGGTCGGGGCGTTGCGCGGCCGTTCGAGCAGGTGGTGTTCGCGTTTGTCGCCGGTGACCCAGGATTCGATGAACGGGTAGGCCCCGGCAATGCTGTACAGCAGCGGCATCACGATCAGGGAGGGGATGAAGACGTTCAGGCTGAGGGTGAACCCGAAGACGGTGAACTCGGTGAAGCCGGGGAAGAGGCGCAGTGCACCGTCCGCGAATCCCATGTACCAGTCCGGCTGTGAGCCGGCGGTCCCCGCCGTCGGGTCATACGGGCCGTACATCCAGATCGGGTTGATGGTGACCAGTGCAGCCATCAGGGTCGTGATCCCGAAGACGATGAAGAAGAACCCCCCGGACTTGGCCAGGTAGACCGGCATGAACGGGTAGCCCACCACGTTGTCGTTCGTCTTGCCCGGGCCGGGGTACTGGGTGTGCTTGTGCACGGCCACGAGCACGATGTGGGCGGTGAACAGCCCGATGATGAGTGCGGGGAGCAGGAGCACGTGCACGGTGAAGAGGCGGGGGATGATCGCCTCTCCCGGGAACGCGCCTCCGAACAGGAAGTAGGCCATGTATGAGCCCAGGACCGGGACGGACTGGATGAAGCCCTCGGCTGCCCGCAGGCCGGTGCCCGAGAGCAGGTCGTCAGGGAGCGAGTAACCGGTGAAGCCCTCGTTGATGGCCAGCAGGGACAAGATCGTGCCGATGACCCAGTTGATCTCGCGAGGCTTGCGGAACGCGCCGGTGAAGAAGACCCGGAACATGTGCACGGTGATCGAGACGGTGAACAGCAGGGCCGCCCAGTGGTGGATCTGCCGCATGATCAGCCCGCCACGAACATCGAAGCTGATGTCGACGGTGGACTTGAACGCCTCGCTCATCGGTATGCCTTTGAGGGGCACGTAGGAGCCGTTGTAGATCACCTGGCCGGCGCTGGGCACGAACCAGAAGGTCAGGAAGGTCCCGGTGATGAGCAGGATGACGAGGGAGAACATGGCGATCTCGCCGAGCATGAACGACCAGTGGTCGGGGAAGACCTTCTTCAGCAGATAGCTCGTCGGTCTGGCGGTGCCGGTGCGGTCGTCCACCCAGCCTGCGAGGCCGCCGGCCAGTGCCTTTGCGCCCTTTTGCCGCTCGGGGAGCGGCACGTCATCGGCGCGCAGACCTGCGGCGCCTTTCGGAGTGGAGTTGGGGCTCATGCGCGCTCCCAGAAGCTTGGGCCGACCGGTTGCAGGAATGGCGCGGCAGCAATCAGGTATCCCTGCGCATCGACGGTGATCTTCAGCTGGGGCAACGGGCGGTGGGCCGGACCGAAAAGGACCTCGGCATCCCGGGTGACGTCGAACGTGGACTGGTGGCAGGGACACATCAGGAGGTGGGTCCGATGCTCGTACAGGCCCACAGGGCACCCCACGTGGGTGCAGATCTTGGAGTAGGCGACGATGCCGTCAACGCCCCAGTCGCGTTCCTTGGGAACCTGGATGGCTCCGGGGGGCAGGGAGATGAGAACGACCGCAGCCTTGGCCTTCTCCTCCAGCACGTGTTCGGACTTGTCGATGCCCTCGGGCAGGACGTGGTAAAACGACCCCACGGTGACGTCGCTTGCTTTGATCGGCGTCATCTCGGGATCACGCATGAGCCGCATACCCTTGCGCCAGAACGTATTTGACAGATCTGCCCGGGGGAGTGGGCCGAGGCTGCCGGTCAGCTGCACCAGCAGGGGGATGGCAAAGAGACCCAGCGCGCCCGCCAGGGTGTACTTGATCAGGGGGCGGCGGCCCAGCTGCGAGGCAGAGCCCCCGGCCACGATGGTCTCGACCGCGTCGCTGCGGGCCTCGTCGGAGGATCGCTGCGGGTGCCGCTCCTCGGTCACGTCGGTGTCCGGCATCAGCGTCTTGGCCCAGTGGACCGCGCCGAGGCCGATGCACAGCAGGCTTACTCCGAGAGAGACGCCGAGGACGATGTTGGACAGGCTCGCCAGCCCGATGCCCGGGATGAACGTGTAGGACCCCTGGTCGATCACGAAGTACGCGACCAGGAAGACGACGGTGGCCACCATGGAGACACTGAACAGGGCCGCCACCTGGCGTTCTGCCCTGCGGGCGGCCAACTCGTCGAGATCGGCCGACCGGGGGACGTGCGGGGGCAGCCCTGGGTCGGAGAAGCGCTCAGGTATGCCGCCCGACCCATCGCCAGACACCTCATCCAGCTGCTGGGCTGGGCGGTGCTCCAGACCCTGGTGGGGGCTGACCGGGGCGCCAGGCTGGTTCACCTGGTTCACTTGGTCGCCTGTGGGCTGCGTCCCGTGTTCGCTCATCGTGTGATCAATCCCATCGATTCGCAGTTCTTGCCCATGTGGAGCTTCTGGTCCATGTCGGGGAGTCGCTGGGGGTTGCCGTCGCGCCGCATCAGGTCACGCAGCCTTGGCGCCGAGCCAGACGGCCGCACCGATCAACAGGCCGAGGCCGAAGACCCAGACGAACATCCCCTCGGAGACCGGTCCGAGGTTGCCCAGGCTCAGGCCGCCGGGGTTCTTGTTCCTGTCCAGCTCGTGAAGGTAGCTGATGATGTCGTTCTTGTCCGTCGGG
>Ga0209890_10001114_pt1 | contig 12228 bp, 9 predicted proteins | sample OrgsoiDNA2013049_FD_185799 | JGI IMG/M metagenome (GOLD analysis project Ga0209890, IMG submission 185799) | Permafrost soil microbial communities from the Arctic, to analyse light accelerated degradation of dissolved organic matter (DOM) -... | ecosystem: Environmental > Terrestrial > Soil >... | reverse complement strand
ATTGTCCGAGACAGGGGCAGACGAGTTGATGGTCGTCTCGGATATTTACGATCACAGCGCGCGCTTGCACTCGTACGAGTTGATTGCCGCGGCTCATGCTGAGAACGGAGACGTATCGATGATGGGCGCCGTCGCGTAGCGTCTCCTCAGATCGCCAACGAGCATCTGTCAAATTTGCCTCCGCCTTGAGTCGCAGCCCTTATGCCCGCAGCCATGTTCGAGGCACTGTACGCATGGCGCGCGGCTCTGAATAATACTGCCAACTCGAACGCGATGCTCTAATGAGTGCTGCTTAGCACGCCAAATGCAGCCATTCCATAACCGCTCATTTCACGAATTGAGCCCTCAGCAGAATCACCAGTGTTTTCTCGCAAGAGCAAGGCAGATCAGATCCGTTACAACGTCAGACCGGGTAGATCGAGACCTTTGGCATGGGCACATGCAATTGCACTTTCATAGCCCGCGTCGGCATGACGCATGACCCCCGTCGCTGGATCGTTCCAAAGCACCCTCTCGATGCGGCGCGCAGCATCCGGAGTTCCGTCGGCTACAATCACCATGCCGGCGTGCTGCGAATAGCCGATTCCAACGCCTCCGCCGTGATGCAGCGAGACCCATGTGGCCCCGCTGGCACAGTTGAGCAGGGCGTTAAGCAGCGGCCAATCGGACACTGCATCCGAGCCATCGCGCATCGCTTCGGTTTCGCGGTTCGGGCTCGCAACCGAGCCGCTGTCGAGATGATCGCGGCCGATGACGATCGGCGCCTTCAATTCGCCACTCGCCACCATTTCATTGAACGCCATGCCCAGCCGGTGGCGATCGCCAAGACCGACCCAGCAGATCCGCGCCGGCAGCCCCTGGAACTTGATCCGCGCTCTCGCCATGTCGAGCCAGTTGTGAAGATGGTTGTCGTCCGGCATCAGTTCCTTAACCCTGGCATCGGTCCGGTAGATATCTTCGGGGTCCCCTGATAGAGCCGCCCACCGGAATGGCCCGATGCCGCGGCAGAACAGCGGACGGATATAGGCCGGGACGAAGCCCGGGAAATCGAACGCATTCTTCAGTCCCATGTCCTTCGCCATCTGGCGGATGTTGTTGCCATAGTCGAGGGTGGGAATGCCTTGGGCGTGGAAATCCAGCATGGCCTGAACGTGACCAACCATGGAGGTCTTGGCCGCCGCTTCAACCGCTTTTGGATCGGCGCTGCGTCGGGACTCCCACTCGGCGAGCGTCCATCCCTTCGGCAGGTAACCGTTGATCGGATCGTGCGCGCTGGTCTGGTCGGTGACAATGTCGGGCCTCACGCCACGCCGCACCAGTTCGGGGAAAATATCGGCGGCATTGCCGAGCAGCCCAACCGAGACCTGTTTCTTGCTCTGCGTTGCCTGCGCCATGATCGCGAGTGCCTCATCAAGTGTGCCTGCCTGCCGGTCGAGATAGCCCGTGCGCAACCGCATCTCGATACGGCTCGGTTGGCATTCGATCGCCAGCATCGACGCCCCGGCCATCGTCGCGGCAAGTGGCTGGGCGCCGCCCATACCGCCGAGCCCCGCCGTCAGGATCCACTTGCCTGCGAGGCTGCCGCCGTAATGACGCCGACCCACCTCTACAAACGTTTCATACGTCCCTTGCACGATACCCTGGCTGCCGATGTAGATCCACGACCCGGCGGTCATCTGCCCGAACATCATCAGCCCGAGCCTGTCCAGTTCATTGAAGTGATCGAGCGTCGCCCAGTGCGGCACCAGGTTCGAATTCGCGATCAGCACGCGCGGCGCATCGGGATGGGTACGGAAGATTCCGACCGGCTTGCCTGATTGCACGAGCAGCGTCTGATCGCTCTCGAGCTTGCGCAATGAGGCAACGATCCGATCGAAACTGTCCCAGTCGCGGGCGGCGCGGCCGATTCCGCCATAGACGACAAGCTCGCTCGGCCGTTCGGCGACGTCCGGATCGAGATTGTTCATCAGCATTCGGAGCGGCGCTTCCGTCAACCAGCTCTTGGCGCTGATCTCCGGCCCGCGCGGCGATCGGATCGTACGGTCGTTGTCCAGTCGACGGTTCATGATGAATAGCCTCTCTCGGCAAGTCTTGTTTCTGCAAGTATCGGAAACGGGTTGTTCTTGAGCACCGAAATCGCGGTGGCCGGCAATGCGCCGGCGGCGACCAGCGCCGTTGCCTTCTCAAGATCGCCGGCCATGTAGCGATCGGCACCAAGTGTCGGCACCTGCTCGCGCAACACGGCTACAACCGCCGCAAGCGCGGGACTAGTCGAATGCGGCACACGCAGCCCGATGCCTTGCGCCGCAACCAGCAGCTCGATACCGAGAATGGCGGCAAGATTATCCGCCATATCAGACAACCGGCGCGCAGCATGCGCGGCCATCGACACATGATCTTCCTGGTTAGCGCTGGTCGGCGTCGAATCGATCGAGCAGGCCGAGGCGCGCTGCTTGTTCTCGGCATAGAGCGCGGCCGCCGTCACTTCGGCAATCATGAAGCCGGAGTTGATGCCGGGCTCGGGGGTCAGGAACGGCGGCAGGCCAAAGTTCAGCGCGGGATCGACGAGGGTTGCAATGCGTCGTTCGCTTATCGCGCCGATCTCGGACATTGCCAGCGCAATCTGGTCAGCGGCAAAGGCAACCGGCTCGGCGTGGAAATTTCCACCCGAGACGATCTCTCCGGTCTCGACCAGGACCAGCGGGTTGTCGGTGACGGCGTTGGCTTCGATCGTCAACGTGCGGGCGGCCTGCATCAGCAGGTCAAGCACGGCGCCGGCCACCTGCGGCTGGCAACGCAGGCAATAAGGATCCTGCACGCGCTCGTCGCCTTCGAGATGCGAGTTGCGAATGTCGCTACCCGCCAGCAACGCCGTCAGGGCCGCCCCGGCCGCGATTTGCCCGGCATGCCCCCGCAGTTCCTGAATCTCCGGGCGAAACGGGGCGGTCGAAGCCATCGCCGCATCGACCGACAAGGCACCTGTCACCAGCGTCGCGCAGGCGAGATCATGGGCGCGCAACAACCCGGAAATGGCATAAGCCGTCGAAAACTGCGTACCATTGATCAAGGCAAGGCCTTCCTTCGGCCCGAGCGTGAGCCGCGCGAGACCGGCCGCGGCGAGCGCCTCAAGGCCCGGCACAACCTTGCCGTCGACCAGCGCCTGGCCTTCACCGATCATGACGGCTGTCATATGCGCCAGCGGCGCCAGATCGCCGGATGCCCCTACCGATCCCTGCTGCGGCACCAGTGGACAAATGCCCCGCGCCAGCATGGCCTGGAGTTGCTCGATGACCTCGCGGCGCACCCCCGAAGCGCCGCGCCCCAGCGAGATAATTTTCAGCGCCACCATCAGACGAACGATCGCTTCCGGCGTAGGCGGCCCTACCCCGCAGCAATGCGACACAATGAGGTTACGCTGCAGCAGCGTCGTCTGGTCGGGAGGTATCCGCTTCGACGCCAGTTTTCCGAACCCGGTATTGATGCCGTAAACTGGCGCTTCCGCGCCCGCGGCTTGCGCAACAATGGCCGATGCTGCCTCGACGCGTGGCCAGAATGACGGATCGAGCACAACGGCCGCACCTGCGAGCACTTGCGCCAGATCGTTGAGGCTGACCCTTCCGGGCGAAACGACAATGGATGCGCCGCGGTCACTCATCGTCCCATCCACACCCGGCTGTGCAACGGGTTGAAGCCCATCCGGTAGATGAGTTCGGCTGGCCGGTCGATATTCCAGATTGCGAGATCGCACTGTTTGCCGGCCTCGAGCGTACCGGTCTCATCGAGAATACCGAGCGCGCGCGCACCTTCCCGCGTCACACCGGCGAGACACTCGGCAACAGTCATCCGGAACAGCGTCGCGCCCATGTTCATGGCCAGCAGAAGCGACGTAAGCGGCGAACTGCCGGGGTTGCAGTCGGTCGCCAGCGCCATGTTCACGCCGTGGGCGCGGAACAGTTCGACCGGCGGCTTCTTGGTCTCGCGAATGAAATAGAACGCGCCCGGCAATAGCACTGCCACCGTATTTGCCCGCGCCATGGCCGTGACGCCGGCTTCATCCGTGTGCTCCAGGTGATCGGCGGACAAAGCGGAAAATTCCGAAGCAAGTGCCGCTCCGCCGAGGTTCGACAACTGATCCGCATGCAATTTGATCGGCAGTCCCAGGGCCCTTGCCGCACTGAACACCCGCGCTGTTTGATCGCCTGAGAAAGCGATGCCTTCCATGAAGGCATCGACTGCGTCGGCTAACCCGGCCTGCGCCACAGCCGGCAGCATCTCGCGGCAAACGAGATCGATGTATCGATCCTTGTCGCCACCAGCTTCCGGCGGCAGCGCGTGCGCGCCAAGAAACGTGGTTCGGACGCTGACCGGCCGGCTGCGGCCTACCGCACGTGCGGCCGAAAGCTGTCGCATTTCGGTTTCCGCGTTGAGCCCATAGCCGGACTTGATCTCAACCGTCGTCACCCCCTCGGCGATCAGTGCGTCAAGCCTCGGGAGCGCGCTCGCAACGAGCTCAGCCTCGCTGGAGGCCCGCGTCGCAGCGACCGTCGAGACAATTCCGCCGCCCGCACGCGCGATCTCTTCATAGCTCGCGCCCTGCAGCCGCAGTTCGAACTCGTGTGCGCGGTTTCCGCCGAAAACCAGATGGGTATGACAATCCACCAGTCCGGGGGTGATCCACCGCCCCGCGCAATCGATCCGTTCGGCCGCATCGGCGTCCGATGGAAAGTCGGAACGGCTGCCTGCAAAAACGATGCGGCCGTCCCGCGCCGCGATCACGCCGCGCTCGATCACGCCGAGGTCCGGCAGATCCCCCCGCAAGGTGGCCAGCCGGGCATTGTGCCAGAGTCGGTCAAAGCGTTCGGCCATGCCGCATTCCCTCACAGGCGGAAGCTTGACGGGCGTATATGTCTATACATATTATCGCGCGGGTATTCTGTCCAGCCGGTTTCGAAAACATGTCCACCCTGCATTTCGGATCAGCACTGCTTCCCTCCGGGTGGGCTGATGACGTGCAGGTTGCCGTGACCGATGGCATCATCACAAAGGTTACGGCCGGTACGGCCCCGACAGCCGACAATGAACGCCACCAGCTGGCCATCCCGGGAGCAGCGAGCCTGCATAGCCACGCGTTCCAGCGAGGTATGGCAGGCCTCGCCGAGACGCCCGGCAATACCGCGGATACGTTCTGGACGTGGCGCGAGACGATGTATCGCTTCGCGCTGGACATGACTCCCGAAGACACGGAAGCCGTCGCGACGTTGCTCTATGTCGAAATGCTCGAGCAAGGTTATACGCGCGTCGGGGAATTCCACTATCTCCATCACGATCACGACGGCAGGCCCTATGCCAACCCTGCGGAGATGGCAACGCGAATTGCGCGAGCCGCTGAGACCACCGGCATCGGACTCACATTGCTGCCGAGTTTTTACGCGCACAGTTCCTTCGGCGGCGCCGCGCCGCATGCCGGCCAGCGCCGGTTCATCTGCTCGATCGACCAGTTTGCCAGACTGACCGACGCCACGCGGAGCGCAATCCGCACGTTGCCGGGGGCCAATGTCGGTGTCGCCCCGCACAGCCTGCGGGCCGTGACGCCGGACGAATTGGCGGCAATCGCGCCGCTGGCCGAAGCAGGACCAGTTCATATCCATGCCGCCGAACAGACCAGGGAAGTCGAAGAATGCATCGCCTGGTCGGGCCGACGGCCGGTTGAGTGGCTGCTCGAACATGCGCCCATCGATCAGCGCTGGTGCCTCATCCATGCGACCCACACCACCGCGACCGAGATCGCCTCGCTCGCCGGGAGCGGCGCAATCGCCGGGCTCTGCCCTGTAACCGAGGCGAGCCTCGGCGATGGTATTTTTCCGACCCGCGAATTCCTCGATGCAGGTGGCCAGTTCGGTGTCGGCACCGATTCCAATGTACTGGTCGGCGTCGCCGACGAACTGCGTCAGCTCGAATATGGTCAGCGGTTGAAGCATCGGGAGCGCAATGTGTTGTCCGGCGGTCCGGGCATCTCGACCGGTCGCGCGCTGTTCGACGCCGCGCTCGCCGGCGGCGCCCAGGCGCTCGCGCAGCCGACCGTCGGACTTCAGGCAGGCGCCCGCGCCGACATTGTCACCCTCGACACCACGCATCCCTCGCTCGCTGGACGCCGTAGGGATGCCGTCATCGACGGCTGGATTTTTGCAGCAAATGCGGGCGCCGTCGCCTGTGTCTGGGCAGGCGGCAACAAAGTCGTCGAGGGCGGACGTCACTGGCTCCGCCAGAAGGCGCGCGACACATTCAACGCAGCCGTGCGAAGGCTCGTGGCATGAACCTCGCCATGGATCGCGAGAAACCCCAGTCAACTGACAAGCCGACGTTGTACAAGCAGATCCGACTCGACATCGAGCGCCGAATCCTGACCGGTGAATGGCCGCCGGGTTACCGCATTCCGTTCGAGCACCAGCTCATGACGCGCTATGGCTGTTCGCGAATGACCGTGAGCAAAGCGCTATCGGAATTGACGCAAGCCGATCTCATCGAGCGGCGGCGGCGGGCTGGCACCTTTGTACGTCGTCCCAAATTCCTGTCAGCGGTCCTCAATATCCCCGATATCCGCGCGGAGATCACCGCTCTCGGCCGCAGCTACGCCTATCAGTTGGTCCAGTGCTCGCGCCGCGCCGCAAACGCCGCCGACCGCGCACGTCTTGGGGTGCGGAAAACCGGCAAAGTAATCGCGATTGCATGCCGCCACAGCGCCGATGACGTGCCATTCGCCATCGAGGACAGACTAATCGATCTAGACGCGGTGCCAGAAGCTGCCACGGCCGATTTTGCGATCGACCCCCCCGGCTCCTGGCTACTTCACCATGTCCCATGGACGGAAGCCGAGCATGCGATCAGCGCTATCGTGGCCGACGAGCAATGCGCGGCGGCACTGGACATTGCGATCGGCGCGCCTTGCCTCGTGATCGACCGGCACACCTGGCGCAGCGGACGGACGCTGACTGCTGTGCGCCTGCTCTATCCGGGCGAGTCCCACAAATTGGTCGCCCGCTTCAAAGGCGGCTGAGAGGAACATCAATGCGGACGAGATCCGGCACAATTTATGCGGCACAATTGTGCAAAGTCCCTCCGCGAGGATTTAAGCAGACGAACAGGACGCAATCCATAAACCGGCAGAAGGAAGACAATCATGCTTAGTTCTAGAATACTCGCAGCAACCGCCGCTCTTCTGGTGTCCGTACCGGCCATCGCAGATGACGTCAAGGTTGGTATCGGGATATCGGGGTGGACCGGGTTTGCGCCGCTCACGCTCGCAAACCAGGCGGGCATCTTCAAGAAGAACGGCCTCGATGTTACGATCAAGAAGATCCCGCAGAAGGACCGGCATCTGGCCATTGCGTCGGGGGACGTGCAGTGCGCGGCGACCACCGTCGAAACTTGGATTTCCTGGAATGCCAATGGTGTTGCGACCAAGCAGATCTTCCAGCTCGACAAGAGCTACGGCGCCGATGGCTTGGCAACCCGAAACGATATCGCTTCGATCAAGGATCTGAAGGGCAAGACGGTCGCCGCGTCGGTACCCGGCACCTCTCCCTATTTCGCCCTGGCCTGGATGCTCAAGAAGAACGGCCTCTCGGTCAAGGACGTGACCGTGGCGAATATGGAGCCAGCCGCGGCTGCGCAAGCATTCGTGGCTGGTCAGAACGATGCCGCCATGACATATGAACCTTACCTTTCCACGGTGCGCGCGGCGCCGGACAAGGGCAAGATCATCGCCACCACGCTCGACTACCCGATGGTCATGGACACGTTCGGTTGCACGCCCAAATTCCTGACGGAAAATCCGAAGGCCGCGCAAGCACTGGCCGACAGCTATTTCGAGGCCATCGCCATGATCGAAAAGGACCAGGCCAAGTCGTACGAGATCATGGGTGCCGATGTGAAGCAGTCCGGCGAACAATTCGGAAACTCGGCGAAATATCTACGCTGGCAGGACAAGGCTGCGAACCAGAAATTCTTCGTCGGCGAATTCCAGGCCTTTACCAAGGAGGCTGCAGACCTGTTGCTCGAGATCGGCATCATCAAATCGGTTCCGAAGATCGACGACCTCTATGATGCGAGCTTCATCAAATAGAACTGGTCGGCACGGCGTCGGTTCCTCTTACCACACGTAAAGCGGGACCGGCCGCGATTTGAGGAATATTTCCCGTGATGCGTCCCCTCGATCCCGTGACACCGAAGCAGCGCGTGGCCTATGGCTTTGCGTTCTTCGTCCTGTTCGTTGCCCTATGGGCTTGGGCGACCTTCGGTGGTCACGTATCGAAAACGTTTCTAGCCAACCCGCTGACCATGCTGGAGGAAGGCTGGGAACTGCTCATAAAGCACGGCTTCCTGTTCGACATCGGCATGACGATATGGCGAGTCGTCGGCGGGTTTGTGCTGGCGGCCATCATCGCAGTGCCGCTCGGCGTTCTGATGGGCGCTTACAAGCCGATCGAGGCCTTCCTGGAGCCGTTCGTCTCGTTTGCCCGTTATCTGCCCGCTTCGGCCTTCATCCCGCTATTGATCTTGTGGGCGGGCATCGGCGAACTGCAGAAGCTGCTAGTCATTTTTATCGGCGCGGTGTTCCAGATTATCCTGATGATCGCCGTCAACGTCGGAAACACAAGAAGCGACCTTGTTGAAGCCGCCTACACGCTGGGCGCCAGCGACATTGGCATCATACGCCGCGTGCTGCTGCCTTCGTCTGCCCCCGAGATCGCGGAGATCCTTCGGCTCGTTCTGGGCTGGGCGTGGACCTACGTGATCGTCGCCGAACTCATCGGTTCATCGTCGGGCATCGGCCACATGATCACCGACAGCCAGGCGCTGCTCAACACCGGCCAGATCATCTTTGGCATCATTGTCATCGGGCTGATCGGTCTCGTGTCAGATTTCCTGTTCAAGGCCTTCAACGGCTGGCTGTTTCCATGGAAATTGGCATGACCAAGCTGAAGATCGATCAGGTCGCTCGCACCTTCCCTGCGCGGCAGGGCAATGCGCCGACGCGGGCCCTGGAACCGACCAATCTCAGCGTCGGCAACAATGACTTCGTCACCATCCTCGGCCCGTCGGGCTGCGGAAAATCCACGCTGCTCCGCATCGTCGCCGGGCTTGACCGGCCGACGAGCGGCCATGTCATTCTCGACGGGCAAGAGGTAGCGGGACCCGGCGCGGATCGCGGCATGGTGTTTCAGTCGTACACTCTATTTCCTTGGCTAACCGTGCGCGAAAACATCGCATTTGGCCTGCGCGAGCGCGGAATTTCCGAAGCGGATCGCGCCAAGATCGCCGACGGCTTCATCCATCGGGTGGGTTTATCGGGCTTTGAGAATCACTGGCCGAAGCAACTTTCCGGCGGCATGCAGCAACGCACGGCTATCGCCCGTGCCCTTGCCAACGATCCCAAGATCCTGTTGCTCGACGAGCCGTTCGGTGCGCTGGATAATCAGACCCGCGTGCTAATGCAGGAAATGCTGCTCGGCATCTGGGAGCGCGACCAGAAAACGGTGCTGTTCGTTACCCATGACATCGAAGAAGCCATCTTCCTCGGCAGTCGCGTCATCGTCATGAGCGCCCGCCCTGGCCGCATCAAGACCGAAATCGCGATCGATCTACCGCATCCACGGTCCTACAAGATCAAAACCGCCTCCGAATTTGTTAGGCTGAAAGAACGGCTCGTCGAGGAAATCCGCGCCGAGGCATTGAAGGTTGCGGTTGATGCGTGACAGCCACTCACGCGTCGATGGCGCTCGGATCTCAACGCACTCGGTGGAATCGGCGACTACAAGACGGACGTTCACAAGCCGATTTTCTCCGAGGGAAAGCCGGTGACTTGTCCAGTTCGACAACCACCCAAGTTCAATTTGATCCTCAACATGAAAGCCGCCAAGTTACTCGGACTGAAAAATCGTTCCGAATTTTCCTTTGCTTGCCGATTGCGTGATCAAACAGCGCCGGGTAGGTGTCTATTGCGAATAATCGTATGACGAGTCCGCTCCGGTGGTCATCGTCCGCTTTGCGCGCCAGAAGTGGCCGCTCGCGTCCGATGCGATCACGCACACCCACGAGATGATGTCAGTCGGCCAGCTACCTCTGAGTGATCACAGTGGGAGGTTCGCGCATATCGCTGCTGACGTGGATCCCAGGCGCGGCACGTAAAGCAAACATGCCACGGCCACGCAGAGGCCCTGGATGACGTAGGTTATCGTGCGCACGCGTTCGACGGGGATGCCGGAATAGCGTGCCACATCCTCGTTCGATCCCACGGCCAGAACGTGGCGGCCATAGCGGGTTCTGTGCAACACAAAGGCGCCGACGGCGGCTGTGACCACGATGATGATGATGGGCACCGGCACCCTCAGTAGCGCGCCGAAATAGGCTGGGCGGTAGAGGGAATGGATGTCCGGGGACCGCAGAGTGATGGCGCCGCCCTGCGACAGCCATGTCGTAAGGCCGCGATAGATACCCATGGTGCCGAGCGTGGCGATGAATGGCTCGATGCTGCCTGCTGTGGTGATCAGACCGTTGGCAACGCCGCAGGCAGCGCCAATGACAATGGCAAGCGCCATCGCGACGACGAGCATCGTCGCGGGATCGGCGATAACGCCGCTGTTCATGAACATGATCATCAGGCTGGCGACGAACGCGACCATGGAGCCGACGGACAGATCCAGACCGCCGGCCGATATCACGAAGGTGGCACCGACCGCGATGATGGCGATGAAGGCGCTGCGGGTGATGACGTTCAGAAGGTTGTCGATGCTCATGAAGTTCGGGTTTGCGATCGCCCCGAGCATCAGAAGAAGCGCCAGCGCCACGAAGGGCGCGACGGCCCGCAGGTCAATGTCTTTCCAAGACTTCTGTACTTTTCGGGTGTCTGCTGCGAGGTCAGTCATTCTTACTCCGCTATGCGGCCTCCCCAGATTTGACGCCGGTCGCCAGCACGACGACCTCGTTCTCGTTCATGTGCTCACCTGTTACCGCGCCGACGATCCGCCCTGACCGCATGACCATGATGCGGTCGCAAATGCCGATCAGTTCCTGCATTTCGGGCGAGACGACGATGATCGACCGCCCTTGCGCGGCGAGCACCGCGATGAACTTGTAGATTTGTTCCTTGGTGCCGATGTCGATGCCACGTGTCGGCTCGTCGATGATGATGATAGACGGGTCAGTCATCATCATCTTGGCTAACAGCAGTTTCTGCTGGTTGCCGCCCGAAAGCTGGCCGACAAGCATGTCCTTGCGGCCGGCGCGGATGTCGAACTCGCCGATCGCCCCTTGGAGCGCGACGCGCTCCTTCGCGCGGTCGATCTGAAGCCAGCGCCGGAATTTGTCCAGCGAGGCGAGCGTCAGGTTGACGCGCAGATCCTCGGCGAGCAGAAGGCCCTTGCCCTTTCGATCCTCGCTGAGATAGGCGATCCCGGCCTTCAGGCTGGCGTCGACATGCGGAAACAGCGTCGGCTTGCCGTTGATGCGAATGACACCGCGGCCAGGCCGCAGCCCGACAAGGCCTTCCATCAATTCCGTCCGCCCGGCGCCGACAAGGCCGGCAAAGCCGAGTATCTCGCCCTTCCCTAGCTGGAACGACGCATGTTGCGCGAAGCCGGGGACAGAAAAATCCTCGACCTCCAAGATTGATTCCCGAGCGGCCTCCGCATGGCGGTCAGGATAGAGCTTGGCCACGTCGCGACCAACCATCAGGCGCGCCATATCGACCGGCAGCAATTCGTTCGTCGGATGGCGGGCGACAACGCGGCCGTCGCGCAGCACTGTCACCTTGTCGGCGATCTGCTTAACCTCCGGCAGCCGATGCGAAATATAGAAGACGCCCACGCCCTTGGCACGGATATCGGCAATGACCTTGAGCAATGCCCGGGTCTCGATCGGCGTGAGCGAAGCGGTCGGTTCGTCGAATATTACCACGCGGTGAGGAACCAAAAGTACCCTAGCTATCTGGACGAGCTGACGTTGCGCGATGGAAAGACGTCGCACTACGACGTCCGGATCGATGTCGGCACCGAGATTGCGTACTGCCTGACGCGCGCCCTCGTTCATTGCGCGATCGTCGACCACCATGCCCTTGGGCAGCTCGCCGCCGAGATACACATTTTGTGCGACCGTGAGATCGGGCGCGAGAAGGATTTGCTGGTGAACCAGGACGGTGCCGCGCCGCTCCGCATCGACCGGTCCCGTCAG
>Ga0209890_10001113_pt1 | contig 12237 bp, 11 predicted proteins | sample OrgsoiDNA2013049_FD_185799 | JGI IMG/M metagenome (GOLD analysis project Ga0209890, IMG submission 185799) | Permafrost soil microbial communities from the Arctic, to analyse light accelerated degradation of dissolved organic matter (DOM) -... | ecosystem: Environmental > Terrestrial > Soil >... | reverse complement strand
GGGTCACGACGGCGATTTTGCCGTTGAGGGAACCCGGAGCAGCCGCAAGCAATTCGTCGTAGGTCCGAAACAACGCGATCTCGGCCTCGATGCCGTTGGCATCTGTCGCGACCGAGCCGCCCAATGTGGTAATGGCCAGATGTTGCGGCACTGAACCAACGATCTCGGCACTTTCGGCGCCGCGGATCCAGGCTCGGAGGGTGAATGGCTCGGAGTACACGTTCTCGAAGCCCGCTGCTTTCAATCTGGCCTCTGCCCATGCGACCGCCCGTCGATGGGCATCAGTGCCGGCCAGACGCTGCCCGATCTCGGTGGTCAGCGATTCCACGAAATCGAAGGCGGCGGGATCGTTCAGCGCCTTCTGTCCGAGGCTCGATGCGTTGCCGACCAACGGTTCCGAAGGCGCATCGGTGGCCCTTATCGTTGCCCCGGCGCTCGCCGCGAGGACGACCGCCACGACGAGATTGCGCAAGATATTGCCCATCCAAATTGCTCCTTCGCCAATTGATTAGAGTCTGAATCGCTCTACGTCGATTGGCGTTTTGCTTCTGAGGCTGCGGCCTGCCGGACCACCATACCGAGAAATGCAGTCGGGCGGCCAACATCGGATTTTCGCGGGCGTGGTCAGATTGGCGAAAGCACCACAACCCGATCCACGCGCTTCAGCACCGTTGATCTTACCGTTCGGTCCACCACTTCCGGCCGAACACCTGTTGGCGCGCGTCGGTGCGGCCCTTGGCTTCAAGCCATGCAATCATCGGCTCGAGGCCACCGTCCATCATGCCGACCACGCGCTCCATATCGCCATCGAGTATGCGAAATTGCTCGTGACGCGCAGCGGCGAACATCTTCGCTTCATGGATGACGGCCCCGATGGTCTCATCGTCGTCTGGCAAGTCGGCGAGCATTGTTTTGATCTTGGATCGCATCACGTCGGGATCGTCCTCGTTGCTGATGATTTCTTCGTGAATCGCGTGACTGATGTCGTCGTGTGTCATTTTGTGAATTCCTTTTTCATCGGTCTTTAGTCGAGCCGCCGGCATTCCCTTCAGTCGGAGAAAATGATCTCTCAATTTTTGAGTGATCATTAGTCTTAGCTGCGCTGTCCTTTTCGTTACTCCTCGCGGGGGCCGTGCGCTATCGGCCGCCGCGTTTTTTCACAGATATGCCGCGCTCTCGCGCAGTCCCGCTTGCCGCGTGGCTTCCACTGGATCGAGCGACGCGCTTGATGCTGTCACGCCATAGTCGCCCATAAGGAGATCGTCAAAATTACTGGTATCATGCGTGGTGCGAATTCCGAGCTGCGCATTGCGTCACCAAGGCGGTGGGGATTGGCGGTCGTCTGCGGTTCGCCCAGATCAGATCAGTTTGATACAAACAACCGGCACGGGAAAACCAAAGCTCAAGACGGCTCGACAACGGTTGGGATTGCGGCTGGGTTTCTTCTGGGTTCGCTTGTCGCGGGTGTTGCTCGTCGAAGATCTCAATCCGCCGCTGCGCACTCACCACCGTGATGAAGGCGATGGCGGTCTCCGACAGCACCTCCAACCGGGTTGCCCGCCGCTGCCAAACCGCGGTGCCGATACCTGCTTCTCCGGCCACTAGTCGCGCCTCTCGCTTGCCACCGAGTTCAACGAGTTGGCTGAGTTGGAGGTTTGTCTCGGCCGATCGGACCCCTTTAAAGCGTCCAGAGCCGAGCGCGTTGTCGAGTTCGAAGGAAAGATCGGGGTTCGGGAGGGCGCCAGCCTGAACCTTGAGGCCGGTCGCAATGCCGATATCACGCTCCGCCGCCGTGAGGCGCGGATTCGCCGCCAAAGCGCGTTGCAGGGCCTGGGCCAACGAAATCGATCGCGGCGCCCTCTCAGCGGATAGTGCTGGGCCTGAACAGGTGAGCAACGCGCAAAAAATGCGCGCGGCGACACGGAAACTGGACATAAGAAGGACCTGAATCGGGACGATTGCGCGGGTCAGCCCGCGCGCGCAAAGAGCTCAGGTCGAGGTTTTGGGGGGCGGCGGGTCCAGCAGGCGTGCTTCCACGGCAACGATAACGTCACTCGGGAACGACAGATGCAGGGACACGCTTACAGGTTCAGAAACGTGGGCTGCTTCGGGTAACGTGATGGGAACACATGTGTAGCAATGCTCAACCACCACCGGGGTCTTTTTTGGTCCTTCATCGGATTTGTCTGATGCCGCAGAAGCGCTGACCTGGGCGGATGTGATGAGGGATTCTTCCGCGCAAGAAATCTCGCCCGCAAATCCGACCACCAGATACGCCGCAGCAAGGAACGCGACCAGCACCCGCCGAATGCGGGACGGTTGCGGGCCGGGCGACTTTTCGGGAATCTGACGTCTCATGGCACATGATTAACAAGTTTGGCTCAGTAACACTATCACAACCCCGACGGTCTTGAGGTTTTGGAGGGCATCGGCCGGGACGGTTGCGGGGCTTTATCAACCGAGACGCCCGAAGGGCGTCCCCAATGGCCCAGTTTGTGCGGTGGCCAACGGACATCGCCAAAGCCGCCGACAAGTCTCAGTTTGTGGATCGTGTTCGCGGTCGCAGCAATTACGTCGGTTCCGCGCAATGCTGCGGTAGGTTCAGGTGGCCCGTGGGGCCCAAAGGGTGACAAATCCCGCTTTATTGCCCTTCTCGAGGCATAAAACCTTGCCGGTTAGGGGACGGTGGCAACTGAGCTCGCCCGGGAGTCAGCTAACAGATCTAGTCGGCGGGTCCAGGTTGAGTTGACGGGACTAGTGTCGCGAAATTTAAGCGCGAATGGCTTATGAGGAGACCAACGACGCATCGACGGGCCGTTCCAACAACCCTCAATTCACGCTAGGATTAAAATTAGAACAGTAAAAGAGGTGGGGAGGTTATGGGCTTTGGTCTGAACCATCGGTTGGACAAGCGCGAGCTGTTGAGCGCGACCGTGTCGCTACTGCTGGCGTCAACGGTTGGCGCCCCGGCAGAAACGACTGGCGCGCCCATTCGATTTGGCCTCACACCTGTATTTCTTACAAACGACCTTGAGCTTCTCGGGCGCTTACAGTCGTACCTGCAGCGTTCAACGGGGTATCCGGTCTCGCTCATAACGCGGCGCACCTATCAGGAAATCACTGCCCTGCTTACATCGGGCCAACTCGATGCGGCATGGATTTGCGGGTTTCCGTATGTTGCACATCGCGCCGAGCTTCAGCTTATCGCGGTCCCGCTGTGGCACCACAAGCCTCTCTATCAATCCTATCTCATCGTCGATCGTGATCGGCAAGCCAGCAGTCTTTGGGATCTGCGAGGTGACATTCATGCGTTTTCGGATCCTGACTCCAATTCCGGGTTTCTCGTTACGCGAGCGGCTCTCGCCGAACGCAGTCTCAGGCCAGAAACCTTCTTCGCGAAGACATTCTTCACCTACGGTCATCGCGACGTGATCCGGGCAGTCGGTTCCGGACTTGCAGGGTCGGGGTCAGTAGATGGCTACGTTTATGACGTTGTTGCCGAGCTGGAGCCGGATTTGACGGCGGGAACCCGAATTGTGAAAGCCTCGGAGTGGCTTGGCTTTCCACCGATTGCCGCCCCCAAAATTCCAATCGACGAGGCGCGCCTGAGTGCTCTCACCAAAGCACTTTGGGAAATGGACAGGGACGAGGAAGGCCGCGTCGTTCTGAAGATGCTTCGTTTGGACGGTTTCGGTGCGGAAGATGCCGCTTCATTCGATGCAATCGCATCGAAGGCGGCGCTTGTCGCGGCTTCCGGATAACTGACATGGGCATCTCCCTCGACCGTTCCTGGCCGATCACGGTGAAAGTTCCCGTCGCCGTCGCTTCGCTCATGTTGCTTGTCGGGTTCGTTTTGTCCGAGCGCGTCCTCTCCCGTCTTGGCGATACGCAAGGGCGTCACCTCATTGAATTATCGCAGAGCTATCTTGACGGCCTGTCGTCGGCGATCGCTCCATCTATTCTGCGCGAAGATAACTGGGAAATCTACGATGCGATCGCCCGGGCACAAGCGATCAACAAAAGTCTGCATCCGATAGAGACCATCGTAACAAACGCCGAGGGCGCCGTGATCGCCGCATCAGATCCGAAGCGTCATCCGGTGGGCTCGACCATTCGGCCTACACCTATCGGAAGCAAGCCTTTGGCAAGTTTTAGCTTCGATGCCGGTGCGGACAACGCAAACGCCGTCCGTGTGTTGTCGTACCCAGGCCGTATTGCGGGCATCATTTATGCGACATTTGACACACACCATCTCGCCGCCGAGCGGCGGGACGTTGTCGTCGCACTTGCACTGACCAATGGGGCACTAACGATACTGCTAGCGGCCGCAGGCTGGTTCTTGGTGGCACGAATGATGCGACCGGTCCGCATTCTATCCGAACATCTGGGCGTCGCCCGCGAAACACTCGCAGTGCCGATCCCCGAAATCGTCGTGTCGAAAACGAGAGGCGAATTTGGACGCTTGTTTCGAGGCTACAACGCCCTAGTGCGATCAATGAAAGAGCGCGAGGATCTCGGAAAGCGTTTGGCAGAAGAAAAACGTCTCAGCAGCCTGGGGAGACTTGCCTCAACAGTAGCGCACGAAATCAACAACCCGCTTGGAGGGCTGTTCAACGCTCTCGCCATGCTTAAAAGCCACGGCTACTTGAGCAATGTTCGCGACAACAGCTTGGGTTTGTTGGAGCGCGGCTTGATTGGTATCCGAGATGTGGTTCGCACGACCCTAACCATCTATCGAACGGACAATGTCGCACGGAACCTAGCTCCCTCCGATATCGACGATCTCGGCCTGCTGATCCCTCCGGAGGCCCGCAGGAAAGGCGTCCAAATAAAGATCGATAACGAATTGCGAGCCATCGTTCCGCTTCCCAGCACGCCAATCCGTCAGGCGGTCCTTAATCTGCTTCTGAACGCAGTTGCTGCGGCGCCGCCCGGCTCCCAAGTTCAAATGACAGTTGTAACGGGCTCGGAAGGGCTTGAAATAGCTGTTGCCGATCGAGGGCCGGGTTTGCCTGGTTTTGCTGCCAAGATTCTGACGAATTCATCTGCCGCGCCCCCGCCGCTGGATGGCGGAGGCCTGGGGCTCTGGACCATCAGTCGACTTATTGCGGACATCGGCGGACAGATTGAGGTGGAATACTTGGTACATGGTGGCACCGCCATCAGACTGACGATCCCGATCCTGAGCACGGAGTTGGCCAATGTTGCATAGCGAACGTGTGATCGGTCTCGTCGAAGACGACCTGATCATGGGTGAAAGCATAGTCCAAAGACTCGCCCTTGAGGGCGTGACAGTCAAATGGTGGCAGAGTGGTCGGGATGCTGTAAGAGAGATTTCGGAAAACAAGTTCGAGGCGATCGTTTGCGATATCAGGCTGCCTGACCTCAACGGAGAAGATGTGTTTCGGGAAGCAGCGCGCTCATCGAACGTACCCCCATTCCTTTTCATCACGGGTTACGGAGACATCGACCAGGCCGTGCGCCTTATGCGGGCCGGTGCGGCTGACTACTTTACAAAGCCGTTTGAGCTCGACGACTTCCTGATCCGCATCGGAGAGCTCATGGGTCCGGGCGGGTCGTCGGGAACACATGTTCTCGGGTTGGCCCCAAAGATAAAGGAACTGGAACGTCTGCTCACGCGAGTGGCGAAGCTTAACTCCACCATCCTCATCTCCGGAGAGACTGGCAGCGGCAAAGAGGTAGCCGCAAGATTTCTCCATGCCATGTCTGGTAGCGACGATCGTCCATTCATGGCCGTCAATTGCGCCGCCATTCCGGGAGATCTATTGGAAAGCGAACTGCTTGGGCATGAAAAAGGAGCGTTCACGGGCGCATCCCAGCGACATCTCGGTTATGCCGAGCGTACCGGCGAAGGCGTTCTATTCCTCGATGAGATCGGCGAACTCAGGTCCGAGCTTCAGGCGAAGCTGCTGCGCCTGATCGAAGACAAATCGTTCTTTCGCGTGGGCGGAGAGCGGCCGGTCCCGTTCAAAGGACGCCTAGTCGTGGCTACGAATGCAGATCTTCCCAAATTGGTCCAAGCCGGGCGGTTTCGTGAAGACCTTTACTACCGAATCAACGTCGTTTCGGTAAGAATCCCGCCCCTGAGGGATCGGCACGAAGACATTCCGTGGCTCATGGAGCGCTTTTTCGCGGAGAGCGCGGGCCGGATGGAGACGTCATTGAAGGGCATCAGCAGTCTGGCAGAAGAAGCCGCCCTCTCCTACGGCTGGCCAGGCAACATCCGGGAGCTCCGCAACAGGATGGAGAGGGCCGTCGCACTCGGACTGGGACAATGGGTGATGCCCGGCGATATGTTTCCGGAACAGAGCGACGATACCGCCTCGGCGTTGCAAATGGGATCGCTCGAGCACGTCCGACAGAGCGCAGAGAAACGCCACATCCTCCGCGCACTGACGGCGACCAGCGGAGAAGTTGGCGCCGCATCCAAGTTGCTTGGGATCGGGCGCACGACGCTTTGGGAAAAAATGCGTCGCCTCGGACTAAACGGCGCCGACCTCGACGTCACCTTATGACAGCGGCCGTCCGAACGGAGCCCTTACGCTAGGAAACGTACTCCTAAATTGAAGTAGTTAGCGACAGCTAGTCAAAGTCTGCTTTGGAGGGCTTGACGGACCTAAGGCAGAGATCGCCCGGAGTCCGAAAAGCCCAATTTCAGACATAGTCTAAGCGCCGCAGCAAATAACTCCCATCGCCCCGGGAAGACCCTTGAGTATTTTTCACTGAGCTATTTGTGAATGCTCGATTCCGGTCCATACAACTATAAAACCAGTATTATAGTTGTAATGTGTTCGAGCTTGCGGTATGTGGAGGCATGAATCGCAAGCTCGCTGCGCGCTGTCTAGCCGAATTGGGCAATTTGACCCGGCTGGACATTTATCGGCTCCTGGTTCGGGCCGGACCGCCTGGCCTCAACATCACCGATATCCAAACCCGTCTCGACGTACCGGCTTCTACGCTGGCCTTCCATCTGCGCGGGCTGGTTAGCGCAGGCCTCGTCGCGCAGGAAAAAAACGGGCGCACAGTGATCTGCCGCGCTCAATACCATCGTATGGACGCGGTCATCGAGTTCTTGCGCGAGCATTGCTGCGAAGGGTTTGAGATGGTTTTGCCGGCGGCGGCGACGCGCCGGGCAAGTTGATCACTTGCGAACCGTGAGCCCGCCATCTTTGGATATCCACTATGGCTGGATCATATTGGGCGCGGGCACCTTCGGCTCGTTCATGACCTTGCCCGGCCAGACGGCGGGCGTCTCGGTTTTCTTCGATCCGATCACTGCTGATCTTGGCATCTCGCGCACTTCGGCCTCGATCGCTTATGCAGTTGGAACGCTTGCAGGGATTCTCCCGGCACCTGTGATCGGCCGCTGGATCGACCGGCGCGGGCCGCGCCTGACGGCGACCATTATCGCCGGTGGCCTCGCCTTGGCCTGCGCCTTCATGGCGACAGTTCAATCCGCAATGATGCTGCTCGTCGGCTTCGCGCTGTTGCGTGGCACTGCGATCGGCGGCCTTAGCCTCGTCAGTCAGCAGGTCGTCAATCTGTGGTTTGTGCGGCGGCGCGGGATTGCCGCTGCGGCGGCCAGTCTCGGACTCGCGGCCGGTGCCATGATCTTCCCGAAGCTAATCGATGGTCTCATCTCGCTCTTTGGCTGGCGAGGCGCCTATCTCACCCTTGCCGGACTTGTCGCCCTCACCATTCTGCCGGTCGCTGCCGCACTGTTTCGCGATCGGCCGGAAAAGTTCGGCCTCAGCACGGACGCCGGGCTGCCGCTGGCCGCAGAAGAGCCACGGGAAGAGCCTTCGTTTACGCGCGAGCAAGCGCTCCGCACCGGCGTGTTTTGGCTGCTGTGCGCGGCCGGCTTTCTGACCAATGCCATCGGCACCGCGCTCTTGCTCAATCACTTCTCAATCATGCAGACGGCTGGGATCGCACACAGCGACGCGCTGCTACTGCTGTCGCTTCTTGCTGGCGTTCAGGCTATTGCCACGCTCGGCACCGGATTCCTGGTCGATCGCTGTGAACCCCGGCAACTGGTTCCGCTTGCGATGTTGATGCTCGCGCTGGCGTCAGCTCTTCCGGCGTTTTGCAGCGGGATCGCCATCAGCGCGCTGTACGCGCTGAGCCTGGGCGGCGCGTACGGCTCGCAGCAAGCCATCAACGCCGCCGGCTACGCGCAGTATTTCGGCCGCGACCATCTTGGCGCGATCAGGGGAGCGTCGTTCGTCTTCGGCATTGCCGGCGCGGCATTCGGGCCCCTGCCTTTCGCGGCAAGCGCCGATTGGACGGGAAGCTATGCTGCCGCCCTGATCGGTTGCTGTGGGTTTTGCCTTGCGTGTGGCGCCGGGGCCTTCGCCGTCAAGCGACCGTCCTCGTCGGCGAAGCCGATGACCAATTGCAAGAGCGAGCGAACGCCATGACAGGCGGAGAAACGACCATCGTGGCGGGCATAGAAATTCCTTCCACTGACCCCGCCTTTCTGGCGGTGGTCCTCGGGGTGCATATCCCCGTGGGCCTTGCGTGTGTTACGATCGGCGCAATCGCGATGTTGAGTCGGAAGCGGCGTGGACGTCATTCGAAGTTTGGAATGATCTATTTCTGGTGTCTGCTGGCGCTCTTCGCGTCCGCGACGTTCCTGTCGCTTATGCGCTGGGCCGAAAACTATCACTTGTTCATTCTCGGAGCGATGTCGTTCGCTTGCGCCTGGATCGGGCGCGCAGCGCTCAGGGGCCGCTGGCGGTACTGGGTCAGGCTTCATATCGCGGGCATGGGCCTGTCGTACATTCTGATGCTAGTTGCTTTTTACGTCGACAATGGACAGCAGCTGCCGCTTTGGAAGGACCTCCCTCATTTCATGTATTGGCTGATACCTATAGCCGTCGGGATACCGCTCATCGTTCGCGCGCTTCTGTGGCCGCCGTTGGCGCGAGCGCGCGCCGGGAGTTCTACTTGAACTTGAGGCGTGCGGATATGCTCGCGTCGCGGCTGAACAACTACGTGGTCGCGTTCTTGTCGCTCGCGACGCGTCTCTGCACCGCCGCTCCACATTCGTACCAACTGCGGGTTCCTGTCACGATCTTCACGACCGACAGCATGACGGGCACCTCGATCAGAACACCCACCACCGTCGCCAGCGCCGCGCCCGAATTGAAGCCGAAGAGACTGATCGCAGCTGCCACCGCAAGCTCGAAAAAATTGCTCGCACCGATCAACGCGGAAGGCCCGGCAACGCGATGGGCTTCTCCCGCCAAGCGATTCAAGACGTAGGCCAGCGCCGAGTTGAAGTACACTTGGATCAGGATCGGCACGGCAAGTATGGCGATAATCGTTGGCTGTGCCAGAATTTGTTGCCCTTGAAAGCCAAACAGGAGAACCAGGGTCGCAAGCAGCGCGATCAGGGAGATCGGCTGCATGATCGACAGGAGCCGAGCCAGGGCGTTTAATCCGCCTTGGGAAATCACCTGACGGCGCAGCAATTGCGCGACGATGACGGGTATGACGATGTAGAGGCCGACCGAAAACAGCAACGTGTTCCAAGGCACCGTGATCGCCGATAGACCAAGCAGAAGGCCTACGACCGGCGCGAACGCAAAGACCATGATGACGTCGTTCAAGGCGACCTGGCTCAACGTGAAGTGCGGTTCGCCGTCCATGAGGTTGCTCCAGACGAACACCATCGCCGTGCATGGCGCCGCCGCAAGCAGGATCAGGCCCGCGATATAGCTGTTGATCTGGTCAGCCGGCAGATACGGCCGAAAAAGCCATCCGATGAAAAGCCAACCGAGGAACGCCATCGAGAACGGCTTGACCGCCCAGTTGATGAAAAGCGTGACGCCGATGCCGCGCCAATGCTCACGAACGTCGGACAGTGATGCGAAGTCGATCTTCACCAGCATCGGGATGATCATCAGCCATATCAGGACTGCAACCGGCAAATTGACTTTGGCGATCTCGGCAGACCCGATCGCCTGAAACAGCGCCTCAAAGTAGTGCCCGAGCGCGATTCCAACGACTATGCAAGCTGCTACCCAGATCGTGAGATATCTTTCGAAGGTCGACATCTTCACGTCCGCCTTTTCGCAGGCGGCTTGGAGGCCGCCTAATCGGGGAATTTGGTAGTGGTTGCAGCGCGAAATAGCCCTGCCCGGCTGGAGCTGCAAGAAGAGTTATCGAAAGCCCCCCGGATTGGTCAAGGTTCCGAACAGACGGCAGCGCACCATGTTCGAATTTCCGAACATCGGTGCTCCCATCCATCGCACTTGCGTCGGCCTCTCATTGATTCTTCTAGCGTTTTCGATGTGGCCCGCCTCCTGCAACGTCGTCGCTGGTCCGTTCGGACACGGCAATCATTCCGGGAGAGAAACAAATGAAAAGGTGCGACAACCTTGTCGACGTCGGCCGTCGTCAATTTCTGAGTGGCGCGGGCGCCGCAACCGCCGCGGTAGCTGCCGCTGCCCTCGTTACCACGGAAGCAAAAGCCGATACTGCCGCCGCACTGGTCAAGTATCCGTCCAACCGGCTTGCGAGCCTCGCCGAGCTCAAGGTCAACGAGCCGTTCAATGTAAGTTATCCGGATGCCGACGCCCCCGGCGTCCTGATCAAGCTGGGCCAGCGCGTGCCTGGCGGTGCCGGTCCGGACGGCGACGTTGTCGGCTTTTCGACCGTCTGCCCGCACAAGGGTTTCCCCCTAAACTTCAACAAGTCCGACAAGACGATGAATTGCCCCGGCCACTATTCGCGCTTCGACTGCGAGAAAGGCGGTCAGCAGGTCTGGGGTCAAGCCACACAGAATCTCCCGCAGTATGCGCTGCGCGTTGACGACAAAGGCGACGTCTACGCGGAAGGCGTCGACGAGCTTCTCTATGGCCGCCTTTCAAACATTCTCTGAGGGAGATCATAACATGAGCTACAAGCGTCAAATTAGCCGTCTCCCGATCGTTCCCGCGGATGCGAAGGAGCACAACGTCGTCTGCCACTACTGCATCGTCGGATGCGGATACAAGGCGTATACTTGGGACGCCCGCTACGAAGGGGGTACCGCGCCCGGCCAGAACAAGTTCGGCGTCGACCTTTCTAAGCAGCAGGCGGCCGAAACGCCCGCCTGGTACTCGCCGTCGATGTACAACATCGTGAAGCAGGACGGCCGTGACGTTCATATTGTAATCAAGCCGGACAAAGAATGTGTCGTGAACTCGGGCCTCGGGTCGGTTCGCGGCGCGCGCATCGCCGAGATGAGTTACTCGCGTCAGCGCAATACCCAGCTCCAGCGTCTCACGGACCCCTTGGTCTGGCGCTATGGCCAGCTTCAACCAGCCAGCTGGGATGATGCGCTTGATCTCGTGGCGCGGGTCACTGCTGCGGTGATCGCCGAACAGGGCGAAGACGGGCTGTTTGTCTCGGCCTTCGATCACGGCGGTGCCGGCGGCGGCTACGAAAACACCTGGGGCACCGGCAAGCTCTATTTCGAAGCTATGAAGGTGAAGAACATCCGCATCCACAATCGTCCCGCGTACAATTCGGAAGTTCATGGCTCACGCGATATGGGCGTTGGCGAACTGAACAATTGCTATGAAGATGCCGAACTTGCCGACACCATCGTCGCCGTCGGTACGAATGCTCTCGAAACCCAGACCAATTACTTCTTGAATCATTGGGTGCCAAATCTTCGTGGCACGTCAATGGACAAGAAGAAAGCCGAATTCGGCAGCGAGCCGGTCGATCGTGCGCGGATCGTCGTTGTCGACCCACGTCGCACCGTGACCGTCAATGCCTGCGAAGTCGAAGCCGGCAAGGAGAACGTTCTCCATCTGGCGATCAACTCGGGCACCGACCTGATCCTGTTCAATGCCTGGCTCGCCTATGCCGCCGATAAGGGCTGGACCGACAAACCTTTCATCGCGGCCTCGACCAAGGAGTTCGACAACGCGCTCGCCGCGAACAGGGTTTCGATCGCAGACGCGGCAAAGACGACGGGACTCAGCGAGGCCGACATCGTCAAGGCGATCACGTGGATCGCAGAGCCTAAAACTGGAGGCGCTCGACGTCGGACCATGTTCGCTTACGAAAAGGGACTGATCTGGGGCAACGACAACTACCGTACCAACCAGTCCTTGGTGAATCTCGCGCTCGCAACCGGCAACGTCGGGCGTCCGGGCGGCGGCTGCGTCCGCATGGGTGGTCATCAGGAGGGATATTCACGTCCCTCGGACGCTCATG
>Ga0209890_10001112_pt1 | contig 12240 bp, 6 predicted proteins | sample OrgsoiDNA2013049_FD_185799 | JGI IMG/M metagenome (GOLD analysis project Ga0209890, IMG submission 185799) | Permafrost soil microbial communities from the Arctic, to analyse light accelerated degradation of dissolved organic matter (DOM) -... | ecosystem: Environmental > Terrestrial > Soil >... | reverse complement strand
ACTTTGTGATCAGTGTCGGCCAGCAGTTTGAAGTTCAGGCCTTCCTTAGCGCAAAACTTCTTATGCGAATCCACGCTGTCGAGGCTCACGCCCAGCACGACGGCATTCCGCTCGGCGTACTTTGGCTGATCAACCTGAAAGTTGTGTGCTTCGCGGGAGCAGCCCGGCGTCTGGTCCTTGGGATAGAAATAAAGGACGACCCACTTGCCACGGTAGTCCTTTAGGCTGACGGACGAGCCTTCCTGCGAAGGCAGCGTGAAATCGGGAGCATTGCTTCCCTCGGAGGGGGTGGCCGAATGCGACAAGAGACGCGGAACCAGCACGATCAGGACAACCACCACCGCCAACAGCAGCACGATCCTCAACATGCGTCCTCCTCCGGCGCCGAACGCCAAGTTGAAGCGATTCTAAACCAGACCGACTCCCTGCCGACCAACAAAGGCGTAAACCACGAAGGACACTAAGGTTCACGAAGGACAAACCGAGGAAAACCTTCGTATCCTTCTGGTTGAGCGCTCTTAGCCGTTCCGCCAGCAAAAATCCTCGCGATTGAATATGATGGAGCATTGCGCATTCTACGATGGAGAAACCAGACGTGGCTCAGACGGAAACTGACGGCTTAGAAGTCTTGGAAACCAGGGAATGGGTCGACTCTCTGGACTATGTTCTTTCCAAAGGTGGCCCCAATCGGGCAGGCCGTTTGCTGCAGCAGTTGGCTCTGCATGCGCGGCGCGAGGCCGGCATCAATCTGCCTTTTTCGGCAACCACGCCCTACCAGAACACCATCGCTTCACGGCAGCAACCTCCATTTCCGGGGAGCCAGGAGATGGAACGCCGCATTAAGAGCCTGGTTCGGTGGAATGCGCTGGCCATGGTGGTGCGGGCCAACAAGATGCAGGAAGGCATCGGCGGGCACATCTCGACGTTCGCGTCGGCCGCCACTCTGTATGAAGTTGCGTTCAACCATTTCTTTCGGGCGCAAACGGAAGGCGGCGATCGCGATGTCGTTTATTTTCAGGGTCATGCCGCGCCTGGAATCTATTCCCGGGCTTATCTCGAAGGCCGCATTTCGAAGGAGAAGCTGCAAAACTTTCGTCGCGAGCTGAAGCCCGGGGGAGGGCTGAGTTCCTATCCCCATCCGTGGCTGATGCCCGAGTTCTGGGAGTTCCCCACGGTCTCGATGGGATTGGGCCCGATCCAGGCGATTTACCACGCGCGCTTCATCAAGTATCTGGAGAATCGCGGACTCAAGCAGAGTACAGGCGGTAAGGTCTGGGCGTTTCTGGGCGATGGCGAAATGGACGAACCCGAGTCGCTGGGCTCGATCACCCTGGCTTCTCGCGAAAGGCTCGACAACCTGATCTTCGTGGTGAACTGCAACCTGCAGCGACTGGACGGCCCGGTACGCGGCAACGGAAAAATTATTCAGGAGTTGGAAGCGATTTTCCGCGGTGCGGGATGGAATGTTATCAAGGTCATCTGGGGCACCGATTGGGACAGCCTTATTCAGAACGACCGCGATGGCCTGCTGGTCAAGCGTTTGGGCGAAGTCAGCGACGGGCAATATCAGAAATACTTTGTCGAGAGCGGAGCGTACTTCCGGCAAAACCTGTTCGGTAGCGATCCCCGTCTCCTGAAAATGGTGGAGCATCTTTCCGACGATCAGCTGGCGCGGATGCGTCTGGGTGGGCACGATCCCATCAAAGTGCATGCCGCGTTCCGCGCGGCGGTCGAAACGACCGGCGCGCCGACGATCGTTCTGGCCAAGACGATCAAGGGATACGGGCTGGGCGAAGCGGGCGAAGGCAAGAACATCACGCACCAGCAGAAGAAGTTGAACGAAGACGAGTTGCAGATGTTCCGCTCGCGCTTCGGAATTCCCATTCCCGACGATGAACTGCATCAAGCTCCGTTCTATCGTCCATCCGACGACAGTGCCGAGATCAAGTACATGCAGGCGCGCCGCCAGCAACTTGGCGGATACATGCCGACACGCAAAGTGCGGGCCGAAGCGCTAACGTCTGTCCCCGCTTCGCACTTCGAGGAATTCCACAAAGGGACCGATGGACGGGAAGTCTCTACGACCATGGTGTTCGTGCGGTTGCTGGCAAAGTTGCTGCGCGATCCCGAACTCGGGAAGCTCATCGTGCCAATCGTTCCCGACGAAGCCCGCACGTTCGGCATGGAAGCGCTCTTCCGCCAGGTGGGAATCTATTCGAGCGTCGGCCAGAACTATGAACCAGTCGACATGGACACGCTGCTCTATTACAAGGAAGCGAAGAACGGGCAGATTCTCGAGGAAGGCATCACCGAGTCTGGATCGATGTGCTCGTTCATCGCGGCAGGCACGGCGTATGCCAATCACGGAATCAACACGATTCCCTTCTTCATTTATTACTCGATGTTCGGCTTTCAGCGGATCGGCGATTTGATCTGGGCCGCGGCCGACATGCGCTGCCGCGGGTTTCTCGTCGGAGGCACGGCTGGCCGCACTACGCTGGCGGGCGAAGGGTTGCAGCATCAGGACGGTCACAGCCACGTGCTGGCGCTACCGGTGCCGAACCTGCTCTGCTACGATCCGGCGTTTGCGTATGAGATCGCCATCATTATTCAAGAAGGCATCAAGCGAATGTATGTCGATCAGGAATCGATCTTCTATTACCTCACTGTTGGCAACGAACCATTGGCGATGCCGGAAATGCCGCAGGGTAGCAACGTTCGCGAAGGTGTGCTGAAAGGGTTGTATCGTTTCAAGGCTTCGCCCAAGAGCGACGCGAAGTTACGCGCGCAACTGCTGGGCAGCGGCGCCATCATGTTCGAAGTGCTGAAAGCGCAGCAGATTCTGGAAGAAAAATACGGGGTCGGCGCCGACGTCTGGAGCGTGACCAGCTACAAGCAACTTTATCGCGACGCCAACGATTGCGAGCGCTGGAATATGCTGCATCCTGCTGAAGCGGCGAAGGTGCCGTACGTGACAGAAACCTTGAAGGATGCTCCGGGGCCATTCATTGCGGCGTCCGACTACATGAAGGTGCTGCCGGAGAGCTTGGGCAAGTGGGTACCGGGACAACTCATCTCGCTGGGGACCGACGGCTTCGGGCGCAGCGAGAGCCGTGTGGCCTTGCGTGACTTCTTCGAAGTGGATGCGAAGCACATTGTACTGGCGACGCTGGGAGCGTTGGCGCGAGAGAAGAAGATTGGCACGGACGTGGTCAAGCGGGCGATTCAGGAACTGGGAATTAATCCCGACAAGGCGAATCCGGCAATCAGCTAGATCGGCAGATTGGCCATGGTTTCGTTGGAGCGGCCTGAAGAACGGCGACTATGAAATTCCAAGTTCTTAGAAGAGGAACGACGCGGTGATTGAATTCAAACTTCCCGAGCTGGGAGAAAACATCGAACAGGGCGACCTTGTGCGCCTCATGGTAGCGCCGGGAGCCACGGTGAGCGCCGGTCAGTCGGTCATGGAACTGGAGACGGACAAGGCTGTGGTTGAAGTGCCTTCGTCGGTGAGCGGAACCGTGCAGGAAATCCGAGTCAAAGAAGGGGAGAAGATCAAGGTCGGTCAGGTGATCTTCACGGTCGACGGAACTGAGGCCAAATCTTCTCCGGAGCCTTCCGCCCGAACTGCCGCAGCAGCGCCCGCGCCAGTGCAGCAAAAGCCGGCTGCTCAGTCGACGCCTTCGGCGCCGGTTGCCGCCGCTCCTGCCGCGGCAGTTGCGACCGCTTCCGGGCCGAGCGAATTCAAGCTTCCCGAACTTGGAGAAAACATTTCGCAAGGCGATCTGGTTCGCCTGATGATCGCGCCGGGCACCAAAGTGTCGGAAGGCCAACCGGTAATGGAGCTGGAGACCGACAAGGCCGTGATCGAAGTGCCATCGTCGGTCAGCGGCATTGTCAAAGAAGTCAAAGTAAAAGAAGGTGAGAAGATCAAAGTTGGGCAGGTGATCTTCACGTTGGAAGGTGGAGCTCCAGCTCAGAGCGAAACGAAGCGCGCGCGGAACGCTCCGGTCGAACATGTTTCCGGGCAGCACGGAGCGCGCCTGGCGTTTCAGGCAGCGATTCGGGCCGAAGGCAAGACGGAAGAACAGGCGCTGCCTCCCGACCAGCCGCAGCCGTCCACGCCGGTGTTCACCATGCCCGTGCAGTTGGGCAAGGTTGCGGGCACCGAAAATCGCCAGGCGATTCCTGCCGCGCCGCACGTACGGAGACTAGCCCGGGAGATCGGCGTCGACATTTACGAAGTGAAAGGCACGGGGCCGGGCGGCCGCATCAGCGAAGACGACGTTAAGACTTACGCGAAAGGACTGCTGTCGGCAGTGGCGACCGCGGCACAGGCGCCGCCGCGTGCCGGGCATTTCGCGCAGCCTCAGCTTCCGGACTTCGCCAAGTGGGGCAAGGTGGAGCGCGTGTCGATGCGCGGAGTTCGCCGCAAGACTGCCGAGCACCTGGCCGAGGCCTGGAATACGATTCCCCACGTCACGCAACACGACCGCGCCGACATCACCGAACTCGAGCAACTGCGCGCACGCTTCGCTCCGAAGGCCGAAGAAGCCGGCGGCAAGATGACGGTGACGGCGATCGCGCTGAAAGTCTGCGCCGCGGCTCTCAAAGTGTTTCCGCAGTTCAATGCCAGCATCGACATCGAGAAAGAAGAAATCGTCTACAAGCAATACATCAACATCGGCGTGGCCGCCGACACGGATCGCGGACTCCTCGTTCCAGTGATCCGGGACGTCGAGAAGAAAAACATCGTCGAACTGGCGGTGGAGTTATCGCAGCTCTCAAAGAAAGCTCGGGAGAAAAAGCTAACGCCCGCTGACATGGAGGGTGGCACGTTCACCATCACCAATTTGGGCGGCATTGGGGGCGTCGGCTTTACGCCAATCGTGAATCATCCGGAAGTGGCGATCCTCGGGCTTTCGCGGTCGCGCATGGAGCCGGAGTGGATCAACGGCAAGTTCGAGCCGCGGCTGATTCTGCCGCTCTCGCTCTCCTACGACCACCGCCTGATTGACGGAGCCGATGCGGCGCGCTTCCTGCGCTGGATCGCGGAAGCGTTTGAGCAGCCGTTCCTGCTGTCGGTGCAGGGATAGAAATCAAAACCATGAACCACGAAGGGCACGAAGTTTCACGAAGGAAACCGCTCAATTGGTTGTCCATCGTGTACCTTCGTGCCCTTTGTGGCTGAAAGCCTCATGTCTGAAACGACGAATCTACACATTGCAGTAATTGGCGGCGGTCCTGGTGGATACGCCGCCGCATTCCTCGCCGCCGATCTCGGCATGACCGTCACGCTCATCGACCCTGAGTTGAACCCGGGCGGAGTGTGCCTTTACCGTGGCTGCATCCCGTCGAAAGCGTTGCTCCACGTAGCCAAGTTGCTGGAAGAATCGCATCAGGCGAAAGACTGGGGCATTGAATTCGCAGCGCCGAAGATCGACCTGGCGCGCCTGCGCTCCTGGAAAGAGAACGTAGTCAAGAAGCTCACGGGAGGCCTCGGCATTCTCTCGAAACAGCGCAAGGTGCACTACGTGCAGGGGCGTGCAGCGTTCGAGAACTCAACAACGCTACGCGTGACGAAATCAGACGGATCGGAAGAAACGCTTACCTTCGACCGCATCATCATCGCGACCGGCTCGCGCCCCGCGATTGTTCCAACGCTGAAGCTGGATACGCCGCGCATGATGGACTCCACGGGCGCCCTGAATCTCGAAGACATTCCCGGTACTTTGCTAGTCGTTGGCGGCGGATACATCGGCCTCGAGCTCGGCTCCGTCTATGCAGCGCTGGGCACGCGAGTCACCGTGGTCGAAATGCTCCCTGGATTGCTTCCCGGCGCGGACCGCGATCTGGTGCTCCCTCTGCACAAGCGCCTGGAGAAGATGTTCGACGGAATCCTGCTCAACACGACGGTCGCTTCGGTCAAAGACGAAGGCAGCGGCATCCGCGCCACGTTCGAAGGAGCCGACGTCAAAGAGCGCGAGAAGGTGTTTGACCGCGTGCTCGTGTCGGTTGGGCGCAAGCCCAACTCAGAAATTCCTGGTCTGGAAATGACACGCGTGCAAGTCGGGCAGCGCGGTTTCATTCAGGTGAACAAGCAGTTGCAGACCGATGATCCGTCCATCTACGCCATCGGCGATGTGGTGGGCGAGCCGATGCTGGCGCACAAGGCGTCGCACGAGGGTCGGGTTGCGGTCGAAGCGATCGCCGGACACAAAGTTGCCTTTGAACCAAACGCCATTCCGGCGGTGGTATTCACCGATCCCGAAGTCGCCTGGTGCGGTCTGACTGAGACGCAGGCGCAAAAAGAAAACCGCGAAATCAAAGTTGCCAAATTTCCCTGGGCCGCGTCCGGCCGCGCTATCACGATCGACCGCCCCGAAGGCATGACCAAACTTCTCATCGACCCGCAGACCGAGCGGATACTCGGGGTCGGCATTGTGGGCGCAGGCGCAGGCGAAATGATCGCCGAAGGCGTACTCGCCATCGAAATGGCGGCGCTGGCGAGCGATATAGCTCTAACCATTCACCCGCATCCCACGCTCTCGGAAACGGTGATGGAATCCGCCGAAGTCTTTTTCGGCACCAGCACGCACATTTACCGCCCGAAGCGCGGATAACGCTGGAGAATATGATGTCCTCATTCCCTAAGACGTTATTGCTTCTGGTTCTGTCTCTTCTTGCCTCTCTTCCCGTCACGGCGCAGTCGCCACTCAGCAGTGTGTTGCCATCCTCCTCCTCGGCGACAACCGGCACATCCAACGCGCCGGTCGATCCGCTGGGGCGCACATCGCCCTCGGGCGCCGTCCTTGGATTTCTGCAAGCGGCGCAGTCTGGCGACTACAGCATCGCGGCGCAGTACTTGCAGATGAGCGCGGCGCGCCGGCAAGCCGAGGGCGAGCAGATCGCGACCCAGCTCAAAGCGGTGATGGACAGTCCCGCATTTACCGGGCGAGTGGGAAACTTTACTCAGACGGAAGGGACTCCGCAGGAGGGCGTTCCTCTCGGCCGACAAAAACTGGGAACCATGTCGTCCGGCGATGTCGAGGCCGACCTGGATCTGGTGCGCGTATCGGATCCGAGCGCAGGCAAGATTTGGTTGGTCTCTTCCGACACGCTAGCGAAAGTTCCAGAACTCTACGATCAAGTCGAGGCGCGTCAGGTCGAGCGAAAGCTTCCGAGTGTGCTGGTAAAGCATCAGGTCGCGGGCGTACCACTCTGGCAGTGGGTAGCGATGCTGATCGCAGTGCCCATCGCTGCGGCGATAGGCTGGCTCCTGCTCGTGCTTCTGGAGATTCCCGTACGCTGGTGGGCGCGGCGGCGCGGCCAGGTGGAGATCGCGAACTGGCGATCGGTTTCGGCACCTGCGTGGTTGCTCACCGGCACATTGGCCCATCAAGTTTTTGTCCGCTACCTGGGCATCGCACTGCTGCCGCGCCACTACTACTTCCAGTTAACCTCGATCGCACTCATCGTCAGCGCTACGTGGATTGTGTGGCGCGTGGTGCGCTGGTCGCTGCACGGCGTGCGCAATCGCGCCCTGGCCCGCGGGCATGCCGGCACCGGATCGCTCATGCTGCTGGGCGAGCGCATCCTGAAGGCAGTCATTTTCGGCGTGGGTGTTCTGGCGGTGCTCGGCAGCCTGGGCTTCAACATGAGCACGGCTCTTGCCGGCCTCGGCATTGGCGGTCTGGCGATTGGCTTCGGCGCGCAGAAGACCATCGAGAATCTTTTCGGGGGGGTTTCTGTTCTCGGCGATGAAGTGTTTCGGGTGGGAGATGTCTGCCGCTTCGGCGATCGGACAGGAGTGGTAGAAGACATTGGCTTGCGCTCGACCCGCATCCGCACAGAAGAACGGACTCTTCTGGCCATTCCGAACGGGACCGTAGCCACAATTAATCTGGAGAACCTGACGCGCCGCGACAAGATTCTTTTTAAGACGACGCTGGGGCTCCGGCCCGAATCCAAGGCGGATCACGTCCGTTTTGTGCTTTCGGAAATCCGGCGCTTGCTCTACAGTCACGCGAAAGTGGAAACCAAGACCGTCCGGGTGCGCCTCACCGATATCGCTGGCGGTTCTCTTAGCGTTGAGGTCTTGTCATATATCCTGACGCGGGACTTCAACGAATTCGCCGCGGTCCGCGAAGATCTGCTGCTGCGCATCATGGATGTGATGGAGGACTCCGGCGGTGGGTTGGCACTTCCGTCACAGACGCTTTACTTAAACCGCGACTCCGGAGTCGAGAAAGAAAAGGCCGAGAATGCCGTCAAGAAGATTACGGAATTGCGCGACGGGAAGCAGTTGCCGTTCCCCGACTTCCACGAGCAAGACATCACCTCGTTCAAGGGATCGATCGAGTATCCGCAACCGGAGTCCGCCGTGCGCCAGCGTCCCGGCGAGTCTGGCAAAGCTAAGTAACGCTGCCGCGCCGGCGGCTGGCCGGCGAGCGCTACTCCGATCGCGGCTTCCAGCGCTGCGTCGCCCAATCGAGAAGAAGATGCGTGGGAAAATAAACGAACAGCGGTATAGCGCTCAGGTAGATGAGTAGATAGGCCCAGCCCGGCATCGCGTGCTGCTCATGAAAGAACGGCCCGCGCGCCCAGTTCACATCCTGCTCGGTGCGCCAGAAGAAGTTGATCGGCACGACGATCCACGCCATCAGCGTCTGCAACTTCCATCCTTGCCGGTCATATCCCAGACGCCAGATCGCCCACAACAGCAGCGGCGGCGTCACCACGTGAAACAAGCTCAACAGGCGGATGGTGAGCGGCAATCCCGTATCGAACATATATTCCGTGCCGCCGATCACGTGGTGTCCGCTTAGCAATGCGCCCAAGAAATCGACGGTGTAGATCGTCTGGAAGAAAAGTAATCCACACGCGACCCATGAAAAAATCAGCGGGCTCTCCAGCCACAGGCCCATTCCGATCAGCACATTTCCCAGATCGCAGAAGAAAAGAAAGTTCTGCGCTCCGTATTGCCGCCAGTAAACCGGCGCCCAGACGATCAGCCACACGGTCCAGCCAATTTTGAGCCATAGAGGCAGGCGCATGGCCCGCTATTGTATGCGACCAGCACCAGTCGTTACGGCCGTCCATGTCCCGGGGTAAGCGGTGCGGAATTCTACGCAGTGCTTCCGCGGCCAAATCAAAACACCACAACAATCAATGAAATACGAATTACCAGCGTAACTTGCCGGAGCTTACGCCTGTACCTAGGATGGCTTTGGTATGGGTTATCTAGCTCTTCTCTTCTGTCCCGATGAAAAAACCGCTCGCACGGTGACGCAAGTCCTAAGCGAGCTCGAGTTCAACGTCGAGTCCTGCATTGAGCCTTTCGCTGCAGTCAAGAAGTTGATGGGCCAACACTTCGACGCTGTCGTGGTCGACTGCGATAACGAGCAGAATGCCACATTGTTGTTCAAGAGCGCACGTAATTCGACGTCCAACCAGGCGTCGCTTGCCGTAGCCGTCGTGGAAGGTCAGGCCGGGGTAGCAAAGGCGTTCCGTATCGGCGCCAACCTCGTCCTGACCAAACCCATCAATATCGAACAGGCCAAGGGAACGCTACGCGTAGCCCGTGGACTCCTGCGCAAGAGCGAGCCAGCCAAACCGGCCGCTTCCGCACCAGTAGCATCGCCGGCGGCGCCGGTTGCTGCCAAACCCATTCCAACCGCGAAGCCGGCAGTTCCTGCGTCACCGGCGGCTGTCTCGACTCCGCGGCCAGCCGCGCCTGCTGTTGCAAAGCCCGCCGCGACTCCGGCATGGCCTGCACCGACGAAGGCGGCGGCAAGTTCGGTTCCGGCTGCGCATGACCGGGTTCCGCCCGAAATCAGCGTAAAAGATTCCGTGACTGCGCCCCCGGCCGCCATACCGGTTGAGCCCTCGCCAGTGTTCAACAAATTTGGGGCATCCGCGGCGACACAGCCTCCTGCAGCTGTGCCACCCGCCGCCGCCGAAGCAAAGACAGCTTTCAATGGTTCGCCAGCCCCACACGGAGGCGGAGCCGCCAGCGCGCCCGCTCCGGCCCGCGAAGTTCATAGTGAAGTTCAGGATTCGCACGCCGCGGAAAAATCGCGCACTGCTGCCGCGGATACTCTTTTCGAGAAGCCCGCGGAGCCGGTCGCGGTTACAACCGCCAGCTATGCGGGAGCTGAGCCGTCTTTCACGTTTGGCGGAGCCAACGCACCGGCTGAGTCGAGCGGCGGAAGCAAGAAGATTCTCATAGGGGTCGCTGCAGCTGCTCTGGTGGCCGGCGCGCTCTATGTCGGCTGGACAAAATTCCAGGGTCGCACGAGCCAGCCCGTAAGCACCCAGACGCCGACCACGACCGCGTCCGCACCGGTGGTTGCTCCGCAGATCGCGAAACCGAGCGCACAGCCGGCTGCGACCACGACACTTGCGAACTCTGCGCCGTTACCGAGCGCACAGCCGGCAACGACGCCAGCAAAAAATCAGGGAGTGGACGACAGCGAGTCGGAGCCAGCAGTGAACACCGCTCCCGCTCCGAGCGCCACAAAGCCCTCGAATTCCGCTTCGCCCACAGCCGGCAGGACGGTCGCGGAAGCGAAGCCGGCCGCTGCGCCACTGGTGGTCCAAGGGGGCAAGGCTCCCGCGATACATTCAAAGACCGTTGCGGCGGACACTCCCGCGCCCAGCATGATTGGACTGGCGACGACCGGCGCCGGAGCACCTCCGCCAGATCTGGGCAGCACGGGGGGAAACGCGCCGCGGCCGTTGCTGCAGACTCTGAATATCTCGCAAGGCGTATCGCAGGGCTTGCTGATCAAGAAAGTGCAGCCCATCTATCCCAAGAATGCCCTGTTCATGCGGGTTGAGGGGGCGGTTGATCTAATGGCAACCATCTCCAAAAACGGCGATATCACACGAGTGAAGGTGCTGAACGGGGACTCCCAGCTCACCCGCGCCGCCACGGATGCCGTAAAGCAATGGAGGTACAAACCGTACCTTCTGAATGGCGAGCCGGTCGAGATTCAAACGCAGATCACGATCAACTTCAAACTGCCACCCCGATAGATTTCACCGAAATACGATGGGGCATGCGAACGAACTTCGCATGCCCTTTGTTTTTTTTGGAAAACAACCACTATTCTTTTTCACCCGTGCTCGGATTCAGGAAGAGAACACCGTTGCTTCTCACTTTGTTGAAGTTGAACATCTGGGAGATCGAGTTGGCGATTCCATCGAACGAACCCTGTCCGATGCGCTGGCCACTGAGCCAGTTATCCTCGACGAACCGGATGATAGAAGACTGGTCGGTGACGGTATGATCGACAAAGTTCTGCCTCGCGTACGGCGAGATCAACAGCAGAGGCATTCTCGGCCCGTACCCGCAGCGCCCGAGAGCATGCGTCAGCGCGGGATTCACGCCAGGCAAAGCAGTTGCTGCTGTCCCGCAAGCGCTGGGTCCGGTGAGGGCATCGGCTGAACCGGTCGAGGTGTTGACGATGGGCCCCATCTGGTGGTCATACCATCCATCCGAGTCGTCATACATGATGACGACTGCAGTGCTGTTCCAGGAAGGCAGGGTTTCGAGGAAGTTAATTGTGTTGACCAGGAACGTCTGCTCGTCCAGCGGATCGGAATAACCAGCGTGGCCGTCCTGGTAGGCTTGCGCCTTCACGAAGCTCACGGCCGGAAGATTCCCCGCCGCTGCGGCGGTGTAGAAATCCTGCAGGTCATATTGATGGTTCGCTGGGCCGGCGTTTCCGATCTCTGAAACCGAAGCGGGACGCGTATGCGCGTAATTTGCCGTCGAGGTCCAGTAGTTGAAGAACGAGTGGTGAGGAATGTAGTCGTTGGTGGTTCCGGCAAGACCGCCCGAACTCCGGGTGCATCCCGTGCTTCCGTTCGGATTGACTGTGCTTAGATTGAACCCTCCCATGAACGATCCCCACGTCACACCGGCGGAACTCAGCAGGTCGCCGATGTTCTTGCTGCCCATGGTGACCTGGTTGCGGGTCGAGTTGGAACATACATCGCCGAGCGGGTCCGGATCGCCAATTACGGTCAAGGAGCCATCGCTGCCTCCGCTGACTTCGTCGCCAGTTCCATTGAGAGAGGCGGTAACGCCGTTCGTCTGCCCGGAGACCAGGTTGATGACACCCGGCGTCGACGGACCAAACGTCGTTCCATAGGAGTTGTCGCTCATGGCAAAGAACTGCGCATAATTCCACTGCGCGGTCACGGTGTTGCCGTCAAAATAGCCCATCACTT
>Ga0209890_10001111_pt1 | contig 12246 bp, 13 predicted proteins | sample OrgsoiDNA2013049_FD_185799 | JGI IMG/M metagenome (GOLD analysis project Ga0209890, IMG submission 185799) | Permafrost soil microbial communities from the Arctic, to analyse light accelerated degradation of dissolved organic matter (DOM) -... | ecosystem: Environmental > Terrestrial > Soil >... | reverse complement strand
CTGTGGACGCTGATGCTGGGCGGCTGGAGTTTCGCGGTAACGATGTTCTCTCGCAATCTGCCCCTCACGATGCTCGCGCGCGTGATCTCGGTCATGGGGCTCATCAGCATCGGCTTCCTGCTGTTCCTGCTGTTCACGTCGAATCCATTCGAGCGGCTGGTTCCTCCTGCGGCCGACGGCCACGACCTCAATCCGCTGCTGCAGGATCCGGGAATGGTGTTTCACCCGCCGCTGCTGTACATGGGGTACGTCGGATTCTCGGTTGCGTTTTCGTTCGCCGTCGCCGCGCTGATCGGCGGTCGGCTCGATGCCACGTGGGCGCGCTGGTCGCGGCCGTGGACGACGGTGGCCTGGAGTTTTCTCACCATCGGCATCGCGTTGGGCAGCGGCTGGGCGTACTACACGCTGGGCTGGGGCGGCTGGTGGTTCTGGGATCCGGTCGAGAATGCATCGTTCATGCCGTGGCTCACCGGGACAGCGCTCATTCACTCGCTCGCCGTGACCGAAAAGCGCGGCGCGTTCAAGAGCTGGACCGTGCTGCTTGCCATCGTCGCCTTTTCGCTTTCGCTGCTCGGAACATTCCTGGTGCGCTCCGGCGTGCTCACGTCGGTGCATGCGTTCGCGACCGACCCGGCGCGCGGCGTTTTCATCCTGGTGTTCCTCGCCGTCGTCGTCGGCGGCTCGCTGGCATTGTTCGCGTGGCGCGCCGCCAGCGTCGGACTTGGCGGCATATTCGGCGTCGTGTCGCGCGAATCGATGCTGCTCGCTAACAATATCCTGCTCATCGTTGCGATGGCGAGCGTGTTGCTGGGAACCCTCTATCCGTTGTTCCTCGACGCGCTCAACCTGGGCAAGATCTCGGTCGGCCCGCCCTACTTCGATGCGGTGTTCTACCCGCTGATGGCGCCCGCGGCGTTCCTGATGGGCATCGGTCCCCTGGCGCGGTGGAACCATGCACCGCTGCCGGCGATCTGGACACGGCTCCGGTGGGCGCTCGGCGTGGCGGCGGTGACCGCGCTGATCCTTCCGTTTGTTCTGGGCCGCTGGTCGCCGTTGATCGCATTCGGCCTCTTTCTCGCGCTGTGGATTTTCGCGAGCACGCTGGCAGGTCTGCGCGCTCGTCTCATGAATTCGCAGCGGCGCGGCCTGCTCGCGGCGCTCGGTGCAAACTCCCCTTCGTATTACGGAATGTTGCTGGCGCACATCGGCGTCGGTGTGTTTGTCGTGGGCGTGACGCTGGTGAAAGGCTACGAAGTCGAACGCGACGTACGCCTGGACGTCGGCGAAACCGTCGCCGCTGGCGATTACGAGTTCAAGTTCCTCGGCGTCACGCCGGGTCCGGGTCCGAACTACCGGGCGCTGACCGGCACCGTCGAAGTGCGCAAGGACGCCCGCCTGATCGAGACGCTCAAACCGGAGAAGCGCATCTACAACGCCTCGGGCCAGGCGATGACGATCGCTGCGATCGACACGAGGTTCCTCGGCGACATTTACGTGTCGCTCGGCGAGCCCGTGTCGACCGCCGGCGCCGAAGACATCGCGGGACCGTGGAGCGTGCGCATCTATCTCAAGCCATTCATCGACTGGATCTGGATGGGCGCCTTCCTGATGGCGCTTGGCGGTTTCCTTGCGGTGTCCGATCGCCGCTACCGGCTTGCGGTCAAGCGCAAAGCGACGTCGCTGGCAGGCGGCGCGGGCGCATCGGCCGCCGCCGACTGACGAGAGCGAACCATGAAGGCAACGCGCTGGTCGATACCGCTCGCGATATTCGTCATCCTGATGGCGTTTCTCTACATCGGGCTCAATCGCGATCCGAGAGAAGTACCCTCCCCGCTGCTGGACAAGCCGGCGCCTGCCTTCGTGCTTTCGCAGCTGCACGATCCCGCGAGCAAACTGACGAACGCCGATCTCAAGGGCAAGGTGTGGCTGCTCAACGTCTGGGCGTCGTGGTGCGTGTCGTGCCGCGTCGAACATCCGCTGCTGATGCAGCTTGCGGCGTCGAATATCGTTCCGGTCTACGGGCTCGATTACAAGGATAAGCCCGACGCCGGCCGCGCGTGGCTGGCGCAGAATGGCAACCCGTACACATTGTCGGCGGTCGATCTCGACGGTCGCGTCGGCATCGACTACGGTGTGTATGGCGTCCCGGAAACATTCCTGATCGACAAGCAGGGTATCGTCCGCTACAAGCAGATCGGGCCGTTGACCGTCGAGTCGCTGCAACAGAAGATCCTGCCGCTGGTCAGGGAATTGCAGAAGTGAGCCGCGTGCATCGCTTTGCATTCGGCGTCATGCTCGGCGCGCTCGCGCTTGCCGCGGGCGCGACCAAGATGGATGGCCCCGCGCCGGATGCCGTGTTCGATCTGCGGATCAAGAAGCTGGAATCCGAGTTGCGCTGCCTCGTTTGCCAGAATCAGACGCTGGCCGATTCCAACGCTGACCTGGCCGACGACCTGCGGCGCGAAGTGCGCGGATTGGCAAGGGCAGGGAAAAGCGATGACGAGATCAAGGCGTATCTCGTCGCGCGCTATGGCGACTTCGTCCTCTACAACCCGCCGGTCAAGAGCACGACATGGCTCTTGTGGAGCGGGCCGTTTGGCTTGCTCGCCGGTGGGGCATTGATGTGGTGGATTATTCTGCGGCGGCGACAGAAATCCCAGCTGGCCGCTGCCGCACCCGATCCGGACGCCGAGGCACGCGCCCGCGCGCGGCTGGACAAAGACGACGACGAGTCGGTGTCTGCGGGCTGACGCCGTTTGAGGCGCACTGGCAGCTTATCGGGATCTCGTCGTTGCTAACCGCCCTGCTTTCCGACATCCACGGCAACTTGGAAGCCTTGAATGCGTGCCTCAGTCACGCTCGAGGACGCGGCGCGGAACGCTTTGCCTTTCTCGGCGATCTCGTGGGTTATGGTGCGGACGCACGCGGCGTCGTCGAAGTTGTCACCCGATACGCCGCGGAGGGGGCCGTGGTTCTCAAGGGGAATCACGATGAGGCCGTCGAAGTGAGCGGCGGCTATTTCAACGACGCGGCCCGCGCAGCGATCGAATGGGCGCGAAAGACGCTTACCGATGAGCAAAGACGTTTCCTTGCAGCGCTGCCGCTTGTGGTGCGCCAGGGAGAGATCTGCTACGCTCACGCCTCGGCGGCGGCGCCAGAGCGTTGGAACTATATCGATAGCCCTTCTGCCGCCCGGCGCTGTGTCGACGCAGCGCAAGTCGTCTACACGTTCTGCGGACACGTGCACGATCAGGTGCTCTACTTCGAGGGCGCGCTCGGGCGGATGAAGGAGTTCCGGCCTGTCGTGGGCACCCCGATTCCGGTGCAGGGCCATCGACGCTGGGTCACCATCGTCGGGTCCGTCGGACAACCGCGCGACCGCGACCCGGCGGCAGCCTATGCGCTATTCGACCTCGCACGCCGCCAGGTCACATTCTGTCGTGTGGCGTATGACGCCGGCGCCGCGGCCGACAAGATTCGCCAGGCTGGCCTTCCCGGTTCGCTTGCGGCTCGCGTCGAGTTGGGCATCTGAAACCATTGGCGGAAACCATGCGGGATCAGGTGAAGCCAGGCGCGATCATCGATGGCTACAGCGTCGGTGAGTGCATCCACCAGGGAGGAACCGGTTGCATTTTCCGGGTCGAAGCGCCCGCCGACGTAGATTCGGCGTTCCCGCTGGCGATGAAGGTGCCGCGCCTCGGACGAGGCGAGGCAACGATCGGCATCGAAGGCTTCGAAACGGAGCAGACGATTCTTCCGACGCTGAGCGGCCCGCACGTGCCGCGCTTCGTCGCGACAGGCGACGTGACTGCAACGCCGTACATCATCATGGAATGGATCGATGGTCGTTCGCTTGCGGACGTCATTGCGAGCGCGCCCCTCCCGCCGGAAGAAGTTGCACGAATCGGCGCCGCGCTCGCGGATGCAGTCCACAGCGTGCACGAGCAGGAAGTCGTCCACCTCGATCTCAAGCCTGAAAACTTTCTGTTGCGACCGTCCGGCGAAGCAGTGCTGCTCGACTTCGGCTTCGCCCACCACGCGCGCTATCCGGATCTGCTCGGCGAGGAAAAGCAGTTCGCGGCGGGGTCTGCAGCCTACGTGTCACCCGAACAGTTACAGAACAATCGGAGCGATTCGCGCAGCGATCTGTTCGCGCTCGGTGTATTGCTTTACGAACTGGCGACGGGCAGACAGCCTTTCGGGGAACCGGAGACGCTGGCCGGCATGCGCGACCGGTTGTGGCGCGAGCCCGCCCCGCCCCGCGCAGTGAACGCGCGTGTCCCGCCCTGGCTGCAGGAGATCATCCTCCGCTGCCTGGAGCAGGATAGCTCCGCGCGCTATCAGTCTGCCGCGCACATCGCGCTCGATTTGCGCCATCCGGAGCAGGTAGCTTTGTCGGCGCGCTCCGAGCGGACTGACGTCCCGGGCTTCCGCCGGCACTTCATGCGTTGGTGGCGCGCGCGCCGCGAGGGGGATCGGCGAGCGCCACTGCGCGACGGTTTCGGTGCGCGTGCGGTGACGATCCTCGTCGCGGTCGACACCGAGCACCTCGACGACGAGCGCCACTCCCCGCTGCAATGGGCAACCCGGCAGATCGTCTCGCTCAGCCCCGAATATCGGCTGATGTGCGTGTCCGTGATCCGGAGCGCGCCCGTAGGTGAGGGCGTCACGGAACTCGAGACCGCGACCGGCAAACACCTCCAGCACAAGATGCGGTTGCGGCATTGGGTCGAACCGTTGAAGTTGCTGCCGTCGCGCGTTTCGCTGCATGTTGTCGAAGCGACGAACGCCGCCGACACGCTGCTCGACCTCGCCCGCTCGAACCACGTCGACCTGATCGTCCTGGGCGCGCCCGGGGCGTCCAAGAAAAAACTCGGGTGGTGGCGGTCGGCGGCGTCGACCGTCACCGCCAACGCGCCTTGCAGCGTACTCGTGGTCCGCGTGCCCGAGCGCCCGCCGGGAGCACGGACAAACCCGATTTGACGGCCATCTCCCTGCGCCGCACATGCGCCATCGCCCTGAATCAATGCGCGTCCTGAGCACGAGACTCTTATGTGCGGTAACGCACAGACCGTATTCCCCTCGGACGGTAGGGTTGCAAAGCTGCACGGTGGCGGAGTCGGCTATCAGCTGACCGGCGGCACAGGTGTCAACGTTTTGCGTGCGGTGCGGCTTTGCGTGCGGTGCGTGCGTACTAACGACGGGGGATGAAATGCAAGTCGTCGCGACGCTGCCGACCGCAATGGCCCCCCGAGACTTTGCAGCCCATGGGCCGCAGACCGTCCTGCGCGACGTCAACCGGGGCCAGGTAACGTGCCCGACGTGCAAGCTGCAGGACTTCTGTCTCTCGGAAGGGCTCGACGCCGAGGCCGTGCGCCAGATCGACGAGTTCGTAACCGCCCGAAGTCGCTTGCGCAAAGGCGAAACGCTGTTTCACGCGGGGGATCGTTTCACGTCCCTCTACGCGATCCGCTCCGGCTCATGCAAGACCGTGTCGCTGTCGGAGGATGGGCACGATCAGGTATCCGGATACCACATGCTGGGTGAAATCATCGGCACCGACGGCATCGGCACCGCCAGCCACGGCTGCCAGGCAGTTGCGCTCGAGGACACCGAAGTCTGCACGCTGCCGTTCGAGCGGATCGAGGCCCTGAGTCGGCAGAACATCGGCTTCCAGCACAATCTGCACCGCCTGTTCTCGAGAGAGATCGCTCGCGAGCGCACGATCATGATGCTGCTGGGGACCATGCACGCCGAGCAGCGGCTGGCTACGTTCCTTCTCGACCTGTCGCAGCGCTACGGGGCGCGCGGCTATTCATCGTCCGAGTTCGTGCTGCGGATGACGCGCGAGGAAATCGGTAGCTACCTTGGGCTGAAGCTGGAGACCGTGAGCAGACTGTTCTCGCGCTTTCACCGCGAAGGTCTGGTCCAGGTCCAGGGGCGCGTCGTGAAATTGCTCGACCGGGTATCGCTCAAGCGTCTGATCGCCTGCTCCGACTAGCACGACCGACCGCGCGCTGACTTATATGCCCGCGCCGCGAAAGGAACAGCGCTCGACGCGTGCGGCAATTTGTCGCACCCGCTACCGTGTTGCAAAGGCGAAGAAACCGCACGTCCGGGACTAGACTCGAATGGCGTACTGCTCGAGCGGCCAATGATCGGTCCTACTACGTCCATCCTTGCCAGCCAGCGATGCGCGCCGGCGCCCGCATTACAACGCGTTATCCCGTTTCGCGAGCTCAAGCCGCATTGCGCTTCCTGCGGGATGCGCGATCTGTGCTTGCCGGCCGGGCTCGGCTCCGACGAGATGCGACAACTCGATCAGATTGTAAGCAACCACGTCCACGTGAAGAGACGCGACAGTCTGTTTCGGTCCGGAGATCCGTTCACATCGTTGTATGCGATCCGATTGGGAACCTTCAAATCCCTGCTGCTGACCCAAGACGGACGTGAACAGGTTATGGGTTATCACATGGGCGGTGAGATCGTCGGGATTGACGCGATCGGCAATCATCACCATGCAGGCGATGTCATCGCCCTCGAAGACAGCGAAGTTTGCGTCTTGCCTTTCGCCAAGCTCGACCAACTGGCCCGCGAAGTTCCCTCGCTGCACAACAATCTCCTTCGTTTCATCTCCAGGAACGTTTGTCACGGCCACGAAATGATGCTTCTCCTGGGCAGCTTGCGCGCCGAGGAGCGGTTGGCGGTCTTCTTGCTCGATCTTGCCGATCGTTATCGAACGCGCGGATACTCGTCGCATGAATTCGTGCTGCGCATGAGCCGCGAAGAAATTGCCAGCTACCTCGGCATGAAACTGGAGACCGTAAGCCGTCTGTTTTCGCACCTGCAGGCCGAAGGCTTGCTTCAGGTGCAGGGACGCACGATCAAACTCCTCGATTCGTCGGGCCTTGGCCGGTTGATCGGCCAGCGCTGTTGATCCCGATCCGCAATACGCGGCGCTACAGCGACGTGCCTGGCGGGGCAAACCGGGAGTGGATATCGCGACTCACATATTGCCCAGCTGCGGGATTTGACCTACGTCAATGGTCGTTGCAGAACGCTGCCGTATGGTGGCGCATCGCCTGCGATTCATATAATGTCATCGCAGATGTACGGTCGGTCATGCGGGGTCGCAAGAAGGAGGAAAGCGATGGCAACGGAACAGCGGGAGAACGTCCCGCGTCAAAGCGGCTTTATCTCCCGACTGTGGATGCGTCTATCGACGCCCAGTGCCAGTTGGTCAATACTGGCTCTCGTGCTCGTCGGCCTGCTGATCGGCGCCTGCGGCGTCATTGGAACACAGGTCATGATGGCTGCGACCGGCACCACCGAGTTCTGCGGCGGCGCCTGTCATTCGATGCAATGGGTCGCTCAGGAATACAGGCAAAGCGGCCACTACGCCAACCGCACCGGCGTCCACGCCGGCTGTCACGATTGCCACATTCCGGACCGCTATCCCAAACTCCTTTGGTACAAGGCGAAGGCCGGAATCCACGACGCGATCGAGGAAGCGCGCGGCGTCATTTCCACCGAAGAGAAGTTCAAGAAGGAACGACTGCGCCTTGCCAAGTCGGTGTGGGCGGAATTCAAGGAAAACAATTCCGAGAACTGTCAGCATTGCCATCAATTCAATGCCGACGTGGTAGCCAAACAGAAAGAGTTCGTGCGGCCGATGCATCAACAATTTCTCGCCAAGTCGGCGACTTGCATCGATTGCCACAAGGGCGTTGCCCATACGGCACCCGACGAATAAGGGGAGTTCAGTTTTTGACGGGATGCTTAGCCAGTTTGCGCTGAAGCGTACGGCGATGCATCGACAGCGCACGTGCCGCCGCAGAAACATTGCCCATGTGTTCATAAAGCACGCGGTTGATGTGCTCCCATTCAAGGCGGTCGACGGACATCGGATGCTCGTTCGGCGGCACCGCGTCATCGCCGGCGTCGTGATGAAGGGCGCTGACAATTGCGTCGGTATCGACCGGTTTGGCAAGGTAATATGTTGCGCCGAGCTTGATCGCCTCAACCGCGGTCGCGACGCTTCCGTACGCGGTCAGAACCACGATGCGCGTATGCGGATCGAGGCCGATCAAGGCCGATACGAGCTTGAGACCCGATCGATCGGGAAGCTTCAAGTCGACCACGGCATACTCGGGCGGGTATTCGGTGGCTAGTTTGATTGCTGCTTCCACCGTGTGCGCGGTTCTGACTTCGAATCCACGCTTCGCGAGCACCCGACCGAGCGTTCCGCATAGCACGACGTCGTCGTCCACCAGGAGCAACCTGGGTTGGCCATCGCCGCCAAGCTGAGTCATGATGCGTCCCCCTTGATACGCAACGAATCCAGCGGCAGTACAATCTCCACCCGCAGACCGCCGTTGGCTCGATTCTCCCAACGGACCGTTCCGCCGAGCCGCTCGATAGCGCGCGACGCGAGAACAAGCCCAAGCCCTGCGCCCTTGCCAGGCGGCTTGGTGGTGAAGAACGTCCGTCCCAGTTTGGGGAACTCCTCGGCGGGCAACCCGCTGCCGCGGTCGTCAATGGAAAGCCGCAACGTGCCGGCATTCCGGTTGGCGGCGACGCGAACTTCGTTCGGCGAAGCGTCGACTGCATTGTTGATTAGCGCAAGCAACGCTTGGCCGAGCGCCTGGTCGGCGAAGATTTCCGGAGCAGGCAACACGCCATTCCAGTCACCGATAATGTTCGATTCCGGGCGCATTGTCCGGCATTTGGCAGCGATCGATTCGAGGAACCCGTCAAGGCTTTTCCGGCCGCCGCCCACCGCGCACGCATGACCGGCCGCCGCCATCAGGTTGTCGATCGTCTCGCGGCAGATTCCGATCTGCGAGGTCAATACGGCGGCATCGTCGCGCAGCGCTGTAGAGCCCGTGTTGCGCAGGATCTCTCCGGCAACGATCGCCATGGTCGTAAGCGGCGCCGCCAGTTCATGCGCTGCGCCGGCCGCCAGCGCGCCAACGCGCAGGACCGCATCGTCGCGCAACGCCCGTTGCGTCGCTTCGTTCAACAATCGGTCATGCTCGCGCAGCGTCGCGACGATGTGGATGACGAACCACGCGCTGACGCCTGCGGTCAGAGCAAAACTGACCCACCAACCAAACCCAAGGAGTTCGGCCGCGAGGGGCTCACCTGTGGTCATTGCGAGCGGAATGTGGAAGTGAGCGAGGGTGGCATAGCACGCCACTACGATTGCCGTTCCACTCGCTGCCGCCAGCGGCGGAAGTAGCAGCGCGATTAATACGACGTGCAGTACGAAGAGCAGACTGAACGGGTTGGCGACGCCTCCCGACAGAAAGAGCAGCGCCACAAGCGCGGCAAGGTCGATTGCGAGAAACGAAGCGATTTCCGCGTAGCTTGCCGGGTGCGAGCTGCGCAGACGCGTCCAGGTCACGGCGTTCACCACGATCAGAGCACCGACGACACACTCCATGGCGACAAGCGGCAGCGAAACGTCTAGAGCCCAAGCCGTCGCGATCGCCGCCATCTGCCCGCCCGCAGCGACGGTGCGCAGAAGCATGAGTTGCCGAACGCTCGCTACAAGGGCGGGTGGCGCGCTTCGGGTTCGCGACGACGGACTCGATTCGGACCCCGATCCGCACGCCCACGGCTGTGGAGCAGGAACGAGCGATGGCGCATGGCACGCCGCGTCGGCTTGCGTCAGGTCGGCGGTCGAGCGAGCATCCACGCGATTTCAACCCTCTGGTGTGTTATGACAATCGAGCTTTCGAGCAGTCCCGCTCGTGCCTTGGGCGCAATGTCGCAAGCCGCAGTGAATCACCTCGTATTGATCCTAGTCAAGCCGCGCCGCGACACCCCGCCTAAGCTACGCCTTCGGAACGATCTGTTCCGGACGAGGAGACGTTTGATGAAGAGCATCGGTGCGATCATGATGCTGACGGAGCGCGAACTCCGGTGAGCGGCAGGAAAAAGCCGGCGCGCGCCGGCTCTTTCTTTCGAGCGGAGGGCCGATTTTTTACTGTGACAGCACCCACTTGACCAGAGACTTGACGTCGTCGGCGCTGGCCTTGACTGCAGGATGCTCCTTGCCGGCCGTAATCTTGGCCACCAAGGTCGCCTCGGCACCGCCGTTGCCCTTGTACTTGGCGGCAACGTCCTTGAACGCCGGGCCGACCTTCTTGGTGTCCACGGCGTGGCAGTTCAGACATCCGCTGCTCTTCGCCAGCGCTTCCTGTGCGCTCGCCACACCCGTCGCGGTCAGCGCAATTGTTGCAACTACTGTCATCGCGATCAGCTTCATGCTACCTCCTTCGGTCTCGAAGTGTTTCGGATCATAACCAGGATTGAAAACTCCTTCTGTGCGCTGCCGTACGTACCGGTCAGTTCGATCGTGCGCGGTTTGCGTCCGGGCCGCCGCGAGGGGGAGCCCGGACGAAACGTCCGTATAGAGGGATTGCCGCCCTGTTCCCGGGACCATTGAGAAACTCGAGCCCGCAGCATTGGAAATCCGCAAATCCGCGCTGATCGGCCACTCCGCAGCAAGCACCTTCGACCTGATCGAAGCGGCGGAGTACTACCCGGCGTTTCTTCCCTGGTGCACCAACGCGGTCATCCTCGTACGCGATAACGACGTCGTGATGGCGCGAATCACGATCAACTATCATGGGCTTCACTTCGACCTGACCACGCGCAATCCGAAGCGCCGCCCGCACTGGATGGCGATCCATCTCGAGCAGGGTCCGTTCCGGCGCTTCGAGGGCGAATGGCAGGTGGTCGAGCTCGCAGCCGAGGCCTGCAAAATCGAATTCATGCTTCGATACGAATTCGACAGCGCGCTCGTCGGCAGGCTCGCCGGCGGCGTATTCGATGGCATTGCCAATTCCATGGTCGACGCGTTTGCGCACCGCGCCGAGTACACGCTGGTTCAGTCGGAAAGAAGCGACGACCAGCACTTGTTTCCAACTCAGGGAAAAACATCATGACCGATCAGGCCCTTGTCGATGCGGTGCGCCGTTCGCGGCTCGCGACCGAACTTTCGGAGGTGCAGATGCGCACGCTCGCAGACAGCCTCGCGTTGCGCGATCTTCGTCATGACGAGGTCCTCGTCAGGGAAGGAACTTCCGACAATCATCTTTACGTCATCGTCAGCGGCGCGCTCAGCGTCGTAAGGAACGCGGGCACGGCCGAGCAGGTGATCTTGTTCACCCTCGGTGCCGGCGACCTCGTCGGCGAACTCAGCTTCATCGATGGGACCGAGCACTACGCGTCGCTGGTCGCCACCGGGCCGACGCAGGTCTTTGGGCTCGAACGCGAACGGCTCGAGGCGCTGCTGCCCGTTCAGCCGGAAATCGTCTACCGGGTCATGCGCGCGATCGTCCGAACGGTGCATCAGATTCAGCGGCGTCTGTCGATGCAATCCGTCGAGCTCGCCAACTACATCTACAAGCAACACGGCCGCTACTGAAAGCCCGACGCGTGCCCCGCGCGAGGCGGGGCATTGCGAGAACGCGATACGAGCCGACTACTTCTTCGCCTCGCCCTTGACCTGCACGTCGACGCGCCGGTTCGGCTGCAGGCAGTTGATCAACGCCTTCATTTCCTTCTGATCGCACTGCACGACGGGCTGTTTTTCGCCCATGCCGATGGTTTCGATCTTCGACTTGTCCACGCCCTTGCTGACGAGATAGTCGCGCACCGCATCCGCGCGCTGCGTCGACAGCTTCTGGTTGTAGGCATCCGAGCCGAGGCGGTCGGTGTGGCCGGTCACCAGGATCACTTCGAGCTTCTGCACCTGCGCAAGCCTGCTCACCACCTGGCTGTCGATCGCCGTTTTGCCCTCGGGCTTGAGAACCGCCTTGTCGAAGTCGAAGAGCACGTTCGAGTCCAGTGTGATCTTCTGCACCTGCGGCGGTGGCGGCGGCGGCGGGGGTGGCGGCGGGGGGGGCGGCGGCGGCGCGGGCTTCACGACGGGCGGGGGCGCCTCGGCAACCTTCGGCGCCGGGAGCGGCGGCGCGTCGAACCTGTACGTCGCCGTCAGGAAGAAAATGTTCTGGTTACCGTTCGGATTCAGGTAGTAGCCGTTGAGATAGCTCAGGCTCGTGGTCGGCGCAGACACCGTCGGCGACGGAGTCAGGTACGTAAAGCCCTGCGACCCGATGTCGTTGCGGGTGAATTTCTCGTAGGCGTAGCCGCCGCTGAACGACCAGCTCTTGTTGAGCGCGTAGTTAAGCTTGAGGTTGAAGGACTGCTGCCTGGTATCGTCGAAGTTGCCGA
>Ga0209890_10001110_pt1 | contig 12249 bp, 5 predicted proteins | sample OrgsoiDNA2013049_FD_185799 | JGI IMG/M metagenome (GOLD analysis project Ga0209890, IMG submission 185799) | Permafrost soil microbial communities from the Arctic, to analyse light accelerated degradation of dissolved organic matter (DOM) -... | ecosystem: Environmental > Terrestrial > Soil >... | reverse complement strand
GCTGAGATGCAGGTTGCTCCTCCCGGCTATCTGAACGTCAGGATCGACCGGGGATGGATGGCCGCGGCTCTCGCCGTCGAGCAGAAACCGCACGCGGAGGTTCCCGCTGGCAAGATTCTGGTCGAGCACTCGAGCATCAATCCCAACAAAGCCGCGCACATCGGACACCTGCGCAACGCCATCCTGGGCGACACCTTTGTCCGGCTTCTGCGCTTTGCCGGCAGGGAAGTTGACATTCAGAACTACATCGACAACACGGGCGTGCAAGTGGCCGACGTAGTCGTCGGCTTTATGCACATCGAGAAGAAGTCTCGTGCGGAAATCGAGTCTCTGACGCAGCAGCCGCGATTCGATTATTACTGTTGGGATCTCTACGCTCGCGTCTCGCAGTGGTATGAGGGCGACAAGCAGAATCTGCAAGTGCGCCTGCAGACGTTACATGCGATTGAAGATGCCACGACCGAAATCGCCGCGATCGCGGAGTTGATTTCGGTTGCCGTGCTGCGCCGCCATCTCGAGACCATGGACCGGCTCGACATCGAATACGACTTCCTTCCTCGTGAGAGCGAAATTCTGCACCTGCATTTTTGGGACGCGGCCTTCCTCAAGCTGAAAGAATCGGGCGTGCTCACTTTCGAGGGCGAGGGCAAGAATAAAGGGTGCTGGGTCATGCGGCGTGCTGGGACCGCAAAATCAGAATCAACCTCAGAGGCCACGGGGGACACAGAGGGGGACCAGATCTCGGAAGAAGATCAGAAGGTGATCGTCCGCTCCAATGGGACCGTCGGCTATGTGGGCAAGGACATCGCCTACCACATGTGGAAGTTCGGGTTGCTGGGACGTGACTTTGGCTATCGCAAGTTCTACCGCTATCCGAACAGTCACGATTGCTGGATCTCCACCGCAGACGGGGAGAAGGATCATCCACATTTCGGCGACGTCGCTGAAATCTACAACGTAATCGATGCCCGGCAGTCCGAAGCGCAGAACACGGTCATTGAAGCGCTGCGCGGACTCGGCCATGGCGAGGCCGCCAGGCACTACACGCACTTCTCCTACGAGATGGTCGCACTGACTCCGCGTTGCGCCGCGGAACTGGGCTACAACCTCAGCGACGAGGACAAAGCCCGCTCTTACATAGAGGTAAGCGGGCGCAAGGGATTCGGTGTGAAAGCCGACGATCTGCTCGATCAGTTGATTGCGTCCGCAAAGAAGGAAGTCGATTCGCGCCATCCCGAGGTGAGTGAGCCGGAACGCCTGCAGATTGCTACCCAGATCGCCATCGGCGCTCTGCGCTATTTCATGCTGAAGTACACGAAGCAGTCGGTCATCGCTTTCGATTTCAAAGAAGCGCTCAGCTTTGAGGGTGAGACCGGACCCTACGCGCAATACGCGGTCGTGCGCGCGACAAGCATCTTCCGCAAAGCCGGATTCGATCCTGAGACTTTCTTCAAAGACGCTGCCGGCATTTCAGCCGACGATCTGGCTAAGGCACTAACTGGCGAGGCCGCCAACGAAATCTGGGAACTGTGGCTGGCGTCGTCGAAGACATCCGCCGTGATTGACCAGTGCATTGCCACGACGGAGCCGGCTTACCTGGCTAAACACGTTTTCCAGCTCGGGCAGCTTTTTAATACGTTCTACCACCGGCATCCGATCCTGAGCGAACCAGACGAGAAGCGGAAGCAGTTTCTTCTGGCCACCGCTGCGGTAGTCCGTCGCGAACTAATTCGGTGTTTGGCAGTTATGGGCATCACGGTGCCGCCGGTCATGTAGAATACCTGCCACTGCGGCGTGCCCGGGTCCGCCGCATCCTCTTCCCGCATGCCGCAGTCTATAGACTCAATCGCGCCGACTCACCGGTGGTTCCGTCGTATCGTGCTGGGCGGGATTGTTGTTGTGCTCGCTCTCGCCATGGCCGGAATGATCTATGAAAACATCTTCGAGGCCCGCGACCGGCGCTTCAACCCGATGCCTGGGCGATTGCTCGATGTGGGCGGGTACAGGATGCACATCGACTGCATGGGGGAGGGAAGTCCTACGGTGATTCTCGAGTCGGGCTTGGGCGACTCGTACGTTTCCTGGCGCAAAGTGCAGCCACAGATCGCTAAATATACCCGCGTGTGTTCCTACGACCGCGCTGGAATCGGCTACAGTGACGCCCGTTCGCAACCTCGCACCAGCAAAGTAATCGCCGGTGAATTGCACGCTCTGTTGCAGGTCGCGAGAATCCTGCCGCCTTATGTGCTGGTCGGCCATTCGATGGGCGGATACACGGTGCGGCTCTACGATAGCCTCTACCACGGCGAAGTCGCGGGCATGGTACTGGTCGATGCTTCCCATCCCGACCAGGAGAATCGTTTTCCGCCGGAACTCAAGAACATGGAAGGAACATGGCTGCGCGAATCTGAGTTCCTGGAATACACCATGCCGTTCGGCATTCCGCGGCTCCTTGATCTGTGCGACGAAGAAGTCTGGCAACGGGCGGCCGACTGCAATTGGCACAGCGCCCGCGAAAACGTGGCGGAACTGAAGGGCTTTGCGGAAAGCGCCGTCCAGACCGCAGCCACCGGTTCTCTCGGCGACATGCCTCTAACGGTGCTCTCGCGCGATCCCGATAAGCCTTCCAGCGAACTGCCACCCGACCTCGCACAGCCCACGAACGCTGCGTGGGAGAAGATGCAGGAGGAACTGGCGCATCTCTCCACGCGGGGGACGCAAGTGATTGTCAAGAACAGCGCGCACTACATTCAGATGGACCGGCCCGACGTAGTAAACGAAGCCGTCCAGAAAGTCGTGGAACAGGCGCGTGCGACACAGCCTGCGTCGCCATCGAAAGCGAACTGATCGATTGTCGCCCACCTGCGATTGCTGACTCTTCCCGCTTAAACCTGCTAACCTTTTTCCCTCACCTTGAAACCTGCGTACAGACGACGGTTTGCTTCCGCCCCTCAGGAGCACAGAATGAAATCAAAGGATCGCCCCGCGCTCGTCGCGATTGCACTTCTTCTTTTATGCAGTATTGTTCTGCCGGCTCGGTCGCACGGCCAGGACTCTCCACCTGTTGAGCAACCTCCGGTTCCCGCTCACCGTCCGCGAATTGGTCTCGCCTTGAGCGGTGGGGGTGCGCTGGGTCTGGCCGAGATCGGCGTCATTCAGTGGATGGAAGAAAACCACATTCCCGTGGATCGGATTGCCGGAACCAGTATGGGTGGGATCATTGGCGCCATGTACGCCACCGGCATGTCTCCCGCGGAGATCCAGACCTTTGCCGAAAAAATCGATTGGGACGAGGCTTTTCGTCCCGACCCGGGCTACACTCAGATCTCCTACCGCCGGAAACAAGATCGGCGCGACTTTCTGATCAAAGCTCCGCTTGGTCTGAAGCATGGGCTGAGAGGGCCCAATGGTTTCAACTCCGGCCAGGGTGTGGGGCTGTTGCTCGATCGCATCGCCTTCCCCGAATCAAGCGCCGCCAGCTTTGACGACTTGCCCATCCCGTTCCGCTGTGTTGCCACCGACATGCTGAGCGGGGAAGGCGTCGTGCTGCGCGACGGCCCGTTAGCCCAGGCGGTGCGGGCCTCGATGGCCATACCGGGGGTATTCACTCCGGTCGAGATCAAGGGCCGCGTTCTGGCGGACGGCGGCATGGTGCAAAATATTCCGGTTGAAACCGTCCTCGAGATGCATGCGGATGCCGTCATCGCGGTCGAACTGCGCCTGCCGCCCGGCAACCTGGGTCAATTGGAGACGATCACCGGAGTGCTCGAACGCGCAGTCGACGTCATGATCACGCAGAATGAACGGCACTCTCTGGCCCTGGCCAAGGCCACCGTGAGCATAGCCATGAGCGGTTTTGCGCTCACGGATTACGGTCGCGTCAAAGAACTGGTCGCACTCGGTCACCAGAGCGCGGCCAGCCAGTCTGCCGCGCTTCTTCCTTACGCGATACAAAATCCTGCGGAGTGGCAGGCGTATCTCTCAGACCGCGCCGCGCGCAGACACCGGGCACCGGACAGGATCCAGACTGTCGAAGTTGCTGGCGCCGATCCCGACACGGACGGCAGACTTCAGCACCGGCTCAGCAAATCGCTCGAAGGCCCACTCGACCTCTCGCAACTCGACACTCAACTGACGCGCCTTGCAGGGGAGGGACAGTTTGATCGTCTGGGCTATGAAGGATTCACGCAAAATGGAGTTCCGGGCTTGCGCGTCACCACGCACGATAAATCCTATGGCCCACCCTTCGTCGACCTCGCAGTCAATGTGGACGGTTCCGGCGTCGCGGCTTTCGATTTTTCTGCGGGCGCGCGCGTGACTTTCATGGATATTGCCCACCGCGGCGGCGAGTGGCGCAACGATCTTCTTTTCGGCTCAAGCAATTTGGCGGCGAGTGAGTTCTACCAGCCTATCGGCCAGTCCCGCTTTTTTGTCTCCCCCTACGCTTTTGCGTCGAAGTATGCTCGCAACTCCTTCAGCGGTTTGACCCGGGTGGCAGTCTTCGGCGACGAGCGCGCCGGGGGCGGCTTCGACATCGGCTACAACTCCGGACGGCGCAGCGAATTCCGCATCGGCTATGAACTATTCGATGGAAAGCTGAGTCCGCTGATCGGGAGCGCCGGGCTGCCCATTGCCCATGGCAGCACCGGCGAATTTCGCGCACGATATGTGTGGGATGGACAAGACAGTCCGTCCGTACCCAGTCGTGGCACCCGCATGGTGGTCACGCTCTCGCGGGTGCTGCAGAGTCCGGGTCTGGTGCATCCCATTGGTCAACTCGACGTTCAGACTTCCACTTTTGTCCCCATCGGGCCGAAGACGTCAATCTTTTTCAATGTTTCCGGCGGCACTACGTTCCGTGGATCTGCGGGGCCGTTTCAGGTCTTCGGGCTCGGTGGGCCTTTCCGTCTGGGTGCGTACCTTCCGTATGCGTTTCTGGGGAACCACTACGCGTACTCTTCGCTCGGATTCCGGCGCGAACTCTACCGACTGCCCACCCTGGTGGGGAGAAAAGTCTACTGGGGTGGGTGGTACGAAACGGGAGCTGCCTTCGGCACGGCAAGGCTTGATCCCGGACCGATTGTTGTGCGTGGCTCTTTCAATCTCGGAGTGATCGCCGACACCATCGTTGGCCCGATCGCGCTAGCGGGCAGCGTCAGTCCCACGGGCCAGAGCCGCGTGAACTTCTCGATTGGCCGTGTGTTCTGAGAGAAGGCCGCCGCTACTCAGTCCTTTGCCAGTGACGCCATATCGATCACGAACCGGTAGCGCACATCGCTTTTCAGGACGCGTTCGTAAGCTTCGTTGACCTTCTGTATCGGAACGACCTCGATATCGCAGACCACGCCGTGTTTATCGCAGAAATCCAACATCTCTTGCGTTTCACGGATACCACCGATCTGTGAGCCAGCCAGACTGCGCCGGCGGGCGGTCAGCGAAAAGGCCCCGATGGGTACGTCTTTCTCCGGAAGGCCCACCACGACCATGGTTCCGTCGACTCTTAGCAGAGACAGGTATTGATTCCAGTCCATCTGCGCCGAAACTGCATTGAGGATCAGATCAAAGGATCCCGCCAGTTTGGTGAACGTCTCCGGGTCCGAGGTCGCGTAGAAGTGGTCAGCGCCTAGTCGCTTGCCGTCGGCTTGTTTCTTCAACGACTGGCTGAGCACCGTGACTTCGGCACCCATGGCATGCGCCAGCTTGACTCCCATGTGTCCCAGACCACCCAGGCCGACGATAGCTACTTTCTTGCCCGGTCCTGCCTGCCAATGTCGCAGCGGGGAGTAGAGCGTGATTCCCGCGCACAGCAGAGGCGCGCAGGCATCGAGTGGCAGATTGTTGGGCATGCGCAACACGTAGTTTTCGTCGACCACGATCCGGTCGGAGTAACCGCCATAGGTTGGAGCGCCTTCTTTGTCGCGGGCGTTGTAGGTCCAGACAGTTTGCACGCTGCAATATTGTTCGAGGTCCCGTTGACACTCCACGCAAGTCCGGCAGGAGTCGACGTAGCAGCCAACGCCCACTTTGTCGCCCACCTTGTATTTGGTCACTTTACTGCCGACCGCCGATACTACTCCGGCAATCTCATGTCCCGGCACCATGGGGAAGATGGATTCTTCCTGGTAATCGCTCCACTCGTCGCGCGTCTGATGAATGTCGGAATGGCAGATCCCGCAATATTTGATATCGATGACAACGTCGTGCTCGCGCGGCCCGCGGCGTTCGAACGAATAGGGCACTAGCGGAGCCTTTGCGGTCATTGCGGCGTAGCCTTTGCTTTTGCTCATGATTTCTCTCGCTTTCCAGAAAATGTAGGACGGATGATGTCTTTATAGATGAGCGGCTTTGACAATCGGTTTCGTAAATACAGACGGACGTCTCGTGACTACAGCACCGGCAGTTTCCCCAGTCTACCGCAGATTGATATACTGCGCCCTCGGTTCATTCAAGAAAGCTGCCCGGAGGAAACTGGTGCGCTCGCACATTCTGCGTTTGACGCTGTGTTTGTTGATTGCCATGTCAGCCGCCGCACAAAAGGCTCCGCAAGAGGCCCCAGCGAAGCCAATCTTCAAGCTCCAGGAAGTCATGATTCCGGTGCGCGATGGAGTTCGTCTGCAGACCGCCATTCTCACTCCCGTGGACCAGTCGGGGCCGCTGCCCATTCTTTTTCGCCGCACGCCCTACGGCGTGCCCGAGAAACCGCCGGAACCGATGCCTGCCTCCCTCAAGGAATTCGCGCAGGACGGCTACATTTTCGTCATCCAAAATTTACGCGGCCGCTTCAAATCCGAGGGCGTGTTCAATCTGTCCTCATGGGTCGATCTCAAGGACCCGAAGGCTACCAACGAGACCACTGATGCCTACGATTCGATCGAGTGGCTCTTGAAGAACGTCGCCAACAACAATGGCAAGGTCGGGATGTACGGAGTTTCCTACGACGGGTTAACCACCGCGCTTACGCTGCTTCATCCGCATCCGGCGCTTATGGCCATCAGCGAACAAGCGTCGCCTGTCGACCAATGGATGAACGACGACGACCACCGCTTTGGCGCACTCCGGGAAAGCTACGACTTTGAATACGCGGTGATGGAGCAAGCCGACAAGAACAAAAACACACACTTTGATTTCGAGACCTACGACACTTATCAGTGGTATCTCGATCTCGGTCCGCTTTCTAACATCAACGCAAAATACCTCCACGGCTCGATTCCTTACTGGACCTCCAGCATCGAGCATCCCGATTACGACGACTTCTGGAAGAAAGAAGCATGGGTCAGCCAGCTCCACGCGTCGACCGTGCCCAACTTGAATGTTGCGGGATTCTGGGATCAGGAAGACCCCTGGGGACCATGGCAGATCTTTCGCCATGCCGAAGAGAACGATCCACAACACACGAATTTCATGGTGGCCGGTCCCTGGTTCCATGGCGAATGGCAGACGGCCAAGGGAGACGGCATCGGCCTCATTCCATTCGGGGGACACGAGACGGCCCGCGAATTCCGCGAAAATATCGAAGCGCCTTTCTTTCGCTACTACCTGCACGGCCAGGGGGTGAAGCCGGCGTGGCAGGCCACCACTTTTCAGAGCGGATCGAACACATGGCGCACCTACGCCGCTTGGCCTCCGCCGGAAGCCAAGCCGACAAAGTTATATCTGCATGCCGATTGGACGCTTTCGTTCACCGCGCCAGACGCGGCCAAGGAGGGGCCTTCCTACCGCGAGTACATCTCCGATCCGGCGAATCCAGTGCCTTATCGCCAGCGTCCCATCTCACCGACGTATCCCGCGGGCGACTGGCGCACCTGGGAGGTCGCCGACCAGCGTTTTGTGGATGGCCGGCCCGACGTGCTTTCATTCGTCAGCGTACCGCTCGACCACGATCTCACCGTCACCGGCCCGCTTGCCGCGAATCTGTTCGCCTCAACTTCTGGAAGCGACAGCGATTTCGTGGTGAAACTCATCGATGTATTTTCTCAGGACGCTCAAAAAAACGCGTGGGGTCCTGACGATGGACCGAAGCCCGGCCAGTATGCCCAGTCGCTGAATGGCTACGAACTGCCGGTCGCGATGGAAGTACGCCGCGGTCGCTATCTCGCGAGCTACGAGAAGCCGTCTGCGCTTACGCCGAACCAACCGACTGAGTGGAGCATCCCTCTGCGCGACCACGATCACGTCTTTCTGAAGGGCCACCGCATCATGGTGCAAGTGCAGTCGACGTGGTTCCCGGTGATCGACCGCAATCCGCAGAAGTTTGTGCCGAGCATCTACCAGGCCACGGCTACTGATTTTGTGCCAGCGACGCAACGAATATACTGCTCTCCAGATCTGCCTTCGCATCTGGTGCTGCCGGTCGTGCCCTAGGATCCTCTGAAAGAGAAAACGGCCCGGGAAATATCCCGGGCCGCCTTTCGATCAGTTCGACTACTTTCCGCCGGCGGTACTGTGCTTTCCCAGCCACGAGGCCAGTTGTGGCTCCTGCTGCGATTTCAGGTCGACACAGTTGTTGATCCGTTCAATGGACTGTTTGTAGGTGCGTTCCGCCGCAGCAACCTTGTGAGCGGAGAAAAACTCCGTTACCTGGTCGCGCGACGCCGTATCGCAGAAAGCGCTGGTGGCTCCCACCACCTGGGCGCTGGCAAACGGACCACCTGCCTTTTCAATTTCAGGCCAGTGCTGGCGGACGAAATGCCATGCCAGTTGTTGGCCGGCCGGGTTCCCCATCACGCTGGTGACCAGACCCAGCGCGTCCTGCGATCGCACGTCCGGTGAAATCGCAAACTCCAGCGTGCGCTGCAGCAGCTTCTGCTCGCCGAACTGAGGGAGTGTGAACAGGTACATGTAGTATTCCTCAGGCGATTTCGGATTCTTTGTGGCCGCCATCACCTTGTCGTAGAACGCAGCATCCCCATTCAAAGCTGCGAGTCCGAAGGCGCCGCCAGCCATTTCACGATCGACCGATGCGGGATCGGCCAGTGCTTTGTCCGCGATCTTGCGCGCCTGTTCGAGAGTCTCTGGATCGCGCGCATCGTAACCGAGCGCATTGAACAGTCGCGACCGCAGGGTCCTCTGTTCGTCGGCCTCGCCGGATTTAGGCTCGTATCCAACTTCCTTCATGGGCGGTGTCAGGTATTGCCGCAGCCACATGCGATACGCGTCACGGTCGCTATCGCTCACCAGGTATTGCCCGATGTAGTTCAGGCGTCCTAGAACGTCTTCCAGTACGGCGCGGCTGCGGTCTGACTGCAGACCTTGCGCGAAGGCGAGGTAATCGCCCACAGGCTCGCGCCCCACTCGCACCGAGGCCCATATGTCACCTTGCAGGGAGATCCGCTCTGCGGGAGTCAGCTTCGATTCGGCATCGGTAGCCAGTGCCCGAACCGCATCCGCGGAGTAGCCCGTGCGGTAGTAGCCAGTTGCGCCCGCATTGGCCAGCACCCAGGTCGAGCAGCCCGGGAGTGTGAAGGTTTCCTCTTTCTTGGTCATGAGCTCGCACTTCGCACTGTTGCCGCTGGCCGACCCCTTCATGCACAGCGGAACCTGCCAAAGCTGATCGTTGGCCGCTTCGAATTTGGACCGGTCAATGTAATACCGCTGCTGGGTCAGGGTAACGCCGGTGGTATTTCCGGAGCATTGCGCCTTTACGTTGATGATCGGAGCGCCCGGCTGCTTGACCCACGTGGGCATGATCCTATCGACCGGCTTGTGAGACGTCTTCGCCTGCGTGTCCCAGAAGTCGTCTGCCGTCGCGTTTGCATACTGGTGCTCTTTCAGATAAGCGTTGACACCCGCCCGGAAGGTTTCTTCCCCAAGATATGCTTCCAGCATGCGCAGCACCGAGGCCGCCTTACCGTATGCGATGCCGTCAAATAACTCTTGGATCTGCGCTGGGGTTTCAGCCGCCTGATGGATCGGCCTTGTATTGGCCAGCGAATCCACGTTGAGGGTTCCGCCTGTGCCGCTGACATCGTCCAGATCGTAATTCCACTCAGGCTTCCACTTCTGAACGGGCTTGCTCTCCATCCAGGTGGCAAAGCCTTCGTTGAGCCAGATATCGTCCCACCACTTCATCGTGACCAGATCGCCAAACCACATGTGGGCGATTTCGTGAGCGGTAACCGAGGCGATCGTCTTTTTGAGGTCGATCGATCCCTGTTTCTCGTCAACCAGCAAAATCACTTCGCGGAACGTAATGCAGCCCACGTTCTCCATCGCGCCAGCGGAGAAATCTGGCAAGCCGATCAGGTCCAACTTTCCGTAGGGATACTTGATGCCAAAATACTTGTCGTAGTAGCCGACGATGTACTCCGCCGCATCCAGCGCGAACTTCCCCATCTCCTTTTTCCCCGGCGTGCTGTAGACGCGAATCGGGATGCCGTCCACGGAGCCTTCGATGTATTCGAAGTTGCCCACCACCAGCGCCGCCAGATACGACGACATCTTTGCCGTGGTGGCAAACTTTACGGTGTGCTTGTCGCCTGGTCCAGGCGTGTCGGACACGACCTTGTAATTGGAAATCGCCACCTGGTCCTTGTCGGCCACCGCCGTGATGTCGAAGGTCGCCTTGTAGTCCGGCTCATCAAAAGAGGGGAACGCTCGCCGCGCATCGGTGGCTTCAAACTGTGAAGCGGCGTACTTGCGTCCCTTGTCATCCTTGCCCAAATACAAGCCGCGCATTTCGTCGTTGAGGATGCCGGTGTAGGCAATGTGTATGGTCGCCGAGCCCGCAGCCAGTGGCTTCTCGACGGTCAGTACGATCATTTCTTTGTCTTTTTCCGCTGTGACCTTGGCCTTTTGCGTGGCGCCGCCACTGGTGACGATGACATCGTGGAAATCGATGTCGACCGCGTTCAGCGTGATCTCCGAAGTCGGTTTCAGTACCCGGAGCGTGATGGTCTCGTCGCCCTCAAACTTGGCCTTGTCGAGATCTGGCGTGAAGGTCAGCTTGTAATTCTCCGGTCTCGCAACCTCGGGCAGTCGCTGTGCACCCGCCAGCGAGAATGTCAGCACGACAAAGATCATTACCGCAAGAATTCGCTTCATTGTTTATCCTCAGGAGATTGAATCGGATCGCTTCCTTTACGGTGTTTCCTGAATGTCTATGTTGGACTGCCCCGAACGCAGTTCAACAACTCCACTCCAGCTTTATACGGACGGTACTCCTCGAAAGTTCAATCGCGCGATGCGACGACTCCATTCAGCACTGTCATCGCACAGCGATTGGCGCCGAACCAGTATGGGATTTCGCGATAGTCCTTCACATCAAATACCGCCAAATCTGCATCTTTCCCCGGTTCGATGCTTCCCTTACGTTCCGCCACGCCCAGCGCCCAGGCCCCATTGATCGTGGCCGCCGCGACTGCTTCCGCCGGTGACATCCTCATGTGCGTGCAGGCCAACGACATTGCCATCGGCATGCTGATCGTTGGCGACGTGCCCGGGTTATAGTCCGTCGCCAACGCGACCGGTACACCAGCGTCGATTAACCGCCGCGCCTTTGGATATTCCTTCAGTCCAAGGAAGTAATTTGCTCCCGGCACCAGCGTGGCCACCGTATCTCGTTTGGCCAACTCCAGGATGTCGTCGTCGTTCACGTGGTCCATATGGTCGAATGACGCCGGATGAAAGCGCAAGAAAGGCCGCAATACCGTCTCTGAAAGCTGGCACATGTGCGCGCGAACCTTCAGTCCGTGCTTTTCTGCGGCTTCGAAAATCTGCTCTGTTTCTTTCGGCGTAAAGGCCCCTTTGTCGCAGAAGACGTCGACAAACTGGGCCAGCTGCCGCTTCGCCGCCACAGGAATCATGTCTTTACAGACGATCTCAACGTACTTTTGTGAGCAGCCCTGAAATTCTTTCGGGACGATATGGGCGCCGAGCAGGGTGGCCACGACGGTCCCAGGCCAGCGGGACGCCGCTTCCTTGATCGCCTCCAGCGACTTTCTTTCCGACTCGACCGTAAGCCCGTAGCCCGACTTGGCCTCCACCGTGGTCGTGCCGTGCGCGGCCATTTCTTCCAACACTGTCACGACTTTCGCGGTAAGTGCGCTCTTTGCTGTCTTGCGAACCGCCTCCAGGCTTGATCGGATGCCACCGCCCGCCGCCGCAATCTCCTCGTACGACGCGCCTTCGATGCGCTTCTCGAAATCCACCAGCCGCGGGCTGACAAAAACGGGGTGGGTGTGTGAATCCACAAAGCCCGGCAGAACCACCTTGCCCGCACAGTCGATCTCCACGACCATTCTGCGATTCTTC
>Ga0209890_10001109_pt1 | contig 12255 bp, 11 predicted proteins | sample OrgsoiDNA2013049_FD_185799 | JGI IMG/M metagenome (GOLD analysis project Ga0209890, IMG submission 185799) | Permafrost soil microbial communities from the Arctic, to analyse light accelerated degradation of dissolved organic matter (DOM) -... | ecosystem: Environmental > Terrestrial > Soil >... | reverse complement strand
TGAGCGCGGCGACGCGGGATCTGTGTGAGGTGCTCGCAGTGACTGACATCGCGGCCATTGCTGGAAACAGCGCTCGCGGATGCGGTCGGCGCGTCGCCTGGCAATCTCCTTGCACGCTGCAGCACGGGCAGAAGCTTACAGACCGCGTCGAACCACTCCTTGCGGCCGCCGGATTTTCTCTCACTCCGATTCGCGATGCGCACCTGTGCTGCGGTTCGGCGGGTACTTATTCGCTCCTGCAACGCGAGCTTGCCGCGCGCCTCAGAAGCGTCAAGCTCGGCACTTTGCAGGAGGCGGGGCCCGAGGTCATCGCGACCGCCAATATAGGCTGCCTGCAGCACCTCCGGGTGGCAGCCGACGTGCCGGTCAAACACTGGATCGAGCTCATCGACGAGGCGAGCGCGCCATGAATAACTCAAGCCCTGAGAAGAGCGCGCCGCGCGGCCGCCTGTTCGTCGTCGCCGCTCCATCGGGTGCGGGGAAGACTTCGCTCGTGAAGGCGCTCCTCAAACGGCGGCCGCAATTGCGCCTGTCGGTATCGCATACCACAAGAAAGCCGCGACCGACTGAAGCCGAAGGCCGCGAGTACTTCTTCGTGGCCGTCGACAAGTTCCGCGAGTTGGCTCACGACCAGCAGTTCCTTGAGCACGCGCAGGTGTTCGACAATCACTACGGCACCGGCCGGGCGCCGGTCGAAGCCGATCTTGCGCAGGGCCGCAGCGTGATTCTCGAGATCGATTGGCAGGGCGCCCGCCAGGTACGGGCATCGCTGCCGGAATGCGTGACGATTTTCATCCTGCCTCCTTCGCGCGGCGCTCTTGAGAAGCGCCTGCGCGACCGCAGGACCGAATCCGATGCCGCCATCGCCCGTCGCCTCGCCGACGCCGTGGGAGATATGTCGCACTGGAATGAATTCGATTACGTGGTGGTGAATGATGTTTTCGACCGGGCGCTCGAGGAGCTGACCCGCATCGTCGACTCGAAAGGGGAGGCATTGCGCGCGCATCGGCCGGCGCTCATACCTCTTCTTGCCGAGTTACTGGCCTGAGTCCCGCCGCATAGCTTATAGTGATAGACCTTTCGCGCCCTTCGGCGCTCATTTTCAAAGCGTTAAACCATGGCCCGAATTACTGTCGAAGACTGCCTGCACAATGTCGAGAACCTCTTCCAGCTCGTGCTGCTGGCCTCGCAGCGCGCGCGACGGCTCGCCAACGGCGCCGAGCCCACGCTTGCGTGGGAGAACGACAAGGCGACCGTGGTCGCCCTGCGCGAGATCGCAGCCGGCAACATCACCGCCGAAATGCTCCGCGAGCCTGAGCCGCCGGCTCCCGCTTCGGTGCCCGATATGGAGCATCAGTCAACGTTCCGGGCCCCGCAGTTCGGCCTCGGAGACTGATCTCCTCCGCAACGCGCCTATGGACTACGCGTCTTCGCTCCTGGGACTGCTCCCCGGCGGAAGACGCACGCCGGGACTGAAGGAGCTTCTCGCAAGCGTCGAGTCTTACCTTCCGCCCGAACAGGTGGAGCGCATCCGCGAGGCCGCGGAGTTCGGCGCCTCGGCCCATAAGGGCCAGAAACGCCTCTCCGGCGAACCCTACATCGCCCACCCGGTTGCGGCGGCCGCCATTCTCGCGGATCTGCACCTCGACCCCGACACGATCATCGCGGCGATCCTGCACGACGTCATCGAGGACACGCCGACTCCCAAGGACCAACTCGCGGCGCGCTTCGGCGCAGACGTCGCCGAGCTCGTCGACGGCGTCACCAAGCTCGACCAGATCAAATTCAAAAGCCGCGAGGAGGCGCAGGCGGAGAGCTTCAGAAAGATGCTGCTCGCGATGGTGCGCGATCTGCGCGTCATCCTCGTGAAGCTCGCCGATCGCACGCACAACATGCGCACGATCGAGGCGATGGTGCTGCCGCGGCGCCGCGCGATCGCGCGTGAAACCATTGACATCTATGCGCCGATCGCCGAGCGCCTGGGGCTCTACAACATCAAGCTCGAGCTTGAGGACTTGGGGTTTCGCGCGCTCTATCCGCAGCGCTACCGCGTGCTCGAGCGGGCGTTGAAGCGGGCGCGCGGCAATCAAAAAGAGTTTCTGCAGAAGATCGAGCGGCAGCTGCAGGCTGCGCTTCTGAAGAACTCCAGTGCCGCGCGCGTGGAGCGGCGCGAGAAGCATCTCTACAGCATCTATAAGAAGATGCGCAGAAAGCGCGTGCTCCTTTCTGAAATCGTCGATGTTTACGGGCTGCGCGTCATCGTCGACAACGTCGACACCTGTTATCGCGCAGTAGGCTGGGTGCACGGCGTCTTCAAGCCCATGCCGAACCGTTTCAAGGATTACATCGCAATCCCGCGCGTCAACGGCTACCAGTCGCTGCATACGACGCTGTTCGGTCCGAACGGCATTCCGCTCGAGGTGCAGATCCGCACCGAGGACATGCACCGCGTTGCCGAGTCGGGAATCGCGGCACATTGGAAATATAAGAGTGGCGGCGATATGGAGAGCATGCAGCAGGAGCGGGCGCACGAGTGGCTCTCGCACTTGGTGGCGCTGCAGGAAGGCGGCAGCTCCGAAGAGTTCCTCGAGAGCGTGAAGGTCGACCTCTTTCCGGACAAGGTTTATGTGTTCACGCCGCGCGGCGCGATCCTGCGTCTGCCTAGCGGCTCGACCGTTGTCGACTTCGCCTACGCCGTCCACACAGATGTGGGCAACCGCTGCGTGGCCGCCAAGATCGACCGCCGCCTGACGCCGCTGCGCAGCGTGCTGCGCAATGGCCAGACCATCGAGATCATCACGGCGAAGGGCGCCATGCCCAATCCCTCATGGGTGAATTTCGTGGTGACGGCGAAAGCCAGAAGCGCGATCCGCCACCATTTGAAGAGCTTGAGGAGAACCGAGGCGATTGCACTCGGACAACGCCTGCTCGATCAGGCGTTGGGAGAATTTACCCTGTCGTTGAAGGATGTGGCGGCGGCGTCGTTGCAGGCCGCATTGGGCGAGCTTGGCATGACGGACCTCGACGAGCTCTACGAGAAAGTGGGCCTGGGCGAACGGCTCGCGCCGCTCGTCGCGCGGCGGCTGCTGCCGGTCGGGCCGGCGCGGGACGGCTCCGGCGCGCCGCTGCCGCTTGCCATCGCCGGCGCCGAAGGTTTGCTCGTCACCTCCGCGCGCTGCTGCTTTCCGATTCCCGATGATCCGATCTTTGCCTTCCTATCGAGCGGCCGCGGCATCGTGATCCATCGGGAGACCTGCGTGAACGTCGAGGACTACCGCAAACACCCGGAAAAGTGGCTGCCGGTCACCTGGCAGAGCGCCACGGATCGGCACTTCAGCTCCGAGATCCGCATCGACGCCGCCAATCGCACCGGCGTGCTGGCGGCAGTGGCCGCGGCGATTGCCAGCACCGACACCAACATCGATCATGTGTCGGTCGAGACGCGCGACAGCGACATCTCGATACTCGTATTTGAGATTAAGGTACGCGATCGCAAGCACCTGGCTCGCATCGTGCGCATGATCCGCCGCATGCCCGACGTGCGGCGCGTCACGCGCACCATCGCAGCCCACGCTCGCGGCCATCAGCACGCGCGACCCTTGGCATAAGTCATCACGCATAATAGAAGCAGGCACTTCATGACCCAGACGAGAAAGACCATCCATACACCGGCCGCACCGCAGGCGATTGGCAGCTATTCCCAGGCGGTGCGCGTCGGCGACACTGTGTACCTCTCGGGCCAGATCCCGCTCGACCCCACGACCATGCAGCTCGTCGCGGGCGATATCCACGCGGAAATCCGCCGCGTGTTTGACAACCTTGCCGCGGTCGCCGCGGCTGCCGGCGGCTCGCTTGCGCATGCCGTGAAGCTCACCGTGTATCTCACCGACATGGCGCTGTTCGCCGCCGTCAGCGAAGTCATGGGGAATTATTTCAGCGCGCCCTATCCGGCGCGCGTCACCGTCGGTGTCGCGCAGCTGCCGCGCGGCGCGCGCGTTGAAATCGAGGCCATCCTGCATCTTGGCTGATATTGCCATGAGCCACGCCGCGCGCGCGGAGCAGCGGCCGGTCACGGCGCTGCCCGGTGTGGGCGCGGCGTTGGCCGAGCGCCTTGCACGCCTGGGCGTGACGCAGGTGCAGGACCTGCTCTTTGTTCTGCCGCTGCGCTACGAGGATCGCACCCGCATCGCCCCGCTCGGTACGCTTCTGCCCGGGATGCGCGCGGCGGTCGAAGCTGAAGTGCAGCTTGCCGAAGTGCTGTACAGAAAGCGCCGTCAGCTGGTCGCGCGCATTGGCGACGGCTCGGGGTTTCTCACGCTGCGCTTCTTCTACTTTTCGAATGCACAGCAGCAGGGACTGGCGCGCGGCACGCGCGTGCGCTGTTTCGGCGAGGTTCGCCGCGGACCCTTCGGGCTTGAGATGGTGCATCCGGAATATCGCCGTCTCGGCGCAGAGCCCGCGCCTCTCGAGGAATGCCTGACACCCATTTACCCCGGCACCGAAGGCGTCGCCCAGGGACGGCTGCGCGGGCTTATCGCGCAGGCGTTGCGTGAGCTTGAGACAGCCGCCGTGCGCGACTGGATCCCGCCGCAGATTCTGGCACCGCTCGGGCTGCCGCCATTGAAGGAGGCGCTCGCGTATATGCATCGGCCGCCCCGCCAGGTGCGGCTCGAGGAGTTCGCCGCCGGCCGCCATCCGGCGCAGCGGCGGCTTGCATTTGAGGAGTTACTTGCGCATCACTTGAGCCTGAAGCTCATGAAGCGTGCCGTGCAGATGGATCCGGCATCAACCCTCGATGACCCTGCTCGGCTTGCGGAGCACTTCCTTGAAGCGCTGCCGTTTCGATTGACGGGCGCGCAACTGCGCGCCTTCCGCGAAGTTGATGCGGATCTCACCGCCGGCCGCCCGATGCTGCGGCTGTTGCAGGGCGATGTCGGTTGCGGCAAGACGATCGTCGCGGCGGCCGGCGCCGCACGTGCCGCGGGCAGCGGCTTGCAGGCCGTGCTCATGGCGCCCACGGAGTTACTGGCCGAGCAGCACTGGCGAAATTTTCGCGACTGGTTTCATCCGCTCGGGATGCCGGTGGCGCTGGTCTCGGGCTCGCAGCCCGCGCGCGTGCGCAAGAATGCGCTTGCCGCTATCGCCGCGGGTGAGGTGCGCCTGATCGTTGGTACGCACGCGCTCTTTCAGGAAGGCATCGATTTCGCGCAGCTCGCTCTCGTCATCGTTGACGAGCAGCATCGCTTCGGCGTGCAGCAACGGCTGCGGCTGCAGGAGAAGGGCAAAAAGCACGGCTTCTTTCCGCATCAGCTCATCATGACGGCGACGCCCATTCCGCGCACACTTGCGATGACGGCGTTTGCCGACCTCGACATTTCCGTGATCGATGAGCTGCCGCCGGGGCGCACGCCCGTGAAAACCGTCGTCATGCCGGAACAGCGCAGGAACGAGATCGTGATGCGCATCCGCGATGCCTGTCGAGCCGGCAGCCTCGCCTATTGGGTGTGTCCGCTCATCGACGAGTCAGACGAATTGCGCGCGCAGGCGGTCGAGGAGAGTGCGGCGCTGCTCGCGGCGGCGTTGCCGGACGTGCGCGTCGGCATGATACACGGCCGCATGCCCGGAGCGCAGAAGGATGCAGCGATGGCGGCCTTCAAGGCGGGCAAGATCCAATTATTGGTCGCGACGACCGTCATCGAAGTGGGTGTGGACGTGCCGGATGCCACGCTCATGGTGATTGAGAACGCCGAGCGCATGGGTCTTTCCCAGTTGCATCAGCTGCGCGGTCGCGTGGGACGCGGCCAGGGCGCGAGTAGCTGCGTGCTCCTGTATCGCGCGCCGCTGTCGGAACTGGCGCGCGCGCGCCTGCAGGTCATCCGCGAGACGTTCGATGGTTTTCAGATTGCGCAGCGCGATCTTGCGCTGCGCGGTCCGGGAGAACTTCTGGGCACCCGGCAGACGGGCCTTGCGCAACTGCGGGTGGCGGATCTGGCGCGCGATGCTGATCTCCTGCCACGTGTGCAGGAAGCCGCAGAGCTGATGTTGAGAGCCTACCCCGAGCACGTTGCGCCGCTTGCCACCCGTTGGACCGGCGCGGGTGAGAGGTATGCACGCGTTGGATAGCGTCGCACCGCTGCAGGCGCCGCTCATGCACCGCCTCGGCCGCCGGCTCGAGGAGTATCTGCGCCTCACGCGCCTGAATCGGCCGATCGGGATCTGGCTGCTGTTGTGGCCGACTCTCTGGGCGCTGTGGGTGGCGGGCAACGGCCGTCCCGATCCGAAGGTGCTGCTGGTGTTCGTGCTCGGCGTGACGGTGATGCGCTCGGCCGGTTGCATCGTCAACGATTTTGCCGATCGCAACGTCGATCCGTACGTCAAACGCACGCGCGAGCGGCCGCTCGCGGCGCGACGCGTGACGCCCGCCGAAGCTCTGGTGCTGTTTGCATGTTTGAGCGCCGCGGCCTTGTGGCTCGTCACGCGGCTCGATGCTTTCACTCTGCGGCTTGCCTGCATCGGCGCGGCGCTCACGGTGTCCTATCCCTTTCTGAAGCGCTTCTTTGCGCTGCCGCAGCTGTACCTGGCGCTGGCGTTCAGCTGGGGTGTGCCGATGGCGTTTGCAGCACTGGTGGGCTCATTGCCGCGGGCGGCCTGGATGATGTTCGTCGCGACGATCATTTGGGTGACGGTCTATGACACGCTCTACGCGATGGTTGACCGTGAGGATGATCTGAAGATCGGCGTCAGATCGAGCGCCATCGTGTTCGCCGACATGGACCGGGTCATAGTCGGCGTGCTGCAGCTCATGATGCTCTTGGCACTGCTCCTCATGGGCACGGGCCTGCACTTCGGCAACGCCTATCTCGGCGGGCTGGCGGCGGCGGCGGTGTTCTTTGCCTACCAGCAGTGGCTCATCCGTGCGCGCGAGCCGGGGGCGTGTTTGCGCGCCTTTCAAAACAATCACTACGTCGGCATGTCGATCTTTATCGGCATCCTGCTCGAGTACATCTACCGCCCGACTTAGACCTGGCGTGCGTGCAGCGCCCACAGATTCGCGAGACGCTCGAACTTCTGATCGCCCTTTACCGCGTGGAAAGTCTTGATGGCAGCGTCCTTGTTGCCGGATTTGAGTTCGGCGATGCCGAGCAGGAGTTGCGCGCTCGCCGCGCTTTGCAGTCCGCCCGTTTTCAGACCGCGGCTTAATGCATCGACTGCCTGCGGGTATTGCTGGTAGCTCAAAAGTATGACGCCCAGGCTCACAGCCTTCGGCCCGCTCGGCTCGCTCGCAGCTTGGGTTGCGATCTGCGGCAGCGTTGCCTGATCGGCCGTCGCGCGCTTCTGTGCAGCTGCAAGCAAGCGTGCGTTCTTATCCTTGTCGCGCTGCTCGGTGAACACATTTCCGTCGATGCCCTTCTGCAGCACGCGCACCGCTTCACCCGCTGCGCCCTGATCCATACTAAGCTGTGCCATCTCGGTGAAGTCAGCGGGGTTCTTCAATACATTGACGTCAAAGGCGAGACGATACAGCTGCAAGCGCGGCTCGTCCGGCTTGTAGTCCGCGTCGCTGAACAGCGAATTCAAGAGGTTCGCCCAATAGTCGCCCTTCGGGTAGTAGGACACGAGGCGCTCGAATGAGCGCGTCACGCACACCTGGTCCTTCATCGCAACACAGGTGGCCATGACCGTCTTCAGCGAGCGCTCTTTCGGAGTCTTGCCCGCCTTGATTTCCGCGTCGACGTAGTCGCCGACGTATTTCAAAGTCGCCTTGTGATCGCCCTTCAGGTAGTACGCCTGTTCCAAAACCTCGTAGGTGCTGTCGTCGGCGTAGCCGCCCTTGACCGCACGGGTGCCGTAATCGATCGCCTTTACATAGTCCTTCAGCGTCAGGTTCAGCACCGCAAGCTCGCGCACGCGCGTGGGCACTTCCGACTGGCTGACGAAATTGGAATTAACCACCGCCTCGAGATCCTTTTCCGCCGCGGCGTAATTCTTCGCGTGCACATCGAGAAACCCCTGCATCTCATGCACCAGGAACTCGTCGTACGGCGATCTCTCGGGCAGCGCCTCGACTTCCTTGAGTTTCTGCGCCACGACGTCGTACTTCTTCGCCTTCATCGCATCCTCCGCGGCCTTCAAAGGCTTGGCGGCGGCGCGGCTCGGCTGTTGCTTGGCCTGCGCGAACGCGGAACTTGCCGGCGCCAGCGCGATAACTGCCACCAACGCGCTGCCCACGATGAGCGCCGAAACCCGGGGAATTCTGTTCTTCATGCTGCCCTTCCGCAAAACCGATCAAGGAGATTAAAGATACTTTACCCGGCCATCGCGCGTCAGGCTAATCATCCGACAAGGCGGGCATGCCGCGCGGCGAGATGGGGCAGCTAGCGCCGCCGGCTGCGCACCCCTGCGGTGCGCCACGGGGCGCACCCGGCTGGTCAAAATATGACCAATTGTCGACCATACAGGGGTTATTGCGTTGACAGACGCCCCGGCTGCCCGTGAACATCCGGTGCACGCCGGACTTGCGCTCCGACCACCAGAGAACTTGCATGAATCCATTGCTCGCGGGCGCGCCACGCCACGATTGGACGCTTTCCGAAGTGTCGGCGCTCTTTACAACACCGTTCGCCGATCTCGTGTTCCACGCGCAACTCGTGCATCGCGCTCATCATGAGCCGAACACGGTGCAGATGAGCACCCTGCTGTCGATCAAGACGGGCGCTTGTCCGGAGGACTGCGCCTATTGTCCGCAAAGCGTCCGCTACGACACCGGCATCGAGCGCGAGACGCTCATGGATCTACAGGCGGTGCGCGCGGCCGCCACGCGCGCGCGCGCCGCCGGCGCCACTCGATTCTGCATGGGCGCCGCCTACCGTTCGCCTAAGAATAAGGATTTGGATCTCATCATCGGCATGATCCGCGAGGTTCGCGCGCTCGGGCTTGAGACCTGTGCGACGCTTGGCATGCTCGCCCCCGCTCAGGCGACCCGGCTAGCAGAGGCTGGGCTCGACTTTTACAACCACAACCTCGATACCTCGGAGGAGTTTTATCCCGAGATCATTTCGACGCACAGCTACCAGGACCGGCTCGACACGCTTGCCGCGGTACGCACCGCGGGGATGAAGGTGTGCTGCGGCGGCATCATCGGCATGGGCGAGTCGGTCACCGACCGCGCACAGCTCCTCCGGACGCTTGCGAACCTGCCTGAACATCCCGAGAGCGTACCCATCAATCAACTCGTGCCGGTTGCCGGCACCCCACTTGCCGGGGCCGCAAGCGTCGACCCGTTTGATTTCGTGCGCACTATCGCGGTGGCGCGCCTGCTCATGCCGCGCGCGCAGGTGCGGCTGTCGGCCGGCAGGAGCGAGATGAGCGATGAGCTGCAGGCGCTGTGCTTTCTCGCCGGCGCGAACTCGATTTTCTACGGCGAAAAGCTGCTCACGACCGGCAATCCTGATGTGCAGCGCGATCAGCGTCTGTTCGCGCGCCTGGGCGTGAACGCCGGCGATCATGAAGCGCGACGCGCCAGCGCGTGAGTGCGCCACCAGCGAGCTTGAGTGCTGGCGCTTGCGACTCTGCCGCCGCGTCGAGCACAAACGGCGCGCTCCATGAGCACGCCCGCAGACGCGGACGCCGCAAGCCTCGATGACGTCCGGGTGCGCGCAGCTTTTGATCGCGCCAGCGGCGCCTACGACACGTCCGCGCTGCTCAACGCCCGTGTCCGCGATGAACTGCTCGATCGCCTGAAGCTGTTCAAACTCGCACCGAGCGTGACACTTGATCTTGGCGCGGGCACGGGACAGGCAGCGCGGTCCTTACGCCACACGTACCGCAACGCGCTCGTCATCGCACTCGACGCGGCGCCCGGCATGTTGCGCGCGGCACGCCGCCACATCGGCATCTTCAAGAAATTCTCGCGCGTCTGCGCGGATGCGGCGCGCCTGCCGCTCGCGACGGCGAGCGTCGATCTCGTGTTCAGCAATCTCATGCTGCAATGGTGCAGCGACCTTGCGGCTCCGCTTGCCGAAGTGCGCCGAGTTTTGAAGCCAGGCGGCCTCTTTGCATTCAGCACGTTCGGTCCGGACACGTTGAAGGAGCTGCGCGCGGCCTGGGCGGCGGCGGATGGCTACAGTCACGTCAATCGCTTCCTTGATTTGCATGACGTCGGCGATGCCCTCGTGCGCGCAGGCTTTGCGGAACCCGTGCTCGACGTCGAGCGCGTAGAGCTCACGTACTCCAACAGCTTCGCGCTGCTGCGGGATTTGAAAGCCATCGGCTCCCAAAACGCGACCCGCGGCCGGCCACGCGGGCTCATGGGACGCAGCCGCATGGATAAAATGTGCGCGGCCTACGAGCCCTTCAGACGCGGCGAGTGTCTACCCGCAAGCTTCGAAGTGCTGTACGCCACCGCCTGGGGTTCATCCGATGAGCCCGTCGCAGCCGTAGTCGACGGCGAAGCTCGCATCCCGGTCAGTTCCATCCGCCGGCGCACATGACGGGCGCTGTGGCACGCGGCGTATTCGTCACCGGCACCGACACCGGCATCGGCAAGACCGTCATCGCAGTAGCGCTCATTCGCACCCTCGTTCGCCAGGGGCTGCGGGTCGCGGCAATGAAGCCGGTAGCCTCGGGAGCCGAGCGCACCTCTTGCGGCCTGCGCAATCCAGATGCGCTTGCGCTTGCGCAGGCCGCCAATGTCACGGCAGCCTACGAGACTATCAATCCCTACTGTTTTGCGCCGCCGATTGCGCCGCATATCGCCGCGCGCGAGGCGGGCTCATTGATTGACACGGCAGTTCTGCGCGAGCGCTTCTGCGAGCTTGCAAGTCTTGCGGACTGCGTGATCGTCGAGGGTGCCGGTGGCTGGCTGACGCCGATCGGCCCGGGACAGAGCATGGCGGACATCGCCTCTGCGCTGGCGCTGCCGGTGGTGCTCGTCGTGGGTTTGCGGCTTGGCTGCCTCAACCACGCGGCGCTCACAGCACGCGCGCTCGCCTCCTGTGCCGCGCAGCGTGCCGGCTGGATCGGAAATTCGATCGATCCCGAATTCGATCGAAAAACGGATACCATCGCGGCGCTCGAAGAACTCTTGCAGGAGCCCGCCGCAATGATTGTGTCGTACGCGTCACAGACGCCCGAAGCGCTCGAGTTGCCGCTTGCAGCAGTCCGGCAGCTCATGGGCTCTTCGATGACAGTTCGGTGACGGCGGCTCGCCCGGTGCTGTAAAATCCCTAAAACCGCCCGTCGAAATTTTTTAAGAATCATGTGTGTTTGTCTTTACGCGGCACACTGTCAAGGCCGCAATGATGATCCGCAACCAAAATTGCAAGCTTGCCGCAGCAGCCGCCGTCCTCTTGCCCCTCGCCGCGCCGGTGCGCGCCGACTCGGGCTGGGGCCTCCTCAACATGACGCCAGGCGTGACTGACATCAGCCGCAAGATCTACGACTTGCACATGGAGGTGTTCTGGATCTGCGTCGCGATCGCGGTCGTGGTCTTCGGCTGGATGATCTGGTCCCTCATCGCCTTCAGGAAGTCGAAGGGCGCGGTCGCCGACACCACCCTGGTGCACAACACGCGCGTGGAGATTATCTGGACGACGATTCCCGTGTTCATTCTCATCGCCGTCGCTGTTCCCGCTACGCGCACGCTCGTCGACATCGAGGACACGAGGAATACGGAGCTTACGATCAAGGTGACCGGGTTCCAGTGGGGCTGGAACTACGACTACCTCGACGACGGGGTCAACTTCTACTCCCGGCTTGACCGCGCGAGCGATGCCGCGCGGCAGCTCCTGTCGGGCATCGATCCGACCACGGTGCCGAATTACCTCTTGAGCGTCGACCATCCGCTCGTCGTGCCGGCCGGCGTCAAGGTGCGCCTCCTCATCACCGGCGCCGACGTCATTCATTCCTGGTGGGTGCCGGCCTTTGGTCTTAAGAAGGATGCGATTCCGGGCTTCGTCAATGAGCTCTGGTTTCGCGTCGATGCGGACAAGACCGGGCTCTACCGCGGCCAATGCGTGGAACTGTGCGGACGCGACCATGGCTACATGCCGATCGTCGTCGATGTACGCAGCAAAGCAGATTTCAGCACTTGGCTAAAGGCGACGGCGGCAGAGCAGAAACAGACCGCCGCCCAGTACGTGCCTGCGGCAACACCCGCCGCGGGCTGAACGGAGAAATCACGAACATGGCTTACGCACAAATCGCCGTCGCGCACGACGATCATTCATCGCACGCCGACCACAAACCGCACGGCTG
>Ga0209890_10001108_pt1 | contig 12283 bp, 7 predicted proteins | sample OrgsoiDNA2013049_FD_185799 | JGI IMG/M metagenome (GOLD analysis project Ga0209890, IMG submission 185799) | Permafrost soil microbial communities from the Arctic, to analyse light accelerated degradation of dissolved organic matter (DOM) -... | ecosystem: Environmental > Terrestrial > Soil >... | reverse complement strand
CGCAAAGCGCGCGAACATGCCAGACGGCATCAACGCGAGCGCTCGATCAGCGCGAGGCTCGAACTCTCCTGCTCACGGTCGAAGATGATTTCTGTTCCATCCGGCGAAACGTCGAAGTCGCCGATCACGAAGCTCGATGGCAGATCGGTGAGTTGACGCTCGGCACCGGTCTTCGGGTTCCATAGCCAGAAATCCTTATGGGTGTACTCTCCCCGAAGGATCACGAGCGAACCGGAGTTGCGCGAGAACGCCTCGTGCGCGCCCCGCGTCAGGATGAGACTCGGTATGCCGTACGGTCTGCCGTCGGGGGCCGAGGCGCGCAGCGGAAATGTCGTACCGACGTCTGCGCCCGAATAGACGAAGTACTGACCGTCCGGCGACCAGACCGGATTGACGGAATACTCCGATCCCATTGGCTGCGGCGGGCTGCCATCAAAGAAAATCCTGGCGAGACGCGGCTCACCATTGTGCACGATGGAACCCACGATCGACTGGGAATCGGGCGTCCAGGCGAGATCGCCGCGCAGCGCGAGCGTCGCGGCCACCACTTTCGCGTGCCCGCCATCGCTGTCAATGACGTACAACTGCGTCGCGTCGTGCCGATGGACTGTGAATGCAATGCGCCGACCGTCCGGCGCGATGGCCGGAGCGCCAACCCGATCGGCTTCCGCGTCGTTCCAAAGCTCGGTTGCGGCGCCGTTCGCGAGCTTCCAGATCCCGCGCCGGGCGCCACCGGTCGACGCGAACGCGATGTAATCGGGACCGAAGCGCGGTGCAAAGGCGCCCTGGATCGCGGGCGCAATGCGTACGGCCGTACTTGGCGGCGGTCCGTCGCCGCCAACAGTCACGCGCCAGAGATCGGAGCGAGAATTGGCGACAGTGGCGACGAGGCGCCGGCGGTTCGCGCTCGCGGCGAGCGATGTGTACCGTTCCAAGCCGAAGCTCACCCGGTGTGTGCGCCTCCGCGGCACATCCATGGCATACAACCACGGCCCCGAACCGTCGGCATCGGTGGCCAAATAGATGAGCGTTCGCGCATCGAGCAAGACGGGATAGCTGACCCGCGAATCGTGAAACGACAGACGCTCGAGTCCCTCTCCGGAGGACCGCAACCGCCAGAGGTCCCATACCGCCGTCGAGGGCACGCCGCGTACGAAATAAACGTACTCGCCGTCGGGCGACCACGTCGGGAAGTGGCAGTGAAAGCCCGGCGGCGCGACGTAGATCCGGTGCGCCGTCGCCTCCTCCTTTGCACGTACGAATAACGGATCTCCCGGTGCCGTTGTATGAAACACGAGACGTGTCCCGTCGGGGGACCAGTCGAACTCTGCGATATCCGGCAAATACGATTGCAAGGGACCGCCGGCCGTGGGTGCACCCACCACGTTGACGTCGTCGGCCCGGGAGCCATCGCCCTTGCGCGTCCACAGCGTAACGAGCCTATCGTCGGGAGAGAAAGCGACGGTCCGCAGAGCCGAATTGCTCATATCGTGAAACTGCCCGTTGGTCAGGTTCCGGTAGCGGTCGCTGCCGATCTCCGTCAACCACGCGTCCAGGTGTCCGTCGCGGTCCGCGAGAAACGCCACGTATCGGCCGTCACGCGATATGGCGGCTGCCTGTTCCGTCCCCGCGAAATCCGTGAGGCGTGTGAATTTGGTCTCCGCCAACGGGTCGCGCCAGAGATCAGAAGTCTGGTGTAGCGGACCCCAGAGAAGGAATGCGATGGTGACCAACATGGCGACGGCAGCGGTCAAGGTGATTCCCACCATGGTTTTATTACGCTGCACGAGCTTGCGCAGACGATCGGTGAATCGAACCGGCAATGCCCCGACCGGTTTGCAGTCGAGGTAGCGTCGCAGATCCTGCGCCAGGGAGGCAGCACTCGGGTAGCGCTTCGCCGGTTCCTTGGCGAGCGCCTTGAGCGCAATGGCATCCAAATCGCCGTGCAGTTGCCGGGTGAACTTTTCCGGTGTCGTGCCGCGGGCCGCCGTCGCTTTGGGGTCACATTGCGTGCTGGGCTTCTTCACCTCCACCGTGGTCACGGCTTGCTCAAGCATTCCGATCGACGCGGCACTCTTCAGTCGGTAGGGGCGAACGCCGGTCAGCACCTCGTACAGCAGCACACCCAGGGAATAGACGTCGCTGCGGGTATCGATCGGATCGCCGCGCAGCAACTCGGGGCTGGCATAGTCCGGCGTCACTGCCCGGCCGTGGACATTCGTGAGCTGGGTCAGCTGCGCGTCCGCTTCCATCAATTTCGCAACGCCGAAATCGAGCAGCCGCACCTGTCCGGACTCGGTCACCAGAACGTTAGAGGGCTTGATGTCTCGGTGGACGACCCCCCTCTCGTGCGCATATTGCACCGCCCCAAGTACCTGCAGGAATAACTCCAGACGCGCCGAGATCCCGAGGCAATGCGCATCGCACCAGTCGGTCAATGGGCGGCCGGGAACGTACTCCATCGACAGGTACGGCAACCCGTTGGGATCGACTCCCGCATCGTATAGACGCGCGATATGCGGATGCTCCAGGCTCGCCAGGATGTCGCACTCCCGGGCGAAGCGGTCCTCGAGATCGGCGCGCAGGCAGCTCAGCAGCGGCAGCTTCAAGGCTGCTTCGCGTTTGAAGGCGCCGTCGGCACGGCGAGCCAACCAAACCTCGGCCATGCCCCCCATCCCTAACACTCGAATCAATTGGTAAGGGCCAACGCGTGCCCCGGGCTTTAGGCCGCTCGCGACAACGGCACTCGGCACGTCGGCAGCCCCGAATTTCGGTAGGGTCCCGAGCGCTTCGGCTTCCGCCACCTGGACATCGTCTGGCAGTAGCGCGTCGTGCAGGGCTCGGGCTAGATCCTGGTGCTCCGGCGACACCGCCTCGAGCCAGGCGCGGCGCCCATCGGCATCGAGTGGCAGTGCCTCATCGAGCAGGCGGCTCATCAGCGCCATCTGAGGGATCGATAGCCGCATGGAGGCTTAGCACTTACCGATCATTAGATCACCGCAGCGCCGCCGCGAGAATCAGACGCGCTTTCTCCCAGTCGCGTTGCACCGTGCGTTCCGTAATATCGAGCGCCTCTGCAATTTCGCGCTCGCTGTAACCTCCAAAGTAGCGCATCTGCGCGACCTGTGCCAAACGAGGATCGGCTTTTTCCAAATCTTCCAGCGCCTCGTGCACCTCGAGAACCATGTCCTCGCTATCCGCGACATGGCTCGCCAGGCCGGTTGATAGGCTCAACGGCAGCCCGTTGCCACCCCGCTTCTGTGCCATCCGCTCTCGCACATTGTTGACGATGACTGAGCGCATCACTTGCGAGGCATAGCCGAAGAACGCCCGTCGGTCCTCGACGCGAAGCTCTCCGACGCTTACGAACCGCAAGTATGACTCGTGCACCAATCCGGTAGTGTCCAGCAGGACACCGCGTCCTCCGTCCCGCAAGCGCGATTTCGCCAGGCGGTGAAGTTCCGTGTAGGCCGCTGCAAACAGCGCATCGCGGGCCTCAGTGTCTCCGCGTTGAATTTGTTCCAGGAGAACGGTGAGTTGACCCATCGAATGCCTCGGCGTCCTGCACTGGTTCGATAAGGCAAGGATAGCGCTTCCGCTTGATTTGGACCAAACCGCATGTCGTATTCGGCTCTCGAACGGTGTCTTTATGGGTGAGGTGACGATTCGGTAACAAACAGACAACAGGAGCAACATAATATGACTGGTACACGTCAAATTCTCACGATCATGGGACTTACGCTGGGCTTGGCGTTCAGCTCAGCATCCCCCGCACAGAACGCCGTCGCCAATTGGCACGCCATCACGGAATCCACCGTGGTGGCCACCGCCAAGAAAACCCCGAGCGTTGCCCTTGTGTACTTCGCCTATGTCGATGTGGCTATGTACGATGCGGTCAATTCGATTGGCGGCCGTTTCAAGCCGTTCGCGGTCGAAGTGCATGCGCCATCGGGCGCATCGCGGGATGCCGCCGCCGCCACAGCGGCCCATGATGTATTGGTTCATTTCTTTCCGACCCAGGCGTCGACCTTGAACGCCGATTTGGCGGCTTCGATGGCCGCCATCGTAGACGGTCAGGCGAAGACCGACGGCATAAGCGTCGGCAAAGCCGTGGCGGCACAATGGCTTGCGCTGCGCACCGGTGACGGCCTCGAGGCACCCGTGGCCTATGTCTGGGGACATGGTCCGGGAATCTGGGAGCCGGTTCCGACGTATCCTGCGCCTCCGCCCAATACACCGCCGCCGCCCGCGGCGCCGTGGCAGGCGAAGTTCAAGCCGTTTGCACTGCTCAGCGCGGATCAGTTTCTGGCTGATGTCCCCCCGCCGCCGTCCCTGACCAGCGCAGTGTTTACTCGGGATTTCAACCGGACGAAGGACTATGGCGCCCTCAACAGCAGCGTGCGCACGCCGGAACAGACCGAGATCGGGCGGTTCTGGACGGACAATCCGGCCGCGCAGTACAGCCGAGCGCTTCGCGCCCTGATCGCGAGCGAGAGCTTGGACACGGCAAGCGCGGCAAGGCTCGGCGCCATGTCTTTCGTGGCGCTGGCCGATGCCGCCACCGCGTGCTTCAACGCAAAATATCACTATGCGTTCTGGCGCCCGTACACCGCGATCCATGATGCGGACACCGACGGCAATCCGGACACCGTGGCGGATCCGAATTGGGTGCCGCTCGCGGTGACGCCGGGGCACCCCGAGTATCCGGCCGCCCACGGCTGCATCACTTCTGCGCTCATGGATACGCTGACTGCGTTTTTCGACACGGAGGAGATGCCGTACATCGTTACCAGCACGGTCACTGGCAGCACGCATGCTTTTAACAATCTAGAGGATGTCGTGGCCGAGGTGGACAACGCGCGCATCTACGGCGGCATGCACTTCCATCATTCTGTGAAGGAAGGCAATAGGCTCGGTCGTCGCGTCGCCGACTACATGCTCAGGACTCAATTCCGACCCAAGGATGAATAGGGAATCACGGGGAAATGCGGGCCGCGACACGACGTTGCGGCCCGCTTCACTACGGCGCGCACGAGACTTCTGCGCCGGCTGTACCGTCAGGCGTAATCCAAAAGCCGCCAGGATCACCGCGAGGGTGTCATCAAGCCAATGATTCGGCGCGAAAGGCCGCTCAAATTTTCAGACTGAGGCACCCGACCCATCGGCGTTCGCGTGGCAACCGTCTCGATTTCGTCGATCCGTCAAGACAGCCACGCCGATTGCGGGCAAGAGCACTGGCGTGCGGCAACTGGCAGTGACCAAAGGCGGAGTTTGGATGACTGAAGAGCACAAATGTGGCTACAGTGAAACCTTCGTGCCAGAACATCACCGGCACCTATGTGCCCGGAACGGACCCCCGTGAAAATTGGTGCGCAAAGAGGATTCGAACCCCTGACCCACGCATTACGAATTCGTAGGTCGTCGGCACGGCCCATATCAATCAATGACTTGCGAACGCCGAATGACGTTGATGTCCGTAAAAAGCGTTGAAAACCTATCTGTGCTGGCACAAAAGTGGCCACAGCAGATGGAGCGGCATAAGAGCTGTGACAACTCCCGATCGGCACGCCCCGGGCCGGACCACCAGTGGCCACCCGATGCGCGGGGGTAGTGGGCCACCACGATTCGATCAACTTCCAGTCGCTCCGCATGAGTCACAATTTCATCGATCGTTACACCGCGAGACAAATATCCACGGCCGCAATGTATTTGACCAAATTTCCTCGCGGGATGTCCGTTGCAAGTCGACCCCGGAGCGCGGCGAAGCATCACAGAGTACGACCGACTCACGCCAAACTCCCCCAACCTCACGGACCTTTGGGCCTGTACTCCGCAATTGATCGATTGGGTGCAGTTGACGGACGCGCATAACGGATGTGACATTATCGACGCATGACCGCGTTGCTTAAAATCATCCTACAGGCATCAATTGATCTGGCGAATCACGGTGCTTCGACAAGTTCCCCTTCGCATGGAAAATGGAATTGTTTTCTCCCCAACGTGAGGCTCTATTCATGAGTTATGTAGCACGCAGGTTCGGGACTGCGCGATTCGTGTTCTGTTTGTTCGCGTTTGCCTACACCTTGCTCGGCGCGGCACAGTCGCGCGCGTCGCCGTCGGAATCGCTGTCGTCAGCGGCCTCGGTGCAATACCAACGGCAGTTCGGCTATTTGCCCTTAAAGGACGGTGTGCGGCTGGCGTATGTCGCTTGGCTGCCGAAAAAAACAGGACGCTATCCGACCTTGATCCTTTATGGGCCCTACGATGAGAGCGGAGCGGATCTCGACAACTATGTTGGAACTTACTTCATACGTCCCTATCTTGAGGCGGGCTACGCCCTGGTCGGCATCAATACGCGCGGAACGGGTTGCTCGGAAGGCTTGAATGATTACTCGTTCGTCGGCGAGGGTGTCGATGGTGCTCAGGCGGTGGAGTGGGTTGCGCGACAGCCTTGGAGCACGGGCAATATCGGGATGGTTGGGAACTCATCGCCGGGCTACACGCAGTTCGAGACGGCGGCGCAGCATCCGCCGCATCTCAAGGCCATCGTTCCGACCGGCGTTGCCGCCAGCGACTATCGCGAGGTGTGGATGGTGGGCGGAATGACGCATCAGGCGCTAATCAGCGGCTGGTCTCTGCACGTCGAGCCGGACTCTGCACAGTCCAGCGCCGAGACGCGCATCAAGTGGGGCGACGGCCTGTGTGCCGCAATTCGCGCGAAGCAGCCAACGGTCCGGGCCAGTGCTTACTGGCAAATGCTGGAACATCCGCTTCAGGACGAGTACTGGGAGACGCGCAGCATGGAAGGATTCATCGGTGAGGTCAGAGTTCCCACGTTGATCGTCGGCGGCTGGCAGGACCAATGGGAATTTTCCACCGGTGCGATCCGCTTGTTCGGCTTGCTCAAGGCCGATCACAAGAAGATCATTCTTCAGAACGGCGGACACTACGTGTACCACCGCGACGTCAACCATTTGCAAATGCGGCGCTGGCTGGACCGGTGGGTGAAGGGTGAGAAGAACGGCATCGAGTTGGAGCCTCCGGTCACCGTGTTCCACGAGGTCGTCGATGCACCGGCGACGGCCGAGGGTACTCATGCGACTCCCGGCTGGACCACGACGTACGATCGCTGGCCGCCTCCGAAGGCGCGGCCGTCGACATTCTTCTTGACCGCGCGCGGGGTCTTGAACACCGAGCGGCCGGAAAGCGCGGCCGATCTTGGGCCGGCAACCTACATCTATCCCGCGGGCACAGAGCTTTTCGGGGACAATACGCAGTTCGCCCTCGTGCCCAATCCAATCGGAACGCTGAACTATCGAACCGAGCCGATGGTTTCGGACCTGACGATTCTCGGCGTGCCTCAGTTGACCTTCTACGTGAGCTCCGATCAGAAGGATACGGACTTTCTGGTCACCCTGAAGGATATCGACGCCGAGGAAAATACCCTGTTCCTGCAGCGCGCGTACTTGCGGGCATCGCTGCGCGCCCTCGACCCGGCCCGCTCCACCCCTGAGGTCGCCGTTCAATCCTTCCGCGCGGCGGAGATGCTCGAGCCGGGCCGGGTTTACGAGATCAAGTTATCTCTGGGGAACATTGGTCATGTGGTGCGCCGGGGGCACCGACTGGAGCTCTCCATCCTGGCGCCAAACCCCGTTCCCCAGCCCGAGATGGGTCCGATCACGGTGGCGCTACCGGCGCTCAACACGGTCTATCATGATGCGGCCTCCCCATCGGCGCTGGTGCTGCCGATCGTGCCGGACGAGATCGTGGCCGCGCCGCCGCCGCCCTGCGGCATACTGGTGATGCAGCCCTGTCGACCAAAGCCGCCGTATGTCGAGCCGCCTGAATGATTTCGTGCGGTCCGTCCGCTGGGAGCGTGTCTGAGTACCGGGCACCATAGCGAGCCCCACTACTCAGACGTGTCGCTGGCTCTTCTCACATCTTGAGGATCGCGGTGAGACCGATGGTGCGCGGCCGGAACGTATAATTATTCTGCTGCACCGACGTCGGCACGTTCGGGTTGGCGAGATACGCGGGATTGTAGGCGTCGAGTTGCACCTGCGCGTAGTTCGTAATCGTATGCGTGTTCGTCAGGTTGTCGACGAACAGCGCGACTTGCGTCCGGCCGAAGGTCATGCCGGCTCGCAGCGAGGAGAATTGCGTCCCCGGCAGCGTAAACGCATTCGGGTTGAACTGCGCCGAGGCCGGGTCCTGCACAGCCGCAGGCCAATGGTTGCGCGCCGAGTACTCCCAGTCCAGACGAACGAACCCGTCGTGGTCGGCGAGGGTGAAAGCGTACTGCGGGCCGAGGGCCAGCGTCCACGGCGGATTGGTACCCGGGCTATAGTTGACCGCGGCCTCGCCGGAAATCGCGTCGCCGGAAATGGCGAGATTGGCACGCGGCGAATTCTCGGAGTAGCGCGCGCTCGTGTAGCCGACCGAAGCATCGATGCTGAAGCCGGCGCCCAGCACCATCTCCGCCTGCACGTCGAAGCCCTTGGCTACTGCGGTGCCGAGGTTGTCTGTGAACTGCAGGCCGCATGCGCCGCCGGTGTAGACGTTCTGCTGGATGTTGTTCCATTTAATGTAGTAGACGCTGGCCGCAATGCGTACCCTGCTCGAGAAGTTGTTTTTCGAGCCGATCTCGAAGCTCTGGGTCGAGTCCGAGTTGTAGGTCAGCGGCGCCTGGCCGCTGGCGTAACCTTCGGCCTGCAAGGCAGTTTGGCAGGACGGAATCAGCGGCGCGTTGCCGCCGCCGGGACGGGTCCCTTTGGCGTAGGAGATGTAATAGAGGTCCTGCGGATCGGCTTGGAAGGAGAGGCCGAGCTTCGGCGTGAAGGCTGTTTCGGTGTGGTTCGCGGTGACGCTGCCGCCGCCCGCGGGCGGCCCGAAGTTCTCGAACCCATTCGCGTAGTGGTTGAGGTCGAAGCCCATCTTCGCCCAGCGGCCGCCGGCGGTGAGCTTCAGGCGGTCCGTCAGCGCGTAGGTGAACTCGCCGAAGCCGGCGAGCTGACGGTCATGGGTCTTGTTGCGGTTGTAGTAGATGTCGCAATTCGGGATGGGCAGACCGGGCGTGTTGTCGCCGGGGACCGCCGTGTTGGCCGGGCAATTGTAGTAGTTGCCGAACCAGCCATTCGCGGCATCAATGTCGAACAGACGCATGAACAACGCGGGCACCAGCCCGTTCGGATCCTTGAGTTCCTCGATGCTGGTCTCCTGCGACAGGGACCAGAACGCGCCGACCGTCCAGCTCCAGCGGCTCGTAGCGTCGTTCGACTGCCAGCGGATCTCCTGCGTGTAGGTGCGCTGCTGGTTGGCGATCGTGTTCGGCGTCGAGAAGTTGGTGAAACCAGGCGGCAAGTGTATGCCGCGCCCGTCGATCAGCGGGTACCAGGAGCATGGCGGCGGCGTCCCTGAGGGGCCGCACTGATTGATCGTGAGTCCATTGCCTGACGGGTCGGCCCAGCTCAGGCCCTGGAAGTACGCCAGGTCGTAAACGCTCCCCATGTAAGCCGTCAGTTCGTTCCGATGGTAGTAAGAAGTGTTCGACACGATCCGCGTGCTGCCCAGGTCCGCCTCGATCTTGAGGGAGGGCAGGTAGAACTCGTCGGGCACCGGATTGCGCTCGGGGGAGGCGTTGTTGAACACGCCGCCGTCGGGATTCGAGTACGCCGGCCAGTAGGTCGACTCGTCGTGCTTGCGCGAGTTCTGGTACATGATCGCCGGGGTGATCGTGACGCCCTGCGCCGGCTGGTAGACGAAGGCGAGGCGCGCCGCCATGGTGTTGGCACGGTTCGCATTGGCGTCCACGGTCGCGCCGCTCGTGGGGTCGACGCGGTTGATCCAGCCGCCGTCGTAGCGATACCAGACGCTGGCGCGGAAGCCGAGCACGTCGGGGATGAGGGGTCCGCCGTGGGCAACGCCTAGTTCGTAGCTCTCTTGACCGTACCTGGTGCTCGCGGTTTCCGCGCGCACGTAGGTCGACTCCTTGGTCAGGCTCGGCTGCGTCATGATGTAGCGCACCGTGCCGCCCTCGGAGCCGGAGCCGAACAGCGTGCCCTGCGGACCGCGCAGCACCTCGACGCGGTCGAGGTCAAAGGTCTTCGGCAGCGTGTCGTCCGGATTGAAGCCCAGGGCGCGCATCTGGATCGGTGTGTCGTCGATGTAGATGCCGGTGGTGCCGGAGCCGGCCGAGGACGAGATGCCCCGGATCGAGATCGCGTTCGTGCCGGTCTGGTCGATGTTGACGCCCGGCGTGAACCGCACGATGTCCTGGAAGTCCTTGATACCCTTCTGGTCCATCATATCCTGGGTGTACGCCGTGACGCTGATCGGCACCTTGCTGAGGCTTTCCTCGTGCCGCGTGGCCGTCACGACCACCTCCTCGAGCTCGCCGCTCGACTCCTTGTCGGCTGCCACGGCGGTGCCGACGAGGCCGGCGGCGCCGAGCGCGAGGCTCAGGGCGGATCGGTAGCGGTGATGTTGCGGCATGGCCTGTGTCTCCGGCGGTTAGAATGCTCGGGCGCATGCGAAGCCCGCAGCGTCCTTGGAGCCTCTGGTAATCGAATGCTTTACGATTGCAGCGGGATCGCGGCGGTCGCGTCCCCAGCCGAGGTGAAGCTCGTCGCTCAAGTCGACGGCCCAGCCGAGCGTACGGCGCTCGTAGTAAGCCAAGGCGGTCGCGACCGTGCGTTCCGGACGGGGAAATTGTCGAAGCGCAGGATCGTATTGAAGGATCTCGTCAAGGCATTCTTCGGTTTGTTGTGCAATTGCAATCGTTGCCTACTTCGGTAAAAGCACACCGATCAAGGCTCTCCTTCGATCTCCCAATTCTATCTCCCTGACCCAATCCTAGACGAAACTGTATCAGATTGAACCCCATTCGGTGCATCCAGGCCGTACTGAAACCTTTCGTGCCTCGCGCCTTGCTCCTATGCGAGTGCCATCGGCCATTCGATCCTTTTTCGAGCAGCCGCGCCGTCGACGCACATGTCCGAACGAGAACGATCCCCAATTTGTGTCCTACACCGACGGCTGCGAAAATCCGAGATAATGTTCGACCAGCAGGTCACATCTACAGTCACGCAGCACTAGCGCTGGCCTGGACGTTCAAGGACGGAACTTGCCTTAAGAAATGTTATTTCGAGACGTACCGTTTCTCGGAAGATTTGCACTTCACTTTAGGTGATGTGGCACACCTGGACGCGGATTTCCTGCAGCGCGCATTCTCCGACGTAAGCGAGAAGCTTTACGAGGATGTCGGTCTGCAACTTTCGGCAGAACAACTCCGATTTGATGTCTATCGCAATTCGCGCGGCGGCCTCAGTTGCGCTTCAGCTCCCTGACAGAGGCAATATCCGAGTATGTCGTGCGAAAACTCGCCTACTCGGTCCGCGTTCGTTCAGGCTGCTTGGGTTTCTCCAGCTTGGACATGAATGCCTCGGCGGTGACGATTGCAAAACGCATCTTGTCGCGGATATCCAGCAGATCTCTATCCCCTGTAACCAAGAAGTCGGCCCTGGCGTGCGCCGCCAATTGCAGGAACGGCAAATCCCATGGATCACGGCACGACGGGATCTTCGGCGCCTTGCGCGGAATTATCACTGTCGTGCAATACGGAAGATAGTCTGCTAACAGCTCATCACGATCTGCGGAAGAGAGTTTAAATTTCGCGTAACCCAGGACGCGAATCAGTTCCTCGGTCGTCGGTGCGGATACCAGTGGAGCAAACATGTCCGCCTGCCAGGCGAGCCTAATAGGCGCGAGACGACCGTGTGCGAAAAGGAGCGCCGAGACGGCGATGTTGGTATCCAACACCGCACGCACTGCGTGCGCCTTACCTTTTGCCTTTTCCACCTGATCTGCGCGCCCAATTTACTGCGTCTTCGACGTCTGCATCCTTGAGGTTCAATTCCGCAAGCTTGGCCCGAACTGCATCGGCCCGTTGAATACGCACCGGGGTGAGCACAATTTGGCCGTCCTTGGCTTTGACATCAAAATACTGGGCGGGCCCAACGGCATTTGTTATTGCCTTGGGCAGAGTCAGTTGGTTCTTTGAAGTCATCTTGGCAAGCATTGCAGGCGAAACCGTCAAAGTAATGATTCCTTACTATACGATATCCTTGGATCGAGAGCAATTTCTTCGAGCAGGTCTACCGGATCGGGCGCGGCACGTCTTGCGGAAGTCGACCGGCCATGTATCGGGAGCGAGGTTGCGATGAATCAAGGGTACAAAATTGGCCACAGTGAAACCATCGTGCCAGAACATTAGCGGCACGTATGT
>Ga0209890_10001107_pt1 | contig 12286 bp, 11 predicted proteins | sample OrgsoiDNA2013049_FD_185799 | JGI IMG/M metagenome (GOLD analysis project Ga0209890, IMG submission 185799) | Permafrost soil microbial communities from the Arctic, to analyse light accelerated degradation of dissolved organic matter (DOM) -... | ecosystem: Environmental > Terrestrial > Soil >... | reverse complement strand
GTAATCGAGATACAGCATGGAGGCGACGGCATCTACGCGCAGGCCGTCGATGTGATATTTGTCGAGCCAGAACATGGCGCTCGACATCAGGAAGCTGCGGACTTCGGGGCGGCCATAGTTGAAAATATGCGTCTTCCAGTCGGGATGGAATCCCTGGCGCGAGTCGGCGTGCTCGTAAAGATGCGTGCCGTCGAAATAGGCGAGACCGTGAGCGTCGGACGGAAAGTGCGACGGCACCCAATCGAGGATGACCCCGATGCCGTGCTGGTGCAGGTAGTCGACCAGGTACATGAAATCCTGCGGCGTGCCGTAGCGCGAAGTTGGAGCGAAGTATCCGGTGGTCTGGTATCCCCAGGACCCGTAAAAGGGATGCTCCATCACGGGCAGGAACTCGACGTGAGTGAAACCCAGCTGGCCGACGTATTCGGCGAGGCGGGGCGCGGTTTCGCGGTAGGTCAAGGGACGGTTGTGATCTTCGGGGACGCGCATCCACGAGCCCAGGTGCACTTCGTAAATCGATTGAGGCGCGCGGAGAGAGTTGCGGGCGGCGCGCTTTTGCATCCAGTCGTTGTCGTTCCACTCGTAGTCGAGGTCCCAGACGACGGAGGCGGTGCGCGGAGGTTTCTCGTGCAGCAGGCCGAGCGGGTCGGCCTTATCGATGTGGTACCCGTGGCGCTGCGATTCGATGTGGAATTTGTAGAGCGCGCCTTTAGTTACTCCAGCGATGAAGCCCTCCCAGATGCCCGAGGAGCCGCGGGGGGTGAGACGGTGCGACTTGGAGTCCCATTCGTTGAAACTGCCAACGACGGATACGGAGCGCGCATTGGGGGCCCATACGCTGAACACCGCGCCGGGTTGGCCATTGTGGGTGAGGAGGTGGGCTCCCATCTTTTCGTGGAGGCGGTAGTTGCTGCCTTCGTTGAAGAGGTAGAGATCCTGGTCGGAAAGGAGCTGGAGGGCGGCGAGGGTTGGTTCAGGGCTCATGGGGGCGGAATGTGGGCGCGCCTTAGTTTACCGGAATATGAGCATCCTTTCGCACGGATTTGTACGTATTCACCGCGGTGCCTCCGGGCCTCATAGTATCCTGACAATAGAGAAGGGAACCCATGGCCGGTAGGAGTAATCGAACCCACAAACACTTTCTGTTGGATGCCTCGAAAATCAAGCGCGCTCAGAAGGCTGTGGGAGCCAAAACGGAGACGGAGACCAGCGAGCTTGCCCTGGACTTGGTGATCGCCGAAGATCGAAAAAACCGTCTTCTCTGGACAGCCACAGAACGGTTCCTCCGGAGCGGCGTTGACATCAAGGACGTTTACAGGAAACTGGAGTGACCATACTTGCATCAGCACACACGCGTTCATGATTCTGTGAGTGCCCCAGCCAACAACTAGCCGAGCTTTGCTCGGCTGGACAGCCGGGGGCGGCTGTCCCCACACTACCGCCGCGAGATTCGTCTCTGATCACGTTTCCCTCCCGTACCTAAGCACAGCCATTCGTGCGGAGCGCGGGAAAATCTCCATGCTAGACTGACCAGTTCAGCCATGCCGGCCCTGCGCGTCATTCTCCTGTGGCATCAGCACCAGCCGTTCTATAAGGATCTGGTCACGGGAGAGTATCGTCTGCCGTGGACGCGGCTGCATGCGCTCAAAGACTATTACGGGATGGTCAAGCTGCTGGACGAGTTTCCCAACGTCCACCAGAATTTCAACCTGGTGCCGTCGCTGATGGTGCAGATTCAGGACTATGTGGCTGGGACGGCACAGGATCCGTTTCTACGCGTGGCGGCCAAGCCGGCGAAGGACCTATCGCTGGAGGAGCGCCGCTTTGCGCTGCAGTATCTGTTTCAGGCGAATCCGCAGAATCTAATAGGGCGCTATCCCCGGTACCGGGAATTGTGGGAGCGATTTCGCGAGCACGGCGACCATCCGGAGCGGGCGGAGCGGTATTTTCACGCGCAGGATTTTACCGACCTGCAGGTCCTTTCGCAGATTGCCTGGTTCGACGAATTCTTTCTGGAAGAGAAAGATGTGGCCGCGCTGGTGGCGAAGGGGCACAGCTACTCGCTCGACGATCAGAAGTTTGTAATCGCTCGCGAAAGGGAACTGATAGGGAAAGTTCTGCCGGCGCACGCCGAGGCGGCGAAGAAGGGATCGATCGAGCTATCGGCTACGCCGTTTTATCACCCGATCCTGCCGCTGGTGTGCGATACGAGTGCGGGAGCGGTGTCGTCTCCGGGATTGCCGTTGCCGCAGAACCGGTTTCGGCATCCGGAAGATGCGCGGGCACAGCTTACGCGCGGTCTCGATCTGCACGAGAAAGTGTTTGGGGTGCGACCCAAGGGCGTGTGGCCGTCGGAGGGAAGCGTCTCGGAAGAGGTGCTGGCCATAGCGCACAGTGTGGGAGTTCAGTGGATGGCCACCGACGAGGGCGTGCTGGGACGGAGCACAGGAGCGTTCTTCGCTCGCGATGGGAGCGGCCGATTGCCGGCGCATCTGGGGGAGAATCTTTACAACATCCATCGATACGAGAACGGCTCAGCGGCGATGCATCTGGTGTTTCGCGATCACACGATTTCCGACCTGATCGGATTCGTGTATTCGGGTATGCCTCCGCAGGACGCGGCGCGGCATTTGATTGGGAACATCAAGGATGCGGCCAAGCCGGTGATGGCGAAGGGCCGCGATGCCGTGGTGTCGATTATTCTCGATGGGGAGAATGCCTGGGAGTATTACCCGAAGTCGGGGCGCGAATTCTTGCGGCGATTCTACGAAGGGCTGCAACGTGAGCCGGGAGTGGAGGCGGTGACGGTATCGGAGGCGATCGCGCGGCACAAGGATTTCGGAAAAATGAACTCGCTGGTGCCCGGTTCCTGGATCAGCGCGAACTTTAATGTGTGGATCGGCGCTCCGGAGGACAATCGGGCCTGGGACTACCTGTATAACGCGCGCGAGTTTTACGCGCAGAATGCGGCGCGGGCCAGCGAGGCGCAACGTAAAGTGGCTTTCGAAGAAATTCTGATCGCCGAAGGCAGCGACTGGAACTGGTGGTACGGGCCGGAACATCACTCGGCCAACGACCGGGATTTTGACGAGCTCTACCGTAAACATCTTTCGAACGTGTATCAGGCGCTGGGAGCGGTTCCGCCGGACTACCTGGCGCAACCGATCAACGGGGCGGAGGTGCGTCCCTCGTTTGTGCCGCAGACGGCGTACATTCACCCGCGAGTTACGGGCGACAAGGTGCGTTACTTCGAGTGGATGGGGGCGGCCGTGTACACGGCCGATCACCGCGCCGGAGCGATGCACGGTAAACAGTTTTTACTGGACTCGGTGTATGCCGGCATCGACTCCACCCATGTCTATGGGCGGCTGGATTTCACAGGTAAGGTTCCCGAGGAAGACTTTGAGCTGGTCGTGAACCTGGAATCGTGGGCCAGCGGGGAACCGCGTCCGCGGCGTACGCTGAGGGTCGAAGCTTCGGTACATGAGCGCAGGCTCAAGGGCTGGAAGGTGGGAAACGGATCGGAGGAAGTCGTGGCGGATTCCTCCTCGCAACCCGACGAGCATGTGAAGCTGGCGCTGCTGCGGAACTTTGAGTTCAAGCTACCGTTGCTGTGGCTTCTGGCGACACCGAACGCGGCCCCGGTGGATCGGGCTGCGGAGCGCAAGGCCGGCGCGGTCGCGGTTGGGGCTACGAGCAGGCTCCGGCTGCGTTTCAGCCTCTGGCAGAACCGTCTGCCGGTGGATTCGTTGCCGTTGGAAGGGTGGATCGAGTTGCAGGTGCTGAGCGAGGGGGATTTGATTTTCGGGGCGTGAGGAGTTCGAGAATCTGACGGCCTTGCTCAGGGAAAATCAATGATCTCGCAGATTTTCGCACTATCGAGGTGCAACGATCCTGGGCTCTTAGAATCGATAATTGGGGGATTGCGCCTTCTTCGCGATTTCGCTGCGACCTTGAGCGAGGACTGAACGGATCGGAGTATCAGGTTGTTTACGGTGATGCCTTCCCGCTGCGCCCTTTTCAATAGCTTCGAATGAAGTTCGACCGGGATGTCGAGCGTGAATCTCACGGGTCTATTCTTCCATAAGAGCAGCAAAAACGAAACGCTGGAAGCGTGCGCTGTCCGGCGTCAAAACGGAGTTTCTCGAAATGCTGGTTATTTGCTGCCGCCAGTTGCTGGCACAGTGCTCATGGTCAGCGCTCGGTTCAATTCGAGCGTAAGCTCGGTACCAGCGGGCAGAGTTGCGGAACGGTGCTTGGCCAGCCAATGCACGGTGGTCGAAGATGCGCCAACGGCGCCGCCAATCAGGATTCCCGGCCCTCCGCCGATCAGGCCGCCGATCAGCATTCCGCCGGCAGTGCCGCCGCCAGTTTCGAGGGTGTCGCGGCGGTCGTGGCCTGAACCCTTGAACTGGCCTTCTTGATTGACGTCTGTGCCATGGATGCTGGTGTCTATCAGGGTCGCGTCGAGGAAGTAACGCTCGCCGGTGGGCATGATCACGAATTCAGGAAGAATTCCGATGGTCGGCTTGCCAGAGATACGGCGAGGCTCACTCACCTTGGTGACGCGGCCTTCGACGGTGGCTCCCACGGGGATCACGGTGTTGCCGTTGACCACAACCGCCTGAGTGACCTTGGCCTGAAACGGATCGCCGACCCGGTTGCTGAAGGTGGCGAGAGTCGTATCGAGCCGGACCATCAGAGCGGTCCCTGCGGGCACGGGTGAACTGGTCTGGGCGGCGAGCGCGGCGGCCAGCAGCAGAATGCAAGGTAGAGCGATCCATTTCTTCATCGTGCCTCCTCAAATCCCCAAGCAATATTCTATCTCTCGACTCTAGTCGAGGCGGAGGGAGGCGACAAGCCGCCGGCAGGCCAGGGAACCACAGGAGATAAGAGCGTGGCGGCGGTGGCCGTATGGACGGTCCCGAAGGCGGAAATTGCCGTGCATGAGTGTGTTCGGCGTCACACCACGTTCGTGGCCATTCGATATAATCGTTGGTTTTACACTACAGGTTTCAAGGTTTCAGAGTTTCAAGGTCTCAAAGTCTGCGGGGTGAAGATCACCTTGAAACGTTGCAACTTTGAAACTTTGAAACATTGATTTTGAAATCTGGATTCATACAGAGGAAAGAGAACATACCTATGTCAAATATTGCAGCAATTCATGCCCGAGAAGTTCTGGACTCACGTGGCAATCCTACGGTGGAAGCGGAAGTGTTTCTTGGCGATGGCTCGATGGGCCGGGCAATTGTTCCCAGTGGAGCATCGACGGGCGAGCACGAGGCGGTCGAGTTGCGCGACGGAGATACGAACCGGTTTCTGGGCAAAGGCGTGCTCAAGGCCGTGGAGAACGTCAACGGCGAAATCGCCGAGGCACTGGCGAACTGGGATGCGTTCGACCAGCGCGGTCTCGATGCCAGGTTGATCGAACTGGACGGCACGGAGAACAAAGGACGACTGGGCGCTAATGCGCTGCTGGCGGTTTCGATGGCTGCCGCGCGCGCGTCGGCTCGGACTCTCGATATACCGCTCTATCGTTATCTCGGGGGAGCCGGTGCCAACACGCTCCCGACTCCGATGATGAACATTCTGAACGGCGGAGCTCACGCCGATAACAACGTGGACTTCCAGGAATTCATGGTGATGCCGGTGGGCGCGCCCTCATTTCATGAAGCATTGCGGTGGGGTGTGGAGGTCTTCCATACGCTCAAGGGAGTGCTGAAGAAGCGCGGCTATAACACCGCAGTGGGCGATGAAGGCGGATTTGCTCCGTCGGTAAAGTCGAACGTGGAAGCGATTGAAGTCGTGCTGGAGGCGATCTCGAAGGCCGGCTACAAGCCGGGAGAAGAAATTGCGATTGCGCTCGATCCGGCGGCCAGCGAGTTCTTTCAGGACGGCAAGTACGTGTTCAAGAAGTCGGATAAGTCGGCCAAGAGTTCCGACGAGATGGTTGCATTCTGGGCGAAGTGGGTGAAGGACTATCCCATCGTGTCTCTGGAAGACGGCCTCGCCGAGAACGACTGGGATGGGTGGGCGAAGCTGACGAAGGAGCTCGGCGGGAAGATTCAGCTGGTTGGCGACGATATTTTCGTGACCAATATTCAGTTCCTGCAAGAGGGAATCGACAAGGGCGTTGCGAACTCGATTCTGGTCAAAGTCAATCAGATCGGGACGGTAAGCGAGACTCTGGATGCGATCGATCTGGCGCGACGGAATGGTTACACGTCGGTGATTTCTCACCGGTCGGGCGAGACGGAAGACACGTTCATCGCCGATCTCGCGGTGGCGACAGGGGCGGGACAGATCAAGACTGGGTCGGCGTCGCGGACGGATCGCATTGCGAAGTACAACCAGTTGCTGCGGATTGAAGAAGAGTTGGCTGGGACGTCGCGGTTTTTGGGGCTGAAGGCGCTGAACTACAAGGGCTGAAAGGGTAGTCATTCTCTTAAGGCGGAGCGTTCTATGAGATGGAGATTGATGTTGTGCGCGGGTGTTCTCGCTATGTCGACGTGCGCCGGAGCGCAGACCACCGTTTCGGTCGCACCCGACGCGGCTTCCAAGGAAGATGTCAAGAAGCTATTTGATGTCATGGCAAGCCGCGAGCAGATGGCACAGATGATGCATCAGGTGTTCGAGCAGATGCGGAGTATGAACCGCGAGCAACTCAAGAAGAGCCAACCAAGCATCACCGATGCCGAACTGGCGCGCAGGGACCGCGAGTCGGAGGATCTCATCAAGAATTTCCCGCTCGATGAAATGCTGAACGACATGATCCCGATCTACCAGCGGCACTTCACGAAGTCTGAGATCGAAGGCATGACGGCCTTTTATTCTTCTCCGACAGGGCGGAAATTTCTACGCGAGATGCCTGCGGTGACAGCGGAGACGATGCGGGTCAGTTATCCGCGAATCCAGGCGGAGATCGACGCGGCGATGAAGCGGGCGGAGGAGAAGAGCGATTCGCCGAGGAAATGATCTTGACTTAGTCCATGACTTAGCTAGAATTAAGGAATGGAAGTCAACATTCACGAAGCCAAAACGCACCTCTCGCGCTTACTTGAGCGAGTCGCAATGGGGGAGGAAGTTATTATCGCGAAGGCGGGCACTCCTGTGGCCAAACTGGTGCCGGTCGGATCAGCGCGAAGCAAATTCAAGTTCGGTTCGGCTAAAGGAAAATTTGTGGTTCCCGACGATTTCAACGATCCTTTGCCCAAGGAGATAGAAGATCTCTTCTGGTAAATGAGAATCCTGCTCGACACTCATACGTTTCTTTGGGCCATTACAGACGAATCGCGATTGTCCGCGAAGGTGCGGACCTTGATGGCGAGTGCGGATTGCTGGTTCAGCGTGGCAAGCGTTTGGGAGGTAATCGTAAAGGTTCAGTCGGGCAAGATGTCTCTGCCAAGGCCGGTAGGCGCGTTCCTGACGTCGGAACTGGCGGACAGCGGAGTTCAGATCTTGCCCATCACTTTGAACCACGTACTTCGCGTTGAGAGCCTGGGTTTACATCATCGAGATCCATTCGACCGCATCCTGATCGCCCAAAGTATCGAGGAGAATTTGCCCGTGCTCACGGCCGATCCGTTGTTCAAGAACTATCCTGTTCAGCTGATTTGGTGATCGCGTTGTTCATACCCGGTTATGGAGTCCGCAAGAATCATGGCCCGTCCTAAACCACTTATTCTTACTATTCTCGACGGCTGGGGATACCGAGCCGAAACCAAAGCCAACGCCATTGCTCTCGCGCGCAAGCCGACGTACGACCGGTTGCTGCGGGAGTATCCCAACACGCTCATTCATACCAGCGGGCCGTTCGTCGGACTGCCCGAGGGGCAGATGGGGAACAGCGAGGTCGGGCATCTCAACATGGGTGCTGGACGGATCGTGCACATGGATATCACACGCATCGATCTAATGATTCAGAATGGGGAATTCTTCTCGCATCCGGTGCTGCTGGAAGCGATGAAGCAGGCACGCACGGGCGAGCGCCGCCTGCATCTATTCGGCCTGCTTTCGGATGGCGGTGTGCACTCGCAGCAGGCGCATCTCTACGCGTTGCTCAAGATGGCGAAGCAGAATGGGGTGGACCGCGTCTTCGTGCATGCCTTCATGGACGGACGCGACACTCTGCCAACCAACGGCGCCGGATATCTGGAACAACTGCAGCAGAAAATGCGGGAGTACAACTGCGGCAAGATCGCGACGGTGAATGGGCGCTACTACGCCATGGACCGCGACCGGCGCTGGGAGCGCATTGCCAAGGCGTACAACGCAATGGTGTTCGCGGATGCCGAAGGCGGCAAGTGCGCCGATCCGGTGCAGGGGATGAAAGATTCCTACAACAAGGGAGTCACCGACGAGTTCGTGATTCCTTTCGTGTGCACCGATAGCCGTGGGCAGGCGCTGGCCACCATTCGAGATGAAGATTCGTGCATCTGCTTTAACTACCGCGCGGACCGGGTTCGGCAGATCACTCGCACGCTGACTCGCAACAGCGGATTGAACGACAAGGGAGGCAGCGATCTTCCGGATGCAACCGATCTCGATGCCACAATTCCGCGCGACCGCGTGCCGAAAAATCTACATTACGTTTGCATGACGCAGTACGACAAACATTTCAAGCTGCCGGTGGTGATTCCGGCGGAGTCGATGGCAAACATTCTGGCCAATGTGATGGGCGGGGTGAACATGCGCAACTTGCGCGTGGCCGAGACCGAGAAGTACGCGCACGTTACGTACTTCTTCAATGGTGGCGTGGAGACTCCGTTCCCCGGGGAAGAGCGCGTGATGGTGCAATCGCCCAAGGTGGCGACATACGATCTGAAGCCGGAAATGAGCGCGGCGGGGATTGCGGACGCGGTTGTGAAGGCTACCGAGGACGGGACGTTCGACGTGATGATCGTGAACTTTGCCAATGCCGATATGGTCGGCCACTCCGGGAAAATTGAGCCCACGATCAAAGCAGTCGAGACCGTGGACGCTTGTCTGGGCCGGATCGAGGCTGCGGTGCGGGCCAAGGGCGGAGCCATGCTGATCACGGCCGATCATGGCAACGCGGAGTTAATGATCGATCCCGTGAGCGGAGGGCCGCATACGGCACACACGACGAATCCGGTGCCGTTTATTGTCGTGTCAGAGAATGCCAAGCAGTTCACGCTCAAACCCGGAGGATCGCTGCGAGATATTTCCCCCACTTTGCTGGGAATGCTCGGGGTCGACGAACCGAAAGAGATGACGGGGACGGATCTGCGGGTTCCGCTGAAAGACCTGAAGACGAAATGAGATCTGGGGACGCGAGGCATATCGTCCCCAGTGCCTCAAACTTGAAGATTAGTTTGCAAGCAACGCGGGTGCGGTGGCCAGAAGTCCCGCGACCAATTCCAGGTCGTGCAAGTCCTCGCGGCTGAAATCCTGCGCAAATTTTGGATCGAGTCCCTTGCGCGAAATCTGAATCACGCCCACCACCGCTGAAGCCGGGTCCATAATCGGCACCGACATGAGCTTCTGAATAGGCGACGGGTGAACCGGTTCGTCCGAGTCAGTGGCCTCGGGTTTGATGGTCTCAAAGATACTGGCGTGCTTGACCCGGGCAAAGTTGTTGAAAATCTCGGCCTTCTTGCTAAGCGCCGTATGGGCCGCCACTGCTTTGCTGGACAACGGAATCGCGCCGGTCGTCCGCAGGTATTCGGGAAACACAAAACGCAGCAGTCCGCCTTCCAGCCGCAGCAGTGCGACTTCGGTGTACTGCACGCGAAAAATCTTGGCCAGGACCATGCACAGGTCCAGTGCCGACACTCCCTGCCCCAGAACGGATCCCAAGGGGAGTAAGTGCTCGGGAAGGACGACCTCTTCCATCATCCCGTGATCGCTATTTTGGGTCATAGGCAGCCCGCATACCCTTCGTTTCGGAAGGAACATAAACTCTATCGCACTTTGTGCGCCAACAGGTACTTCCCAAAGTAACGAGAAGAGTGCCTGTAAGTCTTGTGTTTTCAGCGGAAAGCCAAACCAAAGTCGTTGTCCGGTACGAGATTACCCGTTCTTTGACGAGCCGCAAAGCATCATTACGGTGACAGTTTTTGTCAGCTACACCAGGGCGGTGTGCGTCCCAAGTTCGCACTCCGACGCCCCGGCTCCTACCGGGCCACAAACTCGTTTAAACTTTCAGCCTATGAGTAATCCGACGCAACCCAACGTGAAATTGACGAACGACGCCAACTATCGCGAAAACTATGCTAACAGCGTACAGATGCGCGTCAACATCTGGGACTTCTTCATGGTCTTCGGCACACTGCAGCAACAGACCGAAACGCAGGTCGAGATCAAGAGCTTCCAGGGCATTTATTTGAGCCCGCAGCAGGCCAAGGCGCTGCTGGGACTTCTGCAGCAGAACGTCTCGGGCTACGAGAGCGCCTTTGGAGAGATCAAGCTCGATCCGCGCATGGGGCCGCAAGGGCCGGTGCACTAGAAGTCGCGTCGCCGTAGAGACGTGGCTTGCGACGTCTTGTCTACGCCATTCCGCATCCTGGCGAGAGAGAGACGTTGCAAGCAACGTCTCTACGGATAGAATGACCTCTTCCATGCGATCGTCTCGTCCGCATCCAGCCTTCGTGTTCGCAGTGATATTTGTCGTGATGTTTCTGCTGCATGTTCCGCTACTCCAGCTTCCGTACTTCTGGGACGAGGCGGGTTACTACGTTCCAGCCGCGCGCGACCTGCTACTCAGCGGAAGTCTGATTCCACACACAACGGTATCGAACGCGCATCCGCCGTTGGTGATGGCCTGGGTCGCGCTGTGGTGGAAATGCGTGGGCTACGCGCCGGTGGTGACGCGATCGGCGATGCTAATGGTTGCGGCGTTCACACTGCTGGGTGTGTTTCGTCTGGCTGAGCGCGTGGCTAATACGCAGGTGGCGATCGCCTCGACACTGTGTACGGCGTTGTATCCGGTTTTCTTCGCGCAGAGCTCGCTGGCCCAGGTGGATCTGGCCGCAGCGGGGCTGACGTTCTGGGGACTGTGCGCTTATCTGGAAGAGCGTCCGGTCGCAGTGGCGGTTTGGTTCTCGCTCGCGGCTCTTTCCAAAGAGACAGCGATTCTCGCGCCAGTTGCCTTGGCATGCTGGGAGCTTTTGCGTTTCGTTGCACCGAAGCAGGGATGGCTGCGAGGTCTATGGTTCGACTCGGATTCTGAACGCGGCAGCAGTTCGTCGAAACTGATATTGCCGCTGCTGTTTCCTCTTTTGCCGTTGGCGCTCTGGTACGCGTATCACTATTCGCGGACAGGGTATGTCTTCGGCAATCCGGAATTCTTCCGCTACAACGTTGCGGCCACCCTCAGCCCTTTGCGATTCCTGCTGGCGTTGGGGTTGCGGCTGTGGCAGGCCTTCGGTTACATGCATTTATGGCTGCTGACCGTGGGAATGCTGCTGGCCATGTTGTGGCCTCCGGTGAAGGATAGCGGTGACGAGCGCCGGCGCATCGCGGTCCCAGTGCAGATGATCTTTCTCGTGGTCGTGGCCGCGTACGTGGTGGCCATGGCGTTGATCGGCGGCGCAGTGCTGGCGCGTTACATGCTGCCCGCGGTGCCGCTCGTGATCATCGTTGCCATGTCGACGCTTCGCAGGCGGCTACGCTATTGGCCAGCGGCCGTCGCCGTGGTGGCCGTCGCGTTCGTTGCCGCGTGGTTCTGGAATCCGCCGTACGGATTCTCGCCGGAAGACAATCTGGCTTACCGGGATTACATCGTGCTGCACCAGGACGGAGAGCGCTTTCTCGAGGCGCGATATCCGATGGCGCACGCGCTCACGGCATGGCCGGCTTCGGACGAACTGACCCGCCCTTGGCTCGGTTACACTACGCGCCCGGTGCAGGTGGTGCGAATCGAGGACTTTTCTTTGGATGAAGTATTGTCGGCCGCCGAATTCCGCTCACATTTCGAGGTCGCACTGGTGTTCTCGACCAAGTATGAGCCCGCGCGCCCGCTGCTGGATCGTTGGAAGAGGTGGGAGGATCTGAAACGCAGATTCTTCGGTTTTCACCGCGACTTGCCGCCGGCGGCGGTGGCGCGGATTCTGGGCGGTCGGGTTGTGTTCTCGGAGGAGCGGAAGGGGCAGTGGGTGGCGGTGATTGAGATGGAGCAGATTGAGGTGCAGAATGCCGCAGTACGTTTGCCCTGAACCTCTACTTCCGCATCAAGTGGCACGAGTGCGTCTTGATGACCAGCCACACTTCGCGGCCAGGCGCCAGTTGCAGGGAATCGCGAGCGGCCAGCGTTAGGTGGACTTCC
>Ga0209890_10001105_pt1 | contig 12290 bp, 9 predicted proteins | sample OrgsoiDNA2013049_FD_185799 | JGI IMG/M metagenome (GOLD analysis project Ga0209890, IMG submission 185799) | Permafrost soil microbial communities from the Arctic, to analyse light accelerated degradation of dissolved organic matter (DOM) -... | ecosystem: Environmental > Terrestrial > Soil >... | reverse complement strand
CGCCCAGCCGACGGCTGTGGGCAAGATCGAGGTCTATGCCGCGGCGGTGGCCCGGCTGATCCCGCGGACCGCGCCGTTGCAGGAGGCTCTGCGCAAGGCGGGAGAGACCGATGCCGACTGCGCGGCCACGTGGCGGCGTCTGGTGACCCGGCGGGCGGCCAACATGCGGCTCTTCGCGGCGGACCTGCGCTCCACCGGCGAACTGCGTGAAGACCTGAGCGACGAGCAGGTCGCCGACCTGGTGTGGTCGACCAACGCCGCCGAGTACTGGTTGCTGCTGGACCAGCGGGGCTGGACGCCGACGCGGTACGAGGCCCTGTTGGTCGACCTGTGGAGTCGCATGCTGCTCGCCTGAGGCGAGGTCAGCGCCTCATCGCGGCGCAGCCGGTCGCCATGACACCTGCTTGGGTCAGATACCAACTGCACTGGTGCTCAGGTCGAGGCCAGGGGGTGCGCGAGGAGTCGGTTGGTCCCGACCCGGCTGAGGAACCTCGCCGGGTGCGGTGGCAACGGTCGCCGAGACCGTCAGTGGGGGCGGACTCGAACGTGGGGAACCCGCCGGCGCTCTGGTGGTCGTGATGGGGCAACCCGCCACCGGGGGAGCGGGCAGGACATGGGCTCAGCCCGCCGCACGGGCGCACTGCGCTGCCGGAGCCCACCAGAGCCGGCTGACTTTCAGCCCTTCAACCACAGAGCGACCCGGCAGGCAATCCAGAAGCAAATCCCAGTTTCGCCCGCCATCGTCTTTCACATGGTCCTGCCACTCCGGCAGGTGTGAACCAAGGAGGACGACATGATTGACAACGAGCCGAACACTGCGAGGCGCCGCAACCAACGACTGGCCGGGGCCCTTGGCCTGCTGCTTGCTGGAGGAATCACCGGTGGGGTACTCGCCGCTACCAGCTCCGCCTCGGCGGCAGACTCGGTGACCTCGACGGCCGCCGCCCCGGCGGCGGGAGCCCCGGTAGCCCCGCGTGACTCCGCGACTCCTGTGCGTGCCGGCGAGAAGGCCCTGACCGGCACCAGTCTGGCGACCGCGAAGGCAGCCGCTCTCAAGGCGGTACCCGGCGGCACCGCATACCGCCTCGAGACCGACGCCGACGGCGCGACCTACGAGGCGCACATGACCAAGGCCGACGGCACGCACGTGACGGTTAAGTTCGACAAGAGCTTCAAGGTCACCGCGATCCAGAACGGAATGGGCGCCGGGCAACCCGGCGGACCTGCCGGTGGACCCGGCGGACCCCCCGGCGGGCCGGGTGGACCCGGTGGTCCGGCGCTCTGATCGGCCACCGGTCAGGGTGACCGTGGTCTGAGCCCTGATGTCACGGGTAGCGGCCACGCGCAGGGAGGGCCTGAGCGTGGCCGCTCAACCCCGAACACGAGACCGGGATGCCACCGGGGCGTAGGCCGCGATGGCCTGGTGTCGTCGCGCGGCGCCCGGATCGACCTGTTCAGGGTCGGTTAAGACCAGCCGGCGACCTGCCTGGTCAGGCAACCGTTGTGGACAACGGCCATGATCACCGAGGACACCGGTGTGGACGTTCCAGTGAACTGACTGCCCGCTCAGACCCTATGAGCCACCACTTTGTGGCTGCCGCGCTGGCGGTTCGGTGCAGCCGAAGTCACAAAGCCGGAACCTGCGGGGTGATGCAGACCTCGCCGGTGCTGAGGTTGTGCGCCGTGGCCCTGAAGAAGTTGAAACCGAACCCGATTGGCTCCGTCAGCGTCTGGACCCGCAGCGACCCGAAGCTATTGGTCTGCTTGATCGCCGTGAAGGTCGGCTGGAACTGCGGTGGGAATGTGGTCTGCCTGACGCTCACGTTCCACGTCTGCTTGGCGGGGAAGAACGAGATGTCGTGGATCCTGACGTCGACATGGATCGTCGCGATGGGGATGTGCGTTGCGTTTAGTGTGATGTGTGACCCAAAGGTGCAGAATCCCGTAATGGTGGGGTTGGCACGGGCCGGAGCGACCTTCGCCGCAGAGGCGAATGGTGCGGTCGAAAGGGCCCCCGCCGCGGCCAGCGGGACGATCACTGCCAGAGTCAAGAACTTCCTGTTCATTGGCCTCCTCCTATTAGTCAGTACGCCGTGAGTTCAGCGCTCGTCTGTCGACATGGCTGCCGACCACGGCGCCGATAATAGGTAAGCCTCACCAACTACAGCGCCTAACGGGGAGGCTTTTTTTCCGGACAAACCGGACTTTTCGTACACTTAAGACCCCGTCAATGTCAAGGGGATTATCGAAGCTGAGCGGCTTTGTCTAGCCTGCTGACACCCCGATGGTCAGGTCGCTTTCTTCTGCCCGCCGGGTTGTCCTTTTGTCCAGCCACTATGACGTGGCGCCGGTGGCACTTTGACTCGTACTGCCGGGCCAGGACGCGCACCCGTTCGGTGGACCAGGTCGGGCCCTGCTTGGTTCCACGCCGGCCATCGTCCCCGGTGCCGAACAGCCCCAGACCCCTGACCTTGGCCCGGGTAGCCCCTGACCTGCGTCCGATCCCGGCGAGCGCGCGTCTGGCACCAGGTCCCCGGGCGGTTCGGCGAGGCTACCGGCCCCGGCGCCCACATGAGCACCGGTGTCCGCCAGGCGAAATGCGCGCGCCCAGACCCGGGACGGGCCGCCATGGCTCGTCTGGGAACTGGGCCCCGCGATGAGATCCCCCCCTGGGCACATAGACCTCTGACTGAGGGGAGCGCCATCGTCCGTTCGGTCAGAGTGCCATCGTCCGAACGGGCGGACTTTAACCCTGAATTGACAATCTCTTGTCCCGACACTTACCAACACTTTACCTTCACTGTACGTTTTCTTTACCTGGTCACACCTAGCACAACGGTCTCGTCGACGACAGGAGACCAGGAAGTCAGGAAGACACAATGACAGCAGGTTGGGCATGAGCCCTCTTGGCGGTGTGGGACACCGAGAGGAGCGCACGGTCTTGGACCGCACCGAGGGCGCCAGGGCGCAGTGGACCGACGTGCCCGGGGCTGCCCCGGCCGCAACGGATCGAGCTGGTCGCCCTGAGACGATCTCGGACATGGCTCCGGCCGGAGTCGGCCCGGCCGACCTCGAAGGCCAGGCAACGTGGATCAACGAGCTGCTGCGGCATTCGCTGGGCTACTCCGCCGAGGAGTTCGCCGCGGGCCCCCATAGGGGGTTCACCCATCCCGACCAGACACAAGCCGGTCTGGATCCATTACAGCAGACGCTCGACGGGCAGATCGACCGTTTCGCGATCGAGCGGCGGTTCAGCCGCAGGGACGGCCGAACCCTGTCGGTGGCTGTTCAGGTGTCCGTGGTCCCCGACGGCGACGGGAAGGCCAGTGAGGCCACCGGCCTGACCCAGGACATCAGCGAGCGCACCCGGCTCAGGAGCGACCCACGCGCTGGCGAGCGGCGCTCCGAGCTGCAGGTCGAGAGGGTTCCAGCGATCGTCTACGTCGCCGAACCCGGGCCCAAGGGCCGGTGGTTCTACGTGAGCTCGCAGATCGAGGCCATCCTCGGCTTCTCTGCCCACGAGTGGATGGCCGACCCGGGACTGTGGCTGCAACGGCTCCATCCGCAGGACCGGGAGGTCGCGCTGGCCGAAGAGCAGCGCCTCCTGCTTGCGGCCGACGCCGAAGACATGGTCTATTCCGAGACCTACCGGCTACGTCACCGCGACGGATCGATCGTGTGGGTGCGTGACGACGCGACGATGCTGTTGGACCAGGAGGGGCGCGCCACCTGGCACGGCGTCCTGGTGGACGTCACCCGAGAAAAGCGCCTCGAGGAACGTCTCGAACACCAGACCTTCCACGATCCACTCACGGGTCTACCCAACCGAAGGCTCTTTCACGACCGTGTCGATCATGCCCTCCTGCGGCGCCAAAGCGGCCAGGTCGCGGTGCTCTTCATCGACCTCGACAACTTCAAGGCAGTCAACGACAGCTTCGGCCATGCCTGCGGCGACGAAGTGATCGCCGCCGCCGCGCGCAGCCTCCAGACGTGCGCCCGCGCCGGGGACACGGCTGCGCGCCTGGGCGGTGACGAGTTCGCCCTGCTGGTGGAAGACGTGACCACCGCGCAGGTCACGGGGCTGGCTGACCGGGTGCTGGAGGCCCTGAGCGACACGCCGGTGACGTTCAACGGGCACACCCTGCCCATCAGGGCCAGCGTCGGCATCGCCGTAGCCGGACCGGGGGAGACCACCGAGACGCTGTTGCGCAACGCCGACCTGGCTATGTACCGGGCCAAGCTCGAGGGCCGCTCGCGCCACGTCCTCTACTCGCCCAGCATGCACACGACCGTCGGGAACCGGTTCCGGCTCGAGGCGGCCCTGCAGACCGCGATTGCCGACGGCGGGATCACTCTTGCCTACCAGCCGATCGCCGACCTGCGCACCGGGGCGGTGATCGGGCTTGAGGCGCTACCCCGCTGGTCGGACCGCCATCTCGGCGACGTGCCCCCCTCACGGTTCATCCCTGTCGCTGAGGAGACAGGCCTGATCCACGAGCTCGGTCTGTGGGCGATCGACCAGGCCTGCGGCGACCTCAGGCAGTGGCGATCCGCCCAGGGCGTCCAGGCCTACGTCAGCATCAACGTGTCCCCCCTCCAGCTGTACAACGACCAGTTCGCGTCCTCGGTCATGCGCAGACTGCTCAACCACGGCCTCGAGCCGTCCGCCCTGGTGCTCGAGGTCACCGAAGGAGTACTGCTGGTCGATCGAGGCCGTGAGTGCCTTCGCAAACTGCGCTCCCTTGGTGTTCGGGTCGCCATCGACGATTTCGGAACCGGCTACTGCTCGCTGAGCTACCTACGCCAGCTCCCGGCGGACATGGTCAAGATCGACCAGATATTTCTGCATCCACTCCAGGACAGCTCGGCGGATCCTGACTTCTTGCCCGCCATCATCGGACTGGCCCATACTCTGAACCTGGCCACGATCTGCGAAGGCATCCAGAACCACGCCCAACTTGCCGACCTGCAGGCGGCCGGCTGCGCCGCCGCTCAGGGAGACCTTCTCGCCAGGCCCGGCCCACTCGTGGACGTGCCTGCCACCATCGAGGTGCTCACGAGCCCACCCGTCCAGACAGCTGTCGACCCACGTGTCCAGACACCCGTCGACCCACCCGTCGACCCACCCGTCGACCCACCCGTCGACCCACACTGGGAGGCGGTGGAGGACGATGCCGGCGCGGCCCCGTTGGCCAGCCCCCTGGGTCGGGTCGCCCAGAGCTGCTCAGCGCACTGACCCTGTCGTCTGCGGGCACCAGGAGCCGATCACCACTGCCGGGCCGGCTTGCGACCAAGTCAATGGCAACTGATGTGGAAGCAGAGCCTGCCAGTGGCAGATACAGGCGGGCACCTCGGCCGGCGGGTGAGCCGCTGACAAGAGCACCTGGCGGGCTGGCCGGATGGCCAAGGCCTTGGCTGACCCGGATCGTCTGCCCCCGTTGGCTCTGGTGGCCAGCGGCTGCGCACCGAGCCACGAGGTGGCGCCCAAGGCGCGCACAGTCTTCGGGAGCCTGTCCGACCTGGTCACCAGGCATCGGTGAGGCTCCCAGAGCCGGCCTGGCACTGGCGATCTCGGCGCGAGAGCAACCTGGTGGGGGCAGAAGCTGTGTTGGCAGCCTTTCCACGCTCGCAGCCGCAGGCCACCTCACCGCAGCGCTCTTGAGGGCGAGATCGGGCAGTTCTGTCTAAGCGCATCAGCTTGGGCATTGTCAGTGGCAAAGAGTTCAGTGGCAAAGAGGGGAGCCCGCAGCCGGTGTCAAGATCCAGACAACCTCGGGATTCAACGGCCGTGGTCGCCGATTTTGCCATGCTCCGAAAAGGCCGTTTCCGTTTGCTCACAACGGTATCTTGCCTGGTCACTGCCAGGGCCTCGGGTTGCAGATCGAGCCCGGTTGGAGAACCCCGGGCGGCCTCAGCGATTGGATCCGGATGCACGTTCGCCTCGTGTGCCAGGAGATGAGATGTGGCAGCCGAGCGTCCTGAACTCGGAGGCGATCGCAGTATTTGGGAAACGTACACATATTCGACCATGTCGGGTCACAGTTGAAGGGTGTTCGCTGTGCCGTCGACTCGGGATCCGGGCTGAAAAGAAGAGGGCAGGACTGAAATGGTGAATCCGGACCAGGGAATGAACTGGTGAGGCAATTCGGTGTTGGGGTCAATGGACCTGGGCGCACGTGGAGTTTGCGGCGTGAGTGGTCCAGGGCGTTCTCCATCATGCTGCTGCTGTTGCTCGTAGCGGCGGTTGCCACGATCGTGGGGGTTCGAAGCGTGGTCGACGAGGTGCGGGGGACGGCGGCTCAGCTCCACCTGGAGTCCAAGACGGTTGCGGTGCTCAGTAGCGATGTCGTCGCCCACGAGCAGGTCGCCCACAAGCTGCTGAGCAACGAGCCGGTCGACCGCGCGGCCTTCGTCCAGAGCCAGAAGGAGGTGGCCCGCCTGTTCGACCAGGCCGCCCTGGTCTACCCGACCACCAACGGCATGAGGGCCACGATCGTCCAGGCCCACCAGGCTTGGCAGAAGGGGCTGACGACCTATGGCCTGTGGGGCGACCAGGTGCAAGCCCTCCACGGGGACCACTCTGTCGACAACCCGATCTACGGCGCGTCCAGCGACAATGTTGTTGGTATGTTGGCGGGCCTTGAGGACCCCTCGCTGAACGCCATGGATGGGGGGCTCAGCTATGGCACGGACCTCGAGCGGATCCTGATCGCCTCCCTGACCGGCTTGTTCTTGCTGGCGCTGGCCGTGACCGTGTACTTCCGGCGACGGATGGCCAAGGACCTGCTGCGACCGGTGGCCACCATGCATGAGTGCGTGCTGAAGCTTCAGTCCGGCGACTACAGCAACCGCATCGATGTTGCTCGCCGCGACGAGCTGGGCGAGCTGGCCCAGGCCTTCAACCGGATGGCCGATGCCCTGCACAACTCCCACCTGGCGCTGACCCTTCGGGCGACCCACGACTCGCTCACCGGACTGGCCAACCGCGCCTCCCTGACAGAGCGCCTGACGGCGTCGTTCAGGTCAGGCAGCAACCGCCGGACCCGGCAGGAGAGCCTGCTCTTCATCGACATCGACGACTTCAAGGACGTCAACGACTCAATGGGTCACGAAGGGGGCGACGCGCTTCTCATCCAGCTGGCCGCCCGGCTCAGTGGCTGCGTCCGTCCTCCCGACATGGTCGCCCGCCTGGGCGGCGACGAGTTCGCGATCATGGTCATGGAGGACGACGATGGCGGCTCCGTGGCCGTCGAGGTCGCCGAGCGGATCCTGAACGCGCTGCGGGCACCGTTCATCGTGGCAGGGGACCCCCTGGCGGTCACCGTCAGCATCGGAGTTGCCCAGCGACACCCCGAGACCACAGATGCCGCCGAGCTGCTCAGGCAAGCCGACTTCGCGATGTACATGGCCAAGGGCGGTGGAAAGGCCCGCTACCAGCTGTTCGACGCCCAGATGCACGACCACATGGTCGACCGCTCTGCGCTCAAGACCAGCCTGGCCGTCGCCGTCGCCTCCGGCCAGCTCCGAGTCGAGTACCAGCCGGTGGCCGACCTGCGAACCGGGGAGATCCTCGGCGTGGAGGCGCTGGTGCGCTGGCAACACCCCACCCTGGGACTCTTGCCGCCCGCAGAGTTCATCTCCTTGGCCGAAGAGACCGGCGACATCGATGACATTGGCTGCTGGGTACTCGACATAGCAACCCGTCAAGTCGCCGGCTGGCGCCAGAGCATGGCCCACTGCCAAAGCATGTGGGTCGCGGTCAACCTTTCTGCGTTCCAGCTCTCCAACCTGCACAGCCTGGCGGCTATCCAGGGCATCCTGGCCGACCCGACGGTGCAGGCCGACAAGGTCGTGCTCGAGGTCACCGAAACGGCCCTGGCGGCCGATGTCGACGGCGGGATCGCATCACTGAACACGTTGAAAGGTCTGGGTGTGCGCATCGCCATCGACGACTTCGGTACCGGCTTCTCGTCCCTGAGCACGCTGGCCGACCTGCCTGTCGACATCCTCAAGGTCGACCGCTCCTTCGTCTCCGGCCAAGCCTCGGGCGCGCCGTCGGTGCCCATGCTGGAAGGCATCCTCGGGCTGGCCAGCAAGCTCTCCCTGGCCGTGATCGCCGAAGGTATCGAGGAGCCCGACCAGCTGGACCTCCTGCGAAAGCTCGGCTGCGAGATGGGACAGGGCTTCCTGCTGGCCCGCCCCGCCCCGGCGCAGGAGATCGAGGCACTGTTGGCCTCAGGTGGTCTGCTCCAACCCGAGTCAACTCCTGCGGTGAGTGGGCTGAGCGCGTTGTGAGGTGCCCTTGCCGGCTGCAGGACTCGCCAGCAGGGCCCCCTCCAGTGCGCTGTCAGTAAGGTTTGCCGACCAGTTGGAGGAGCTGGTCGAGGTGCCTCTGGTCAAGCTCTGCTGAGCTCGTCGGCGGCGCGCCCTCGTCTGCTCCTTGGCTTTGCGCGATGTCGTGGACCCCACGTCTGCTCGGCCACGGTTGCCGGACGATCCGCCCTCAGTCGAGCTGACCGGCCAGCCCCGGCGGCGTGGGCAGCTGGGCCGTCGCTGACTACGGCATGAGGAAGATGACGGCGCTTCCGTAGCCGGCGCCCAGGTTCTCCTGCAGGGCGATGTGCAGGAAGCCCAGATGTTCCAGCCGCCTGGCTCGCCGTAAGGGGCCCGCGTCCACCGCTCTTCATTCCACCAGCCTGGCAACCGACGCCTTGGCCGGCCCGTCGTCGCCGGCCAGCAGCACGTCCAGCCGGTGTCCGGCGACCTGACCAGCGACCAGAGTGCCGGCGAACGTGGTGCTGAACGACATGACCACGGACATCGGGTCAGGGGGTCGACACCGGCCACCAGGTCGAGGCCGAGCTAGGTTCCGAACCCGGTGGACGGCGCGCCGAGTCATCGCCAGGGACTGGCGCCTCACCTCTGCGCGAGGCCGGAGCCAGGCGCCGCCGCCGGCTGCCCAGCGCCGTCCATACGGTTCCTCGCTGTTCACCTCGGGGTGGTTGGGCCTTCTGTCTGTGTTCACCGGGAACCTTCAGGATGGACATGCAGACATGGTGCAGGCAGGTGCTGCACCCGATGCGAGTGAGAATCGACCGGTCGACGCAGATGAACAACTACCCGCGGGTCATGATCGATCCGTCCAACCACGATGTCCCGACCACGATGTCCCCACCACGATGTCCTGGGTTTGACCCTGTTGTCGCCCACGTCCTGACCGACCCCTGGACAGACCAGGATTTCGGGCCCAGATTGGATGTATGCAGCGATTCAGCCCTTCGCTGCGAAATCGGGTTGTGACGAGCTCGACCACCGGCACGCCCATGATCTCCATCACACGACCAGCAACGAAGGGATGCAGTCAATGGCGCAACGCAACGCGATCAACATCGAGAACGGACCAAAGTACCCACGGGTCAAGGTGCAGCTGATGGTTCCCTCCGGCGGCTTCGCTCCGACCGTGGCCGCAGTGCAGGCGGCGATGCGCAGGGCCGGCGTGCCACAGCAGGAGCTGAGCAACTTCTACCAGGACGCCACGGCAGGCGATGAGGACAACCTGCTGCGGACCTGTCTGCGATGGGTGGATGTCGAGGTCCGATGACCTCAGCTCGAACATGAGCAAGACTCCTGCAGATCCAAGTCCCCTGGGTCGTCGGTGGTGCCGGCCGGACCGGGAGCAGAGGTGCCAGCGACTGGCCATCCCTGAGGGGGCTACCGCCGTTACGGCCGCCTTCTGCTGAGCCATCCACCAGCCGGCCACCGGCTCCGGGGCGCCGTGGCCAAGGACCTGCTCTTCGGGCCCCCAACCACGGCGGTGCGGCCCTGGCGCCCTGGTTCCAGTGGCGCGCACCGCTGCCCTCTGGGACCGCGTCTTGGCTGGTCAGAGGGGTACTTCCGGTCAAGTCGTGCGTTCGCTGTGCCTGGCCGCTGCGGCCCGGACCGTCAGCGCGGTCTTGTGGGCGGCTGCCGCGTCTCGACCAGGACCGCGTGGCTCATCAGGGGTCCACCGCGCCAGCTCACGCCCTCGCCGAGAGCCACCGATGCTTGATCCGGTGACCTGTGCTCGTCGCGGGTGGGCAGAAGGTGACGGTGATCTGCAGGCCGGACCTGTCAGCGAAGGCCGCCACCTTGGGCTCGCACATCAGCAGCCCTGACCTGCCGGGTCGGCGCCGTCGGCGGTGCCGGGCAGCCGCCAGGGGCGGGTATCCCGGCCGGCCCGCCACGGTGTCGGCGTCGGTGCCACACGCTCACCCGGCTCGGGTTGCCGGCCAGGTCAAACACCGCGCGACCAGCCACGTTGGCGCTGCGGCCGACGACCGGTCGAGGTTCGCGGCCCACGGCGCCATGGCCCGCCCGGCGAGCTGGCGGACCGGCTGCACGCCATGAGCCTCTGGTACCGACCAGGGCGCCGCCGTCTTCCAAGCAGGGCCGAACCTGCTCATCACGGTCAGCGTCCTGTTTTCGTCATTCTCAGCGACCGACTGTAGGTTCGCCTGCGTGACTGAGCCTCAGAACCCTGACCAGCCCGAGACCGCAGCCGGACTGAGCCCTGCACCCAGACGGTCGAATACGCGCAAGATCATCGTGGTCGGCCTCACCTGCGTGGCCCTGTTGATCGCCGCCGGGGGGTTGGTCTCGGTGCGCGCGGCCTCGGCTCGCTCCACCCGACGCCAACAGGCCTCGGCGGCAGCGGCCCGGTTCCTTCAGACGTGGGCCAGCGGCAACCTGTCGGCCCTACCGGCCCAGACCGTGACCGGCTCCAAGGCTCTCACCCAGGTGTACGCATCCTTTGACCTGGCTCTTGGTATTGCCACCAAACCCCCCGCCACCTCGAGCGCGGCGACGTCGTCGAAGACGGCGGCGGCCTTACCCATCCACATCCAGCTCGGGGCCCCTCTTGGGTCCGGTGAGCTCATCACCGTCCCCGCGACAGCGACCATCGATGTCCCCGGTCTGGGGCCCTGGAGCGAGCACATCCAGATTCGGGTTCGAGCCGTGGGAGATCGTGCTCTGATCGACTGGTCGTCGGCCAGCATCAGCCCCGCCCTGAAGTCTGGCGACCAGGTCCGGGTCACCCGAACCGTGCCCCGCCGCGGCGCCATCCTGGGAACCGACGGTCAGGCACTGCCGGTCAGCGCGGACGTGAGCGAGCTGGTCGGCACCGTGGGGCCCGCCACGTCGGCGCAGGCCAAGGCGGACCCGACACTGCGTGTCGGTGACCTCGTGGGTCAAAGCGGACTCCAGGGGACAAGCGACGTGGCGCTGCGCGGCGCCGCGTCGGGGGACCTGAGCGTGCTCGACCCGGCGGGGCACACCGTGGCGACTCTGGCCCGGTGGGCGGGCCGTACCCCCCAAACCGTGCCCAGCACGGTGAACCCAGCCATGCAGGCAGTGGCCGCGCAGGTCCTCGCCCAGACCGGCCACCCCTCGGCCCTGGTGGCGATCGACGCGCGAACCGGTGCCGTCCTCGCGGCGGCATCGACCCCGGCCGGCTACCCCCGTGCCCTGCTGGGTCACTACCCGCCCGGGAGCACGTTCAAGATGGTGACCCTCACCGCGGCCCTGCTGGCCGGGCACACACTGAACGATCCCACCTCGTGCACCCCGACGGTCACCGTGGACGGCTTCACCATGCACAACGCCGGCGGTGAAGCCTTCGGCACCATCGCCTTGCGGCGGGCTTTTGCGCTGTCCTGCAACACGGCGTTCATCCACCTGGCCGAGAACCTGCCCCACGGCACCCTTGCCACGGCGGCCACGCTGATGGGCTGCAACACCGGCCACGCCCCGCTCCCGGTGCCCTCCTACGGCTGCAGCTTCCCGGCAGATGCCACCGGCTCGGCGTACGCGGCGTCCGCCATCGGTCAGGGAACCGTCCTGGTCAGCCCCCTGGCCATGGCGGCCATCGCCGCTGCGGCCGACTCCGGGACCTGGAATCAACCACACCTCACCCCCGGCGCGGCCCCGGCCAGCCACCCGCTACCGCCGGCCGTGACCGCCGGGCTGCACGATGGGATGCGGGCCGTGGTCACCTCCGGGACCGGCACCCCCGCGAACCTGGCCGGGACCCCGGTCTACGGCAAGACCGGGACCGCCGAGCACGGCACCGGGAAGAACCCGCCCACTGACGCCTGGTTCGCGGCCTTCCGCGGCGACGTCGCGGTGGCTGTGATCGTGGAGGACGGCGGCTTCGGTGAGAGCGTGTCCGCCCCGGTCGTGGCCAGCTTCCTGCGTGCGGTCACCCCCTGACCCCCCGCGTGTCCGGGCGGGTCTCAGCGCAGGCCCAGGGG
>Ga0209890_10001104_pt1 | contig 12293 bp, 10 predicted proteins | sample OrgsoiDNA2013049_FD_185799 | JGI IMG/M metagenome (GOLD analysis project Ga0209890, IMG submission 185799) | Permafrost soil microbial communities from the Arctic, to analyse light accelerated degradation of dissolved organic matter (DOM) -... | ecosystem: Environmental > Terrestrial > Soil >... | reverse complement strand
CCCGTCAGAAGGACGCTCCCCAGCAGCGCGTTGTACTCACGATGCTTCATGTACAGATCGAACGAGAATCCACCGCCCTCGCCACCCGAGCGAGAGGGCGCAATCCGCGGCAGCATCCTCGGCACCCGCCGCGCATATTCGTCAAACTCGGGAAACCTGCCGCGCAGGAATACCTCCTCGTCACGGATCACCGGAAGATAGATGGCAAAGAACATCACCACCAGAACAATGCCCACCCACCAACTCCGAGCCGCGACGGCGAATCCTATTCCGATCAGCAACGACCCGAGATACAGCGGATTCCGCGTGTGCGCATACGGGCCAGAAGTCGCCAGCGCCTCATTCTTACGCACATGCCCCGAAGCCAGCGCCCGAATCAGAAGCCCCGGCACAATCACCACCGCCCCCAACGCGATGGATCGCCACGAAGGCCGCGCCAGCCAGAAGTACAGCACGGCGAACACGAATCCCAAGGGCACTCGGATGCGGCGCGCGACCCGCGACCACTCAGCCATGAGCACCTTCCGTTGCGCCGCGCGCCAGCAAACTGTGCGCCGCACTCACGACTGCCTCCACGCTGATCTCCAGCAATCCCTCGTCGGGTTGCGCCTTGCGCGCGTGCGTCGTCGGGCTCGCCGGATTGCGCAAGACAATGCTTCTCGTTCCGTAAGGCCCGTTGCGCGCCGGATCCGTTGGCCCGAAGATGGCCACCACCGGCACCTGCAATGCTGCAGCCAGATGCAGCGGCCCCGTGTCTCCTCCAACGAACAACTTCGCCCGCCGCGTGAGCGCGATCAGTTCGCTGATCGAACACTTCATCGTCGTGGCAGCGCCTTCGCTCGCGGCCTCAGCCGCTCCCGCCAGATCTTCTTCTCCCGGACCATAGTTGAGAATCGTGCGGACCCCATCGCCGGCCAAAGCGCGCGCCACGCGGCCGTAGCGCTCCGCAGGCCAGCGCTTCGCTCCCCATCCCGCTCCCGGATTCAGAATCGCGAACTCGCCGACCGTTGCACCCGCCAACTGCTGCTCAATCCGCCGTTCGGCCTCGGCATCACGAGGGAACTCGACGTGCGGTACGTTCATCTTCCTTTGCCCAACCGCCTCAGCGACAGACAGGTTCTGCTCGATCACATGCGCCCCGCGCGCGATCACGCTGCGCGTGTACCACAAACTCGCAGGAGACTCGCGCGGTTCCGTCGCACCATAGACCACTCGCGCACCCGACCAGTTTGCCAGCACCGCGGACCGAATCGCGCCTTGCAGATCAACGGCCACGTCATAACGTGCTGCGCGAACGTCGTTCCAGACTTTGGCGATCTGCTGCATCGTCGGAATCGTAAGCAGCGACTTTCTCCACCCGGTCAAGCTGACGGGATGCACCCAATCCGCCAGAGGACGCTGCGCCGATCGCGGCCCCCGCCGCGGCGTTCCAGGCGCGCACAGAAGCTCTGCCCAGCGCTCTTCGATCACCCAGCCGATCATTGCTTGCGGGAATGCGTCGCGGAGAGCCTGCGCGGCTGGCAGCGTGTGGATCACATCGCCCATCGCGCTCAGCCGGACAATGAGTAGACGATCAATCAGCAGGCACTCGAGGTTGGGTTTGCCTTCGAGCCCGACGATCAAGATTTCCTCGGCGAGAGCCGCGAGCGGAGGATCTCGCTGGTGGAGTGATCCTTCGGATCGCCGACAATCTCGACGCGCCCCCCGTACTCCGCTACCGCGTCGCGCTCAGGAACGGAGTCGGCAGTGTAGTCCGTGCCTTTGGCCTGAACATCCGGACGAATCTCGCCAATGATCGCTCGCACATCGAGTTCCGGAAAGATCACAACCGCATCCACATCGGCCAGCGCGGCCACGATCTCGGCCCGCTCTTCAGCTGGCATGACAGGCCGCCCTTCGCCTTTGAGCGCGCGCACCGATTCATCGGAATTGATGGCAACCACTAGTTTTCCGCCCAGCGCTTTGGCTCCGCGCAAATAGCGCACGTGCCCCACATGCAGGAGATCGAAGTTGCCGTTCGCGAGCGTGACCCGTTCGCCCGCGCGCCGCCATTCCGCCACGCGTTCGCGCAGTTCTTCGCGGCTCAGGATTTTGTTGGGCACTTTCAATTCTGTATGTTCAATGAGGCCGTGTCGCCGGCGGCGTCTGCTCAATGGCGTCCAGCAACTCTTGCCGTGACACCGTTGCCGTGCCGCGCTTCATCACGACAATGCCGCCCGCGTAGTTGGCCAGTTGCGCCGCCTCTTCCGTCGTCGCGCCGGCGGCCAGCGCGGCCGTGAACGCCGCGATCACGGTGTCGCCCGCTCCGGTCACGTCCGCTACCTGGTCGGAGCCAAAGATCGGAATGTCCACGGGCTTGTGCTTGTGATCGAAAGCGGCCATTCCGTCGCGCCCGCGCGTGATTAACAGCGACTGCAGCTTCATGCGCGCCATCACCTGCTCCCCGGCGGCAATCACTTTGTCCCAGTCTTGCCCGATGCGAACGCCAAGCGCTTCTTCCACTTCCGGTTCGTTGGGAGTGGCAGCGGTCACGCCAGAATACTGCACCAGCCGGTAGCGCGAGTCGACGACAATCGGCACCGCTCCCAGCTTTCCCTTTTGCTGCAGAGTGGCCACGATCGCCGGAGTAGCCGCGCCGTATCCGTAGTCGGAAACCAGCAGCGCGTCGGAGGCGTGCGCATAGTTTCGCGCGGCCAGATAGAGTTCCCGCGTCAAATGGGCGTTCGGCGCTTCCTGCGGCTCGCGGTCCACGCGCACCACCTGCTGGCGCGAGGTATGCGTCATACCCGCCAGAATGCGGGTTTTCGTGACCGTGGTGTAGGTCTTATCTTTAAGTACGCCGCTCACCGCGATCCGCTTGTGGCGGAAGTATTTCAGCAACATCCGTCCCGGTTCATCGTCCCCCACAATCCCAACAGGCAGGACGTTCACTCCCAGATCCGCCAGATTATTAGCGGCGTTAGCCGCGCCACCCGGAACGACGGTTCGCTCGCGGTGCTTCAGGATCAGGACTGGAGCCTCGCGCGACACGCGCGAAATCTCGCCGAACACAAACTCGTCCGCGACCAGATCTCCCAGCACCGTTACAGTGAGGTTGGGAAAGGCCTCGACAATTTTTTTCAGCCGGTCGGCTTCTTTGAGATGCTTGGTCATATTGCGATGCGTTCGACCCCTGTGGGCGCCGTTGCTCGCCCGCGTGCGGGGGCGAGACGCCCCCGCGACAGCCGCCGGGACGGCGTCGCTACGAACCCGATTCTCTCATGCGCCGCGCCTTCGTTCCTCGATCTTATGGAGCATGGTATCGATGACGTTAGCAGCGTCCGATAGTTCCATTTTCACCGGCACAACCCCGAGCGGCGCCAGAGTGGAAAGATAGCCTCCGAGGTTCACCGCGTCTTTCTCGGTGGTCACGAAGCCGCCAGCCTCGCTGCGCTGCTTGAGCGCAAGCAACTCGCGGATGTCTTTCTCAGTGTAGGCATGGTGGTCGCGGTAGAACGCCTCCGCAACCGGTTCGATGTTGGCCGCTCGCAGTTGCAGCACGAAATTCTGCGGCCGGGCAATGCCGCAGAATACCACCGGGCGCGGCGGAACATTCTGCGGCAGAATACCGCGGCGCACGCGCCAGACTAGTTTTCCCTCCAGGGGAAACGAATCGGCTGAAGCGCCGCTGGCCAGCACGACAGCATCCGCGCGCCGCAAAGAACGCAACGGCTCTCGCAGCCGCCCCGCGGGCAGCAGGCGGTCGCTCGCATCCTGCGGCGTGACCAGAACAATGTCGAAATCCCGCGCTAATGCGCGATGCTGAAAGCCGTCGTCGAGCAGATGAAGTTGCGATCCGAATCTCGATTCGGCGAAGCGGCCTGCCTCATACCGATCTTCTCCGACAATCACGGGCACCTGCAGCTTGCGCGCGATCAGCAGGGGCTCGTCGCCAAACTCCTGTGGCAGGCCCGCGGGATCGACTAATCGCACTCCTGTCGATGTGCGTCCGTACCCACGCGAGAGCACGTCGAACTTGACGGCGCGCGCTTTGAGCAACTCGCCCAGCAGCAGCACGAACGGAGTTTTTCCCGATCCGCCCGCGGAAAGATTGCCTACGCTGACCACCGCCCCTGGCAGTCGTCGGGCGCGCAAAGCTCCACGCTCATAGAGCGCATTCCGCGCTCCGACCACTCCTCCGTAAATGGCGGATAGGGGATTCAATCTGTGTGCGCCGCTGGCGCCGGAACCGGCAGAGGATCGCGGTCGGAGGGAATCAAGGTCTTTAGTGCTTCCAGCGTCCGCGACGTCGCACCCATCTGCGACCGAATCGTCTCCAGCGCTCGGCGTCCCAACCCGAGCCGCTCCGCATCATCGGCGAGCAACTGCATCAGGGTCAGAGGCAACTCCGCCAGCCCCACGATCCGCACGGCGTCCCGGCTTTGAAACAAGGCCACGATATCGCGGAAGTTCTCCGTATGGTTACCGGTCACGACAGCCACGCCGTGTTGCGCAGGCTCGATGATGTTGTGTCCGCCGCGCGGCACCAGGCTTCCGCCCACGAAGGCAACATCGGCCAGCGCATAGAGTGCTGCCAGTTCTCCAATGGTATCGACGAGCAGCACTCCGCCCGCGAGCGTTTCGCCCCGCCACTGCGACCGCCGGACGGACGGCATGCCTAACCGCTTCAGCAGGATCGCAACGTCGTCAAAGCGTTCCGGATGCCGCGGCGCCAGAATCATTACCGCCCGCGGGTGCGCCACCCGTAAATTCTCAAAGGCCTTCAATAGCGGTGGCTCCTCATCTTCCACCGTGCTGCCGCAGACCAGCACGGGCCCGGCGCCTTCAGACGCGAGCGAGCGCCGCAGGCTTTCCACAATCGGTGGTGACGCCGGAAGGCTCACGTCGAACTTAAGATTCCCCGTGACCTGCATCCGGCCCGCTTGGGCGCCAATCGACTGTAGCCTCGTACTGTCCTCTGTCGTCTGCGCCAGGAACAAATCGACGTGTACCAGCATCCTGCGCAGTGCCCAGCGAAAGCGGCGGTAACGCGGCCACGAGCGGTCGGAGATACGCGCGTTCACCACCGCAATGCGCGCCCCGCTGGCATGCGCCTGTCGCAGGAAGTTGGGCCAGAATTCGGTTTCCGCAAGTATGACTAATTCCGGCCGCAATGCCTGCAGATACGGCCGGATCGCGAACGCGAAGTCCATCGGAAAGTAGAACACGTTGTCCGCGCCAAAACGTTTGCGGGCGAGTTCCTGCCCGGTGTCGGTCGTGGTCGACACCAGCACCCGTGTCTGAGGAGAGGCAAGCCGCATCTGCTCGACGAGTCCGCTGACCGCGAGTACCTCGCCGACAGAAACGGCATGCACCCAGATCACGCGACCCGGGCGTGAACCATCGGTGAGCCGCGCCGGGACCCTGCCCATGCGTTCGGCAAGTCCTTTGCGGTACTTGCCGTGGCGCAGAATCTGGTAGAGCCAATAGGGCAGGCTCAGAAGCATTCCCAACGCCAGCAGCAGACTGTAGAGAAAATAGCTCAAGCTCAGTCATTCTAAACCGCCTGATCGGCGGCGGGCGCAACGCCCTTCTATAATCAAGACCATGCGGTACTCACAGTTCACCTCTCGCTGCCTGGTCCTGACACTCTGTGCGTCATCGTTCGTGCCGGTCTTGCTGGCTTCCAAGAATTTTGTGAAGCCGGTGGCACGAACCGCGATCAACTACCCGGCACACGATTTCCATCGCGACGAAAAAGCCGCTATCGCCGCGGATCCTTACGACACTCCAGAAAAGGCCAAGATATTTTCCGTGGATTTTGCGGCGCACGGCTTTCTACCGGTTTTCTTTGTCGTGTCGAATGATGGCGACCAGCCGATCTCCATCGCCAATATGGCAATCACTCTGACCACTGCTCATCACTCGAAACTCACTCCCATCACTACGGACGACTTGTACCGGAGGCTCTCCAATCCCCAGGCGAGCACGCGGCCGAGCCCGATTCCTCTCCCGCATAAAGTGAAGGGCACGATCGGCCCGAAAGAAAAGGATGAGATCGAGTCTTCGCAATTCGCCGCCAAGGCGGTCGAGCCCCACACCACGCAATCGGGATTTCTATTTTTTGATGTGAGCGATATTTCCTCGCCGCTGCCGGGCGCGACCATCGATATTACGGGCGTCGCCGATGCCAAGGGGAACGAGTTACTCTATTTTGAGATTTCGGTGGACAAGTATCTGGACGCGCCGAAGACGAACTGATGCGGGCTGGTCTCACAAATGCGCGGGAAGGGCACGGCTCCCAGAGGTGCGGAAAAACTCACAAATGCGCCGCCTTACCCGTGGAAGAGCGGCCCTTCAGGGCCGCGTAACCCGCGTGAAATGAGCTCGGGCTTCAGCCTCTGTGGTTGTTGCTCCTTCGAGAGACTGCGTTTTTCCGCAACCTATTCCAGCCGTGCCTTAGCGCCATAAGTTGATCAGGGCTTTCGCCCCTGCGGTCCGCTGGCTTTGAGGGGTGTTTCTTTTTGGAAAACGAGACTCCAGCCGGCACTTCGAATTAATCCGTGGATTCCGTCCTTCATTGGCGTTAATGTAGAGGCGTTAAACACCCTCCGGAGGTCCTCATGAGCAAATCTAAGTCGCAGAAATCATCTGACGGTCGGCGCAGTTTTCTTAAGGCCAGCGGCCTCATGACCGCCGCTGTTTTTGGCTCGGCCGCGCTTCCCGATGTTGCAAAAGGCCAAACCTCTGCGCTGCCTTTCAATTCGGCAACCACGAACGCCATGCCGACGCGGAATCTGGGCAAGACAGGATACAAAGTCGGCATCTTCAGTTTGGGGGGCCAAGCGTCTTTGGAGAAGCCCAACAACGAAGCTGTCGCGGTCCCTATTGTTGAAAAGGCGCTCGATCTGGGCGTGAATTACGTCGACACCTCTTCCATCTACGGAGGCCCCGAGCGCTGGAGCGAGCAATACGTCGGCAAGGTGATGAAGCACCGCCGCAACGACGCGTTTCTAGCGACCAAAACGAAAGAGCGCACCCGCGACGGCTCCATGCGCATGATCGAGAAATCGCTCAAGCTGTTGCAGACCGATCACGTTGACTTGTGGCAACTGCACGACATCGGCACCATGACCGACATCAACGAGATCTTCGCCAAGGGCGGAGCCATGGAAGCCCTGCTTGAGGCTCGCGACCAGAAGATCGTGCGCTACCTCGGCATCACCGGACATTATCGGCCTGACGCGCTGATCGAGGCGATCCACCGGCATCCGTTCGATACGATCCTGATGGCGGTCAACGCCGCCGACCCCCATCACTACAGCTTCTCCGAGCAACTGCTGCCGCTGGCCGTGGAGAAACAGATGGGCATTATCGGAATGAAAGTCCCGGCGCGTGGACGCATTCTTTCGTCGTGGACCCCGCCGCCCATCGAACAGCAAAAGCATTCGTGGGAGGGGATGTCGATCCAGGCGACAACCGGAGGCACGCTGGATATGCGGCAGGCGATGTATTATTCGTTGTCGCTGCCGGTCAGCACGGTCATCATCGGCTGCGATACCGTTGCCCAGCTCGAACAGAACGTGCAACTGGCGCGCGAGTTCACTCCATTCAACCAGCAGCAATTGGCCGCGCTCACCGAGAAGGCCGAGCCGGTGTCAAAGCAGTCGCTGTTCTTTCGGTTTTATGAGCGGGCGTAGGCGGTTTGATCGACCTGTCATCCTGAGGGCCGCGCCTTTTGCGGACCGAAGGACCTATGCAACTCGCCGGAGTTACACAGGTCCTGCGCTTCGCTCAGGATGACACAGGTCACGCGTGCTCCCGTACTGCGTCGACCTTTATAATCACTCCCTATGGTCACCACGCCGGCCGATTCCATCGCCGCCCACGCCACCTATGAACCGGTCATCGGGCTGGAAGTCCACGTTCAGCTGCTGACGGCGACCAAGATCTTCTGCTCCTGCTCTACACGATTCGGCGCGCCGCCGAACACCAACGTCTGTCCCGTCTGCCTGGGGATGCCCGGCGCCCTGCCCGTGCTCAACAAGAAAGTCGTCGAGTTCGCCACGCTGGCGGCGATGGCCCTGCAGTGTCGCATCAACGAGACTTCCATTTTCGCGCGTAAGAACTATTTCTATCCCGACCTGCCCAAGGGATACCAGATTTCGCAGTATGACAAGCCGCTCGCCGAGCTTGGGTTCATCGAAATTCCAGCGGCCAAGGGCAAGAAAAAGATCGGCATCACGCGAGTGCATCTCGAAGAAGACGCTGGCAAGAGCCTGCACGAGGGATTTCCCGATGCCGCCGAGAAAACGGCCATCGACCTCAACCGCACCGGCGTGCCGCTGATCGAAATTGTCAGCGAGCCCGACATCGCCTCGCCCGACGAGGCCTACGAATACTTGACGCGCCTGAAAGAGATCATCCTCTACACCGGCGTCAGCGACTGCAACATGGAGGAAGGCTCGCTGCGCTGCGACGCCAACGTCAGCGTGCGGCCGCGCGGGCAGAAGGAATTTGGCACCAAGGCCGAAATCAAGAACGTGAATTCGTTCCGCTTTATCCGCGAAGCGCTGCAATACGAAATCGGCCGCCAGATTGAAGTCCTCGAATCGGGCGGCAAGATCATGCAAGAGACGCGCCTCTACAACTCGAACGAAGGCAAGACCTACAGCATGCGCTCGAAAGAGCAGGCGCACGACTACCGCTATTTCCCCGAGCCCGACCTGCTCCCGCTCGTGGTCGACGAAAAGTGGAAGGCCGAAATCGCCCGCACCTTGCCCGAACTCCCCGAAGGCCGCCGCGCGCGCCTGGTGAAGGATTACGGCATCACCGAATACGACGCTCAGGTGCTGACCTATTCAAAGTCGCTGGCCGATCAGTTCGAAGAGGCCGCGAAAGCGGCGAAGAATCCCAAGCGCGTTGCCAACCTGGTGCAGGGCGAATTAATGGGACGTCTCAAGGCCAAGGGTCTCGAGATTGAGCAATCTCCGATCTCGATGCGGGGCGTGGCAGCGTCCGCCGATCTGGTCGAGGCCGGTACCATCTCGGGCAAGATGCTCAAGGACCTCTATGACCTCAGCTTCGAGCGCGGCAAGGATTTCCCGGTGGTCTACGAGGAAGAAGGCCGCCCGCAGCAATCGACCGACACCTCAGCACTGGAAAAGATGATCGATGAAGTGCTCGCCGCAAACGCCAAGCAACTGGAGCAGTACCGCGCCGGAAAAATTACCATGCTCGGATTCTTCGTTGGCCAGGTCATGAAAGCCTCTAAAGGCCAAGCCAGCCCGCAGATCGTGAATGAGTTGCTGGCCAGGAAACTGAAGTAGCCCCACACAGTCATACCCCATACCCCACTTTGGTCATCTAAACCTTCGCTCGCCGGCCAGCTACCATGACAATGGGTCCGACTGTCCGGGCTGACCGTTGGGGAATTGCCATGAAGTTCAAGCTTGATCGCATCATCAGCATCGCGACGCTGCTGGCATCGTTGGTGGCCATCATTTTGGTCCTGAAGAAACCTGCGCCGGTGGCGCACTCGCAGGCTCCAGCGGCCATTGCCGAGCATGCGCAGTCGTTTGACCAGAAGATGGCCGAGTTCGAGCAGGCCACCCAGCAGTCCACGCCGAGCGGTTCTTACGAGGCGAAGCCCTATGCCGGACAAGCTGCGGCGCCCAGCCCGAAGGCTGAGGTCCACATCAATTCCGACGAGGTCAGCGCCGTGCTCGCGCAAACGCTGGGCAACGCGGGCGGAGCGGCGCTTTCGCCGGACTCCAATGTCGGCGGCGCCGCACCCGTCATCAAAGACCAGCAAGTCAGCCTCGACGGCGACCTGGTACACGGCCAGTTCCTCACGGAAATTGGGGGCAAAGACGTCTGGGTTACGATTTCGGGCCACATCGGCGAGAAGGATGGATATGCCACGTTCGATCCCACGGAGTTCAAGGTGGGAGACTTGAACGTTCCGGTTTCGCTCGTGAATCCGGCCCTGCAGAAAAAGCTGGCCGAACAACGCGACCGCATGAAGCTTCCGAACAACGTTGGCGCGATGAAAGTGGAAAACAGCGAGCTGGTGATGCAGCAGAAGTAAGAAAAGGAATTGCAGATTTCAGATTGTAGAGTTAGAACCCAAATCGGAAGTCTTCAATCTGCAATCTAAAATCTCAGGCAGGCTCCACACGATTCTTGGCGGCTACCTTGCCGTACCAGCGGCCGGAATCTTTGATCGTTCGCTGCTGCGTCTTGAAATCCACGTAGGCCAGGCCGAAGCGCTGGCTGAACCCATCCGCCCATTCGAAGTTATCCAGCAGGCTCCAGGCATGATATCCGCGAACATCGGCGCCGTCGGCGATGGACCGCCCCAGCGCCGCCAAGTACTCGCGGTGATATTCAATGCGGCGGCTGTCGTGAATCGCGCCGCTCGCGTCGGGCCCGTCGTTATACGAACATCCGCTTTCGGTAATCTCGATCACTGGCCGGTCGTAATCACGCGTGATGCGCATAACCATGTCATACAGCGCTTTGGGCCAGACTTCCCAGCCGAAGTCGGTCTTCGGTCCCTGCAGTCCGCCATCCATCTTCACGGGAAATAGCCACTCCTGCGCGTGCGTGGCGCGCTCCATCGTGCCCGGAGCCGAGGCGATGGTGCGGTAGTAAAGATTGATGCCAATGAAATCCAGCGGCGCGCGCATCTTCTCCAGGTCGCCCGGCTGGATGCGCATGGCAGTCTCCGGCAGAAACGTAAGTGCCTCGGGATAACGCCCGCGCAGGGCAGGGTCGAGAAACCAAGTATTGGTGATGGCGTGCGCGCGTTCAGCCGCCAGTTTGTCCGCTTCGGAATCAGTCGCAGGTTCGCACGGTGACATGCTGAACGCCGTGCCCACGCGCGCTGACGGACGCGCCGCCTTGAGCGCTCGAAACCCCGCGCCCTGCGCCAGATTGACCACGTGCGTGGCGCGCAGAAAATCGAGCAGGCTCTTGCGCCCCGGAGCGTGTATGCCTTCGAGGTGGCCCAGATCCACAAACGCGTCGGGCTCGTTGAAAATCATCCAGTCGGAAACCCGATCGCCGAGCGCCTGCGCGACCAGTTGCGCGTAGTCGGCGAAGCGGGCCGCCGTGTCGCGATTGGGCCATCCTCCCGCATCTTCGAGCGCCTGCGGCAGATCCCAGTGATAGAGCGTAACCATCGGCCGGATGCGTGCTTCAAGCAACGCATCGACAAGGCGGCTGTAATAATCGACGCCTTTGGGATTCACCGCGCCCGCGCCGGAAGGCTGAATGCGGGGCCAGGAAATCGAGAACCGGTAGCTGTTCAGATTCATCGCCCGCATCAGAGCGATGTCTTCGCGCCACCGGTGGTAGGAATCGCAAGCCACGTCGCCCGTCTCGCCATTTTTGGTTTTGCCCGGAGTGTGCGCGAAGCGGTCCCAAATGGATTCGCCCTTGCCATCTTCGTTCCACGCGCCTTCGATCTGGTAGGCGGCGGTGGCCGTGCCCCAGAAAAATCCCTTAGGAAATGTGACTTCGGTTGCTCCGAACTGCTGCACTGGAGTGCTGACCGCGGCCGCACTGGTCGCTTTGGAGGATCCGCTGCACGCTGAGAATGCAGCAGGCAGTCCCACAGCCGCGCTGGCCCCGAGGATCGATTGAACAAACTTGCGGCGTGTCAGACGCAACTAGACTGGATCTCCTTCGGCTGCATGGCGCGTTCGGGGCGAACGCCCCGGATCAGAAACCGGCCTCACCATGTTCACTGATTTTGGGCGCGTTCAGACAAGAGCCGAGAACAAGATTCTAACGGAAACGAAAACGGAACGCCTCGCGATCCGTCGGGCTTAGCGCTGACGTTCCCGAATATTTCGGGTTTGAGGCACAGTTTAAAATCTGCTTGACCCTTACCTAACGTCAGACCATAAAACCTCGAATAAGGGGAAATCGTGACTGAAACCTACTTGCCTCATGAGTTCGCAAAACGTGCCGGAGTGACCATCCGCGCCCTGCATCACTACGACCGGCTGGGGCTGCTGAAGCCCAGCGGCCGCACTGGCGCAGGGTACCGGGTCTATTCCGACCGCGATTTTGCGCGTCTGGAGCAGATCGTAGCGTTGAAGTTCATCGGATTTCCTCTATCTCAAATCCGGGAAATCCTTCACCGCAAAGACACCGATCTATCCGCCGCGCTTCGCCAGCAGCGCGAGATGCTCGCCGAAAAGCGGGACCATCTCGACCGGGCCGTGCAGGCCATCGAACGGGCGGAAAAGATCGTGGCCAGCGGCGGGAAGCCGGACTGGGAGCCATTCCGCAAGGTCATCGAG
>Ga0209890_10001103_pt1 | contig 12297 bp, 11 predicted proteins | sample OrgsoiDNA2013049_FD_185799 | JGI IMG/M metagenome (GOLD analysis project Ga0209890, IMG submission 185799) | Permafrost soil microbial communities from the Arctic, to analyse light accelerated degradation of dissolved organic matter (DOM) -... | ecosystem: Environmental > Terrestrial > Soil >... | reverse complement strand
TCACTCAGGTCGCCGGCATGTAGACCGCCGCCAACCCTGCGACGGCATGGCGAGCACGGGCCGCCGCGACAGACGCGAGGCCAAGTGGGAGTATCGGTGCGCGGGAGCTGGGAATGACACCAAGATTCCCGCCGAGACCGAAAGCGATCTCATCGCGGGGGGCGAACGGCATCGGCGCACGATGCACCCGACTTCTCTGCGGCGTCCTCGCATCCGTGGCTTCGGTCTCTCATTTGTGGCGGGGCCGGGGCAATCGCGCGCGAGCTCGACCGGGCGACGGTTTGTGGAAAAATTCCATGGTGCGCTCCGCGCTATGTGCGCTAATGGGCTTTCCCGCGGTGCGAGGCCCAGGCGTGCGAGACCCAAGATGAACCGAAGCCATCTCTTCGCTGCCGGGATCGCCTCTCTTGGTTTCTCTCTGTGGGCGACCGGGTGCTCGTCCTCAGGGACGTCGGGCGGAACCGGCGGAAGCGGTGGCGTGTCGACCGGAACGGGCGGCAGCACGGGCTTGGGCGGAAGCACGGGCTCGGGCGGCAGCACGGGCTCGGGCGGCAACAACGGGTCCGGTGGCGGCGGTACCGGTGGAAGCGTCGCGACCGGAGGCGCCGCGGGGCACCCGACCGGTGGCACTGGCGGCAGCGCGACCGGAGGCTCGGTGGGGAGCACGGGCGGGACAGGCGCGACCGGGACGGGAGGCGTCGCCGGCAGCGGTGGAACGACGGGTGGAGGCGCGGGCGCCGGTGGCAACCCGTACCCGGCGCCGACCGCGACCCCGGCCGACGAGGACGGCTCGCAGCTCTGGCTGCGCTACCCGAAGGTCAACCTTCCCGCTCGGCTGACCGAGTACCAGGCCGGGCTCACCCAGATCGTGACGGCGGGGAGCTCGGCCACGTTGCAGGCGGCAGAGGCGGAGCTTGTGAAGGGACTCAGCGGTCTGGCCGGGACGACGATCCCCGTGGTGAGCGCACCCACGGCGGCCGGCGCCGTGGTGATTGGAACTCCGACCTCCTCGACCATCGTGAGCGGCCTGTCGCTCGGCAGCAGTCTGACGGCGGTGGGCAACGAGGGGTATCTGGTGCAGGCGACGACCGTCAGCGGGAAGGCGGCCATCGTCGTCGCCGGGAACACCGATATCGGCGTTCTTCACGGTACCTTTGCGTTGCTGCGTCAGTTGCAGTGCCATCACACGCTCGCCGGCCTGGCGTTGAGCGAATCCCCCAAGATCCAGCGCCGCATTCTCGATCACTGGGACAACCTCGACGGCAGCATCGAGCGCGGCTACGCCGGGAAATCGCTCTGGCAATGGAGCGCCCTGCCAGGGACGCTCTCGCAACGCTACACCGATTACGCGCGCGCCAACGCCTCCATTGGCATCAACGGGGTCGTGCTCAACAACGTCAACGCCGACTCCCAGATTCTCAGCAGCTCCAATCTGGCCAAGGTCGCCGCGCTGGCCACCGCGTTCCGCCCCTATGGGATCACCGTCTACCTGGCGGCGCAGTTCGGCGCGCCGCAACAGATCGGCGGTCTCAGCACGGCCGATCCGACGAACAGCTCGGTCAAGACCTGGTGGGTCAACCTGGCGAACACGATCTACACGATGATCCCCGACTTCGGCGGGTTCCTGGTCAAGGCCAACTCCGAGGGGCAACCGGGGCCGGCCGACTACGGGCACACCCACGCCGACGGCGCCAACATGCTCGCCGCCGCGCTGTCGCCCCACGGCGGCATCGTGATGTGGCGCGCCTTCGTCTACAGCGACAACGGCACCGATCGTATTGGTCAGGCGTACAACGAGTTCAAACCGCTCGACGGCAAGTTCAACGCCGGCACGATGGTTCAGGTCAAGAACGGGCCGCTCGATTTCCAGCCGCGCGAGCCGTTCCATCAATTGTTTGGCTCGATGCCCAGTACGCCGTTGTCGCTGGAGCTTCAAATCACCAAGGAGTACCTCGGCGAGGACACCCACCTCGTTTATCTGGGGCCGATGTGGCAGGAGGTCCTGCAGTCCGACACCTACGCCAAGGGCCAGGGATCGCTGGTGGCGCGGGTCATCGACGGCTCGCTGCACAGTTACAAGCTCACGGCGATCGCTGGCGTGGCGGGCATCGGGACCGATACCAACTGGATGGGCTCGCACTTCAATCAGGCCAACTGGTACGCCTTCGGGCGCCTCGGTTGGAACCCCGACGGCAACGCGCAGGACATTGCCGACGAGTGGATTCGCCAGACGTTCTCCAACGATCCGGTTGTGGTGACGCCGGTGACCCAGTTGATGATGAATTCGCGTCAGAACCTGGTCAATTACATGGAGCCGCTCGGCCTGGTCCACATCATGGGGACCAACCATCACTACGGCCCGGCGCCCTGGGTCAACAACCTCACCCCGGCCGATACGAACCCGTTTTACTTTCACAAGGCGGACGCCACCGGGATCGGTTTCGATCGGACCTCGACGGGAAGCAACACGGTGGCGCAGTATTTCGCGACGGTGGCGGGCAAGTTTGGGACCCGCAGTACCACACCCGACGACAATCTGCTCTTCTTCCAGCGGGTGAAATGGGACGACGTCCTGCCGTCGTCGGGACGGACGATCTGGAACGAGCTCGTCTATCGATACAGCGCCGGCGTCGACGCGGTCCAGACGATGCGCAACCAGTGGCCGATGGTCATGGGTCGGGTCGATAACAAGCGTTACAACGACGTCGCCAGCTTCCTGCAGATCCAGCACTACGAAGCCCGCTGGTGGCGCGACACCTGCCTGACCTACTTCATGAGCGTCAACAAACACACGATGCCGACGGGGTACTCAGCCCCGACCCAGAGCCTCTCCTACTACCAGAACCTCCAGACCACCTGCCCGGCCGATGCGACGAAGCCCCGCTGCCCCGCCATCAACACCGGCAATCCGTCGCCCGCGATCACCAACTGACAGCGGGCGAGCTGCGCGCCGCGCCTCAGCGGGCGAGCCACCCGCCGTCGACCACCAGGACATGGCCGGTGACGTAGCGGGCAGCTTCTGAGCAGAGGAAGACCGCCGCCCCCGCGATGTCGTCGGGCTCCCCCCACCGTCCGGCGGGGATGCGCTCGAGGATCTGGCGGCTGCGCACGGGATCGGCGCGCAGCGCCGCCGTGTTGTTGGTGGCGATGTAGCCGGGGGCGATGGCGTTCACGTTGACGCCTTTGGGGGCCCATTCGTTGGCCAACGCCTTCGTCAGCTGCGCGATGCCCCCCTTCGAGGCGGCGTAGGCGGGAACCAGGATGCCGCCCTGGAATGCCAGCAGCGAGGCGGTGTTGACGATCCGGCCGCCGCCCTGCGCAACCATCAGCTTGCCGACCCTGCGCGCCAACCGGAACGGCGCGGAGAGGTTCACCTCGAGGAGCAGATCCCAGTCGTCGTCGGTGTAGTCGACCGCCGGCGCCCGTCGAATCAGGCCGGCGTTGTTGATCAGGATGTCGATGCGACCGAACCCGGCCGCCGCCCGGGCGACGAGGTCATCCTGCGCGGCGCGATCGGCGAGATCGGCCGCCAAGGGGAGCGAGCGGCGCCCCAGCTCTCGAATTGCGGCGCTGGTGGCGGCGGCCTCCTCGGCGCTGCGGGCGTGACAGAGCACGTCGGCGCCGGCGCGCGCGAGACCCTTCGCGATGGCGGTGCCGATCCCGGCCCCGGCCCCCGTCACCAGCGCAACCTTCCCGTCGAGGTTGAACCAGTCTAGCGCCATCGGCGCGACCTCACTTCTGGCTCGCTTCGAGCCCCGACCCCGCGCTATCGAACCCCGGTTGAACGTTGACGACGCCGAACTGGCGGTCCTCGACCTCGCGATGGGCCGCCATCATCCAGATGAAGTTGATGCTGTGGCCCGGCGCCGCGACGTTGGGGTGGTAGCCGGCCGGCATCAAGACGGCGTCCCCGTCGCGGACGAGGTTGACGAACTCCGGCTTGTCCGGCTGGGTGTAGACCAGCTGGATCCCGAAGGCGGGCGCCGGCATGTCGAAGTAGACGTAGACCTCTTCGAGCAGCTTGGTGTGCTCGTGCGGCGGCCAGCTGGTCCAGTTGCCCGGCATCGATCGGGTGAAGCCCGCCAGGATCCGGCCGGCCCGCACGTTGTCGCCGATGATGATGTTGAGGTCGCGGGTGGTGGCGGCGCTGCCCGCCGTGAACTTCAGCTTGGGATCTTTCTTGACGTCGGCGTAGCGGACCACCTGCAGCGGATAGTCGCCGGTCACGTCGGCGGCGCACTCGACCAGATCGACCTCGCCGGCGGTGGTGATGACAACCGCCGACCCGCGGGGGATGTAGATGGCGTCGTAGGTGTCGAGCTCGTATCCGGTGCCACCCACGTCGACGCGACAGGCGCCACGCATGCAAAGGAGCGCGGTCTCGCGTCCGCCGGTCTCGAAGGCGGCGCGCGGCGTCTCGGCGTCGAGCCGGGTCCGTGCGTAGCAGAGATGCGCCAGGCTGCTGTTCGCGGGCGACACCGCGACAGCACGGCCTCGGTGCGCGGCCGTGCCCGAGAAGATCAGCTTTTTGGGATCGAGCGTCGGAGTGGTCATGGCGTGCGCGAGTCTATCAGCCCGGTTGTGCCCCCGGGATGGCTCTGTGATATTTCCCCGCAAATGCGCACTTTCAGGAATCCGTTGGCGAGGCGCGGGCCGGTTGGTTTGCAAGCTGGCCTGTTTGTCGGGCTGCTGGCGGTCACCACAGGTGCGGCGAGCGTGGCCGCGGCCGCCACCGACGCCGGCGCAGTGACCGCGCCGCCTTCCGCCGGGGAGCGTCCCGGTGAGGCCGCCTCCGTGACCCTCACGAATCCACTCGGCGTGGCACGGCCGCACGAGACGATCGTGCTCACGCTCGCCGCGCTGACCAAGGCCATTCCGGGATTCGATCTCAAGAAGGCGCTGGTGCTCGACGCACGCGGAGCCGTGGTCCTGTCGCAGCTGGTCGACGAAAACGGGGACGAGTCACCCGACGAGATCGTCTTCCAGTCCGACTTCGCCCCGCGCGAGACGAAGACCTTCAAGCTGGTCTCCGGAAAGCGCGCCTTGCCGGCCCCGGCGGACTTCAAGGTCTACGGGCGCTTCGTTCGCGAGCGTCACGACGACTTCGCCTGGGAGAACGACCGCGTCGCGCACCGGATCTATGGACCGGGCCTCGAGACCTACGCGAAGGATCCGCTCACCTCGAGCGGCATCGACGTCTGGGTCAAGCGGGTGCCGAAGCTGGTCGTGAACGAGTGGTACATGACCGACGACTACCATCAGGATCACGGCGAGGGCGCCGACTTCTATTCGGTCGGCAAGTCCCGCGGCTGCGGCGGCGTCGGGATCTGGACGGGCGGCGCGCTCGTCTCCTCGCGGAACTTCACCAGCTCGCGCGTGCTCGCCAACGGCCCGATCCGCCTGCTCTTCGAGCTCACCTATGCCCTGTGGGACGCCGGCGGCGGGAAGGTCTCCGAGACCAAGCGGGTGACGCTGGATGCCGGCACGTCCTTCAACCGCATCGAGAGCACCTTCGTCGCGCAAGGGACGCCCTCGGTCGGAATCGGGATCGCCAAGCACCCCGGCAACGCGGAGAAGACTGACCTCAAGCTCGCCTGGCGCGGCGTCTGGGAACCCCTCGACGGCGGCAAGAGCGGCCACCTCGGCTGCGCCGTGATGCTGCAACCGGGCTCGAAGGCGCAGGCCGCCGAGACCGCGGCCGAGTACCTGCTGGTGACCCCCGCTCCGTCGCGCGGTCCCTTGGTCTATTACGCCGGCACGACCTGGGATCAGGTGAGCGGCGTGACCAGCCTCGAGGCCTGGCACAAAGAAGGGCAGGGCCTCGCCGCCCGCCTGGACGCGCCGATCAAGATCAAGCTCGCAAGGTGAAGCTCGCAGCGAATCGAGCCCCGTAGTACGACGTGAAGGTCGAGGAGGAGCACAGATGAGAACACTCAACGTTCTGCTGGTGGTGGCTGGGGCGGCTCTCGTCGCAACGTGCAGCTCCTCTTTGTCGACGCCCAGCGATGGAGGTCCTCGCGGCCAAGGCGGTCAGATTGGGACAGGCGGATCGAGCGGCGCAACCGCGCTCGGCGGCACCAGCGGCTCTGCCGGTTCGGGCGGCGCGATCGGAGCGGGGGGCGGTTTTGGGCTCGGCGGCACGGGGGGCACACACGTGCTCTGCCAGTACGGGCTTGGCGGAGGGACCGGGCTCGGCGGCACGAACGGGGTCGATGGGGCCGTCGACGCGGCCTGCGCCCCGAATCCCCTCGCTGGGTGCCCAGCGTTGACAGCGAGCTCGCCCTGCGGCCCCGGCGCCGTTTGCGCGAATTCGTCGCAAGATGGACGCGTCGACATCAATACCTGCATGCCGGTGCCGAGCGGCTGCGACAGCTGCTCCTGCGTCGAAAACGCGCTCCTCGAATTCGCCAAGCAGTACCCAAACGTTTTTATTCCCGTCTACGGCTGCAGCTGCTACGAGGGGCAGCAGCGGGTCGACGGCGGGACGCCGGGAAACCCGATCACCCGCGTCGTGTGCACCGGGGCGTAGGCGCCCCAAATCCGATTCCATGGTTCGATGTTGGAAGGGGTGACGATCGAGCAGCTCCGCACGTTGCGGGCGGTCGCAGAGGCCGCGGCCAAGGTGGAGGCCGGCGTCGGCGCGCTCGACGAGCTGGTGACTGAGGTAGCGTCGCGCGGGTGAAGGAGCTCTCGGTCAGGCGACGGCTGTTGGTGCTGCTCCTTATGATGACCGGAGCCTGTAGGATGCACGCGCCTGCCTCGTCCGACCCGGGCGAGGTGAGCGACGGTGGCGCCGGTCGGGGTGCCGCATGGCTCCCGGGGGCACCGCCACCACCGCCGGAGTTGACCAAACGGCTGCGCGCGGCGCTGGCGGTCCGACAGAGCGCCGGCCAGACCTACGTTCCGCGCACCCGCCACCGCGTCGGCAACGCGCCCAGATACACCAACCGGCTCATCTTTGAAACCAGCCCCTACCTCCTGCAGCACGCCCACAATCCCGTCGACTGGCACGCCTGGGGCGATGAGGCGTTCGCCGAGGCCCGTCGCCGGGGCGTGCCTCTCTTCGTCTCGATCGGTTACTCCACCTGCCACTGGTGTCACGTGATGGAGGTCGAGTCGTTCGAGGACGAGGAGATCGCCCGCTACCTGAACGCTCACTACGTCTGCATCAAGGTCGATCGCGAAGAGCGGCCCGACGTCGACGCCGTCTACATGAGCGCGGTGCAGGCGCTGACCGGGTCCGGCGGATGGCCGATGAGCGTCTGGCTCACGCCCGACCGCGCGCCCTTCTTCGGCGGCACCTACTTCCCGCCGCGAGACGGCGACCGCGGGGCGAGCCAGGGGTTCCTGACGCTGCTGCAGCGGCTGAGCGAGACTTACTTGAAGGACCCGGCGCGCATCGCGCAGCAGGCGAGCGAGCTGGCCTCCGCCGTGCGGCGCGACCTCGAAGGCCAAGCGGCATCGACGAGGACGGCGGCGCCGGCAGCGTCGGTCTTGCCGAGCGGGCTCCCGGACGCGGGCGCGATCGCCCAGGCCGTCGGGACCTTCAAGCGCTCGTTCGACGAGCAGAACGGTGGTCTTCGCGGCGCGCCGAAGTTTCCGTCGAGTCTCTCCGTGCGCCTGCTCCTGCGCGTCCACCGTCGTACCGGCGACGCGGAGGCGCTGCGAATGGCGACGTTGACCCTCGAGAAGATGGCGGCCGGCGGCATCTGCGACCAGCTCGGCGGCGGGTTTCACCGCTACGCGACCGACGCCACCTGGCTGGTGCCGCACTTCGAGAAGATGCTCTACGACAACGCGCTCCTGGCGGTCGACTACCTGGAGGCTTACCAGGTCACCGGGCGTGCCGATTTCGCGCGGATCGGTCGCCAGACGCTCGACTACCTCCTCGCTGAGATGGCCTCGCCGGAGGGCGGTTTCTACTCGGCGACCGACGCCGACTCCGACGGCGAGGAGGGGAAGTTCTTCGTCTGGTCGGACGCGGAGCTCCGCTCCGTCCTCGGACCCGACGCCGATCGATTTGCCCGCTACTACGGCGTCACGCCGGGCGGCAACTTTCAGGGCCGCAACATCCTCCACGTCCCGCACCCCGATGAGGCCGAACGGGCGGCGCTCGACGACGCGCGGAGGCGGCTCTACGCGGTCCGCGCCCGCAGGGTCGCTCCCGCCCGCGACGAGAAGATCCTCGCCGCCTGGAACGGCCTGGCGATCTCCGCTCTGGCGACGGGCGGTCGGCTCCTCGACGATGTCCGCTACGTCGGCGCCGCCGCCCGCGCCGCCGACCTCGTGCTGTCCAAGCTGCGCGTCGGCGGTCGCTTGATGCGCAGCTTCAAGGACGGCCGCGCGAATCAGCCCGGATTCCTGGAGGACTACGCTCTGGTCGCGGCCGGCCTGTTCGACCTTTACGAGGCGTCGTTCGATCCGCGCTGGCTGCGCGAGGCGTTGGCCCTCTGCAACGAGACCGAGCGGCTGTTCGCGGATCCGGGGGAGGGTGGATGGTTCACGACCGCCGCCGATCACGAGAAGCTGATGGCGCGCGAACGCCCACGCGCTGACGGCCCCACGCCATCGGGGACCTCCGTGGCGCTCATGAACGCGCTCCGCGCCGGCGCGTTCACCGGCGACGACCACTGGCGGGCGATCGCCGATCGCGCGCTCTCCACCCTGCGCGACGCGCTGTCGGAGCGACCGACGTCGCTGAGCGACGCGCTGCTCGCGCTCGACTTCCGCACCGACGCCGCGCGCGAGGTCGTCGTCGTCTGGCCCAAGCAGGCCGGTCCGGCCTCGGCGGCGCCGCTCCTCTCCATCCTGCGTCGCACGTTCCTGCCGAACAGGGCGCTGGCCGGCAGCGTCGAGGGTGACGAGCTCGCCGCGCTGGCGACCGTCGCGCCGATCGTCGAAGGGAAGCGAGCGCTCCGCGGCCGGAGCACCGCCTACGTCTGCGAGCGCGGCCACTGCCAGCTCCCCACCAGCGATCCCGCTGTGCTCCGGCGGCAGCTCGGCCGGAGCAGCGCCAGCCAGTTGCCGATTTCAAAGTAGGCGCTGAAAACCTGGTTCCCTCTCCGAACGCCTTCGGCTAGAAGACCCCGCGTGAAACGAGCGCGGCGCCTCTACTTCAGTTTCTTGGGCGCCGCACTCGCGGTCTTCAGCTTGCGGGCTGCGCTGCCCGCCGCGGAGAGCGACGCGGGGTGGGGCGCCATCTTCAACTTTCTGGTCACCTGCGTTGGCATCGCCTGCGCGCTCGGAACCTGGGGGACTGCGGTGATGATCGCGTCCGTCCACAAGGTGACCTGGCCGCTGGTGCTCAGCGCCGGGATCGTCATCGCGGGCGGAATCGCGTTTGCGCTGTTCGGCTTTCACTCCGCCCAGTAGGGCGTCGACATCGCGATTCAGCTGCCGGTTCGTCTCCTTGCGGTGGCACGCGCGTGCCTCGAGAGTGCCGCGGACGACACGATCCGGTGTCCCTCTCCCTGGAGCTTCCGGGTCATTGCCCGAGAGCGCTTGGGATTCGGAGCGGTGTCGGGATGTTTTCCCCGCTCGAGATCGCGCTTGGCCTGCTCTCGAGCTTCCTTCGAGGTCTTGCCCTTTGGGGGCGGCGGGAGTTTCACCCCCGCGCGTCGGGCTTTGGAGAGCCCGATGGCGATGGCCTGCTCGGTGGAGCGCGCGCCATGCTTTCCCGCGCGGATGTGCTCGATCTCTTCGTGGACGAATTCGCCCGCCTGCGTCGACGCGGACTTTCCCTCTCGCTTGTCCCTTTGTGCTCGGGCCAGCGTTCCTTTGTCCGGCATGATGCTCTCCCGTGGCGCTGTTGCCGCGCCGTTTAACGAAGGTCGCGAAAGAACGTTCGAACGTCGTTCACCAGAAACTCGGGGGCTTCGAGGGCGGCGAAGTGACCGCCATGTTCGAACTCCGTCCAGCGCACGATGTTGTTCTCCCGGTTCGCCCAGCGTCGAATGGTCACGTCCTGGGTCGAGGAAACCGCCACACCGGTCGGCACCGTATTACGGGTCTTTCGCTTCTTGACGTCCGGATCGTGAAGGGTCTCGTAGTACACGTTGGCCGAAGAGCCCGCCGTACCGGTAAACCAGTACAGGCTGACGTTGGTGAGGATGTGGTCGCGGCCGACGGCGTCCTCGGGGAGCGCAGCCGCCGGATCTGTCCATTCCTTGAACTTCTCCACGATCCAGGCGAGCTGTCCCACGGGCGAATCGGTGAGCCCGTACGCTGGGGTCTTCGGCCGGGTCGATTGAATCTCCAGATACCCCCGCATTTCGTCGCGCCAGTGCTTGAAACGCGCCAGGCGCGCGCGCTCGGCTTTGGAGAAGACGACGAGACCCGTCAGGATCTGAGCCATTGACGGGATCTGGACCATCGCATTGACGTGCACGCCGACGAGGTGCGCGGGGTCGATCCGACCCATGTCCGGACCGATGAACGCGCCTGCGTCGCCACCCTGCACGCCATAGCGCTCGTACCCGAGCCGACTCATCAGCTCCGTGAACGCCTGGCCGATGTGGCGGTACGTCCACCCCGGGGCGCGGAGCGGACGGGAGTAGCCGAAGCCGGGAATCGATGGAATCACGAGATGGAAGGCGTCGGCGGGATCACCGCCGTGCGCGCGTGGATCGCTGAGGGGCCCGATGACGTCCATGAACTCGACGAATGAGCCCGGCCAACCGTGAATGAGCATGAGCGGGGTGGCGTCCGGCTCCGGCGACCGCACGTGCAAGAAGTGCACGGTCTGCCCTTCTATGGTGGTCGTGAACTGAGGATGCGCGTTGAGCTTCGCTTCTTGGCGACGCCAGTCGAACTCCGTTCGCCAATACTCGGCCAGCCCCCTCAGGTAGTCGCCAGGGACTCCCCGGCTCCACCCCTCGCCCGGCGCTTCGTCGGGCCAACGGGTACGTGCGAGTCGCTCCTTGAGATCGTCGACCGCCGCCTGGGGAATTGCGATGCGGAACGGCAACATGCCGGCGCCGTGGGCTCGGTCGGTGCTGGACGTCGCAGCGTCAACCGGCCTCGGCCTCTTCGACGTCGGTGGCGCCGGCGTCGAGGGGAGACCATCAACCCGCAGTGGGCGCATTCCGCCACCGGACGACGAGATCTCGGGTGCGTCGGGTCTGTTCATGCAAGCAACGTAAGCATCCCCGAGGCTTTCAGTGATCGGGACGCCTCACGGGTGTCGAATGCGCGGGTGATACGAGTCATCACGCGACCGACAGTGTTCGGACAGGTCCCGTCGATTACAATCAGGGCTATGAAAACCGAGGTCGCCACCCGCCCCGCGCCGCCCACGACCGAGACCACCACCGCCGGGCTCCGCAGCGTCGAAAGCATCCACCGGAGCACGACCTTCCACTGGGTCGGCAACGGCTTTCACGTCTCGACGTACTTCCCGAGCGAGGGCCTGCCACCCGAGCGGGTGAGCCCGTTCGTGCTGATGGACTACGGTCCGCCGAAGGAGTTCACGCCGCTCGCGCGCGGCAAGCGTGGCGTCGGCTGGCATCCCCACCGCGGGTTCGAGACGGTCACCCTGGCCTGGGAGGGCGCGGTCGCTCACCAGGACAACGCCGGTCACGCCGGCGTGATCGGCCCCGGCGACGTCCAGTGGATGACCGCCGGGCGCGGCATCTTCCACGAGGAGTACCACGAGGCTGAGTTCGCCCGCGCCGGTGGCCGCATGCACATGATGCAGCTCTGGGTGAACCTGCCCAGCAAGGACAAGACGGCGGCGCCCGCCTACCAGCCGATCACCGCCGCCGACATTCCGCGGGTGGCGCTGGCGGATGGCGGCGAGGTCAGGGTCATCGCCGGCGCGTATGAAAACGCGCGCGGTCCCGCTCACACCTTCACTCCGATCACGATGCTGGACGTGCGGCTCCCGGCGGGTGGCAAGCTCCCGCTCATGCTCCCGGCGACGCACAACGCGCTGGCGGTGATCACCAAGGGGCGCGTCCGGACGGGCAAGGAATCCGGGCTCGCGGGCGAGCTGATCCTGTTCGGAAACGACGGTGATCGCCTGGAGCTCACCGCCGATTCGGAGAACAAAGAGGAGAGCCACATCGTGCTCCTCGCCGGAGCTCCGCTCGACGAGCCGATCGTCCAGTACGGCCCCTTCGTCATGAACACCTTCGAGGAGATCCGGCAAGCGATCGCCGACGTGGAGACGGGCAAGTTCGGCCCCGTGCCTGGCTAGATCTCGGCTCTCAAGATTCGTCACATCCTGGCGATCCCTCGGCGACTCCCGGGCAGGCCTTGTGCGCGCGTGGCTGCCGCAACATCCGCCGAATCAAGTGG
>Ga0209890_10001102_pt1 | contig 12298 bp, 9 predicted proteins | sample OrgsoiDNA2013049_FD_185799 | JGI IMG/M metagenome (GOLD analysis project Ga0209890, IMG submission 185799) | Permafrost soil microbial communities from the Arctic, to analyse light accelerated degradation of dissolved organic matter (DOM) -... | ecosystem: Environmental > Terrestrial > Soil >... | reverse complement strand
AAGGCCTCACCTTCGACGATGCGCTAAAGAAAGCACAGGCGTTAGGCGTCGCCGAAACCGACGCCACCCACGACATCGACGGATGGGACGCCGCCGTCAAAACCGCCGCGCTGATTACAGTTTTGATGGATGTGCCGGTCCGCCTTGAAGACATCGAGCGCGAAGGCATCCGCGACCTCACCCCGCAAGCGCTTCGGAACGCGCGCCGCGACGGTTGGCCCTTCAAACTGGTCTGCCGCGCGAAGCGCGTCGGCGATGGCGTAAAGGCAAGCGTCGTGCCGGAGAAAGTGCTGGCCACCTCGCCGATGGGCAAAATCACCGGCACCTCGTCCTATATCTATTTCGAAACCGACATCTTCCCGGGCTTAGCTATCACCGAAGAAAATCCCGGCTTGTATGCGACCGCCTACGGCCTGCTGGCGGATTTCGTCAGGGCGGTGGAGTAACCTACCTCTGATTCATCTTGTGAGGGTTTGTGGGGCATGGGCTTTATTCTGTGGCTGGGGCAGGGTTACGCCGATTGTCTTGAGGGATACGCTTACGGAGACGACAGGACGACGGAACTAATGTTTGAGACGGTGCGCTTCGAGATCTGCAACAAAACTGACGCAACCTCGGTCTGATCATAGCCGCCCTCGGCGCCCATGATAAAACTAACTCATGCCGACTGCTGAGAAGACCACCGCCGCCCTCGACCTCACCTACGTCCGCTCCCAGTTCCCATCGCTCGCGCAAACCGTGAACGGACACCCCGCCGCCTTCCTCGACGGCCCCGGGGGAACGCAAGTCCCGCAGCGCGTCATCGACGCCATCTCCGGCTACCTACGCCGCGACAACGCCAACACCGGGGGAGCCTACTCGACCAGCCGCCGCACCGACACCATGATCGCCGAAGCGCGCGCTGCCATGGCCGACTTCCTGCACTGCGGCGCCGACGAAGTCGCCTTCGGTCCCAACATGACCACGCTGACCTTCGCCATGAGCCGCGCGATTGGTCGCGATCTGAAACCCGGAGACGAGATCGTAGTCACACGCCTCGACCACGACGCCAACGTTTCACCCTGGCTCGCGATGGCCGAAGACCGAGGCATCACCGTCCGCTCGGCCGAGATCCACGACGAAGACTGCACCCTCGACATGGCCGACCTCGCTTCGAAAATCAATGCGAAGACCAAGCTGGTCGCCGCCGGATACGCCTCGAACGCTGTCGGCACCATCAATCCAGTGAAAGAAATCGTCCGCCTCGCTCACGCTGCCGGCGCCCTCGCCTACATCGACGCCGTCCACTACGGCCCGCACGGCCTGATCGATGTCGCCGCGCTCGATTGCGATTTTCTGGTGTGCTCGACCTACAAGTTCTTCGGCCCGCACATGGGCGTGCTCTTCGGCAAGCGCGAGCACCTCAAGCGCCTGCGTCCCTATAAGGTCCGCCCAAACACGAATGCGATTCCGAATTGCTGGGAGTGGGGTACGCTCAATCACGAATGCATCGCTGGAATCGCCGCCTGCGTGGAATACATCGCCGACCTAGGGCGTGGACTAGCGAATGGGGTAACAAATGGAGCTACGAATAAGGGGGTGCCCCACCCTTCGCGCCTTTCGAAGGGTGGGAACGATGCTGCCGGCACAAGTGGGTTCAATGAAGGTGGGGGAACTGATAGACGCGCCGCCATCGAAGCCGCCTACGCTGCCATCCACGAGCACGAACGCGCCTTGCTCGAGCGCATCATCACCGGCCTGCTCAAAATCCCCGGCCTCAAGATCTACGGCATCACCGACCCCGCCCGCTTCCACGAACGCTGCGCCACGCTCGCAGTCCGCATCCCAGGCCACACGCCGCTCGAACTCTCCACCAAACTCGGCGACCGCGGCTTCTTCACCTGGGACGGCAACTACTACGCCCTGAACCTGACCGAGCATCTCGACGTCGAAAAATCCGGCGGCTTCCTCCGCATCGGCCTCGTACACTACAACACCGCGGATGAAGTCGACCGCCTCCTGGCCGCCCTGCGCGAGATTGTCGGAGCGTAGAACCGACAATAGAAGTGCGTTGTCCCCGGAACCATGACTACTGTCGTCGCTGCGACGGCCTACCGGCCAGCCAAAAAAAGAAAGGCCCGGGACGCATCCCGAGCCAAAAAAATCTAATCCCCACGGCTCATCGCGCAGGGAATCGCGACAATTCTGTTGAGAACTTTACGGCCAGCGCTTGGCTGTATCGTCCCATCCAGCGGCGCGCACCGGCTGCGGTGCGGGGATGGATGGCGGCGCCGGCACAGACATGCGAGGCGCGGCCTGTGGTCCGTTCACGGCGGTAGCCAACGCGGGCTTCACCATGTCTGAATTCATTTCTTTTTCCTCGGAGAGCAGCGGAGCCACCAGCCGCAGGGCCTCCACTTCCTTCTCCAGGCGCGTCAGCTCCATCTCTTTCTGCCGCAATACTTCATAAACATTCTTCATGACCATGGCACCTGCCAGTTGTGTCGAAGTTTGCAAACCTTTCTCCGCACTTTAGCAGACCTGCCTGTGTTGTCAAGGCTTTCAGCCGCTCCGGTAGTGCAGAACTTCAGCCGGAACGGCTTCCCCGCGGCTGCCGGAATCCAACAAATAGGTAGGAAGCAGAAGCACAGAATCGAACCGAATCCTGCAGAAGGGTCGTGCCAGGGCGTGCGAACCGAATCGAGGGAAAAGGGGATCGAAATCTGTACGCCCCCAGCCGCGGTGACCCAGCCGCGGAGCGGCGAAACAACTTAGCCCAGCGCTTCTAGCGCTGGGTAAACGCAAGGATGTCGGAAAAAGTCCCGGAGGGACGGAACAGCCTGCTTCCCTAACGCAGAATAAAGAAAGCGCCTATCACCGCCGCAACCACCAGCAGCACGCCAATCATGTACTTGTTCGCGGCGAGCCACGACTGCGAGGGCTCCAGTCCCGCGCTGAACACAAACTCAGGAGCAGCAATCTCCGGCTCTTTAGATCCCGTTTCCGGCACGGGACCACTCAAGATCGGCATCGCAACCGTCGCCTGCTCCGCGCCCACTTTCGATTCCCGCACCTTCGCCGCCGGGGCTACCAAAACATCCGTGGAAGGCGCGACATCAGCCGACTCGTGCCGCATCAATGTCACCGAAGTGCTCGCCGCCACTGGTACCGGAACCGCGATCACCCTTTTTTCCGGCTTGGACCCCGCCGCGGTGCCCGGAACCGCTGGCGCAGCAACCGCCTGAACCGGCACTGCTGCCGGCCGCGCCGGCTGTCCGACCTTCTGCCCGCGCCACTTCTTCTCCTCACACTCCACACAAAGCGCGCGTCCCGCCGATACCGGAAAGCCGCACGCTTCGCACTTACGCAGACTCCTCAACACCGGTGGAACATGGCTCTGATCCGTCTCTTCCCGCCTCCCCGCATCTGCCGCCGGATTCAGCGCAGCCGACCAGAACAGCTTCTTCTTCGCCGGCGCCACAGGTTCCGCGGAGGCCAGCGCTGTCGCCTTTTGCCCGGCGGGAGGTTCCCCTTCCTCGAGCCCCTTTTGCGTGAGAGCTGGCCCTGAGACTTTCGAAGGGCTGGGATTTCCCGCTGGCAGTGGTCTCGGCGGTGCGATCGGACTTTCTTTTTCGGTCGGAGCGTCTGCCCCTGAGGTGGCCAGCCTTTCAGTGCTCTCTGCAACTGTCACTTCCTCAACTGGCTCGTCCAGAACGGACTCTTCCAGAACAAGTTCCTCAACCACTTGCGCATCCAGAACCTGATCTTCCAGGATCTCCGCCTCTTTCACCGGTGCCGATGTTTCCGCTCTCTTCAACCGCTCCGGCAGCTTTTCGGTGGCATGCGCCAGCCGTACCGCGGTTTCTACCATTTCGCTCAGCCGCTGTACCGCCGAAACATCGCGCGCCCCAAAAGCATTCGCCTTCCCCGAAAAGAGCTCGAAAACGCCCAGTACCTCGTCGTCGTTCACCACGGGCATCACCACCACCGACGCAATTCCCATCTGGCGGCACACTTCGCGATTCACCCGCGCGTCACGCTCAGCATCGTCGCAGCGCAGCGGCTGACGCGTTCGCACGCTTTCGCCGGATAGCCCATACTCGGTGGAAAGCAGCGCACCTAACTCCGGCGCGTTCGACCCCGCGCTGGCCCGGCACAGCATGTCGTTCTTGCCATTGCGGCGCAGGGCGATCGCCGCCCCACTCGCGCCGGTAATGTACTGGGCGCGGTCCGCCAGCAACTGCAGGGCAGCATCGAGATCACTCTCCGCCATGTCCGCCAGCGAACGCCCCCCATCTTCTCCGGGAAAACGGACGCCCGCCGCGAGAGTGGCATTCGTCTCCGCACGCGCCGCTGCCAGAGCCGCCGAAACGCTGGCCTGTCGCATCCGGGTTGGATTGTTCTCTTCCACTGTGTGCTTCGCCTGCAGTTCTGCGCTCTTCGCCCCCACACTTGCTGCAACGGGTGCTACGCCAGCTTCTGGCGAAGTGGGTTCGAGAGTCGAATAGGGTTCCATGGCGCGCGTGCCATCATCCCGGAGCTGGACAGAATCGGGGCGCAAGCGCTCCGCCGCAGCTCATCTTAAGTTATAAGGATGCAATACTTGGAGTCTCGCTCGCAGCGTGCGAGGTGTCAAGATTTTCCCCGCGCAGAGGTGCTAGTCCAAAAGTTTCCCCGTAGAGACGTTGCTCGCAAACGTCTCCGCTGTCCACAAGTGTTGCGGCCCGACCTCGTTACAAATCCCAGCCGCAGATGAACTGGAGTTTTGAACCGGCAAACGCCCGCACTATCGTGGAGGAGCGGCGCTTTGAGCGCCGCGAGAAGCGGGCAAAATCGACGTGGGCTTCAGCCCCAGTGGTGGGCTAAGAACGCTTACCCCTTCTTTCGCAGCGCCGACTGCGCCAACCCGTTCGCCTCCGCATTGCTTTCCCGCGGCACATGCGAAATCGAAAACTTCAGCGACCGCGCCAGTTTCCGGCAGGTCCAGTGCAAAGAGTAGAGCCGGGGGCTCCGGCAGGTGTATTCCCCCGTCATCTGCCGGACCACGACTTCGGAGTCCGAATATACGTGGAGCTTTTGCGCCTTGCGCGACACCGCGTACTGCAGGGCTTCCATCAGAGCGGCATACTCGGCAACATTGTTGTCCTGACGCCCAATCCATTTGGCGATGCGCACCGGGCCGCTGGCGCAGCCGCTGATCACCACCCCAATGCCCGACGGCCCCGGATTCCCCAGGCACCCGCCGTCCACGTAGGCCACCAATTCTGAAATCGCTTCGATTTGTTGCCGCTCTCTGCTCTCCACTCTGAAAGATGCGCTCATCTCAATCCATCGTCAAGACGATTATTTGATTCCCTTTCATCGCTTTGCGGTTGCGCCCCGGCGCTGTGCAGCTTTTGTGCAAAACGCGGACCAATTAAATTTCGCTGTGGATAACTTCTCGCCTTGCAACCATTTGCATTTTCTATTATGCACAGCTTTGCCATAAGCTATTGCACCAATAGTTTGCGTTGACGTTTTTCATTTCTCTGTTAGTGTTGCTTGCGTCGACGGTCGAAAGGGTTGGCACAATAAAACGAGCCGATCCAAAGTAGACTGGGTGATCAGCAGGGCGGGGCGACCCGCCAGGCGACCGGACCTGAAAAAACCGACGGCTCTGCGAGGGGCAGTTGGGGTTCGGAACTGCGAAAGCAGTGATCGCATCAAGGGGTCGTGACGGTACATGCCTCCACGCTGTTAGCTCCCTCGCAGGAGCAAGCGGCTAGAGCATAACCAATGTCACGGCCCTTTCAATTTTTTCCCCACCAAGTTTGTCCTTTCCCCTCAAACCCCGTCCGAATTGAGTCCTTCGAGTCCTTCGAGTTCAGCGATTTCCTTCGTGATACCTAGTGTCCTTCGTGGTTGAGATTTCGTTTCCGTCGGCATCCAGTCCCGCGTCCTAGCCCCCGCCGAACCTGATATCCTCACACTCCTGTACAGAGCATCTCTTGGTTGGAGGCGACTTCCCCATGCCGCGTGTGTTGCTGGCTCTCGCGCTCATCGTCAGCGGTTTCAACGTCTTTTTGCAGTCGGAAGAGCCGGGAAAAGCGGCCACGGGCCACTACCTGTTCGCTTGGACCGGCGACCTCGCCAAGAAAGGCAACGACTTTCTCACCGTCATCGATGCTGACCCCGCCTCGCCATCTTATGGACAGTTGCTGACAACGCTTGCCACGGATCAACAGACGGTGCGTGTGCATCACACCGAATACACCATGCCCGCCAGCGGCATGCTCTTCGCCAACGATCACGACGCCGGACGCACTTTCATCTTCGATGTCCGCGACCCTCTTCATCCCAAAATCGCAAGCTCCTTCACCGACATGGCGGGATTCATGCATCCGCACTCCTTCCTGCGCCTGCCCAACGGACATGTGTTGGTGACCTTCCAGCACTCGCACGCCACCATGAACGCGGAGTCCCTCGGAAAATCCGGCGGCCTCGTTGAGATCGACGATTCCGGCAAAGTCATTCGCGCCGCTAGCAGCGCCGATCCCGCATTTCCCGACGCCCTGCTCACGCCCTACAGCCTGGTTGTCCTTCCCAACCTCGACCGCGTCGTCTCCACCAACTCCGCCATGGATGATGACGACCTTTTTCGCGGCCTGACCTACCAGGTGTGGCGCCTTTCCGACCTGAAACTGCTTAAGACCGCATACTTTGATCAGGGCGACAATCACTATGCCCAGATCAGTCCGGAAGAGCCCCGCCTCGGTCCCGATGGATCGATCTACGTTCAAACCCTGGCCTGCGGCATCGAGCGCATCAGCGCCGTCAACACCGACAAACCCAAGTCGCAATTGGTCTACAGCCTTCCCGGATCGTTCTGCGGCGTGCCCACGATCGTCGGACACTTCTTGATTCAGAGCGTCCCCGTGATCCACGGCGTGATCGTGCTCGATATCGCGAATGCGGCCAAGCCCATCGAAGTCGCGCGCGTGAAACTCAACGATACTTATGTGCCGCACTGGACCGGCTGGGACGCAAAAACTCAGCGCGTGGTCGTCACCGGCACCGAACCTCGCCTCTTCCTGCTGAAGTTCGACCCGGCAACCGGCGCCCTCTCCATAGACGATGCCTTCCACGACGCCGACGGCAAGCCCGGCTTCAACCTCGCCGATCGGGAATGGCCCCACGGCTGGAAGGGATCCGGCAAGCCTCACGGGGTCGTCTTCTCGCGCTGAAACGGCACGGTTCTTTCCCGCCTCGACCTACTTCTTCTTCGCCTTCATCGCAAGCGTGTCCAGTGCGGGATACGATTTCAATTCCACCAACGTCAGCGGCGGAGGCTGCACTCCGGTCTGCAGCGCTTTGACCACCATCTCTACGGCCACGGCAGTGGTCGTGAGAGCGACGACCGTAGCGGTGAGCTCGCCTCGATTCACCCAGACTTGTCCTTCATCCGGTAGGCCATCCACTCCCGTCACCGGTACCGCCAGCCAGCGATCGCGATCTTCCGTCGAGCTGATATCCCGAAACGCCTTCCTCGCGCCCGCCGCGATCCCATCGTATTGACAGCCCACCACGCCGATCGATTCCGGACGCGAAGTCGACAAACGCAGCCAGGCCTGTACCGCCTCGTAAGCGCTTTCCTCAGTCCACTGACTCCGCAGGGATCTAATCGCGATGTTGGCCGGCCGGGTGCTCTCCATGCCTTCGGTACGCTGCACGGCAGCCCCGCTGTTATTCGGCCCTTGGATGTAAAGCACTACGCCCCCGCCGGGCAGCAGCGCGGCGAACTGCCTTCCCTGAATCCGGCCGATTTCGATGTGATCGCGCGTGACGGCGAATACCGGCACTTTTGGCTGGCTGCGCAGCCGGTCCACATAGTCCGCGTGACTGTTGAGCAGCACCCATCCCACACCGGCGCCCACCGCCGCCTCCGCCGCCTTGACCAGGGCAGTTGACGTCAAGGGTTCGACCAGAACTGCGTCCGGACGCGCCTCATGCCCTTGCAGCGCCTCCACGACTTGCTGGCTTTGGGTGACCGGATTGTTGTCAGCGTCCAGCACGCGCGCTTCCACGCCAAGTTGGCTCGCACGATGGATCGCGGCCTTCGCCTGTTCCTGCTGGTAATGGTTTCGATTGGGCAAAGAAACCAAGAGCCGCAGTGGTTTCATTCGAGCTCCCGTCCTGGTAAATCGCTCCCGCCATCGTACCGTCGTGCCCTGCATTCACAAGTGGCGGCTGAGGTTCGCAGCCCTCTGTTCTCACACGTCCTGCCAAAAATGGTGGAATGCCCCAACAATATCGATTTAGTTTCTCGCGTCGGTGTGGGATAATTCCACCCCGTAACCTCTCCGCGTCGGCGCGCGCGCTGTCACGGATGCACTGAAATCTAAAGACGGAGAATCTCATGGCTAAATATCCCCTGTCCCGTCGTCAATTCATTCACCTCGGGTCCGGCGCTCTCGCCGCTACTACGGTCGCCAAAACTATCTTGCAGCCCCACCTGCTCTCCGCTGCGGCGCGCGCTGTCGCTCCCAGCGATACCATTCGCTTCGCCTCCATCGGCACCGGCATTCGCGGGTGCGAACACCTCGAAGCTTCCCTCGAGGTTCCGGGCATTCAATGCGTCGCCGTGTGTGACCTGTACGACAGCCGGCACATCGCCGCGCAGGAAGCCGTCAAGAACCCGAACGTCACCGCCACCCGCGACTACCGCACCATCCTCGATCGCAAGGATGTTGACTCCGTCCTCATCGCCACGATGGACCACAACCACCGCCGCATCTTCGAAGATGCCTGCGCCGCCGGCAAAGACGTCTATTGCGAGAAGCCCATGTCGCACCTCGTCGAAGACGGATTCGCCATGGTCGAGGCCGCGCAAAAAAATAAGCGCATGGTCGCCATCGGCAGCCAGCGCGTCAGCTCCGTCCTCTACGCCAAAGCCAAAGAGATTTACGATTCTGGCAAACTCGGCGAAGTCTTCTCCATCAACGCATACTGGGACCGCAATTCTCCCAGCGGCGCCTGGGTCTATCCCATTCCGCCCGACGCCAGCGAAAAAACCATCGACTGGAACTCGTTCCTCGGCGCTGCCCCCAAGCACGCCTTCGATCCTGTCCGCTTCTTCCGCTGGCGCTGCTTCACCGATTACGGCGAGGGCCTCGGCGGCGATCTCTTCGTCCACCTGCTGTCCGGCATCCAATTCGTCGCGGGCATCAAAGAGCCTGCATTGCGCGCCCAATCCTCCGGAGGTCTGTTCCACTTCAAGGATGGCCGCGAATTCCCGGACCTGATCGAGACTCTCTACGACTATCCCAACTGCCGCGTCACCCTGCGCTGCAACCTGAACAACGACGGCGGGGAGTTCATCGGCTTCTACGGCACCAAGGGCACCATGATCATTAAGGATGCGACCCTGAGCTATAAGCCTCAGGACACGCGTCCCGAACCCGAAGGCTATTCAATCTTCGGGTGGCCGGCGGCTCTAAGAAACCAGTACCTGCAAAAGTGGCACGAGGATCATCCTGAACCCGCTGCCCTGAAGTGGAAGATCGACGACCAGACCGAGTCCTACGCCAACCCTCCCGGCTACAGCGACACGGTCGATCACCAGGCCAACTTCTACAGCGCCGTGCGCACGCGTAAACCCGTTGCCGAAAACGAAGTCTTCGGCAACAACGCCGCCCTCGGCTGCCACCTGGCAAACTTCTCCTACTTCAACAAAACAGTGGCGGTTTGGGATCCCGCCACCAAAAAGATCGTGAAGGGATAGCCCGCAACCAAATCCCCTCCCCCGGGTGCCCCATTTCTCGCGCGCTCTTTGCGCGAGAAATGGGGCTTTTGTTTTAAGGAAGGCGAGCGCAGGAAGGCGAGTCCGGGAAAAATGCACGGCTTCAGAGGTTGCGGAAAAACTACAGATGCGTGCATCTCCCGTGAAATGCTTGCACTCCCGTGGAAGAGCCGCCCTTCCAGGGAAACGAGTAAGTCGGGAGTCTTCCGCGTGCGTGACAAACTCACGAACCGCATGGACACTCTGGAAAGTGCAACTCCCGCTTGCCCCGGAAACCCCAAGCCCCGCCCTCACCTCGCGAACGCGGAACAACTGCGGCTACTCTCCGTCCGAGGGTTCCCCAGAGTTCACACCGGTCCCGCGGAACTCATTTCTTCGGCAGCACCATCACGTAATCCGGACCCGTGATGCTATGCGGAGATCCGGGAGCCTGCGTCACGCTGGTCGCTGTCACTGTAAACACCCACAGCTTCCCCGCCGTTCGGCCAATCGCGTACAAGTGGTTGGAGTTGTCCCAGAAAACCTGGTCCACTTGTTTGGAGACCAGCAGATTGGTGTACTTGGTGATGGGATTCGCGCCATTGAAGTGAAAAATCTGCAAGCCGAGATTGCCCGCGACTGCCAGAAATTTTCCTGAGGGAGACATCCAGTAGTCAATGATGCCCCAGCTTCCCGCCACTTCCGTACTGGGCATATTCGAGTAGGTGCTGGTCGTGGTCAGGTTACCAGTGCTATCGGCCGTGTAGGTCGCCAGCTGGTATGGACCGACGGTTGCAAAATTGCTATTCAACGGCTGCATCGCTACCGCAACGTGATTGCTTGGATCCGCGGCGGCCAGAAATGGACAGTAAAAGCCTGGAATCTTCGTGGCCGGAAACGCCGGATTGATGTTCAATTCTGTAATCGCCCCGTCGCTCGCGCGTTGCAGTCCATAGATGTCCTGAGTGAAGTGATAGCAACTCGACGAGTACGCATACTCATCGTTCTCGGTGAAACTGGCTACGGCTCCAATCGACGGCCCTCCCATCACGTTATTCACATAGGTGAGCTTGCCGTTGGAGTTATCGATGCTGTAAGCCATGTACTCGTTATTCTCGGTGAAGTAATCGGTATACAACGATGTTCCGCTGTGATCGAGAAACAGATTGCCAAGTCCGCCGCCGGTTTCGACCGGCAGACTATCCACCTGCTTCAGCGAGCCATTCGAAGCAATCGAGAACGAATAGATGTTGTAGCCGTCGGTTGCGAACAGCCACGCTCCGTTCAGGGCAATGTTACCGGCGGGCGTCGAAAAGGGCATTCCTGGAATCGTTGTGAGCGAGCCGTTGGCAGCGGCGGCGTAACCGTTCATCTGAACGTTCCCGCTGCTTGGCGAACTGGTTACATATACGTAAGCAACCGGCGAAGAACTTGCCTGCGTGGAGTTGCTAACTTCAGTTGGTGACGACGTAGGCTGAGCGGATGCCAGAACTGTACTGGCGCAGGCCGAAACGAGGGCGAGCAGACACACACCGATGTTGCGGGACATATACTTCCTCATCCCCTTCGCAGAAATGGAATGTGAAGGAGCCCCGTTCAGATGCGGGGTTAAGGCTGGTTGGTTGTTATTGTTCTTGTCCCAGACTCGCCCGACCGCTTACAGCTTTTCCCGTAGAGACGTTGCTGGCAACCTCTCTCTCACCATCACGCGTAATGCCGCCAGCAGAGACGTAGCCAGCTACGTCTCTACGGCTTCCTCTTCGCCGGCAGATATTTCTTCTCGATGGAAGCCACCACCACATAGTTCGGATCCACCATCTCGTTCAGATGAATCCTCGCCACCTTCGACAGCAGTTCATACGCATCCAGTTCCGACAACCCGTAGTCCTTGTGAATCCAGTGCACCAGTTCCGTGAACGCAATGCGCACCGCATCGTCCACCGGACGATACGCGCCCACCGTCATGATGGCGTTGTCATTCTCGAACTGCGGCCAGCCGATCGTGCGTCCCTTGATCACGCTGAGTTGCACCCGCGCCTTCAGCGGCACCTCAATCGCCGTCCCCGCAACCTCGCCATCCCCCATGGCCGCGTGTCCGTCGCCGATGTAAAGCAGCCCACCCTTCACATTCACCGGAAAGTAAACCGTGTTGCCCACGCTGGCCTCGGGAGAATCCATGTTCCCGCCAAACTCCGCCGGCACCACCGAACTGCGCGCCTCGCCACTCGCCGGAGCCACGCCAATGCATCCAAAGAACGGATGCACCGGAATCTTCACCGAGAAATCCGAATCCAGCGCCTTGAACGTGGCTGTGTTCTCCGCGTGATCGATGGGATAGAACCAAACCCGCTCCGGCAGCGGCGCATGCAGCATCGGTGTGTAGTTCGTCTCATTGATCGCGCCAAATCCCGGCGCAAACGCGCCAATGCCTGTGTCTCCGTCGACCTGCAAGTCGAGAATCTTCACCGCCAGCGTGTCCCCCGGCTCCGCTCCCTCGACATAGAACGGCCCCGCCAGCGGATTGTCCCCGGTCGCCATGCTCAGCGTGTCTCCCGGCTTCTT
>Ga0209890_10001099_pt1 | contig 12330 bp, 11 predicted proteins | sample OrgsoiDNA2013049_FD_185799 | JGI IMG/M metagenome (GOLD analysis project Ga0209890, IMG submission 185799) | Permafrost soil microbial communities from the Arctic, to analyse light accelerated degradation of dissolved organic matter (DOM) -... | ecosystem: Environmental > Terrestrial > Soil >... | reverse complement strand
CAACGGCTATTCGGTCGTCACCAAGGCGACCAAGGAATTCGTCGACCAGACCGGCCGCCGCAAGGTCAAGGGCAACATGGACATCGAGCTCGCGGTCGACGCCATGGAGATCGCCGGATCGATCGACCACATGGTGCTGTTCTCCGGCGACGGCGATTTCCGCTCGCTGGTGGAAGCCGTGCAGCGCAAGGGCGTGCGCGTCACGGTGATATCGACCGTCACTACGCAGCCGCCGATGGTGGCCGACGAATTGCGCCGCCAGGCCGACATCTTCACCGACATCGTCACGCTGCAGAGCAAGATCGGCCGCGACCCGGCCGAGCGCGCCGCCCGCGAAGCATCGCGCGGACCGCGCGACGATCGCGAGTCGCCGCAGCACACGCCGCAATTCCTGCAGCGTCCGCCGATGCCGCAACGGGCCGACGCGACGGCCAATGTCGGCGCTGACGACGACGACGAGTCGTTCGAATAGCAGCGCATGATCCCGAAAAGTGGGAACCGGTTTTCGGGCAAGATCATGCGCAAGCAAAAATGACCATGCCGGACACCGAGGGCAAGCCCGGGCGCAACTGTCCGCGCTGCCCGCGGCTGGCGGCGTTCCGCAAGACATGGCGCGCGAAAGAGCCGGAATGGTTCAACGCGCCGGTCCCCTCCTTCGGACCGCTCGATGTGCGGCTGCTGATCGTGGGCCTGGCCCCCGGCCTGCAAGGCGCCAACCGCACCGGCCGCCCGTTCACCGGCGATTACGCCGGCGTGCTGCTGTATGACACGCTTTCGCGCTACGGCTTCGCGCGCGGTCCATACGGCGCGCACCCCGACGACGGATTGCGGCTGACCGATTGCCGCATCACCAATGCGGTGCGCTGCGTGCCGCCGGAAAACAAGCCGACAACCGCCGAGATCGCGACCTGCCGCGATTTTCTTAAAATGACCATCGCGGAAATGCCCAAGCTTGCGACGATCGTCGCGCTCGGGCGCATCGCCCATGACAGCGTGGTGACGGCATTCGGGGCGAAGAAGTCAGCGACACCCTTCAAGCATGGCGGCAAGAATATGCTGGGCAGCTTGGCGCTGTTTTCCAGCTACCATTGCTCGCGCTACAACACCAATACCGGCGTGCTCACGCCGGAGATGTTTCGCGCGGTGTTCGCCAAAGTCCGTGGTTATTTAGACGCCTGAAGCCAAGCGACCACTTCTGCGGCATTCTTGTCGGGCGGGAACACCGGATAGAACGCTTTCGTAATCACGCCGTCGTCGATCACCAGCGCCATGCGCTTGAGCAAAATCATGTCGGACGTCGTGAAAGTCGGCAGCTTGAGCGCGCGCGTCAGCGCCATTTTCTCATCCGACAGGATCGCAAACGGCAGATGCAGCCGGGTCGCCGCCTCCTGCTGATAGGCGCTGTCCTGCGTGGACAGGCCATAAAGCTGCGCCACGCCCAGCCGCTTGAGTTCGTCGAAATGATCGCGGAAGCCGCAGGATTGCGGCGTGCAGCCGCGCGCACCCGGGATATCGTTCCAGCCCGGGGGCAGATCGACGCCCGGCACGCCGGTGCGCGGGTAGATGTAGACGACGGCACGACCCTTGAGTTTCGCCAGGTTGACCGGCGGACCATCGGTCGCCGGCAGCGTCAGGTCGGGCAGCTTCATGCCGGCGAGATGCTTCGCGGCGCCGTCGTCCTGCGGCGCCGGGATATTGGGCGGCAGGATGTTCGGATTATGGGTGCCGGGCGCTTCGCTCATTTGCCGTCTCCATAGGACATAAATTCCATCAGCGACCCATCCGGATCGCGGAAATAGACCGAGGTGCCGGGCCCTTTGGCGCCGAAGCGTTGCAGCGGCCCGCGCTCGACCGCGATGCCATGCGCCTTGAGATGCGCGATCGCGTCTTCAATCGGCCCGCGCCATTCGAAACAAAGATCGGAATTGCCCGGCTGCACCGGCAGCCGCGCCACCTCGGCGGGCTTGACGCCCGGCCCGTGCACGTTGAGCTGCTTGTCACCGAAGCGATAGGCAAAGCCGACCGGCCGCGCCACCAGCTCGGCGCCCATCACCTGCCTGTAGAACTGGTTCGAGCGCTCCCAGTCGGAAACGTGGATGACGCAGTGGTCGAACTTCGTCGGGACCGGCATGGCTTAGACTCCGAGCTTTTTCCCGGCCCGCGCCGCCGTGGCGCGGCGCTCTTCCGTCAGCTTGGCGCTACGCGCTTTCAGTCGTTCGAGCATATCGGCCGGCGCGCGCTTGGGCGAGCCGCAGTCGAACGGCGGGTCGGGATCGTATTCGATCTGCAATTGTAGATCGCGCGCGATCTGCTCGCCGTCGAGAATGATCGCGAGGCGGAGCGCGAAATCGATGCCGGAGACAACCCCGGCGCCGGTGACGACGTTGCCGTCGACCACCACGCGCTCGTGCGTCGGAATGGCGCCGTGCAATGCGAGGTGATCGACCACGCTCCAGTGACTGGTGGCGCGCTTACCCTTGAGTAGGCCGGCGGCGCCGAGCACCAGTGAGCCGGTGCACACCGAGGTCACGTATTTCGCCGCGGCTGCGGTTTTGCGGAGAAAAGCCAGCGCCGCCTCGTCTTCCATGAGATCCTGCTGGCCGGCACCGCCTGGCACCATGATGACGTCGAGCACCGGACAGTCGGTATAGGTCACCGTCGGGACGATCTGCATGCCGCGGTCGGTGGTCACCGGTTCCATGGTGCGCGAAACCAATTCGACCTTGGTGTCGGGCAGTCGCGCCAGCACCTCGTATGGTCCGGTCAGGTAGAGCTGGGTCATGCGCGGGAACAGCAGCATGCCGATGCGGCGAGCCATGGCGATCAACCTTTCTCCCGCATCAGCCGGCCGCGCTCGCGCTCCCAGGAGCGCTTCTTCAACGTCTCGCGCTTGTCGTGCAGCTTCTTGCCGCGCGCCAGCGCGATCTCGATCTTGGCCCGCCCCTTCTCGTTGAAATAAAGCTTGAGCGGCACGATGGTCATGCCCTCGCGCTCGACCGCGCCGACCAGCTTGTCGATCTGGCGCGCATGCAGCAGCAATTTGCGCGGCCGTTTGGGCAAATGGTTGAAGCGCGCCGCCTGCAGGTATTCCGGAATGTTGGAATTGATCAGCCAGATTTCGCCGCCGCGCGCATCGGCATAGGATTCCGCGATGGTGGCCTTGCCGGCGCGCAGCGATTTCACTTCGCTGCCGGTGAGCGCGATGCCGGCCTCGTAGACCTCGCCGATCTCGTAGTTGAAACGCGCCTTGCGGTTGTCGGCGACGACCTTGAAGCGGGGATTGGTTTTGGCGGCCATGGCGGCAATCGACCAAATGCCGGGGTTCCGGTCAACCGCACCAAAAAACGGGCACGAAACGGGAAAGGCAGCACCTTGACGCTGCATCCAGCCCAGCGACAAGATCGTCACCGAAGGAAGCGCCCGGATTAAACCGGGAAGCGCATGTCAGGGGAGGCGTCATGCTAAACAGAGCCATTCTGCCCATTCTCGCGGCCACGCTGCTGTGCTGCGCATCGGCGGCCTGGAGCCAGCCGGCGCCGCAAAACTTCCCGGACGGCCCCGGCAAGGACATCGTGGTCGCGACCTGCGGCGGCTGCCATGACATCAATCGCGCCCGCGCCGGCTACACGCCGGCCGGCTGGAACATGCTCCAGCACATGATGCAGAACATGGGCGCACCGATCGCGCCGGAGGATTGGCCGACCGTCACCACCTATCTGATGAAGAACTTCCCGGAGAAGGCGCGGCCACCGGCCGTGCTGATTGCCGGCCCGGTTCAGGCGACGATCAAGATGTGGGACGTCCCGACGCTGGGATCGCGCCCGCATGACCCGGCCGCCGCCAAGGACGGTGCGATCTGGTGGGCCGGGCAGCTTTCCAACAAGCTCGGACGGATCGATCCCAAGACCGGCGCTATGCGGGAATACAGCCTGAAGACGCCGCACAGCGGGCCGCACGGCCTCAAGGAGGACAAGGCCGGCAACATCTGGTTCACCGGCAACGTCGCCGGCTTCATCGGCAAGCTCGATCCGAAAACCGGGCTGGTCACCGAATACAATTTAGGGAATTCGGCGGCCAAAGATCCGCACACTTTGGTGTTCGACCACGACGGCATCCTGTGGTTCACCGTGCAGCAGGCCAACTTGGTCGGCCGGCTCGATCCGCACACCGGCGCAGTGAAGCTCGTCACGCCGCCGACGCCGAAATCGCGGCCCTACGGGATGGCGGTGAATTCGAAAAACGTCGTGTACTTTGTCGAGTTCGGCGCCAACAAAGTAGCCACCATCGACCGCAAGTCCATGGCGATCAAGGAATACGTCCTGCCCGATCCCGGCGCGCGCCCGCGCCGCATCGCGATCTCGCCGGACGACATGATCTGGTACACGGATTTCGCGCGCGGCTTCCTCGGCCGCCTCGATCCGGCGACCGGCAAGGTCACCGAATGGCAATCGCCGAGCGGACCGAAGTCGGAGCCGTACGGCATTGTCTTCACCAAGGGCGCGCTCTGGTACAACGAATCCTTCGCCAAGCCGAACACGATCGTGCGCTTCGATCCCAAGACGGAAAAATTCCAGAGCTGGGCGATCCCCGGCGGCGGCGACATCGTGCGCAACATGGACGTGACGCCGGACGGCAACCCGGTGACCGCCAACAGCCTGGCCAATCAAATGGGGCTGGTCGAGATCAAATAGAATGGACTAGGGCGCGTCGTCATAAATCGAGGTTGCTGAGCAACGATCGGTCAATGTTCACTTTTCCCCCAAAAGCGGGTTCTCGACCGCGGTCGGGGCCTGTCCGCCTTGTGCCAATAACAGACATTCGGCCGGCTAGCCCGCCCCGCCGTTGAGGGTCAGGTAAGATTCCCTCCCTACGATGCCGGCTCGGCGATCCGAGGACCCGGCCCGCATGAGCAGCCTGACTTTGACCACGAATAGCAGCGCGGGGGACCGCAACGAGCGGCTCACGCATTGGACGCGCGTGTTGTGCGTCTTGTTCTTCTTTTCCGGTTTTCCGGCGCTGATCTATCAGCTCACCTGGCAGCGCACGCTGTTTCTCATCTTCGGCGTCAATATCGAGTCCGTCACTATCGTCGTCACCGCCTTCATGCTCGGTCTCGGCCTCGGCAGTCACGCGGGCGGCTGGCTGTCAAAGCGGCCCGGCATCCCGCCTTGCCGTTGCTTGCGGCCATCGAGCTGTTGACCGGCGCATTCGGCTTCGTGTCGCTCACGATCTTCGACAAGGTCGGCGCGTTCACGATCGGGCTCAGTTTGCCGGCGACCGCCGCGGTGACGCTCGCGCTCGTCGTCGTGCCGACGCTGTTGATGGGCGCGACCCTGCCGGTGCTGGTCAGCCATCTAGTCCGCCGTTCCGGCAACATCGGAAGCGCGGTCGGCCTGCTCTATTACGTCAACACGCTCGGAGCCGGCGCGGCCTGCCTCGCCTGTGCCGTGCTGCTGTTTCCATTCCTCGGCATGAGTGGCTCGATCGCCGTCGCGGTGGCAATGAACGGCACCGTGGCAATAAGCGCACTGGTCGCGCATTGGCGGGACAGCCGTGACGGCGGGCCCGCGCTACAAGACCAAACGCCATTGCTGGAAAAGCGCGGCCTCGCGCTCGCCCTGCCAACGGCCTTGGCGCTCGCGGCCGTGGGGGGATTTGTCTCGCTCTCTTACGAAATTTACTTCTTCCGCACGGTTTCCTATGCCAGCGGATCGAGCGCGACCGCCTTCGCGGTCACGCTGAGCGCTTTTCTGGTCGGGATTGCATCGGGCTCACGGCAAGCCGGCGAACATTGCGAGACATCGACTCGCGCGGCAATGATGCGACGGCTGGTCAACGCACTCTTGCTGGCCTGTCTAGTCGGCAGCCTGTTTCTGTTGCTGCTCGATCGCCTCGCCTGGCTCGACCGCGGCATCGTGGGCGTGGCCATCCTGATGGTCTATCTGGTGGCCCGCTTCTGGGGTTCGCTGCTGCCCTCCCTCGCCGAGATGTCGATCGCAACCGATAGCCGGGCGGGCATGCAAACCGCCTTCCTTTATCTCGCCAACATTTTGGGATCCGCGGCGGGCGCGGTGGTCACCGGCTTCGTGCTGATGGACTATCTGGGTCTGGTCGCGATGGGAGCGATGCTGGTGCTGGCAGGCATCGCTTGCACGATACTTCTCATTGCCGCGCTGGATATGCCGTTTCGCGAAAAGCTCCAGCGCGCGGCCGTTGCCGCGTCGTTAGGGCTGGCGGCGGCGGTCGCGATTCCACATTGGTCGGGGAATGTGCTGGAGAATCTGCAATGGAAGGGGGCGCCCTACGCCGAACCTTTCGTCGACGTCGTGGAGAATCGCAGCGGTATCATCACAGTGAGCAAGAGCGGCATCGTATACGGCCACGGCATGTATGACGGCCGCTTCAACACCGACCTCATGCACGACACCAACGGCATCGTGAGCCCCTATGCGCTGAGCCTGTTTCATCCTGCCCCGCGCAATGTGTTGATGATCGGCCTCTCGACGGGATCGTGGGCACAGGTCATCGCCAGCAACCCGGACGTCGCTTCGCTGACCGTCGTCGAGATCAACCCAGGATACCTCGCGTTGATTGCGCGTTCGCCGCAGGTCGCTTCGGTGCTGAGCAATCCCAAGGTCACGATCGTCACGGATGATGGCCGTCGCTGGTTGCGGGCGAATCCGGGCCGCCACTTCGACGCGATCGTCTCAAATACCACATGGTACTTCCGCGCCAGCGTCACCAACCTGCTCTCCGTCGAGTTCCTCGACTTGGTCCGGCTCCATCTGAACCCGGGCGGCATCTTCTTCTACAACACCACCAGCTCCGATCGCGTGCAGCGCACCGGCTGCCTCGCGTTCGCGCATGGCGCGCGCTTCACCAATCACATGGTGGTGTCGGAGACGCCGATTGCCTGGGACTTTCAGCGCTGGCGGCGCACGTTGGAAGCCTACCGTATCGACGGCCGGCCGGTATTCGATCCGGCCCGCCAACAGGATCGCGCAGAGCTCGACCTGTTGGCGTCCTGGCAAGAAAGCCTCGCAGCGGGCCAAGCGCACAGAACGGAGCGGCCGGTCGAGCCTTGCCCTGAGATCCTCGCCCGCACAGCCGGCAAGCGGCCTGTCACCGACGACAATATGGGCAGCGAGTGGCTGCATTTCCTGGGTTTCGAGTAACAGGGCGCTCGCGTCCGACAAGTCCGCCTGATGTTTGCTCTTCCCCCGAAAGCAGACATTGGCTGCGGGCTGTATGAGTCTCGTTCAGCGCGACTTCAACAGATCGCGGATTTCGGTGAGCAACTGCTCCTGCTTGGACAGCGCGGGCGCCTTCTCGGCTTCCTTCGCGATCATCCGCCCAATGGCGCGGATCGCCAGAAACAGCACGAAGGCGATAATGACGAAGTTAATGACGATGGTGAGAAAATTACCCCAAGCTAATACAGCGCCTTGCTTTTTCGCCTCGATCAACGTGGCGGCGGTGACCTTGGGCGAGAGCGGGACAAAGTAATTGGAAAAGTCGAGACCGCCGGTGAGCGCGCCAACGACCGGCATGATGATGTCGGCCACCATCGACGACACGATCGCGCCGAAGGCGGCGCCGATGATCACGCCGACGGCGAGATCGACTACATTGCCGCGCAGCGCGAATTTTTTGAATTCGGAAAGCATGACGGCCCGCCACCAATACGTTGTGGATATCCGCAGCCCTGCCCGCGTCGCGGTTAATTAATCAGCCCGGCGTGCACCATGGCTTCGCGTACGGCGGCTTGCGCCTTTTCGCTCGCCGGCACCATGGGCAGCCGCAGCGTATTGGCGCACTTGCCGAGCAGCGACATGGCATATTTGATCGGCGCCGGGCTCGTTTCGACGAACAGATTGATGTGCAACGGCGTGAGCTTGTCCTGCAGCTTGAGCGCGGTCTTGAAGTCGCCCTTCAGGCACGCGCTCTGGAATTCGGCGCACAGCCGCGGCGCCACGTTCGAGGTCACCGAGATGCAGCCATGGCCGCCATGCGCCATGAAGCCGAGCGCGGTGATGTCCTCGCCGGACATCTGGTTGAAATCCTCGCCGATGGCCATGCGCTGCTGCGATACGCGCGCCATATTGGCGGTGGCATCCTTGACGCCGGCGATGTTCTTGCATTCGAACAGCCGCTTCATGGTATCGACCGACATGTCGACGATGGAGCGGCCGGGGATGTTGTAGATGATGATCGGAATGCCGATGGCGTCGTTGATTGCCTTGTAGTGCTGGTAGAGCCCTTCCTGGGTCGGCTTGTTGTAATAGGGCGTCACGATCAGCACCGCGTCGGCGCCCGCCATCTCGGCGTGCCTCGACAACTCGACCGCCTCGGCGGTCGAGTTCGAGCCGGCGCCAGCGACCACCGGCACCCGGCCGTCGACCTGGTCGACGCACCACTCCACCACCTGCTTGTGCTCGTCATGCGACAGCGTCGGGCTCTCGCCGGTGGTGCCGACCGGCACCAGCCCGTTGGTGCCCTCGGCGATCTGCCAGTCCACCAGGTCGCGAAACGCCTTTTCGTCGAGCGCGCCGTTCTTGAACGGCGTGACCAGCGCGGTGAACGATCCACGGAAGCTCGTTTTGGCGGTCATAGTCTGTTCCTTGGCACGACTTCTCCACAGGGCGCGCTGGGCGCACCCCATAGATATCGGGTCGCCGCCAGTGATGAAAGCCCTCCCATCAAATAGGCCCATGAATTGGCTTAATAAATAGGGTCCCGCCCCGCTTTTGCCCGGCTTGCGGTCTAGCCTGGCTTTATCGGGATTTTGGCTATCCTTTCGGCCGCGATATTGGCCTAATGGGAGGCGCCGGGCGGCCGTTTCGAGTCGGCGCCCAGAACCCGACCGACGACCGGACAAGGGGTTGAATGAAAGCGATTATACGGAACCGCCGGGTCTTGGCCCTGGCGCTTGCGGCGGCTGGCGCTTTGAGCGCCCAAACCGCCATGGGCGCGCCCAAGAAAGTTCCCGCCGCCCAGCCCAAGCCGGCCATCCATGCGGCCAAACGTCCGGCCGTGCAGGTGGTCCGGAATGTCCCGTTGCCGCGCAAACGGCCATTGCCGGCCGCCGCCGCGCCAGCCCCCGCGCCAAGCAAGGTGGCCCTGCGCGGGCCTGTTGCCGCCACCCCGGCCATGTTCAATCCGATGCCGCAGGCACAGTCCGGCCGTTTTGAGCCGGCACCCACCGCTCCTGCCACCTCTGCCGCCCCGGCCTCGCCCGCCGATATCGCCGCGGTGAAGCAAGTGATCGAGGCTACCCGCAAGGGCAAGGAAGCCGACGCCGATGCCGCGCAGAAAAGCATCAGCGATCCGTCTGCGCGCAAGCTGGCCGAATGGGCGATCCTGCGCAGCGACAACACCAAGCCGAGTTTCGAGCGCTACGCCGCCTTCGTGAAGGCCAATCCGGGCTGGCCGCACGCGCCGCTGTTCCGCCGCCGCGCCGAGAACGCGCTGTGGAACGACGGCGTCAGCGACGCCGCGGTGCTCGCCTTTTTCACCAACCATACGCCGCGCACCGCCAAGGGCCGCTACATGCTGGCGCGCACGCTGCTCGCCAAGGGCGACCGCGAGGGTGCCGCGGCGCTGGTGCGTTACGCCTGGCGCCACGAAGAATGCAGCGCCGACGTCGAGAACAAAGTGCTCGAGATGTACGGCAGCATGCTGACGCGCGCCGACCACAAGGTGCGCATGGATCAGCGCTTCTATGCCGACGACGTCGAAGCCGGCATGCGCGCCGCCACCCGGCTCGGCGGCGACGATCTGGCGATCGGCCGCGCCCGCGCGGCGGTGATCAAGCGGCTCAACAACGCCAAGGCGCTGCTCGACGAGGTACCGGCGAGTGCGCGCCAGGATCCCGGTTACATTTTCTCGCGCGTGCAATGGCTGCGCAAGGACAACAAACCGGAAGAAGCCGGCAAGCTGATCCTCACCGTACCGCAGGACCCGGCCGCGCTGGTCGATCTCGACCAATGGTGGCTGGAGCGGCGCATCCTGGTGCGCAAGCTGCTCGACGACAACGACCCGCAGACCGCCTACAAGGTCGCGCGCGACGCCGCCCCGCCGCCGCGCGGCCTTTACCGGGTCGACGCCCTTTTCACCGCCGGCTGGATCGCGCTGCGTTTCCTGCACGATCCGAAGACCGCCGCCGCCCATTTCGCTCATATCGTCGAGAACACCGTCAGTCCCTATGCGCTGTCACGCGGCGGCTATTGGCGAGGCCGCGCCGCCGAGGCCATGGGCCAGGGCGCGCAGGCCAAGGCCTATTACGAAATGGCGGCGCAATTCACCGCGACCTATTACGGCCAGATTGCGCGGGCACGGCTGGGCTTAACCGATCTCGGCCTGCGCGGACCGCCCTCGCTCGCGCCGGCCGCGCACGGCATGACGGGCCATCTCGAACTCGTGCGCGCGGCCGAAATCCTCTACGCGCTCAACGAGCGCGACTTTCTGGCGTCGATCTATGCCGAGCTTGGCGAAAGCGGCACCGATGTCGCGGGTTTGGCGGCGCTCGCCGAAGTCGCCGGCAAGAACGGCGACGGCCGCGCCATGCTGCTGCTCGGCGAAGGCGCCTATGGGCGCGGGCTGCCGCTCGAATATTACGCCTATCCGACCATCGGCCTGCCGGATTACCAGCCGATCGCCCCACCGATCGACCCGGCGGTGGCCTATTCGATCGCGCGCCAGGAAAGCCATTTCAGCCAGAAGGTCGTCTCGATCGCCCATGCCATGGGCCTGATGCAGGTGACGCCGGAGGCGGCGATCGATACCGCCAAGAAGTTCAAGGCGGTCTATAACCGCGCCCGCCTGCTCAGCGATCCGGTCTACAATATGCAGATGGGCGCGGCCGAGCTCTCCAATTTGTTCACCGGCTATAACGGCTCCTATATCCTCACCTTCGCCGGCTACAATGCCGGGCGCGGCCGCGTGCGGCAGTGGATCGCCGCCTATGGCGATCCGCGCGACCCGAAAGTCGATCCAGTCGATTGGGTCGAGCGCATCCCGATCTCCGAGACCCGCAACTACGTGGCGCGGATCATGGAGAATCTGCAGGTCTATCGCGCCCGTTTCGGCGGCGGCAACAGGCTGATGATCGAGGCCGATCTCAAGCGCGGCGCGGCGAATTGAAATCTCTCGGCTGATCGGTCACCCTGCGCTGCCATGACAGGCAGGACGATGCCCGACCGCGCCACCTCCACCTCCACCTTCATCTCCGCCCCCGACGGACTGCGGCTGCATGCGTGCTGCTATGGCACCCGCAGCGCGCCCGCGCTGCCGGTGGTCTGCCTGCCGGGGCTGGCCCGCACGGCGGCGGATTTCGACGCGCTTGGCCAAGCGCTGGCGAGCGACGAGAGCATGCCGCGCCGCGTCATCGCGCTCGATTATCGCGGCCGCGGCCAATCCGAATACGACCGCGATCCGGCCAATTACAACTTCCAGGTCGAGCTCGCCGACCTGCTCGCCGTCATGGCCGCGCTCGACGCCACGCCGGCGATCCTCATTGGCACCTCGCGCGGCGGCATCCTCGCCATGCTGCTCGCCGCCGTGCGGCCGAGCGCGATCGCCGGCGTCGTGCTCAACGATATCGGTCCGGTGATCGAGCCGAAGGGGCTGATGCGGATTAAGGGCTATGTCGGCAAGCTGCCGCAGCCGCGATCCTTCGAGGAAGGCGCCGAAATTCTGCGCCGCCTGTTCGATGCGCAATTTCCCAAGCTCGGGCCGGACGATTGGCTCGCCAGCGCGCACCGCGCCTTCCGCCAGGAAAACGGCGCCCTGGTGCCGACATATGACGTCAAGCTGGCCCAGACGCTGGAAGGCGTCGACTTCGAAAAACCTTTTCCGCCGCTCTGGCAGCAATTCGACGCGCTCAGCCATAGGCCGATGATGGTGATCCGCGGCGCCAATTCCGACATCCTGTCGCCCGCCACCGTCGAGGCGATGCGGGCGCGCCGCTCCACGCTGGAGACGATCGAGGTGCCCGATCAGGGCCATGCGCCGCTGTTGGCGGAAGCCGACGTGATCGCGCGCATTGCGGATTTTGCCGCCCGCTGCGGGCCTTGATCGTCGCCCGCGAAAACGGCGCAAGCACTGTAAGAAGCATTGTCAAATGAAAAACCCCCGGCAGTTTCCCGCCGGGGGTTTGAGGTTCAAGCGAACTTCACCTTGATCAGACGATCAGGGATAGAAGTCGCGATGGACGCGGAAGCGCGCCGACCAGACGCCCTGGTCGCTGACGGAACAAGCGCCACCAGAAGTGCTGCAGACTGTAGTAGCTGGACCCGTTGATTGGGTCGTAACGCCAGAGGGTCCGAGCGG
>Ga0209890_10001098_pt1 | contig 12330 bp, 11 predicted proteins | sample OrgsoiDNA2013049_FD_185799 | JGI IMG/M metagenome (GOLD analysis project Ga0209890, IMG submission 185799) | Permafrost soil microbial communities from the Arctic, to analyse light accelerated degradation of dissolved organic matter (DOM) -... | ecosystem: Environmental > Terrestrial > Soil >... | reverse complement strand
GTGGTGACCAACGAGGCGGTGCGGCGCGACATTCAGTTGTCGCGCGATACGGATGAGAGGGATGCTCCGGTAAAGCTTCGGTTGTGCGAGGCGCTGAACCTAAGGGACACCGCGCTGGCGAAGGAAGGATTCGTCGTGTATTCGCCGGCCATCGCCCCTTTGCTCCGCGCGCCGTCTCAGGCGATGGCAGCCACCGACACCTCGCCCGATTTGAGTCCCTGGCGATTCTTATCGAATCAATCCGAAACGGTGAGTAGTCTGCTGGCGCGCGGTGCGATCGCCGCCCACGAGGCAGGGCTGGAATTCTCAGATAGCGCGGCCGCGCTGCCCCGTGAATACATTGGCTTCAAACCGGCCACGCCGGTCACCTGACCGCCAGGTGCCGCGCCTCCATCCACTGCCAGGACGCCAATGACGGGAGACCGCACAGCACCTCGCGCGCCCGCTTCACCATGGAGACCGCCAGCGCAAGTTCGCTGCCGACTCCCAGTACATGGCCAAACAGCACCAAGGTGGCTTCCTGCACGCCGAGACCGGCTGGAACGACGAAAGCGAGATGCCGCATGGTCTGGGTCATGCTCTCGAGAATGAGCGCGGTACCCGCGCCCACTGGGTGGCCGAAGAGACGCAAGGCGAACCATATCTCGAATGACCCCGCCACCAGCGCCAGGAACTGAAGCGTTCCGGCGAACAGCAAACTGCGCCAGCGATCCAGGCAGGCACGGAGTTCATGGTCCAACGACGCGGCTCCCGTAGGAGTAGCGCCGGCACCCACCAAGGGACGCAGAAATTTCTGCAGACGCGCGAATACCGATCCGTACCGCAGAAACATCACGGTCAATACCGGTACCGGCAGGCTGACCAGAAAGCTGAGGAGCAATCGATGGTACTGCGCGCCGGTGGCCCGCAGGTCGATCAAGAAGAACAGTCCGACCGCCGCGAACGCGTACGACACGATCAACGTCAATACGATTTCCACAATGACCGTGGCACCGACGGGTGCCAGACCGAGGCCGCGCCAGCGCATCAGGCGTACGCCCACGACGCCGCCGCCAACGCTTGCGACGGGAAGCAGACGATCGACGGCTTCACGCACGCTCGTGACCCAGAATACGTAGCCGATTCCGGCGCGTCCTGCCCTGTCGTAGGGCCGAAGCAGGCACAACCAGCCCACCGCGTACAGAAAAAAGTAGAACGCGCGGTAGGGGATCAGCCAAAGCGCCTGCCAGCCGGCGGACTCCAGCGTCTGAAGCATGGCGGGCAGGTCTGCGCGCAGCACCAGCGCCACGAGCAGCGTGAGGCCGAGTAGAGCCCCGATGTAAACTGCGACTCTCACCGGAACGACGACGTCTTCAGGTCGGCTTGCGCATGAAACCATCGGCATCGACGTCGAACTCCGCGCCCCGCCACGTGATGCGCGAGGTGAAGAAGCTGCGAAACCAGACCCAGCACAGCAGGCCATCCCGGACCGGCAGCAGCCACAGCTCCGAGAACGGATGCGAATCATCCGTCAGCCGGTACCGGCAATAGAGCACCAGACGGACCAGGGCGGTGATGCCGAAGAGCGACCACACCGCGGTGGAATGCACTCCACTTCCTGCGGCCAGGATCAGACCAAGGATTGCAAGGGGGAGGGTGAAGCTCAGAAATATCATCCTGAAGCTCCAGGGTCGCAAAACGTGAATGGTGCGCATCCAGCGAAGTTCATGCCGAGTCAGCGATGCGAGGGTTTGCTCGTGGTGTACGCCCTTGACCAAGTACGGCGACAAGACGACCCGCAGGCGGAGGCCGCGAATGAGGTCGCCGAGGCGATGATCGTCTGCAAGGTGGTTGGCAATCGCGCGAAACCCTCCGATCGCCTGCAGAGTGGCGTGACGCAGGCACATGGTTTGGCCGGACACATACCCTTCGTAGCCGAACAGCCACGCCACGAGCACGGAGGGCAGATACCATTCATTGATGTACATGGCGCCGAGGCGCGACCAGATCTTGTCGGTGGGCACCGCGCGGTAGGTGCACGTGACGAGACCAACCTGCGGATCCAACAAGGGCGCGGTCACGGTTGCCAGATAGTCGGGCCCGACAAAGGCGTCGCTATCGGCCATCACCAACATGTCGTGCCGCGCCCGCTCCAGCATGTTGATCAAATTGCTGATCTTGTGATTGTTGCCGTGTTGCTGTGGATTGACGACGATGTCGATGGGCAGCGAGGGAAACTCCGCAGCCAGCCGTTCCGCGACGGATCGGGCCGGATCCGCGGGATCACGCACGCCGAAGATGATCTGGTATTGCGGGTAGTCCTGCAGGCAAAATGCGCGCAGGTGGTCGTACAGGCCCGGTTCGGCGCCGCACAGCGGTTTGAGCAAGGTTACCGGTGGCCGTCCCGTCGCAGCGATCAAGGGCCTGCGGAACCGCCAGACAGCCAAGGCCAGCAGCGTCAGAACGGAATACCCTGCCGCTATGCCTAACGCGGTGATGCCGATAGCGGCCGGCAGCGCATGAAGAATCGACATTTGCGTCTCGACGAAGAGGTAAGCCGGCTCAAGCCTCGTGCGCGCGCAGGAACCGGAAAAACTCGACGCCCTCGCGCAGGCGTCGCTTCATCATGTCCCAACTCCCCAGCATCTCGCGGACGATTTCCCAGATCTTGTTCGGCCGGAAGTAAAAGCGCTTATAGAAAACCTCCATGCTGTGGAAGATCTCCTCTTTCGACAGGTGTGGGTAAGAGATCGCGGCGAGCTGTACGCCCTTGTCGTTCACGAGATTGACCGCTTCATTTTCCTGAAGCCAGCCGTTATCCACCGCTTGCTTGTACAGTGTGGTGCCGGGGTAGGGCGCCGCCAGGGAGACCTGGATCGTGTGGGGATTGATCTCCTTCGCGAAGTTGATGGTCTTCTCGATGGTCTCCTTGGTTTCGCCGGGAAGCCCAAGAATGAACGTGCCGTGAACCAAGATGCCGAGCTTTCGGCAATCGCTGCTGAAGCGACGTGCGATGTCCGTGCGCAATCCCTTCTTGATGTTGTGCAGGATTTGATCGTCGCCGGACTCGAAGCCGACCAATAACAGACGCAGACCATTGTCCTTCATCACTTTCAAGGTCTTATAGGGGACGTTCGCTTTAGCATTGCAGCTCCAGGTCATGCCGAGCCTGCCCATGCCCTGCGCTATCTCCTCGACGCGCGGTAGGTTCGAGGTGTCGGTAAACGTGTCATCGTCGAACATGATCTCTTTGACTTCCGGCATGTTCTCCTTGATCCACTGCACTTCGGCGATGACGTTGGCGGCGGACCGCACTCGATAGCGGTGGCCGCCGACCGTCTGCGGCCAGAGGCAGAAAGTGCACTTCGACCGGCAGCCGCGGCCCGTGTAAAAACTCACGTAGGGATGCTTCAAATAGCCGATGAAATAGTTCGCGATTTTCAAATCGCGCTTGTAGACCGGCGCGACGAACGGCAACTCGTCCATATTCTCGAGGATGGGGCGGGGGAGGTTGTGAACGATGCGTCCCTCCTCGTCCCGGTAGGAGAGTCCCTTGATCTCCTTCAGCGGCAGCCTCTCGGCCACCTCCTTGCAGGTGTAGTCGAATTCCTCGCGGCAAACGAAGTCGACGGCGGTGGCGGCCTTGAGCGAACCCTCCGGATCGACCATGGTCTTGGCGCCCACGAGACCGATCATCACGTTCGGATTGTCCTGACGCAGCAGCTCCGCGAACCGCGCATCTGTGGGGAACGACGGGGTACTGGTATGCATGATCACGAGGTCATAGCCGCGCGCGATTTCGCGGCTCTCGGCGACGGTCAACTCGTCGGCCGGCGCATCGAGAACTCGCGAGTTTGGCACCAGGGCGGCCGGCTGCGCCAGCCACGTCGGGAACCAGAATGACTTGATTTCGCGCTTCGCCTGGTAGCGCGACCCCGCACCACCGTCAAAACCGTCGAACGACGGCGCCTGCAAAAACAGCGTTTTCATTGATTGCGCGGACGCGGATTCCAAAGTCATCAATAGGCCTCACGGAAATGACACTTCGCCACTCAAAGTCCGTAGATAATACAGGGTTTTCAGGTCTCCGCGCCAATTCCCGGCACCCGGTCCACAGGAGCCGCCAAACGCATCGTTACGGGGATTACCCCGCCGCTTCGCGGCAATCACGTATCGACGCAGCCCCAGCCCATTGCGTACGTTATCGCACAGACGTGAAGACCAGATGACCGCATTCTGGGTTTGCCTAGCTATTCAGGGATAACGACGGGGACAACGCCAATGCCAACACCGGGATGCCGAAGCGCTTTGAAGGTCGTGGGAGTTTGTTTGCTGCTTGGATTTGCGGTACCGGCTGTTGCCGTGCCGAGCTTTGCACGCCAAACCGGAATGGCCTGCGCCGCCTGCCACACCGTGTTTCCGGAACTGACCCCGTTCGGCAGGGAATTCAAACTCAACGGCTATGTTCTCGACAACATCAAGCAGATCAAGGGAATCACGACCGAAAATCGGGAAACGCTGTCTCTGAATGCCGTCCCGCCGGTGAGCGTCATGTTGCAGATTTCCTACACGCACACGGGAAAGGCGCTGCCTGACAGCGCTGTGAGCGGCGCGCTCGCTAAGGATGGCGACGTGCTGTTTCCGCAGCAGGCGAGCATCTTCTACGCCGGCAAGATCGCCGACAATTTTGGCGCCTTCATTCAGCTCACCTATGACGGGGTGGGGGACTCCTTTGGTTTCGACAACGCGGACATCCGCTACGCCCGGCATTTTTCCTTCGGCGGCACAACCGACGCCGACAAGCACGACGTGGTCGTCGGTGTGACCGTGAACGACGGTCCCACGGTCCAGGATGTTTGGAATACCACGATCGCATGGGGATTTCCCTTCTCGTCGAGCAGCGTGGCCCCGACACCCATCGCATCCGCGGCACTCGATGGTGGCATCGGGCAGAGCGCAGCGGGGATCGGCGTCTACGCGTGGATCGACGACAGCATCTATGCGGAATTCTCTCTTTACGGGGCCGCCCTCCGCGGAGGCACGCACCCGCTCGACAGCCAGCAAAGCAGCGTGGTGCATGGCGCGTCGCCGTACTGGCGCTTCGCCTATGAGCGCCGGTGGGACCGCAACTCCTTGTCGGTGGGAACGTACGGCATCGTTGCCAAGCTCCACCCGGGCGGCGGGCTTCCGCTGCAGGGCCCCACCGACCAGTTCACCGACGTGGCCGGCGACCTGCAGTACCAGTTCATCGGTGAAGATCACTTGTTCACGGTGTTGGCCACGTACATCCATGAAAACCAGAAACTTGACGCGAGCTTCCTGAGCACCGCCGCGCAAAATCCCAGCGATACACTCAAGACGCTGAAGTTGGCCGGCGAATACAGCTATCAACGAACGATTGGCGGATCCTTGGGACTGTTCGACACCACCGGCAGCACGGACGCGGCCCGGTACCCGGCTTCTGACCCGGCGGACCCAACCGCGGTTGCGGTCGCGTATCAAGGAAGCGCCTCGAACAAACCCGACTCGCGCGGCTACGTCGCCGAGGTCAACTATCTGCCCTGGCTGAACACGAAGCTGCAGTTGCAGTACGTTCGCTACAGCAAATTCAACGGGGGAAGCAATAACTACGACGGCTTCGGGCGCAACGCCTCGGACAACGACACGTTGTATCTGCTGGGTTGGATAAATTTCTAAGCGCGCGGGCGCCCGTTTTGGAGCACGTATGAAACTGAATCGCATGATTGCCTCGATCGCCAGCGCTGCCGTTTACATCGGCGGCGTCGCCTGGGGCGCGGCCGAAGTCCCCGTCGCGAACGACAGCCCGCTGGGACGCACCGTACAGACCTGCGGCACCTGCCATGGCACGAACGGCCGGAGCGTATCGCCCACTTTCCCGAACCTGGCGGCGCAGACGGCTCCCTACATCGAAGCGCAGCTCAAGGCATTCAAGGACCAAACCCGCGCTGATCCGGATGCCCAAGCCTATATGTGGGGCATGGCGGCGCAGCTGAGCGACGCGCAGATCAGCGAACTGGCCGATTATTTCTCCAAGCAGCCCGCGCCGGCGGGCGGCAAGTCGGGCGGCCCGGCGGCGATCGCACGCGGCAAGCAGGTGTTCGAGGAGGGCGTTCCCGCACGTCAGATTCCGCCCTGCGCTTCATGCCACGGCGCGCATGGGGAGGGCCTGGCGACATTTCCGCGGCTGGCCGGGCAGCATGCGCCCTATCTGTTGAAGCAGATTCTGGTGATACAAAACGCCCTGCGCAATGCGCCGGTGATGCACGGGATCGTCAAGGATCTGTCCAGGGATCAAATGCAGGCGGTCGTGGCGTATCTAGAGTCGATGTAGGTTGAGTCGATCTCAGCGGCCTTCCGGCTATTTTGGCAGTCCACTTCCACCGGTCGGCTTCGGTTGGGTCGACGAGGCCAATGCGGGCGCCTTGGCTTTCAATTGTGCCTTGCATACCGCCGTCGCTTCATTGTAGGAAATGGTCCTGCTCGCCGACATTTGCTTGTTCATGCAGACCGCCAATTGGCGGCGCGGGGAAACCGGCCGGCTGAGATCGATCGCCGTGGCGTGAATGTTTAGCCCGGCTGCGCCGATCAGCGCGAGCAGCGCTCTCGTGCGAAACATACGAATACTCCCACGCAATTGCCTGTAGCCAGCGCGACGAGTATGTCGTGGCCGAGGAATGTCGCAAGACCCAATGCTCATAACAAATTGTCAGCGTTACGCCGACAGGCGGGTCCGGTTCAACGACCCCGTGCGCGGCGCCCCGGCCGACGCGCCTTCATCTGACGCACCACGAACGGACCTTCTCCAATTTCAAAAAGGCTTCCGCGCCGGATCCCCGCAGGAGTGCCAGTTTGGCGAGGAGACCGGCCTCGGTGCAGGTGTCGGCATGCACGGTCACCGATCTGGGTGCGCCGGCGACCGGCCACCCGGTGCGCGGATCCAGAACGTGGCCGTAGCGCACGCCCTCATGCAAAAGATGACGATGCGTATCGCCGCTGGTGGCGAGTGCCCCACCGGATAGCTCCAGCAGTCCCGCTGCGCTGCCGGCGTGGTCCACGTCCTCGATCGCGACGTACCAAGGGCCGCCATCCTGTCTCGGTCCGGAGACCCGTAGATCCCCGCCGAGATTGACGAGCAGCGGGGCGGAAGTGTGCTCCCGCGCGCGTGCCAGTGCCCGATCGACGGCATATTCCTTGCCGATGCCACCGAAGTCGATTTCCATTCCGGTGGGAAGAGTGAAGATCGGACGATTCCATGTTGCTCGGTGCCAGCCGACATGTTGGAGAATCTCGCGCAGTTGGGCATCCGTCGGAATGGAACCCGCGCCGCCAAAGGACCATGCCCGTCGCAGCGCCCCCGACGTGATGTCGAAGAGCCCTTCGCTCAAGTCATAGCACTGTGCCGAATAATCGATGAGATCGGCGGTCTCGACGTCCACCTCGACGGGCCGTCCGGCGCTTTGATTGATATCAGTCACGACGCTCGGCCGATAGCGGGAGAACTTTGCTTCTACGCGCAAGGCCTCGGACTTGACGATTTCCCCCACGGCGGCGCCGAGCCGTGGGTCGCACGTACCGACCAGTACGGAGCAGGGGCTGGCCATGGCTGTGAAGTGCGTCGCCACAGACGAATCTACTTTGTACTGCAAAGTGCGTTTGCCAATGCCCGCCGCGAAGGTGTTGCGGCCAACCGCTAATCATACACGGGGAATTGCAGCAGCGGGCCCGAAAACGGCGTGATACAACGTGCCGTTGCCGCACTGCAATCTTCACTATACGAGTGATATATTTCGTCTGCTAGGCGGGTTTGTTACGTACAGAAGCAAGAGGGCTGATTGCCCGGAGATAACCAAAGTGTTCCCCACCCCAGTCGCCTTCAATCAAGCGCAGGCGGAATCGATTCCGCGAAATTGGATTACGACCGCCATGTTTGCGGTGACCTTTGCAGTGGCCGTGACCGTCGTGCCTTGGTACGGATTCAGCCACGGCTTCACCGCCGCAGCCTGGATCTGGTTCGTCCTGCTGCTTGGCGCCAACGGCATGGCGATCACCTGCGGATACCATCGGTTGTTCGCCCATGCGACCTACGAGGCCCACCCTGTCCTCAAAGTGGCCTATCTGCTATTCGGTGCGATGGCGCTGCAAAACAGTGCCTTGATCTGGAGCGCCGGCCATCGGGTTCATCATCGCCACATCGACGACCTCGATCTCGACCCGTACTGCGCACGCCGGGGATTTTGGTTCTCCCACATCGGTTGGATGCTGCGCCACTACCCGAGCGGTGAGGCGGACTTCCGCACGGTACGCGATTTGGAGCGCGACCCCTTGGTCCGGTACCAACATCGTTATTATCTGCCGCTGACGCTGGCGATGAACATCGGCCTGCCGCTGCTGCTCGGATGGGCCGCGGGTGATGTCCTGGGAACGTTTCTGCTGGCGGGGGTTCTGCGGCTCGTGGTGAGCCATCACGTGACGTTTTTCATCAATTCGCTGGCGCATATTTGGGGCACACAGCCGTATTCGGAAGACAACACGGCACGCGACAACCCGATCATCGCCGTGCTCACCTACGGCGAGGGGTACCATAATTTTCACCATATGTTTGCGAACGATTACCGCAACGGCGTACGCGCCTGGCAGTGGGATCCCTCGAAGTGGTTTATCGCCGCCATGAGATGGACCGGACTCGCCCGGAATTTAAAGCGTGTACCCCGGTTCAAGATTCAACGCGCGCTCCTCGATGCCCAGTTCCGCCGCGCTGAAATCCAACTGTCCAATCACTCGGGACGCGTGCAGATCGAGCAGATCAAACGCCGAGTGGCCGAGGAGTACGAGGTGTTTTGCAGTGCGGTTGCCGCCTGGACGAATCTACGCGAACAGTGGCTCGCCGATGCCAAGCGCGTGATGCTCGATCGCTGGGAGCACTCGCTGCTGCAATCGAGGCTCCAGGAACTGGAGCGTGGATTGAAAACGCAGCACCGGCGGATGCGCGCGCTGGGCGATCAGATCACTTTATTCGTGACTTAGCGGGGAAACCATGTCGACCGGGTCAGGGCCACAAAGCATCGGCGATCAAGACCGGAAGGCTGCGGGTTATCCGGAACGTAGTTCACTGGAAGCGCGCTTGCTGCGGCGCCTCTTGTCGAGTCTTGGCGACCCGCCGATCGAGTTTCAGCTGGAGTGGTCGGGAGAGCGCATCGCGCCGGTGGCTGTCGCGGCGACCGAGCGAGTGCGAGTCGCAGACCGCGCCACCTTGCGCGGCTTGCTGACGGATACCCAGATACGCTTCGGCGATGCGTACAGTACAGGGCAGATCGAAATCGAAGGTGACCTGGTCAGGTTCATCGAGACCGTATTTCAGGGTCTCAATCGACCGAGCGCCCGTGAAACCATCGCGGCTCGGGTAGCCGGCTGGCTGCACCGGCCGCGGCGCAACTCCCTCTCCGGATCGCGCGACAATATCCACCGGCATTACGATCTGGGCAACGATTTTTATTCGCTGTGGCTCGGCGAGACCATGGCCTACACCTGCGCCTATTACCCGAACTCCGCCGCGACCCTCGAGCAGGCGCAGGTCGCCAAGATGGAGCACGTGTGCCGAAAGCTGCGAATCGCCGCGAGCGATCGCGTCGTTGAGGCCGGTTGCGGCTGGGGAAGCCTGGCGCTGCACATCGCCGGGCGCCATGGCGCGAAGGTGCGCGCGTTCAACATTTCCAGGGAACAACTGGGATTCGCGCGACACCGGGCCCGGGCGCTGGGTCTCACGCACCGGGTCGAATTCGTCGAGGACGATTACCGGAATATTCAGGAGAGCGCCGAGGTTTTCGTGTCGGTGGGCATGCTGGAGCACGTGGGCCTCGACCACTATCCTGAACTGGGCCGCGTGATTTGCCGATCGCTCTCGAACGAAGGACGCGGATTGATCCACTCGATCGGACGCAACCGCCCCGGACTGCTTCATCCCTGGATCGAACGGCGGATATTTCCCGGCGCGTATCCGCCCTCGCTGGGTGAAATGATGCAGATATTCGAGCCGTGGGGGCTGTCGGTGCTGGATGTCGAGAACCTGCGGCTACACTACGCCCGAACCTGCCGGCACTGGCTGGAGCGGTACGATGCCGTGTCGGACAAGGTGCTGGCGATGTTTTCCGACGAGTCCTTCGTGCGCACGTGGCGCCTGTACCTGGCGGGATCGATTGCTGCATTCAACACGGGGTCGCTGCAGCTGTTTCAAGTGCTGTTCACGAAACAGGACAATAATGAGATCCCGCTCACCCGCGAGTACATGTACTCAAATTAGGCGTAGGCTTGATGCGTAGCGCCGAGGTCATCGTCGTCGGCGGCGGCCCGGCGGGCTCCGCCGCGGCAGCCCGGCTCCGGGCGGCGGGCATTGATATTCTCGTCCTCGACAAAGAGGAATTTCCGAGGCAGAAGCTTTGCGCCGGCTGGATTACTCCCGAGGTCGTGCGAGATTTGCGGTTGGACATCGCCGGCTACCCCCACGGCTTCATGAGCTTCAGGCGGCTGCATTGGCATGTCCGCGGTCTGCGTCTGCCCGTTCCTTGCGTGCAGCATTCCATCCGGCGCTTCGAATTCGATGCGTGGCTCCTCGAGCGCTCGGGAGCCCCGGTGGTTCGGCACAACGTCCGGGACATAGAGCGCGTCGGTGACTACTACGTGCTGGACGATGCGTTTCGATGCCGCTACCTCGTCGGTGCGGCAGGGACATCCTGCCCGGTGCGCCGCGTTCTGGTCGAACCGTCGATGCCGCGCGCCCGCGGCTTGCAAACGGCAACGCTCGAGCTTGAGTTCCCATACGATTGGCGGGACGCGGACTGCCATTTATGGTTCTTCGAGCGCGGCTTGCCCGGCTACAGTTGGTACGTCCCCAAAGCCTCGGGCTGGCTCAATGTGGGAGTGGGCGGCATGGCAACGCGGCTGAAGCAGCGCGGCGAGAACATCCGTCAGCATTGGCAGCATCTAGCGGCGAAAGTGCTGCGCGATTTCGGGATTCCCATCCCCGGCGAGCCGAAGGGTTATAGCTATTACCTTAGCGGTCCGCTTCCGGGCCGCATCGGCAACGCATTCCTCGCCGGCGATTCCGCCGGGCTTGCAACCCGCGATTTGTGCGAAGGCATCGGGCCCGCGATCCGCAGCGGCGAGCGCGCGGCAAATTCGATCATTACCGGCACCGAGTACGATCTCCATGATGTCACCGGCGGCAGCCTCGGCGGCGGCATCTTGACTCGTTGGATGGATTGGGCCTTCACGCGCGGCGTGAGCCGTGCACCGCTCATCAAAGGTCTCGCGTCAAGATCAGCTTGACGACCCGATGATCCGTCGCGCCGGTAAGCCCGGCGCCGATGCCTGCTTCGATGCCCACCCACCGGGTGTTCACGTCGATGACGGCGAATACTTGATGAGATTGCCTGGCCGCGGGGAGAAAGTGAGTGACCCGCCCAAAGTCGTCGTACTCCTCGAGCGCTATCTTGTATTTTTCCGAGAGAGCCACGCCCAAGCGAGTCGCGGGCACGAATTCGAGCTTCGAAAATCCATTCCACGAATTGTCCACGATGGGATTGAAAATAAACTCGAATCGGCCGAGATGCGCGCCGATGATGGGGCGGACCTCGGAGGTGTACGTTCGTTCGTCCCAATGAGCCGTGTTGAAGCTGAACTCGAAATTGACGCCGTAGAAGAACTCACGCTTGGCCGCGTCGGGCGTTACGAACAACGTCCGGAGCTTCATTCCGTTGTATAAGAGATCGCCGCTGCGGCTGACGCTATACAGGGGAAAATAGACTCCCGCTTCGAACCATGGGGCGGCCCCGTAAGCCCATTCTGCCACGCCGTTCAGCGACTTATCGGGAACGACGGCGCCCGGAAACCCGGGAACGGTGGTTCCGTTAGGGGTGAAGTTATTGTGCACCGTCAGATTGAACGCGCCGACCGGAGCGATGGCGGCATCGTAGACCTGAATCTCGTCCGTCTGCGCGCGGGCGCTAAATACAGGTGCCAGCCACGCCGCGAACATCGCGACGCCGGCGCGCCAGCCCGGCCGTCCCAGCAGCGGCGGCGACTTGCGCTGCGCGGCACGCAAATGTGCGTTGACGACCTTCCGGCTCGGGTGCGGCGGCAGATAATTTCTCGCGATTTCGGAGGGCGGCACTTTACAGAATAAATCGCCGGGCCGAAGATTGCCAGGCATTCACGACGCGCCGCAGCGACACCGCGAGCAGCGCAGACCGGTATTCTTATTCGCAACGGCAAATGGGAGTAATCTATGTGTGCGTTACGACACATATGAGTTCGAATGTCCCATGCCGCGATTCG
>Ga0209890_10001097_pt1 | contig 12342 bp, 14 predicted proteins | sample OrgsoiDNA2013049_FD_185799 | JGI IMG/M metagenome (GOLD analysis project Ga0209890, IMG submission 185799) | Permafrost soil microbial communities from the Arctic, to analyse light accelerated degradation of dissolved organic matter (DOM) -... | ecosystem: Environmental > Terrestrial > Soil >... | reverse complement strand
AGAGCGCGACGTGCCAGGAATGATTGAGCCAGGGCGTGCGCACCAGCCGGATTTTGCCGGCCACCTGCGTCCACAGTTGCAGCGTGGCGGCGGTGTCCGCCCACGCGGCATAGGGCAGTTCGGGCCAGCGCTCGGGGGTTGCTGCCATGGCGGCATATTATCATCGTTGGCGATAAATGGCTGGGGCGAGCCGGGGCGCCCCGGCCCCGTCGAATCCGCCCTCAAATCACGATATCGCCCAGCGTATCGATGGCGACCACCTTGATGGTGCCGGCTTCCATCAGGCTTTCCTCGCCGGCGGATTTCATCGCGTCGTATTGCGCGAACGCGCCGAAATCGAGATTGGTGCGCGCCTGCAGGTCGGTGACTTTGACCTGATAGGGCTTGTAGGGTCCGACCACGAAATCTTCCGCGGCGAGATTCTTGATCAGACTGTCCTGGCTCAAAACGAAAGCGACCGCGCCCGGCTTGCCGTTGTCGCGCACATAAACGATCAGCTTCCAGAACTCCTTCGGCAACTGGACGCCGCGATACTCGGTGTCGTTCGTGCGGAATACCGGGCCGTTGAAGATCGACAGCTTCTTGGAACCCTTCTTGGCCTGCGCCGTCACGTACATTTCGAGATTTCCCCACAGCAGCACGCCGTTGTGGCTGGCCTTGCTGCTCTGGTTGAACACCTCGTGCTGCGGCGAGCAGTTGGTCAGGTGGAAGGTGTCGTCGTTGGCGAGCGTCGCGGCGTTTTCGGTCGTGCCCCAGGCGGCGTCCTGCCGCCGCGTCAGATGGCCAAAATCGAGCGGATTGTTCTTATAAAGTTCGGGGCCGGCCTGCTGCTCGAGCGGAATACGCTCGTCCGCATACCAATGGTCCTTGCCCTCGCGTTTGACCTGAAACTTCGCGCCGACATCCAGATTGACGGCGGACACGAAGGCGAGCTTGCGCGCCGCGTTCATGACGACGCTGTAGTGGTAATATTTGAGCTCGTTCCCGGAGCCGACTTTCGCCGCCAGGTTTTTGACCGCCGGCATCAGTTTCGGCAGCGGCGCCGTAAAGCCGAGGAAAGCCGGATCGAAGCCCGGCCGGTTGGCATAATGCGGATCCGGCTTGCCCGATTCGAAAGCCGCCCCGTCCGCCGCACCGGAGGCGTCGGCCGCCAAAGACGCGGCCACGGCGCCGTTCACCACGGCACCGCCGGCGCCGAAACCGATGGTGACGGTCAACGGCACGGTCACCGTGACGACGCCCGACTGGACGGCGGTCGACAGTTCCGGGGCTTGCGCTGCGGCGGGCTGCACGGATGGTACCGCGATGTTTTCGGTTTTGACGGGCTGCACCTCGCCCTGGCTGATAGTGACGAATTCCTTGCGCAGATCCTCCCCGGGATTGACGGTGGCGGCCGTGATGAAATTCACCAGGCGCGAGGCGCGGATGCCCTCGTTGGCGACCCAGTCGATTTGATCGGTGTCGCCGTTGGGCGGCCACACCTTGCCATCGAGGCCGATCGTCTTGCTCTGCGCATTGGTGCGCGGGATGCCGGAGTGATGCAGCGCCACGACCTCCCACTGGTCGTTGAACACCGGCGAGCCGGACGAGCCCGGCTCGGTGTCGGCTTCATAATAGGCAAATTGATCGATATTCGAATTCGCCTGCTTCTCCGGCAGGTCGAGCAACTTGTTTTCGCGGATGACGACTTGTTTCAATTCCCCTTTGGGATGTTGCACCACGTTGACCGGCTGGCCGATGATGATCTTGCCTTCCGCGCCGATCAGCGGGCAAAAGCCGAACGACGTGATCGGCGTGCCGTTGGCCGAGCGCGGCGCGACGGCGACCAGGCTGAAATCGAGCGCCTGATCGGTGAGAAAGAACCGGGCCGGATCGAGCCGGAACGACTCGATCGGGAGCACGGCGTTGCTGCCGCTGATCTGATAATTGAACTGCGCGGTGCTGCGCACGGCGTCGTCGGCGCTCGTGAGCACGTGGTGATTGGTGATCAGCAGCGACGGCGTGACCAGGAAGCCGGTGCCGAAGCTTTCCCCGTCGTCCAAGGTCGTGGCGATCTTGCAGACCGCGCGGCTGGCCGTCGTGCCTTTGTCGAAAAACTGGATCGCGAGAAAGTCGCGCGACTTGCCGATGATCCGCTCGAGCATTTCATTGCTGACATTGGCGGCGGTGACTTCGCCCTGCGGCGCCAACTCGTCAAGGGCCATTTTCTCGCCAAATGCCTCGCGCCCCGCCTCACCGGCCGGATTGCGCGCATTCGCGACGGCCGCCAGCAGCCGGTTGGCGTGTTTGGCGAGCCGCTCCTTCGATTCCGCTTTGGTGTAGTCGCCCTTTTCGACCGCGGCCATTTTGGCCTGACGCGGACGCTGACGCGCTTTCCACCGTTGCGCGGCTTGCGCCGCCACCTTCGGATCGAACGCGCCGCGGTTGCCTGGAGCACCCATGACTGACTCCTACGACGGACAGATCCCGCGGCAATGCTGCCCGATGCCCGCTTGGGTTGCAAGCGCGGCTTATTCGCATTTTGGATGCCCGCTGGCGCCTGCTCCCGCGCAGGCGGGGGCGGGCATGAGCGGAAGAGAATGCCCCTACTCGTGCGCCAGCACCTTGAACGGCTGCTTGTAGGGCTCCACGCGTAGCGAGGACGCCGCCAGCACGCCGATCTTGGCGCGCGGCGCCACCATGCGCTCGCCGTCCTTCTGGGTGACGGCATATTGCCAGAGCGTGAGCGAGCCCTTGGCCGCGATCGCCTTGGCGATGGAGCCGGCGTCGCCGCCCAAGTCTTTGAGCTCGGCGTCGTTGAGGCCGACCACGATCTCGTCTTTCACGGTCACGATCTTGAACAGCGTCTCGGCCGAGGCGGGCGCCGCCGCGAGCGCGAGGAAGGCGGCCGCCAGCGCGGCGCCGGCGAGGCTTTGGGCTTTGGTCATGGGAGCTCCTTTTTGACGAATGGTTCAGTCTAGCCTGGTCGCAACACTCAAAACACCCGGCACTCGCGCGCCGACTGCGAACTGCCGCCGTTCATCTTGGCCTTCATGGTGTAGGAATTGGTCGCCGCCGCGCCGCGCGATTTTGGCGCCAGCACGATGGTGCCGCGGCCCTGCGCCGGGCCTTTGGCGCTGGTGATATAGACGAACACCTTGCACGTGATGCGCTGCTCGCACTTGTTGGTCAGCTCAATCCGGAAGCCGACGCCCTTGCCGAGGCGAACATAGTGGTCCTCCTCGGAAATGCATTTAGTCTGCCCCGTGGTCCCGGCATCGGCCTTGGGCGGCGGCTCGGCGGCAGGCGCGGTTTGCGCCTGCGCTCCGGCGGCGAAACATCCGCCCAGCAGCAGCGCGGCGACTGCGGCACATTTGGCTTTGGTCATGGCATTCCCCTTACGAAAGAGCCCGTCTCCCTTGGTCGCGCGCTGGCCAGTCAAGGTTCAAGCCGGCGCCGTTCCCGCCTTGCCCGCCCGCCGCCCTTGCCCGATGATCCGGGCGCGGGGCGGGACCAACCACCAGAGGAGGACGAGTCATGATGTTCATCTTGTCACTGAACTTTACCGATCAGGGCATCCGCGGGATCAAGGATGCCCCCAAGCGCGTGCAGGCGGCGCGCGAACTCGCCAAGAAAGTGGGCGTCGAGATCAAGCAGGTCTATCTCACCTCCGGCGAATCCGACCTCATGGTCATGCTCGAAACGCCGAACGGCGACAACGTCGCCAAGTTCGCGCTGGCGCTCGGCATGCTGGGCAACGTGCATACCCGCACCTGCCGCGCCTGGCCGGCGGAGGAGTTCATGAAGCTGGTCGCCGAGCTGCCGTAACGCGGGCAAGCCGTCGCCGCTTGGTTTTGGCGGCGCCCGCCACGCGCGGGCGCCGACCAACGACGCATTGACGCGCGCCCGTTCATCTGGCATTCGCAACGCCCGTCCGTTTGGAATCCGAAATCCGCAATGCCCAGAAGACCGTTCCGCGTCGGCCGCTCAAATACCGGCCTCGGCCTGTTCGCCACCCGGCCGATCCGCAAGCGCGCCAGGATCGCCGAATACAAGGGCCGCAAACTGACCACCAAGGAAGCCACCAGGCTCGAGACGCGCGGCAACCTTTACCTTTACGAACTCAACAGCCGCTGGACCATCGACGGCACGCCGCGCAGCAATATCGCGCGCTACTTCAACCATTCCTGCAATCCCAACGCAGAAGTGTACGACGTCAAGCACCGGGTGTTTATCCGGACGCTGCGCGCCATCAAGCCGGGCGAGGAGATCACCTACGATTACGGCGTCGACTATCTCAAGAACGTGATCGGGCGCTCGAACTGCCAATGCGGGCGCTGCCGGCGGCGGCGCGCGCGCAAGGCGCGCGAACGGCGCGCGCTGGACAAGCGGCGGGCCGCGCGCTTGGCCGGCAAGCGGCGGCGGGCGCGCATAGCCCGCAAGCGCAAGCGATAGGCCTCCCCGCCCGACAACCCCGCCATTCGTTTTTGCCCCTGCCCGCTCGGCTGCGGCCATGCTAGGGCAAACCTCCCGCCGCCAGAGGCTTATCCCCCGGTGACCTCCGAGCGCCTCGACCAGCGCCTGCCCGCCGCACGCGCCGACCGCGTGCCGCGCGGGATTCTTTTTATGCTCGGCGCCACCGTGATGTATGCGGGCTCCACCGCGCTGTCGAAATGGCAGGTCGCCAGCTACCCGTTCCCCGAGGTGCTGTTCTTCCGCACCTTTGTCTCGCTCATCGTCGTGTCCCTGCTGATCCTGCCGCGCCACGGTTTCGCTGTGTTCCGCACGCAGCGGCTGCGCGATCACGCGGGGCGCAGCGCGACCCAGACCGTGGCGCAGAGCCTGATCCTGATCGCGCTCAGCCTGATGCCGATCGCCGGCGCGGTCGCGATCAATTTCTCGGCGCCGCTGTTCGCCACGCTGTTCGCCGCGCTCTGGCTCAAGGAAAAGATTGGGCGCGCGCGCGGAGCGGCGCTGCTCGTCGGTTTTCTCGGCGTGCTGCTGGTGGCCTCGCCCGGCGCCGACAGCTTCCGCATCGGCGCGCTGTTCGCCATCGGCAATGCCGTGCTCTACGGCAGCGTCACCGCCGCGGTACGCGGCATGACCGCGACCGAATCGGCCGAGACGCTGACCATGTACCAGATGCTTTTCATGTCCGGATTCTTCTTGGCCGCGCTGCCGCTGTTCGGATTCGGCTGGCCGACCGGTCAGGACGCGGCCGCTATGGTCGGCGCCGGCGTCTTGAACGGCTTCGGGCAATATTGGTGGACGCGTTCGCTGTCGTTCGCGCCGCCCGCGGCGGTCGGGCCGTTCTATTATTTCTCGCTGGTGTGGGCGATGGTTTTGGGCTTCGTGTTCTGGGGCGACGTCCCGACGATTGGCCTGCTCGCCGGCTCGGCGATCGTGGTCGGCTCCGGGTTGTTCCTGCTCTGGCACGAAAGCGGCCGCAAGCCGCCGCCGGTGGATTAGATTGCAATTGCGCCAGTCTTGCGCCAAAGATCGCCACAACAAAATGCGAGGGAGACAAACCGATGAGCCTGAAAATCCGCCGCGTCGTCACCGGCCACGACAATCAGGGCCGCGCCAAGGTGCTGATCGACGAACAAGTGAGCAACGTGGTCGCGAGCCGGCCGGGCGCCAATTCATCGGTGATCTGGTCGAGCGAAGGCTTTCCGGTGAGCAATGACGGCGACGCCGATCCTTCAGCCAAGAAGATCGCCACCACCATCGACAACGGCACAGTGTTCCGCGTCATCAGCTTCGAACCCGGCGTAAGCCCGCGCAACCACAGCACCGATTCGATCGATTACGTGGTGGTGATCTCCGGCGAGATCGACATGGAGCTCGACATCGGCAGCGTGCACCTGAAGGCCGGCGACGTGCTGGTGCAGCGCAGCACCGTCCACAACTGGGTGAACAAGGGCAAAGAGCCTTGCGTGATCGCGTTCACGCTCATCGCCGCGAAGCCGGTGACCGTTGGCGGCAAGACGCTCACCGTGCATGGCTGACGCGGCAGGCTATTCATCCAACTCCGGATAATGCCGGAAAATTCCCGACTCGTTGAACGGCAGGCGGCGCGCTGAGGCCAAATAGGCCTTGATGCGCGGCCGCGCGGCGACGCGGTCGCGCACCTCAACGACGCGCGGCACTTTCTTCTCGATTCGCTTCATGGCGGATGAAAACGCGTAGCGCAGGCCCTCGATCAACTGGAACAGCGACAGGTCGACATAGCTGAACTTGCGTCCGAGCGTGTAAGGGCCGCCGCTCTTCTGCAGCACACTCTCGAAGTAACCGAGATATTTCGGCGCGCGATCTTTGAGAAAATAGTGCGCGTACTTCTTGGCCTCCGCCTTCTGGTCCTCGTAATAGAGACCGCCGGCGATCGGATGATGGGTGTCGTGGATTTCCTTGACGAAATCCGTGACCGTCAGCTGCAGCTGGTGCAGCCAGAGCCGGCCGGCCTCGTCACGGGGGCCGAGCTTCAGGCGCGGCCCCAGATAGAACAAAATCTCGGCGGCCTGCGCAATCACCAGTTTTCCAGCCTTCAGGAACGGCGGCGCGAACGGCGGACGCTTGTCGCGCCCGCCGTCCATCATCCCCATCATTCGGCTCATGCCGCCGCTTTTGCGCGCGACGTCGTCGTAAGCGGCGCCGGCATCCTCCAGCGCCAGCCGCACGAATTCGCCGCGGCCCTGGATTTCCGGCCAGTAGAATAACTGATAGCGCATGGGCAACTCCCGGCAGTCCTCTGCCGGGTTTTAGCCGTTGCGTCAGTTGGCCGCAAAGCAATACAGCAGCCCGTCACCGCCGGTCGAACGCAGGTCGGCTTGGCTGCAGCCGCCCTCCGCACCGCGCGAGGGATGCGACGAGTTCCACGAATGGGATTCCGCGTCATCGCGCAGGCCCTCGCGATCGTTATGGCCGAGCATGACGGAACCCTGCGTGCTGCTCGTGTAGTTCTTGCAGGTCATGTCCTTGTCGGCCGGAAAGGCTTTGCCGTCCGCCGTCGAGCCGGTGAGGATGTCATGCCGGTTCGGCTTGTCCCCGCGACCGTTGATCACGTCGCCTTTTTCCGAAAGATTGTTCTGCTTGCTGAGCTTGTTGCCGGCGCTGTGCAGATCATCGACGCTGGTGGCGACGATCATGCCCTTGGCGTTCATCCAGGGACCCAAGCCGATGCGGTCGCGCGCGTTCACAGCGCCGTCGCCTTGCGTGGACAGATAGGCGTGCCAGGTCTTGGCCCCCGCCCCGACCGTTGCGGCGAGTTCCTGGCAATGCTTGTCGGCGCCGGCAAGCCCGCCGAGGTCGGCGCCCTTGCCCGGCCCGGCGCTGGTGACGAAGAAGCTCATATTGGCCTGCTGCGCCTGCACCGGCGCCGCCCAGAGCATCGCCAAGCATGCCGCCAGCGGCGCAGCCGTTCGAATAGCCGTCATTGAAGTTCCTCCCGACAATGGCGCGGCCCGTCGCCCCGCCTTGGCAGTAAAGAACCCCGGCAATGTGTCGCTATTCCGGCGTTCACGCGCCCTTGATCGGCTGACTAGGCGGTAGCCCGCTGCGTCAGCCCGCGGGCTTGGCCTTGTATTGCTCGTCGGTCACCGGCTCCAGCCACGTCACGTGCTCGCCGCCTTGATGTTCCTGCATGGCGATGTGCTCCATGCCGTGCTCGGGCGTGGCGCCGTGCCAATGCTTCTCGCCCGGCGGAATCCACACCGTGTCGCCGGCGCGCACCGGACGGATCGGACCGCCCCAGGTCTGCACATGGCCGATGCCGGAGGTGATGTGCAAAGTCTGTCCCAGCGGATGGGTATGCCAGGCGGTGCGCGCGCCCGGCTCGAAGCGCACCCAGGCCGACCGCAAGAGCGCGGGATCGGGCGTCTGGATGATCGGATCCTGCCACACCGTCCCGGTGAAGCTCGGCGCGGGCATGCGGCGCGACGGCCGCGATCCGCAAGCAATAATGTCCATGGTTATTCCCTCCCCGTATTGTATTCGTATCAGCTCGTCTTTTTTCGGTGGCTTTGTCTAGCACGACCGCCGCGCATGCAAAAAGCCCGGCGTCGCCGCCGGGCTTTCGTCTCGGTGAAGTCCTTAAGGGGGCGTCAGGCCGACTGCAGATTGCCAGCCGCCTGCTTGCCACGCTCAGTGACGATCTCGTAGCTGATCTTTTGGCCCTCGACCAGCGAACGCATGCCGGCCTTCTCGACCGCGGAGATGTGCACGAACACATCCTTGGAGCCGTCATCCGGCTGAATAAAGCCGAAGCCTTTCTGGGTATTGAAGAACTTCACAGTTCCGACAGGCATCTTAGTTCCTTTCACGCTTCTCGTTGAACGCCCGCGCGCGCATCGCGTTGACGGCAACACTCCAAGTTTCAGGAGTTCACTTGAGGCGCAGCCCAAAGCCGGGAGCGTGTCAGCAAGGTGAGCCGAAAACCAGGTTGCGGGCGGCGACATAGACGGATTTCGACGCGCGGTCAACGCCCAAGCGCGATTTCGCGCGGCGGGCGCCGGCGTCAAACGGCACTTTATGAATTGGTAATGGCCAACCGGTATAGTTGCGCGCTGTACGAGGCCGAGCGTTAACGGATTATGAATCCCTGATTGCGCGTGCCCAATCCGGCGGCAACGAGGCCCCATGATCAAGGAAAAGCGTCAAGCACGCCGACAGCCATTGCGTTACACCGCTTGGGTGGCGGCGACCGCCGAGCAACGGCTTGGTTGCGTGGTTTCCGACGTTTCCGATACCGGCGCGCGCATTGACGTGCAAGATTCCACGACGATTCCCGACCATTTTGTCCTGATGCTCTCGAGCAACGGCGCCGCGCGGCGCTTCTGCCGCGTGGTGTGGCGCAAGCCCACGCAAATGGGCGTAAAATTCGAACGCAGCCTCGCCGATGCCGCGAATGCCACGCTGGCGCCGAAATCCGACGACGAAGTGCCGGCGCCCGACGCCGCAGCCGCGCCAGCCATCGCCGAACCAGCCAAAACCGAATGATCGGTCAGGCCGCGGCCGCCGCTGCGCGCCCACGATCTCCTAAAATCAGGTCTGCTGGATCGCCGAGAGTAGCCAGTCGCCGCCGCGCGCGCGCCTGAACGTCCACAATTCGGTGACCTCGCTCGGGCTGCCGCCCTCGACCGTGCGGCCGCTTGCGCGCTCCACCATGCTGTCGGTGAGCGCAAAGCGCATGGCGACCGTGGCGTAATCGGCGTCGCCTTCGCGCCAGGCTTCCGCCAGATCGCCCTGCAACAGCTTCACGTCGCTGACGCGATTGATCAGCCCGCGGCTGGCGTTTTGCGTCATCTGCTCGGCGAAATACGACACCATCTCCGGTGTCATCTCGGCGCGCAGAGCGGAGAGATCCTCAGCCGAGTAAGCCTGCTGGATATCGCCGAGCAATTTCTCGAAGGCGTCGTAGTCCGCCTTGGCAATGGTGAGCGGCTGGCCTGCCGGCGCGCTGCTGCCCGTCATGCCGCCGAGCCCGGCAAAGCCGTGGCCGGTCGCCGGATGCGCCACCGCATAGGCCGGCATATTGCGCCGCTGCCACCAGGCAAAGATCAATCGCGCGACGACCACGACCAGCACGACCTGCAACAGCAGGCCGATGATCGAGGCGAAACCGCCCATGCCGCCAAAAAGTCCGTGGCCGAACAGCATGCCAAACAGGCCGGCGCCGAGGAAGCCGGCGGCCAGACCGCCGAATAGCCCGCCGCCGAACAAGCCGGGACGCGCGCCGCTCCCGAGGCCGGTGGCCGTGGCGCCTCCCGGCTGCGTGATCGTGCGCTGGATCGGTGCTGCGCTATTGGGTGCGGTGCTTGTGCTCGGCGGCGGCGAGAAGGTGCGCAAGCCGCGGCTGCCGCCTGAGAAGCCGCCGCCGGCGCGGGCATGCGCATCGGCGGCAACGAGCACAAGCGCGGTCGCGATCGCGGCAAGCGCGATCAGCCAACGATGGCGAAACATGGTGTCGATCTCCCGGCCGAAGCGGCGGCCGTGACCATAGGGGTGCGCGCGACGCTTTGTAAGGGGCGCAGGGCGCGGCGTGCGCTTCTGTCACGGGAATGTCATGGCCGACCCGGAACCTCCTGTCTCCCAGCCGCTTTACAGGCTTTACAGGATGACGGAGCTAGACCGATGAGAAACGTGATCGTTTTGGCGCTTTTACTGGCCCTCGGCGCGACGGCGCAGGCCAAATACGCGCCGTTCGAGGCCCAACCCGCTCGGATTTCGCCAAATGCCCTGGCGCTATCCAACGGGACGGCCGGCGCCATGCGCGAGCAGAATGATTATCGTGCGCCGCCATCGCCATCCGCCGCGGGACGCTTATTGCTTTGCCGCTTGCACGTCTTCGCCAAGACGCGTCTTGCGCAATCGTGCGATTGATATTGAGCGCACTCAATCCGCCATGGTCTCTTTGACTTTCGACACCAGCTGCTTGAGCGTGAACGGCTTGGCCAGGAATTGGTAGGGCTCCTGCTCGGGCAGGTTTTTCTGGAACGCCTCCTCGGCATAACCCGACACGAAGATGACTTTCACGTTTGGATCGCGCCGGCGCAGCTCCTTGAGCAGAGTCGGCCCGTCCATTTCCGGCATCACCACGTCCGACACCACCAGATCGACATGGCCCTGCTTTTCCAGCACCTCGATCGCCTCGACGCCGTTGCTGGCCTCGAGCACGGTGTAGCCGCGCGAGGTGAGCCCGCGCGCGTTGAGCGCCCGTAAACCTTCCTCGTCCTCGACCAGCAGGATGGTACCCTGCCCGGTGAGATCGGTCGCGGCCTTCGCCATGCTGTCGGCGGCCGCCATGGCGCCGGCGATCGCCGGGGCGTCGGCGTCGGGAATTTGCGGCAGCGCCTCTTCCACGCCCGCGATGTAGCGCGGCAGGAAGATGCGGAACGCGGTGTTGCCCGACTTCGAGTCCACATAGATGAAGCCGCCGGTCTGCTTGACGATGCCGTAGACCGTGGAAAGGCCCAAGCCGGTGCCCTTGCCGACCTCCTTGGTCGAGAAGAACGGCTCGAAAATCTTATCGATGATGCCGGGCGGAATGCCGATGCCGGTGTCGGTCACTTCGACCAGCACGTAGTCCGCGCTCGGCATGCCCTTGTAGGAGAACGTGTCGCTTTCACTGGCCGGCACATTGGCGGTGTGCACGGTGAGCTTGCCGCCGTCCGGCATGGCGTCGCGGGCATTGACCGCCAGATTGACGATCACCTGCTCGAACTGGGAAATGTCCGCCTTCACCGGCCACAGATCGCGGCTGAACGCCGGAGTGAGCGTGACTTTCTCGCCGATCAGCCGGCGCAACAGCATCGTCAGGTCGTTGAGCGTCTCGTTGAGGTCGAGCACCTGCGGCCGCAGCGTCTGCTTGCGCGAGAATGCCAGCAATTGCCGCACCAGCGCCGCGCCGCGATTGGCATTCTGCTTGATCTGGATGATGTCCTGGAACGAGGGATCGGTCGGCTTGTGCGCGTTGAGCAGGAAATCGGTCGCCATCATGATGACGGACAGCACGTTGTTGAAGTCGTGCGCGATGCCGCCGGCAAGCTGGCCGACCGACTCCATCTTCTGCTGCTGAATGACCCGGTTCTCCAGCGTGCGCTGCGCGGTGGTCTCGAGCGCATAGACGATGGCCGCCTCGCCGTCGCGATCCTCCTCTTCGACCGCGGACACGAAGAAGCTCGCCCAGCGCTCAGCTTGGCCGGCAAGGGCTGCCTCCACCGGCGCGATGTCGCCCTCGCCTGCCTTGCGGATCGCGGCTTCCAGCGCCGGGCGGTCGCGCTCGGCCACCACGCTAAGGATCGAGTGCTCGTCGCCCTTAAGCATATCCTCGAAGGCGGCAGCGAAACGCGCATTGCTGCGTGCGATGCGGCCGGTCTTATCGACGGTGGCGATCGCCATCGGCGTGTTCTGGAAGAAGCGCATGAAGCGCACTTCCGCCGCGCGGGCGGAATCGCTGCCGTCGTCCTTGGCCCGATTGAGCACCAGCGTGCGCGAGGCGCCGGCCGCGCCGTCGGCGCCGAACGCCACCTTGTGAAACAGGCGCACCGGCACCGGCTTGCCGCCGCGCGTCTTGAGGTCGAGGTCGAGCACTTCGGTCTTCACTTCGCCGGGCGCGGCATTGAGCGTGGTGAGCAGCGCGGCGCCCTCGCCGGCGACGATATCGCCGAGCTTGAGCGAACCGGCTCCCACTTGGGCGAGATCGTGATCGAGCCAGTTCGCCAGCGTGGCATTGAGATAGACGATCGATCCCGCCGCATCGACCGAGAAGAAGCCGGCCGGCGCGTGATCGAGATAGTCGATGGCGTGCTGGAGCTCCTGGAACACGTTTTCCTGGCGCTCGCGGTCGCGCGTCACGTCGGCGATCGA
>Ga0209890_10001096_pt1 | contig 12345 bp, 11 predicted proteins | sample OrgsoiDNA2013049_FD_185799 | JGI IMG/M metagenome (GOLD analysis project Ga0209890, IMG submission 185799) | Permafrost soil microbial communities from the Arctic, to analyse light accelerated degradation of dissolved organic matter (DOM) -... | ecosystem: Environmental > Terrestrial > Soil >... | reverse complement strand
TTTGGTGTAAACTTTTGCCGCTATGACAAACATCGACAAGCACCCCGCTGGCTCCTTCTGCTGGATCGAACTCCACACCACCGACCAGAACGCCGCCAAGAGCTTCTACAACTCTCTCTTCGGTTGGCAAACCCACGACAACCCCATGGGCCCGAACGATTTCTACACCATGTTCAGGCTCCAGGGCCGCGATGCCGCCGCCGGATGCACCCTGCGCCCCGAGGAGCGTTCGCAAGGCGTTCCTCCGCACTGGATGATTTACATCACCGTCGAAAACGCCGATGCCGCCGCCACCAAAGCGCAACAACTAGGCGGCAAAATTCTTGCCCCCGCTTTCGACGTCATGGATGCCGGACGCATGGCAGTCGTGCAGGATCCGACGGGCGCGGTATTCTGCGTATGGCAGGCCAACAAGAGCACCGGAATCGGAATCGCCCAGGTCGCAGGCACGCTCTGCTGGGCGGATCTGAGCACGCCCGACGCAAAACGCGCCTCCGACTTCTACGCTGGCCTTCTCGGATGGCAGATCGCCGCCGACCCCAAAGACCCTTCCGGCTACCTGCATATCAAGAACGGAGAGCATTTCATCGGAGGCATTCCGCCCGCTAAGCATCGTCAGCCCGGAGTCCCGCCGCACTGGCTAGCCTACTTCCAGGTCGATGACGTGGATGCCATCGCGAACAAGGCCAAACAGATGGGCGCCAATCTCTACCTCGCGCCCATGACGATGGAAGGAGTCGGCCGCATGTCAGTGGTCGCCGACCCGCAAGGCGCGGTGTTCGCGATCTTCAAGTCAGCGCGTTAGAGCGGCGTCCCGTAAGGGCGCGGCCTAAACTCACTTTGTCATCCTGAGCGAAGCGAAGGACCTGCTGTCTAGCGCACTGAGTACAAAGCAGGTCCTTCGCTTCGCTCAGGATGACAATCCATATTTATTTAGCGGTAACGCGTCACTCCCGCCTGTGACGCCGCTCACTGCCCCCTGCGACCGCCCCAGCTACGCTCAACCTGCAAGCCTATGCGCCGTTTCCCGCCTTGCCCAGATTGTCGTCCAACGCGCGGCCTAAGCGAAGGAGCCACCCCATGTCTATTCAGAATTCATCCACCGGCGAAGTTCTGCATTCCTACAGCATTGACGAACTGAAGCAGCAGGCCAACTTGATGCGCGGCTACGACCTCGCCGCCCTGTGCGCGGCCACGTCCGGACATGCCGGCGGCACGCTCTCGATCATGGACATCACCGCCGCGCTCTACCTTCGCGTCGCCAATCACGATCCCAAGAATCCCAACTGGCCCGACCGCGATCGCATAGTCTGGTCGACCGGCCACAAAGCCCCCAGCCTTTATCTAGGCCTGGCCTTCGCCGGATTCTGCCCGAAAGAAGATGTAGCGCTCCTGCGCAAACTCTATTCGCCCTATCAGGGGCATCCGCACTGGCTTAAACTGCCCGGCGTAGAAGTCTCCACCGGATCGCTAGGCCAGGGCCTGAGCATAGCTGTAGGCATAGCGCTAGCAGCCAAGTTGGACAATAAGAATCACCACGTCTTCTGCATCATGGGCGACGGCGAGCAGCAGGAAGGTCAGATATGGGAAGCCGCGATGGAAGCGGGCCACTTCAAGCTCGACCACCTCGTCGGCATCGTCGACCGCAACCGCCTCCAGATCGACGGATGGGTCAAAGACGTAATGAACGTCGAGCCGCTCGAAGATAAATATCGCAGCTTCGGATGGGAAGTTGTCACCATCGACGGACACGACATGAAGCAGATCGTCGAAGCACTAGAAAAAGCGAAATCCGGATCCGGCAAACCCACCGTCATCATCGCCGACACCGTGAAAGGCAAAGGCGTCAGCTTCATGGAAGATCAGGCCGGATGGCACGGCAAGGTTCCTAATGTAGAAGAGTTAAACAAAGGCTTGAAGGAGCTCGGCCTCGAAGGCCAGATCCCAGTCGAAAAGCTATTCGCGCACGCCAAGCAATATCAAGCCGAAATCGAGCGCAAACTCGACGCGAAGATGCCCAAGTTTCACCGCAACTACTGGTGGAACGCCGCCGAAACCATGAAGGTGCAGATGAAACCCACGCGCTTAGGCTTTGGCCAGTCGCTCGCCGCCAATGGCGACGATCCGCGCGTAGTCTGCTTCGGCCTGGATATTTCCGGCTCCATCACCATCAGCGAGTTCTACGCCGGTAAGCCCGAGCGCAAGGCGCGCTGGATCAGCATGGGTATCGCCGAGCAATCCGCCACCTCAGCCGCCGCCGGACTAGCCAAAGAAGGGAAGCTGCCCGTCTTCGGCACTTATGCGACCTTCGCCGCTGCCCGCAATCTCGACCAGATCCGCACCTCGATCTGCTACGGCAACTTCAACGTTCTCATCGCGGGAGCCCACGGCGGCGTCAGTGTCGGCCCCGACGGCGCAACCCACCAGGCTCTGGAAGATTTGTTCGCTATGTGCGGACTTCCCAACATGACCGTTGTCGTTCCCTGCGACATGGTCGAAACCCGCAAAGCCACCGACTATTTGTTGCTTAAGCATGTTGGCCCGAAGTACATTCGCTTCGCGCGCGAAGCAACGCCCATCGTCACCGACGAGAAAACGCCGTTCGTCTTCGGCAAGGCCAACGTGATTCGCCTGCGCAAAGAGTCCGCGAACTTCATCGAGGCCTTCGAGACCAAACTGGAATCCGACTACCGCGACGAGGGTGAAGACCTGACCATCATTGCCTGCGGTCCCATGGTGCCCGAGGCCATGCGCGCCGCCTGGATTCTAAAGCAGGATTTCGGCTACGAAACCCGCATCCTCAATATGCACACCATGAAGCCGCTCGACACCGGGGCCATCGTTCGAGCTGCTCGCGACACCAGCGTAGTCCTGACCGCCGAAGAGCACCAGATCGGCGCCCTCGCGTGGCCAGTAGCGAGCGCCATCACCCAGTCGCCCGAGCTCTACGGCATCCCCATCATCACCGGAGCCATCGGAGTAAAAGACCGCTTCGGAGACTCCGGCGCTCCCTGGGAGTTAATCAAGGAATTCGAAGTCTCCGCCGAACATATCGCCGCCAAGGCAGTTGAGCTGATCGGTGTAAAGAAGTCGCAAACGGGGCCGCCGGTATCCGAAGTGCATCTTGTGGGAACCAAGTAAAGACGAGCACACTCCGCGGCAAGAACCCAACTCTTGTCGAGACGGGGGCTTGCCCCGTCTCACACCGTTGGAATAGTGTCTGGAAAGGGCACGGCTTCACAGCTTGCGGAAAAACTCACGAATGCGTGCATGACCGTGGAAGAGCGGCCCTTCAGGGCCGCGTAAGCCCAGTACAATCAATGCGGGCTTTAGCCCTGAGACCCATCTCTCCATAATAGTATCGACAATGTAGATACAGTGGGATATACTGCGTATTATTGAGAGGAGGTTCATCCATGAAGACGCAGATGGTCAAATGGGGCAACAGCCTGGCCGTGCGCATTCCCAAGCACGTGGTTGAGGAAGCCATGCTGAAGGAAGGGGATTCGCTCGAGATCGAAGCCTCCGCCGAAGGCCGGGTCGAATTGCGCCGGGCCACGAAGATACCCACACTGGTGCAACTCGTTTCCCAGATCACTCCCGAGAATCGCTACAGCGAAATCCCAACGGGTGGGGAAGTCGGAAAGGAAGTTGTGGAATGGTGACTCCCTACGTTCCGGAAGCGGGAGACATTGTGATGATGAACTTCGACCCCCAAATTGGCCGCGAACAGGCCAAGCGGCGCCCCGCGTTAGTGCTTACTGATCAGCGCTACAACCGCGCCAGCGGCCTCGCCGTAGTTTGTCCGCTGACGAGCAAGCGCAAGCCCTACCCCTTCGCCCTGCCCATCACCGTTGACCAGGTAGAGGGAGCGGTTCTTGTCGATCAACTGAAGAGCATGGATTGGGACGGCCGCAAGGCAAAATTCCACTCCAGGGCTGAGCCGGCGTTAGTCAATAAGGTCCGCCAGTATCTATCAGTGCTTCTCGGGCTTCGCTGATGGTAGCTAAGTTCTTACGGACTACCTGGAAGCGCCGCGTTTGAGCATTCGCACGTTTGCCTCACTCCCCGCGCGGATGGTACAAACCTCCGAGGCCTCCGCTCGTGAAAAAGCTCGCTGTTGTCTTCCTCCTTGCTCTTTCGGCAGTACTGGTCGTCTTGGTAGGAGCACGCGCCGCCGCCGACCGTTCGCGCCGCATCAATCTTCCGACCAGCAAGACTCTGACGCTCCCCGTTCCCGGATACCTCGCCCGCACCAACAGCTTTCCCGCGACCATTGCGCTCAGTCCTGATGGCCGTTACGCGGCGCTTCTCAATCAGGGGTACGGCACACAGGAAACGGGTGCGTGCCAATCCATCGCCATCCTCGATCTCAGCAACAATCAGTTGCACGACTTTCCCGACGACCGCCTGAGCGACGAGTATTCCACGCACCAAAGCTATTTCATCGGCCTCGCGTTTTCGAGCGATGGTAAGCATCTCTACGCCTCGATGGGCTCGATCACCGACCCTACCGGCGAAAAGCCTAAGAGCACCGGCAACGGCATCGCGGTGTACAAGTTTGCGGACGGACAAGTTGCTCCCGAACGCTTCATCAAGATCGCGCCCCAGGCCATCGCCGAAGGGAAAGAAGTAGCGTTCGGCGTGCGCAAGACTCCCGCCGGAACCGCGCTGCCGTATCCCGCTGGGCTCGCAGTGTTGCCCGGCGCGAAGGGCGACCGCCTGCTCATCGCCAATAATCTTTGCGACAACGTGGTGCTTCTCGACGTGAACTCCGGGAAGATTGAGAAGTCGTTCGATCTAAGCGGCAGCCGCTACATTCCCAGCGCATATCCGTACACGGTGATAGCCAACAAAGCCGGAACCAAAGCGTGGGTCAGCTTGTGGAACAGCTCGTCCGTCGCGGAACTCGACCTCGCAGGCGGAAGGGTTGCACGCCGGATCAACCTCGCGCGACAGAATGGTCCCATCGCGCCCGGTTCGCACCCGACCGCAATGTTGCTGGACCGGGATGAGAGGATAATCTACGTAGCGCTCGCGAACGCCGATACGGTCGCTGCCGTTGATTTGAAGACGGGAATCGAGCTCCCATACGGCGCCAACATTGACGCTCAAGACCATCCGGGTTACGTGCCTCAGGCCCTGGCACTTTCCTCCGATGGCAGGCGACTGTTTGCCGCCAACGCTTCACTGGACGCGATTGCCGTCTTCGAAGTCAAGCCTGTGCCTGACCTCAGTGCGTACCCCAACGACCACATCGTTTTTGGCGTGGCGCCCCTCGGTTTCATCCCCACCGAGTGGTATCCCAGCGCCCTCGCCATCGCAGGCAACGACCTTCTAATCGCCACCGCCAAAGGAGAAAGCAGCGGTCCTAACAACATGCAGGGCAAGCTGAAAGGCGAGCGCAAAAGAAAAGAGCATCCCTATATTCCAACTCTGATCGGTGGCTCCATCCAGCGCCTAAGCCTAGCCGACATCGACAAAAATCTTGCCGCCTACACGCACCAAGTCGAAGAAGACAATCTCGTCCACTCCGACGGTGGCAAGTTTGAATTCGCCGGCGGAACGAATCCCATCCGCCACGTGATCTACGTTCTGAAAGAAAATCGCACCTACGATCAGATCCTCGGCGACCTGCCCGCAGGCGACGGCGATGCATCGCTAACGATGTATGGCAAAGACATCACGCCCAACCAGCACAAACTAGCCCTCCAGTTCGGAGTGCTCGACAATTTCTACGACAGCGGAGAAGTTTCTGGCGATGGTCACATCTGGTCCACCGCTTCTACCACCTCCGACTACAACGAGAAAATCTGGCCCATCGGCTATCGCAGCAAAGAGCGCACCTACGACGCCGATGGCACCGTGGCCGACGCATTGCCCCTTGAACAAGGGATCCCCGACATCGATGACCCTGCTACCGGCTTCCTCTGGGACAACCTCGCGCAACACAACCTGACCTATCGCATCTACGGAGAATTCATCCACGCCGTGTGGTGCAAAAAAGAAAAAGTGAGTTCTCCGAAGCAGGGAACCCCTTCCTCCGCCTCCGCCTCCTGCCCCGTGAGCGAAATCAAAAAAGGTGAAGCTCTGCCGGAGAACGTCGGCAACCCGCGCGGTGGCCCAAGTCCGTGGCCATGGCCGATTCCGCAGATGAAGCGCATGCGTCCAACGAAAGCTGCGCTGCGCGATCACTACGATCCGCTCTTTCCCGACTTCGAAACCGACTATCCCGACCAACTTCGCGCCGACGAATTCCTCCGCGAATTCGGAGAGTTCGTGAAAGCCAAGGGAAGCGCCAAGGAACTTCCCCAGTTCACGCTCCTCTATCTGCCCGACGATCACACCGGCGGCACGCGCCCCGGCAAGCCAACTCCCCAAGCTTCGGTAGCCGATAACGACCTGGCGCTAGGCCGTGTCGTCGATGCCGTTTCTCACAGCCCCTACTGGGACGACACTGCCATCTTCGTTCTAGAAGACGACGCGCAAGACGGCGCCGACCACGTCGACGCCCACCGCTCGACCGCGCTGGTCATCAGCAAGTACGCGCCGCGCACGCCGCCAACGTTCGTCGATCACCAGTTCTACACGACCGTGAGCATGATCCATACCATGGAATCGCTGCTCCACCTTGCGCCGATGAATCTGTTCGACGCACACGCGCCACTCATGGCGCCGCTCTTCGCAGGCCCCGGCACCCAGTCGCCATATCAGGCAGACGACAAGAACCTCCGCAACGCCCTAATCTACGCGGTGAACGAAAAGAAAGCACCGGGAGCGAAAGAATCATCGCAAATGAATTTCTCCCGTCCCGATGCAGTAGACACGAAGAAGCTGAATGCAATCCTGTGGCAAGACGCAAAAGGCAACGCCCCGATGCCAATGTTGGAACATCGGCCCTGAAGCAATCACACACGAACGGAGGAGCCCGCTTCACGACTCCCAGCGCCGCAAGAAATCGCCGCGAGCTAGGCTACAATCTGCGAGTGGGTTCTCCAATCCAGTGCACCAACCTGCGCAAGACCTACGACGGCAAGGTCGAAGCTGTCCGCGGCCTAAGCCTGCAAATCGAAGCGGGTCAGTGCTTCGGACTCCTAGGTCCAAACGGAGCAGGGAAGACCACCACCATCGAAATCCTGGAAGGCCTGCTAGCGCCCACGTCCGGCGAGGTCCGCATTTTCGGCCACACCTGGAAAGAGAACGAACGTCAACTGCGCGAGTGGATCGGTATCTCGCTCCAGGAAACGCGCCTGTCGGAAAAATTAAACGTCCGCGAAACCATCGAACTCTTCGCCAGCTTCTATAGCGAACCACGCCCCGCCGACGACATTCTCGAACAACTCGAACTCACCGAGAAAGCCGACGCCTGGGTAGGCAAACTCTCCGGAGGCCAGAAGCAACGCCTGGCCGTAGCCACCGCACTGGTCGGCAATCCGCGCATCCTCTTTCTAGACGAGCCCACCACCGGACTCGATCCCCAAAGCCGCCGCCAGCTCTGGGAGATCATCCGCGCCTTCCAGAAAAAAGGTGGCACCGTCCTGCTCACCACTCATTACATGGACGAAGCGGAACGTCTCTGCGACCGGCTGGCCATCGTCGATCACGGTCAAATCATCGCCGAAGGCACACCCTCCGACCTTATCGAGCGCCTGGGCGGCCATCACGTGGTCGAGTTTCAAGTGAGCAAGAACGTCAGTAATAACGGCAACGCCCACCACGACCGCAATGAAGATGAAGAGGACGACAACCTTGATCACTGGCGGTCTCTGCCCAGTGTGGAGTCCGTCCGCCGCGAGGATGCGACCATTTGTCTAAGTGTCCGCGAGCCGCACCTCACCATCCCCGCTCTTCTGGATGCTGTAACCAGTCAAGGCCACCAACTCGAACACCTCAGCACGCGCCAGGCCAGCCTCGAAGATGTTTTCGTGCAACTCACCGGCCGCCACCTGCGAGAAGACTGAATGGCAACCACAGAAACCAACCCGCCCAAGCTCCACGCTGATAATCAGCAACCGCTGCCCACGCACCCCGCTCGCCGGAATGGGCGTTGGTCTGGATACCGTCATCTGCTTTGGGTCCGCATCATCGAACTCAGACGCGAACCTGAAGTCGTATTTTGGGTCTTCATCTTTCCGCTCCTGCTAGCTGCTGGCTTGGGCATTGCCTTTCGCAATAAACCCGCCGACATCACGTCGGTCGTCGTGATCGAAGGCGCTGGCGCACAGAAAACGCTGGCCATGCTGCAAACCGCGTCCGAGAAAGCCTCGTTCGACAAAAGCGCGCCCGATAAAAGTTCCTCCGCCCATTCCACCATCCGAGCTACCGTGCTGGATCGCGACTCCGCGCTCAAGGCTTTCCACTTCGGCAAGTTCGATCTGGCCATCGAATCGAATCCCGACGGCAGCTACACTTATTACTACGATCCCGCCCGCCCAGAGAGCGTGCTCTCCCGCGTAGAAATCGACGCCACGCTCCAATCCGTCGCCGGACGCAAAGATGCGATACAGACTTCCTCCCAATCCTCCAGCGAACCCGGCTCCCGCTACATCGACTTCCTCATCCCCGGACTGCTAGGCATGAACCTGATGAACTCCGGCATGTGGGGAGTAGGCTTCGCGCTGGTAGAAATGCGCCAGCGCAAACTGTTGAAGCGCTTCGTAGCAACGCCCATGCGCCGTAGCGATTTCCTGCTAGCCCTGACCAGCAGCCGCCTCGTCCTGATGGTGATTGAAGTAGGCTTGCTCTTAGGCTTTGGCGTGCTGGTGTTTCACATGCGAGTGCAAGGATGGAGATCGGTCCTCTCGGTCCTGCTGCTAGCTTCGCTAGGAGCGGTAACCTTCGGCGGTGTCGGCCTGCTAACGGCTTGCCGCGCGCAGAAAATCGAAAGCGTTTCCGGCCTCATCAACCTGGTCATGATGCCGATGTGGATCTTCTCCGGCGTCTTCTTTTCTTACCAGAAATTTCCCGCCATCGCGCATCCCTTCATCAAAGCCCTCCCGCTAACCGCGCTCAACGACGCGCTGCGAGCCACGATCTTAGAAGGCGCCTCGCTGAGCTCACAATCCGGGCGCCTCTTGGTGCTCGCAATCTGGGGAGGGGTTTCGTTCATTCTGGCGCTGCGCTGGTTCCGGTGGACGTAGAGTAGGTGTCAGCTTTTGGTTTTTGCCTTTAGCTTTAGCTCATTGTCATCCTGAGCGAAGCGAAGGACCTGCTTTTTGCCCGCGCCAATGTGAAGACGTGGCACACAAAGAAGACACAAAGTCATGTTGGCCATCAATTACGCGACGACGGACACTTCGCCATGGTCCTTGCGCGCCGGCCGCACCGAAATCTCCACGTCTGGCCCAGGGCAGTAAGAAAATCCATAAGGTGCTCGACCGAGAAACTACCCGAGCGGTTGCGCATCAGCGCAGAGACGTGAGGTTGTTTGATGCCGAGGATTTTGCCGGCCTCGATTTGCGTCAGGTCGCGCCTCTTGATGAGGCGGTAGATCTCGAGCGTGAGCTATGCCTTTAAGAGTTCCTGCTCGGAATGCGGAAGACGGAGGTCCGCAAAAACATTACCACTGCTCTTTACCGTCATGACGGGCCTCTTCCTTCTCGGAGCCATGTCAATTCTTCCCTTTTCTATTGCGCCGCTTCCACAACAACGAATGCCTCAGAGATCGTCCGATAACGGCGGTATCGGACAGTGATCCGCGTTCCCGGCTTGTGGCGGAGGATCTCGTCGTTCATCTCCTGTCCCGTGTACACATAGTGGTCGTCTATTGCCAGAACTACATCCCCCTCCCTCATCCCTGCTTGATCCGCCGGCCCGCCGGTGACTATGCGTGAGAGGGTGATCCCATCATGTCGGACCGTAGGATTGTCGTCAGAGGAAGCACCGATCGTCCCTCGGGCAACGGCTTGTGGGGCTGGCGCTTCACGTGTTGTTGTCGGCTCCTCAGCAGACTTTCGACTTTCCGAGATGCTCTGAGCTGCGTGTGCAGTTGCTTCTGCGACTACTCCGAACGTGTACATTTTTCCGGATGCGGAGATGCTGGCGGAGTCCACTCCAGGCGGTAGAAATCCGTACTCACCTCTTGGCAAGTCGCGGACTACGACCTTCCAGGTTCGATTGCTGATCTTCTCGGCCTGAAAGGCGACCTCATCTCTTTGCGCGCCCCCGGAGACGTGGAGTATACCTCCCGTCACGCTGCGAAACTCGCGACGGTTACTTTTCTTGTGTAGTCGAAGTAGCTGATACTCCTCCACAGATGTGCCTTCGAGTGTTTTGATCAAGAACTCCAGAGGGCTCGCCGCATGGGTGGGGCTTTGGCTTCCTAAGACTTTGCCATTCTTGTCCCCCTTAACGATGAATAATGTCGCTGTGGATTTCAGAACGCCGCCAGTCTGCCAATTGACGATTTCTGGCTGCACTTCGGTTAGTCTGCTGTTGCGAACTAAATACACCCCAACTTCTGTTGTCCGGGATCCGGATTCGGGCTCCTTCGGAGATGCCGCCTCTCTGCCGACGGTTGCTTCCGGCTTATCGGGCGGCAGAACTGGGTTGCTACCAGAAGACGGGTTGATCATGATTCGGATCACGGAGTCAGACACTCTTCCAGCCTTCAGGGCCCTTAACCCCGGGACGCTGGTGTCGAAGTCGGTTGTGGTAACGGTGCGGATTTTCTCGATGATCACGTCGTCTGGTAGGCCGAGCGACACCATGTCGATCACATCTTGATTTGTCATCCGATTGCTTGGTTGCTGGCTCACGGAGACGCAGCAAACAAGAAGGAAGCACAGAAGCCACTTCGCAAAACTCTTCCGAAGCATCGGCGGCTCCTTTCCCCTGCCAATATATACCGATCTGGAGCGCTGCCCGTTTATCCGATGCGTAAATACCTGCCAGCGGGTCGGGGTCTTCGCATGACTGGTCGCGCGCGGAAGTCCTCAGCCCAAGCCAGCGACGTAGGCCGGAATCTCTCGCCTGTTCTCCCGCCCCCACGCGATCAGGCGATGGAGGCCATCCAAATGGGTCAAGCCTCTGTGACCGCGGTCGAGTAATCCTTTGTAGTCGGGATAGCACGGGTCATTTATCGGAGCAGCACTTAGGAAAACTGCCGGCATGCGCGCGCTAGAGAACTGTTGAATCCGCCTGTAGCACTTACTCAGGCGATCCACGAATTCCAGTTTCTCAATAGCCTCTGACACGCTTGACCCGACGGCGGGCACAAGATCTACCCCCTCATGGGTGTGCCAGGGAAGCATAACCGTTAGGACCTCCTCCGGAGTGAGGACCACTCGTGTCCAATTCCCAAATTGCCGATCTGCCAGGTCCAACGCACCCAGCGGCCAATCATTCCGATCGGAATTAGCGGTATTTTCGCGGATGAATGTTGCCTTGACTTCCTCGAAACCAACCTCTGACTCCCTACGCATCGAGTTCCTCTTCTGGTGCAGGGAGTGCAGCTTCCTGGTCGCCGACCCGGTTTACGATTTTCTCGATCAACTGCTCGACCGTATCGCCGCGCCGCTCGGCGGCGATCACAGCGCTGGAGTCGAGAATTATTCCCATGCGGGCGGATTCAGCGGTTCACGATGGCTGTTGATGGGTTCTTCGAGATCGCGGGCAAAGTCCCCGTCAAGCGTTGCAGTGGAGGCATGTTCTTTGGCCAGCCGTAGAGACTCCGAGAGCAAGCGAACATGCGGCTCGGCGGGACGAACCACGGCTACGGGCCGCGCGTCGTCTCCGATGACGACCTCGCCCCCAGCGCGTACCCGCGCCAGCAGTCCGGCGAAGTCGCGGGCGGCTTCCGCTTCCGAGATGTGGATGACGTTCTTCGCCATAGACGGCATTATATCGCTCCTGCTCTATGGAAGGTCGTCCATCCAAGTTACCCGCTCGAACGGAACCCTTGACCGTTTTCATCACAAACGTTCTGTACGTGCCGGGTGCACCACGTCTCGCGTTCGAGACGTGTGAGGCCGCGCGGGTTCCCACTCCCGCAATCGGACGCCAGACCTTTTTCATCACAAATTCTTCGTACCCCCATCACAGACATCCAATCCGCCCCGCGCGACAATGATGATTGACGTGTGGCCAGGCAGAAGTGCGCCCGTCTCCAGAGACGGTCCGCGCGCTGCCCAAAACCATCTCAGCGTTCTTTGAAAACCGAGATTCGACCCGAAAAAGGGGGCTTGACACGATTTACCCCACTACGAAGGGCCACAAACCCCGAAGCAGCGCAAGAAATCCCCTAAGTCCTTATTCCGGAATACTTTGATATAAGTCCTAGTGGGTATCCCCTTGACTCAGCCGACCACAACCTGTAGATTTCCGATTTGGAAGACTATCCGCGGA
>Ga0209890_10001095_pt1 | contig 12346 bp, 15 predicted proteins | sample OrgsoiDNA2013049_FD_185799 | JGI IMG/M metagenome (GOLD analysis project Ga0209890, IMG submission 185799) | Permafrost soil microbial communities from the Arctic, to analyse light accelerated degradation of dissolved organic matter (DOM) -... | ecosystem: Environmental > Terrestrial > Soil >... | reverse complement strand
TGTATCAGCCGCCCGCGGCATGATCGCAAGATGATACGCCCCGCTCTCGCGGCCGTCCGCAAAAGTGGTGCTCTTCAAAATACAAGAATAGCGACGTACCGCGGCATCAGCTCGGTGCCCCCGAGCGGAATTTCAGCGCCTGGTCTGCACACTGAAGAGATTGTCGGTGTTTGATCTACAATGGCGAGTCGTTGCGGATCGATGCGGTTGGGGATTCATTGAATCCGTAGTCGCCAAACCAAGGAGTACGCAGAGTGGCGAAGGTCAGGTGTAAATTGATAGTCTCGATCGTGCTATCGGCAATGTCGCTTGCAGCTAACGCGCAGGAATCGGAGAAGGTCACCGCGATCACGCCGCCGCGCACTCCGTTGCCCTCCGAGGCACAGTCGCGCGCCGTTACGCGGTTCTCCTTCATCGTTTACGGCGACACGCGAGGCGCGCGTGACGGCGTGGAGATCCAGTACGAACACTCCCGCGTCGTGGACTCAATGCTGGCGCAAATCACAGACCTCAAAGGCAGCGAGTACCCAGTGCGCTTTGTGTTGCAGTCCGGCGATGCGGTCACAAACGGGCGGAATCCGCAGCAATGGAACGTGAGCTTCGTGCCGCTTATCAATCGCCTGACGACTGAGGGCGAGGTATCGTACTTCCTTGTGCCGGGCAATCATGAGTTAACGGCGGCGCCTCAGGGTCTGCGCAACTATCTCGATGCCGTGTCGGCGCTGATTCCGCCGGAAGGATCCGTGCGCCGCCTTTTGGGTTATACGACGTACTCGTTTGGCTACGGCAATACGTTCGTGATCGCCCTGGACGCCAACATTGCGGAAGACGAGAAGCAGTATGATTGGGTGAAAGGTCAACTCGACGGGCTGGATCGACGTCGCTACGTCAACGTGATCGTGTTCTGCCATCAAGCACCGTTTTCTTCAGGCCCTCATGGCGGCGCCCGCACCGAGTCCCAGGCAATCGAGCTGCGGGCGCGCTATCTGCCGCTCTTTAACGCGCATCACGTGCGGGCGGTATTCTCTGGCCACGAGCACCTGTTCGAACACTGGGTGGAGCGCTACAGGGACGTAAGCGGGCCGCACCGCTTGGACCTGATCGTGTCGGGAGGTGGTGGCGCGCCGCCCTATGGGTACTCGGGTGAGCCCGACCTTCGCGACTTTCTTAAGGCGAACGACGCGAGCCATGTCACCCTCGACCATCTCGTCAAGCCCGGTGTCGAACCCGGATCGAATCCCCATCACTACATCATCGTTCGCGTTGATGGTGAGAAGGTCGAGATGACCGTGGTCGGGGTGGATTGGGGTGCGGGCTTTCGCCCCTATCGAAGCAATCAAGTGGGACTCGAGACTCCATGAGGTGGAGGTGCTGAACGCCATTATGATGGTAAACTACGCCCAATAACTATAATATAATCAATGCATAATGCGTATTATATATATGTTACCGCAACATCCGCGACCATCGCGTCGAGAAGGCCTACCTTCTTGGCGTAAGAGCCTTTGTTGCAATTCCATGTGACCAAGCGCATCGGAACAGGTTAACCCATTTCCGCGTTCGCCCATGTCCGCGATAGCGCGGTTACCGCACTTGCAGTTGCGCCACTTTTTCCCAATTCGATTGGGGTTTCATCACGACAAATAGATAGATGCCGTCGTCAGTCCTGCTTATTGAGGCATGCGTGGGGCTGGCGCTCAACGTAGCCGATAACTGTTCTGGCGAGAGCTTGTACATGCCCCCGCTTATGGCATCCACCGCGAGTCCGATAAGACCACCGATAGCGACATTGCCCCATATCCAGCCGCTGACACTGTGCGTGACCGTCAGGTCGAGCGGCTGGTAGCCGGGCAATTCGATCCTCACAATGTGATTGTTCTTGCGCGTCAGTTTAGCGAAAACCGGGGTAATTCCGGACTGAAGATTATCGATGGTCACGGATGCTCCCGCGGGCTCACTCGTGATCCCGACATCCTGATGTGTACCGTGGATTATCGAGGCGCAACCGGCGAGTCCAAGCATGAGCAGAAAGATGGTACCGCCCTTTTTGGCCTTCCGTGCAATGGCATTGTTCATCATTAGCCTCTCTCTGTGCTTTGTTAGGACGCGCGCTAGTGTGTGGCTCTACCGGCTTGTCAACTGTGTGCTACCTCTCATTTGAGCCGCGCATCAGCATCGACAATTGCGCACGGGCACGCGAACTGAGAACTGCATTCCCCGTCATCTGGCGCGACGTCGTGTCGTGGCAAACTTCTTATACAGCACGCGCTTGCTGCATACACTGTACGAGTTATACACCAGCAATCCACAGCCTGGAGGCGGTAACGTCCGGCAATGGAATACGCCAAGCTCGAGACCGCCGCCCTCGCGCACCTCGATGATTCCTATTACTACGGCGCCTATTGCCGCAAGTGCAAGCACGCTGCTCGTCTGTCGCTCGAGAAACTGCGTGAGCACCTCGGCGACACCTTTCCACTGAGAAAGGTCAAAGATCGATTACGCTGCGAGCGCTGCAGCTCCAGACAAATCGTCATTACCTTCTTGGCGCCGGATCAGAAGACTGGCAACGTGGCACATCTATTTCACGAGCCGCCGCGGCGATAATCGCCCCATGCGCAGCTAAGCTGCCGCTGCCGCCACCGCCTCAATCTCCAACAGCCGCTGAGCCCCCGAGAACTTCAAGCACCTGAGAATATCCGCCGGCAGGTTGTGGCGCGGACGCGGGACTGAAACGATGCGATCCGCAACCCCCGAGTGATCAGCCCTCGATTCCCGCAAGTTTCGCGGACTCCATCCACAGGTGTTGGGCCGCCGCATCATCCCGGGCTTCACTTGTCGGGGTCGCCGGCCGGCATTGATGAAAATACTCGCCGGTGACGCCGGCCACATCAGGTGACGACACCAGATATACGATGGTTTCCGCCCCCTTCTGCGGGGAAATCGCGAAGATCTTGGCCAGGCGCACCGCCCGCGAAAGAAAGCCGCCGCTGCCGTCACCGAAGCGTGTCGCAACGAAACCGGGGTGCAGGCAATTCGCGGTGACTCCCTTCCCGCTCCAGCGGCGAGAAAGCTCGCGCGTGAACAGGATATTGCAAAGCTTCGATCGCCCGTAGACCTTATATCCGGAATATCCCCTAGTCGATTGCAGGTCATCGAAATTCAGCTTACATCCTCTATGAGCATCGGAGGCAGTGTTGACGACCCGTGAGGGCGAGGAAGTGAACAACCGTTCACGCAAGCCCAATGTCAGCACGAAGTAGGCCATGTGATTGACCGCAAACGTCAGTTCCAGATTATCCACGGTTGTCTGCCGCGAACCGAACATGGCGCCCGCATTGTTGATGAGCACATCGATACGCGGTTCCGCCGCTGCAATCTCCGCCGCCAGCCGTTTCATTTCCGAGATGCGCGACAGATCCCCATAATGAATAGAATGCGCGAGGCGCGTGTTGCCACCGCGCAATCGAGCCAGCGCCGATTCCCCACGTGTCTTATCCCGCGCGACGAGCACGATCCGCGCGCCCATGCCGGCGAGCCGCTCTGCGGCAACTTCACCAATGCCCGAAGTCCCGCCCGTAATAACAACGACCTTACCCTGCATATAGTTCTCGGTGTTGAGCCAAAAACATACTGTAGCAGAGCGCGCTGCGGCCGATGTTCTCCGATCTGCCGAGTATTCTCCGTCTGGTCCAGCCGTTCGGCCGCTGACGCTTCGCTATCCTTGCTCCGCTGCGGTCCGGCCACTACATCCCTGTAGTGGCGTTCGCCGGTTCACCCTGCCCTCGCCTGGTGCCGGCGAGTCAAAAAGAAATCGAAGGGCATCGGACACATCGAAAATCGAGTCGTGCCCGAGCCATTAAAGCTGGGGACCTCCCCCCAGCTTCCTCAACCGTACCCAAACTCCTCAAGCGATTCTGCGGCTACTGTCAGAAATTCCCGAGCCGGGTCGAGCAATCGCCTGAGCGACGCCGGCGCCATAGGCCGGATCGGCCCTGGTACAATTGGCGATGTGCCGCTCCTGGATGTGTTTGGCGGCTCCGCCGATCTGGCGGCCCGTATTCTCGAACAAAGCTTGGCGCTGAGCGGCGTTCATATTGCGGAAGAGATCGCCCGGCTGCTGATAGTAGTCATCATCGACGCGATGGTCCCAGTGGGCGGCCGCGCCGTCGATCGCCAACGGTGGCTCGTTGAGCTGCGGCTGGTCGGCCCACTCACCTCTGCTATTGGGGAAGTAGCTCGCCGTTCCCCCAAGATTTCCGTCGGTGCGCATCGCCCCGTCGCGGTGATAGCTATGGAACGGACACTTGGGCGCGTTGACGGGGATGTGGTTAAAGTTGACCCCGAGACGATAGCGCTGGGCGTCCCCGTAGGAGAATAGCCGCGCCTGCAGCATCTTGTCAGGAGAGAAGCTGATGCCCGGTACAATGTTTGCGGGGGAGAATGCGGCTTGCTCGACCTCGGCGAAGAAGTTTTCAGGATTACGGTTGAGTTCGAAGAAGCCAACCTCCATCAGCCTTGGGCCAAACCTTGGTCAGATCGAAGGGGTTGAACGGAAATGCCTTGGCCTGCGCATCACTCATCACCTGAACATCCTGCAGTAGCGCTGGACCGCGGGGCCCGGCGGTCTGGATATTGAGATTGTCGGTGACCGGCGTGCCAGTCGCATGGGTCAGGTGTGAGGAGGGGGAACTTTGTTTCATAGTATGGCTCCTAAGGAACTCATGTCATGCGCGCCAAGCCGATCCGCGGATCACGCTGCAGAAGTTGCCGCGCTTGAAGCTCGGGTCCTTGTCCGCAAGAACGTCGGCCTTCACGTTGCCGAATGTCGTAAGCGGTTTGCGCTTGATGCCGTCGTAGAAGGCTTGGATGATGTCTTCCTTGAAGTTATCGCTGCGCGGATGCGCCTGGACCACCGCGTTTCGCTCAGCATCGCTATACTCGGGATAGGTCAAGCCGAGCACATCCATCTCGACGCCTGCCGTGACTAGAGCGACAACCGGGTGCATGTGTTGCGGAATGCCGGGCGTCGTGTGCAACGCAATCGCGGTCCACACCGTATCGACATCCGTTCGTGAGATGTCGCGGCTTTCCAGGAAATCACGAGCGGCGTTCGCGCCGTCGACCTCGAACCGCTCATGCTCGCTGCTATGCTTTGGGGTGAGTCCCATGTCATGGAACATTGCTCCCGCATACAGAAGCTCTGGATCGAAGCGCAAGTTCCGGTGTTTTCCTGCCAGCGCACCGAAATAATAAACCCGACTCGAGTGATTGAAGAGCAGCGGCGATGCCGTATCGCGGACCAACTCAGTTATCTCGCGGGCAAGTCTGCTATTGGGGATACCCACCCCTTGTAGCGTCGCTGTCATCAGGTTCTCCTGTAACGATTTAGAAAGAATAGTAAAAAACGTCTCTGGCTGCCGTCGCCGTTGGGCAGCATCGTCAGCCAATAACCATCCCAAGCGCGCGGTGCACGATGGAGTCCTAGAACCATCGCGGCCACCCTAGCGACGCCCGGTGTCTCACCACTTACGTTTCCGCCCATACATCCGCGACGGGACGATACGCACTGTCCATTTGCCCCGCGTTACAGGAAAAGCCTCCTCGGTTACAAATGTAGCCGCGGTAACTCACACGGTGGATTTACTAGTAACGCGCGGTGCACAATCCCTATTTCCTCGACGGCCTTCTCCGTCTGGTCGGGGTTTCTTCGTGGCCGGGCTGTTCGTGCGTCCATGCACTCGCCCGGCGACGGCGGCCCAGAGGCGTGACTCCGGTCCGCCTTCCGGATGAGCCACAGGAGCGGCGTCTGCCTTGGTCTCAACACCGTCGCACATCAGCCCCACTATTTCGTGTTCTGCCCGATGCGCCAAAGAACGCCAGACGGATCCGGAAAGCTAAAATCCCGGATACCCCACGGCTGATCTTTCGGAGGCTCTGACTTTAGTCCGTACTTCAAAAGTACGTCGTGAGCATGCGCCCACCAACTCTCCACGTCCTCGACCAGCAAATGCATCATCAGGTTCTCGGCAAACGCCTTCACGTAGAATTTCTGCAACAAGAACGCCGACTCCCCATGACGAATATACGCCAGACCCTCATCCGACGATGCAACCGTAAATCCCAGATCCTGATAAAAGTGCTTGCTGACAGCGAAATCCTTTGACGGCACAAAGGCCTTCAGCTCAATCGTGGTGAGATTCGACATGTTGACCTCGCATGTTGTCTTCAACGCGCGCCGCCGTCCAAAGACAAGAACAAAACCGGATTGCCCTGTTTCTTTTAGGTTACCACGTCGTTATGTTGACTTCCGCGTAGTGGCAGCCGGTTGGAGCGCACCTCAATTCTCCCAGGGTCGGTGCACTGTGGCGCGACGACCAGAATCGCATCTTGTTCAGTGGCCACTCCGACCTGACATCGCCGTTTCGCGTAGTCAGTGCGCCGAGGAAACCTATGACACAGACACTCCAGGCAAAGGGTCTACTCATCGGAACTCCTCTCCGAATTGTTCCTCCATCCGACCGCTCGCTCGTGGAATCGTTCGCGGATCACTCGGGACGCGACTTGGATTGCCCGAGGGAGGCCCCTGCCGATGCCGATCTGCTCCATAGCCCTCCCATCTTCTCGCTACCGCGATCTTCGCTTAACTGTGCGTTGCGGTTCCATGGGCGCGCCGCCCGGCGTCCAACTCTGGGTAGTATCGGAAGATGCCATCGTTGTTGAAGGGGATGCGTCGCGGGGAAGCGAGATATGCGGCAATTCGCGGACGATCCTGAATTCTCGAATAGTGCGCAAGGAGCCGCGGATATTTACGCGCAGCCTTGCGCATTGCGCACGGGAATGCGTAGCTAAGGCCAGCAATTACCTGAAACATTGAAAGATCTGCATAGGTAAGGTGCGCGCCAATCAGATAGCGCTTCCCGGAGGCGTTTTGTGCCAACACTTTCTCGAAGTAGCCCAAGTACTTCGGCATGCGGTTTTTCACAAAATCCGTGGACCGGCGTCGCGCCTCCTTCTTTTGGTCTTCGTAATAGAGGCTGCCGGCCACCGGGTGATGCGTGTCGTGAATCTCTACCACAAAATCCGCGATCGTGAGTTGCAGCTGCTGCGTCCAAAGCCGACCCGCCTCAGCCCTAGGTGCAAGTCCGTGCCGGGGGCCGAGAAATTGCAGAATATTGGCTGTCTGGCCAATAAGAAGCCGCCCTGCCTTAAGAAACGGAGGTGCGAAGGGCGTCTTCTCAGCGCGGCCGGCGAGGAAGCGCATCATTGCCGCGATTCCCGCGCCTTTGCCGGACCCACGCGCAACATCCACATACTGCGCGCGCCCCTCTTCCATCGCCAATCGCACAAATTCGCCGCGACCCTGAACAGAAGGCCAATAGTAGAGTTCATAAATCATCGGATTCTCCTTGTTTTCGGGCCGGTCCATTCACGCATCCTGCGTTCGGCCGGCATCGGCGGCACAGAGGCGTGACTCCGGTCCGCCTCCCGGATTCTAGGCCAAAACGCCGTCGAATCCGTTGTCACTTCCTGTGACAATCAATCCCCGACCCCTTGCCGAACCAATTCTTGGTGCACAAGCACCGAGCCGCTGGAGCGGCGTCCGACTTAATTCATTGCCGGCCAAACAACGCCGTACTAGTCACTCTGGAGACCAATCTAGGGATCGTGACCGACGGCCCCTTCGGTATAGTCGAGCTCACCTGCTGGCGAATGACGGAATCCATGGTGAAGAGCTATGGCAAAACACACATCACGGGTTCCCCGCCGCTTTCTCGCATCCCGGTGCACGATAAGGACGGCAATATCATTGCCGACCCGAAAGAATGAACCTTCGCGAACTCTCGGAAATCTTAAGTTCGCTTCCGTGCCATTGTAGATGAGAGTAAAACTGTTGCGGTGTGATCGATAAGCTAAGCGGGGTCGCTATGGACGCAACGCTGACGGACAACTCCGCCTTAGAGCGGAGCGCATATCGCAAGGCCTCCTTACGCGTACTCCCGCTGATTGCGCTCGGTTACGGCGCCGCCTATATCGATCGCGTCAACATCAGCTTCGCCGCGCTCCAAATGAATCGCGACTTGCATTTCAGCGCCACCGTGTACGGATTCGGCGCAGGTCTGTTCTTTTTGAGCTACGCAGCGTGCGAGGTCCCCTCGAATCTGCTGCTCTACCGATTCGGTGCTCGTCGCTGGTTGGCCCGCATCATGGTGACCTGGGGGCTCGTGGCGATGGCCATGGTCTTCGTTCGAACCCCGACCCAGTTCTATATTGGCCGTTTTGCGCTTGGAGTAGCCGAAGCAGGGTTTTTCCCTGGGGTGATCTTCTACGTTTCGCAATGGTTTCCCATTGAGCTACGAGCTCGCAGCATCTCCCGCTTCTATGTCGCATGGCCCCTCAGCGTCGTCGTAATGGGTGTCTTCGCGGGTGCGCTCATGGGTCTCGACGGCCATCTGGGACTTACCGGGTGGCAGTGGCTCTTCGCGGTCGAAGGGCTCCCCGCTGTGATTTTGGGCGTCGTTTTCTTTTTTGTTCTCCCCGATGGTCCCGCGACCGCTCGCTGGCTGACGGAACCTGAGCGAAACGCCGTTCTCTTCCGGCATCAAGGCCGCACCCGCCAGTATTCGCCCAAGCAGCATGACTCGATCGGTCCGGCGCTGCGCGATCCGCGCGTCTGGTTGCTCGGCATTTTCAATTTTTGCATGCTGGGTAGCAGTTACGCCTATGGCTTTTCCGCGCCCACCATCGTTCAGACGCTTTCAGGCTTTAGCATCACTGGTACGGGATTCGTCATTGCGGCCATGTACCTGGTCGCCGCCGCCGCCATGTTCGGCAACGGCATTCTGTCTGATCGCGCGCGCGACACTTTCTGGTACGTTATCCCCGGCTGTTTGATGATGTCCGGCGGCTTTCTCGCTGTCGCGCTGTCTTCGAATCCCAGCATCGCTCTTACTGGGCTGCTGGTCCTCATTGTCGGCCACATGTCGATGCAAGGGCCGTTTTGGTCCATCGCAACCCGCTTTCTCAAAGGCCGCGCCGCGGCAGCCGGCATCGCCCTCATGAACACCATTGGCATTCTGGGCGGATTCGTCGGCCCCTACTGGATGGGCATCGCGAAGGATCTCACCGGCAACTACCGACGCGGCCTATTGACCATGGCCGTTCCCATGCTCATCGGCGCCGGCATCATGTTCTATTTGCGCAGACAGGCGCAACGAGCTCCAGCGCCGCTGATTGCGGCGGCCGCTGCGCCCTAGATCACCAAGAAAGAAAGGCCACAGCATTGAGAAAAACGAAACCGCATTGTCTCTTACGTTGCATTTGCCGCGCTCGTCCTTGTCACCTGGATCGCGGTGCCACCCACTCGCCAGCCGCGCGCAGGCCATGACATTTGACTGCAAACTCGCGCTGCGCAAACGAAGATCCCATTCAATCATGTCAAGCTCTTGGCCCCAGCGTTGCCGCGATCGCGTCCGCGGTCACACCATCGATTTCCAACACTTTCCTGCGACTCGCGCCGCCGGCGACCACGCGCACGCAGCGCTTCGCGATACCCAGTTGCTGCGCGACGAATTCCACCAACGCCTGATTGGCCGCATTCTCGATCGCCGGCGCCGCGATGCGAATCTTGGGTCTACCGTCGTGCAGTCCCGCAAGCTCCGTTTTAGAAGCGCGCGGCTGAACGTATACTTCGATGCGAACGGGCAGCATGTGCATGACATTCTGCCATGCCTTCGGCTACGCTCACTTACCGTGCTCGTCGCCGCCACAGAAACCGCAACAGGTACAATCCCGGTACGACCACAAATAGCCACGGCACGATGTGTAAGCAACCGCGGTAATCGCCTGCGACACCCCATTCGGTAAATTCCCCAAGAAATCACGGAGGCGACTAGCTGATCGAGAGCCAACAGCTACAGAGGAAAATTCCAATTTCGCGCTCCCGGGATGTGAATGCGCAACGGTGGCACACGCATCTGCGAGCTGCACGAAGAATTTATGCGGCTGAGCTTCGGGAATGGCGTCTACGCCAGGGGAGATCTTACGGCCGTGCCAAACCCCCATCTCGATCGGCCCGGATCCAAAATTGCCGGAAATTTCAGCAAAATAGTAAATCACGACCACCTCGGAATAACACCGGGCCGCGTAGCCCCAGCCGCGATCGCGGTTCTTCACCCCAAAATGGCTGAGTTTGAACTGCGTGCTCTACACCTAAAACGCCAGCAGGTTGCCCGTCCAGGGCTGCCCGGACTCATATAGCGACTGACGCTGTTGCAATAGCACTACGTCCCAACCCAAGTGCATGGCTTCGCTCACGGCCTTCGCTTGAGTTTTGACGGCGGCCTTGAAGTCGCCGCGCAACGCGTTGGCCGCCGCACGAATCTCCCAGTAGCTGGGATCAATTTTGTATTGGTGCTCGATGCTATCGGTCAGTGTCAAGGCCCGCGGCGGATCACGCACATCACTCAATGGGCTCGCCGCCAGCACCGCCGAAAGCAACAGCTTCGCGGCACTGTTGTTTTGCTTCGCGGCGCGTTCGAGCCACACCACGGCACCGGCCACGGACTCGCGGTCAGAATCACTCTTCAACAGGTACTCGGCGAGTGAGACTTGTGCGTCGGATTGATCCGCTTGCGCAGCTTTCTCCAGCCAAATCTCGCCCTTGCCCGTTTCGCATTGACAGCCGCGTCCTTGCAGCAATCCGGTCCCGACTTGGTATTGTGCATAAGGAGCACCCGCTTGTGCTGCCTTGAGAAACCACGGCAACGCCTGATCATACGTGCGTCTCAATTGCGGAAGACCCGCGATCATCATGCCGTAAAGCATTTGCGCTTGGGCATCGCCCGCCTCAGCTTTTAATTCCGTGTCGTGAACCCGCCGCTCGAGGCCTTGGTAGTCGCTTATTTTTACTCCAGGAACGGTGAAATTGTACATGACGCTCACCGTCGTTGAGATTGGCTTGCCGTTGATCCTGGCAGGCAGGTACACGGATCGCATGACGCTCTCTCGAACCGCGTCTTCGAACAATCCGCCCGGAAGTGCGTACAAAATACGTGGTATACGCGTGTGCCCGTCGGGTGCCACGACGAACTCGACATACGCTTCACCCTGAATCCCTTTTCGCTGCGCCTCAGCAGGGTACGCAGGAATAAATGGCTTTGAAGGGCGCACGGGGTCACGATCCGCGTATTCCTTACCCCTTAAGAAGTGCGGCATCAGCCGCGCGTCGAGGGTTGCCTGGTTGTACTTCGCTTGAATGTCGGACGAGATGCGCAGTGAGGTGGGTGTCAAATCTGGCTCTAACTGCTCGGCCAGTGCTTTCCCCTTCGCCTCACCATTCTGACCAGCCAGCGACGCCCAGGCGTGGGCATAAACATTATTGTGGTCAACACCTTCACCGCGAGCGTACATAACCGCCAAATCCAATTGCGCTTGTGGTTGCCCCACCTCCGCCAATTCCTTGAACTGTTTAAACGCAGTCGCGAAGTCACCTTTCTTGTATGCAACCTGCGCCGAATACAGATCCGCCCACGCCGGAATGGCCGTGACGGTGAGTAGGAGAGTGATCAGACCTGCTGATATGGTTCGCGTTAAGGCAGGATGCATAACCACTCCCTGTTTAGTCATCGCAAGCCCGGGCTTGATTATGCCATCACCATCACGACTCGACTATGCCTCTTTCTCCGCCTCACTCCGCACGTACCGCGACAAATGAAACGCCGCCAGCGCCACATCTGCAGGTGACACCGACAGCTGCTCCTGCTCGATAAACGCCGGCAATGCCTTGGGTTCGAGTACCCACACGGACCCTCGCTCCGAGCGCTGTTCGACGAACCAACCCGGGAACACCACCACACCCCGCACGGCGAAACGCTTGCCGGTGGACTGCTCGAGCAGGTATTCCAACCAGCGCGCCGCTCTAGTCACTTGCTGGATTGGATCCCGGTCCGGTGCGCGCCCCGCAACACGCAGCGAGTCACCCTCGACGGTGACGACGGCTTTTGACCAAGGCTTGCTCAAAGTCTTTGTTTCAATCGCATACACGCCGTGCTGCGAAATCACCACATGATCCAGATTAAAGGCCTGTCCCGGAATGTCGTGGAACACCTGCCCACCGCCATCGCGCAGACGCTCGAGAAACTGACCCACGACTCGTTCGCCATCCCGACCTAGCCTTAAGTGACGGACTCGGCCTCGTATTCGTACCCGAAGCGGCTTTGCCTTAAGTGGCGATTTGTTGGACATTCCCTTGTTCCCTGGTTGCGACAGGATTGCCCCCAGGCTTCGGTGACGGGACTCGCGTTTTGATGCCTCCCCGGGCGCGAGATTGTGGCGGGCGCGAAATCAC
>Ga0209890_10001094_pt1 | contig 12356 bp, 13 predicted proteins | sample OrgsoiDNA2013049_FD_185799 | JGI IMG/M metagenome (GOLD analysis project Ga0209890, IMG submission 185799) | Permafrost soil microbial communities from the Arctic, to analyse light accelerated degradation of dissolved organic matter (DOM) -... | ecosystem: Environmental > Terrestrial > Soil >... | reverse complement strand
TACCTTGCGATCTTTCCTCGAAAGGTGGACTTCTCTTGCTTCGGGTATCATCCCGATGTTGAATCACGACTCACGTTCCAGGGAAAGTGGGTACTAGGATAGCGCGACTCTGCTAGGCTCCGCTCATGAGCGAGTCGATCCCATACAATTACAGATGTCCAAACCTGGAATGTCGGGCCGAATACGTTGCGGTTCAGCGGACCTACGAAGGCGGTCCGGAGCGCGGCAATGGTCGCCGCGATCCTGATATGTGTCGTGGTCGCGATAGATTCCCTCGTCACGAAGCAGGGCAGGGACGAGTGACTCGCGGGGATAACAGGCCGCGGTGGGGGACCGCGCTTCACGGCAGTGAGCCGGGCTTATCGTGGAATTCCGCGCAATCGCGTAGGTGACACACTTCAAACCGACAATGCGCTATTCGCGGCGACGGCGTGGCTTTCGGGAGTATCGGGCGAGTTCGCGCTGTCGGGCTGCCAGAAGCCCGGTCGGACGGCTTGTTTCAGCGCGATATCAATTCTTTGCTGAACCCTGCGGGTAGCCAAGCCCATGAGATTCGCCTTGGTGTTTCCGGTCGTAACCTTTTCGCCGATTTTGAAGCGCCAATGCCACAGACCAGGCTCGACCTGCAAGAGGGTGAATTCAATGCCCCTGCGGTTCATGATCTTGACCTCGTCTGGCGCTGCCTCATGGTGGGGAAACTATTTTTTGAGGCGGGACGCGCCTGCAATCCATCCGCGCCAGGCGTTCGACTTCATCGGGTCTTCCAGGGCCTTTGCTGCTTTCATGGCGTGCAGATCGTATTGGCACCCCTCGCAGCCAGGAAACTCAAAAGCGCAAAATTCGCCTTGCGATCCGCTGGCGGTACCGTCAGCCGACGGCGTTTCAAATCGGCATCTGAATGGAACGAGGGTCAGTTGGTTCATGACACACGTCCGTGCCTCAGGCGGGAGCGCTACCGAACTCTCTGTCACCGATAAATGCCAAGGACAGGACGGTGATGGCGATATTCTGCTTCAACCTGTTTCTTATTCCGTGATCAATATTGCTCACTCTCCGGATTAAAAAAGTGCGAGCAGCCTGCTCGGAGTGGAACCATTCCCGTCAGCTTAGCTTGTCGACTCGCTGCCGGATGCCGCCGCTCAATGGCGGTCATGGCATATGGCTCCGCGCCGGCGATTTTTATCAAGCGGCTCGGCCCATCATTTGAAACCCGGCCCTCGCATTTGAGGGCCAGGGCTGGAGCGAGGTTCTGATGTCCGTCCCCAGCCACGCAGATAATCTCACTTCTACCGTGCGTTACGCGCTCGAGACCACCCGTGCCACGGCGGTTTGCCCTTTCCACGCAGATGTAACGATCCGTGTCGGTGATGACGCCGCGGAAAACCATGCTTATCTCCGCGCCAGAGACGTTGCAAAGGCGGACGGCACCATATGCAGGCGCGAAGCGCTGCTCGAAGAATTCAAGCGCCAACTCGGCGATGCCGCAGACGGTCATTGCCCTCAATGTGCGGATCGAAAAGTTACATCGTAACGCGATTTGAACCGTTGCGGTCCGGGTGCGCTATGATGCGCTGCCTCGACAGCGCCGCTGCATGGGCGCAGCCTGCGATTCGCCAATGCACCCTTGGAATGTACTCTTGGAGGTCACAATGGAGCGCTATATCCGCGATCAGAACCTTGCACACTATCGGCGGCTGGTAGCTGAGTCGGAACGTGATCCGGCGCGAAATCAGGTTCAGCACAATTGGCTGCTGAAATTGCTGGCCGATGAGGAAGCCGAAGACGCCAAGCCGCAAGACCGTCGTCATTAAGACCGTCGGCACTCATACGACGCCGGATCAGCCAGTGCCTGCCGCAGGCTGCGGTACGCGATAACCGCAGGAAATCGCGAGCATGAGGCACGGTCCGCGAGCGTCTCGCGGGCTTCGAGCGACAGGCCGTTTTAATTCGGTAGTGTGACCTTGCTCACATGCGCTGGGCGCAGGCTGAGCTACCAAGGCTCCAACTGGCCCCATCCCCGGGACCGAGCTTGGAGGCTGCAACATATGGCTGCGCTGGCAAAAGTTCTCTCGCGCGCGTTTCCTAAAAGTCAGGTCGACGTCGAAACTCTCAAGACCATCGCCATGTTTTGCGGCGTTGGCCTGGTGGTATCTTTGCTGCTGGCAACGTGGGGCCTGGATTTGAGCGCCGGATTTTTCTGATGGCGGCGGTCACGCTTCATCCTGTTTGGAATACGCCGCGCGCCGCCTTCCAAGGCTTGCGCCGGCTTGGCATGGTTCTTGCGAGCAGTTTCGCGGGACATGCGAGAAACCTGCTACATGTGCCAAATCAGTTCGTTCAGAGCGTGCGTATTTAAACACCGGCGTCATTTTGAGAGTACGATTCGATGAAGCGTCTGGATAATCTCGTAAAAGAGCACCTTATTCTGGGCACCGACAGGCGGGATGCTGAAACACAGCGAGACCTGTGGCTCTCGCAAAATCCCGCCTTGAAGGTCATCAGGGTTCATGGAGTGACGCCGGAGCCGCAGACCTTGCTGATGCGCATCGGCAGCAAGCATGTTCCGCGCGTTTCGATCGTGGTGGAGTTCGAGGAGCCCAGCGTCGCCGCCGAATGAAGGCCATTCACGGACGGCGTCTCCATCGGAAGAACGCGATCAGCAGAAATATTCCAATCGCGGCGGTCAGCAAAACCCCGTTGCGAATTTCTTCGCGGGAGAGGCCGACCTCGACGTGAAGGAAATGGCGCAGGGCAGCTGCGGTCACCACCGCCGCGATCAGGAAGCCGATGACGTATCTCATCCGAAACTTGACCGGGTCCATTGCGAGAGACTAACACCCGCGCAATTCACCTATCAAGTGAGGTGAAACAAGCGCCGTGGCTTCAACGCGCTGGCGGCGGCTTCTCAACCTCCAAGGGGTTATCGCGGCGACCTCACGGCCTTCATGATTGAATGGCGAAATCAGCCGCACCTCTAAAAAAACATGGGAAGAAAAAAGCATTTGAGTTGCCGGTGGCTTGTGCACTAGTCTGAAACAAACGCGAGACGCCGGTTTCAACGTCGGGGAGGCGCGGGGGCGGGGAGGTTCAACATCCTCTCGCTCCGGCCAAAATCGCGCAAATCAGAACCGGAAAGGTCAGCAATCCCCCATGAAAGATTTTGCCGGAAAGATCGCTGTCATTACTGGGGGCGGCACGGGCATGGGCCGCGAGCTCGCGCGCCAGCTGGTCGCGGAGGGCTGCAATGTCGCGATGTGCGACGTGTCGGCGAGCGCGATGGCGGAAACCAGGCGGCTGTGTGAGGTTGAAAAGCTGCCGCAGGGCCTGCGCATCACTACCCACATCGCCGATGTCTCGATCGAGGCGCAGTTGCTGCGCTTCCGTGACGAACTGATCGAGCAGCAGGCCACCGACAGGATCCATCTGTTGTTCAATAATGCCGGCATCGGCGGCGGCGGCAGCCTGTTCACCAATACGCGTGAACAGTGGGAAAAAACCTTCAACATCTGCTGGGGCGGGGTCTATCTCGGCGTCCGCACCTTCCTGCCGATGCTGCAAAAGGCCGAAGAGGGCCACATCGTCAATACCTCCAGCGTCAACGGGTTCTGGGCTTCGGTCGGACCCGGCGTGTCGCACACCGCCTATAGCGCCGCCAAATTCGCGGTGAAGGGATTCACCGAAGCGCTGATCAACGATCTCCGGCTCAACGCGCCGCACATCAAATGCTCCGTGGTGATGCCCGGCCATATCGGAACCTCGATCATTTCGAATTCCCGAAAAGTGCAGAGCGGTACCGATTCCGAACGCCTGGGCGAGAACGAAATCGCGCAGGCCCGCGTCCGCCTGGCCTCGGCCGGCATCGACGCATCGAAGATGTCGGACGAGGATGTTCAGGCCGGCGCCGACGAGCGCGCCCGCAGCTTTCGCGAGGATGCGCCGACCACCGCCGCCGCTGCCGCGAAAATTATTCTCGATGGCGTCAAGGCCGAGCGCTGGCGCATCCTGGTTGGCGAAGACGCCCATCGCCTCGACGAGCGCGTCCGGCAAACACCGGAGCGCGCTTACGAGCTTGAGTTCTACCAGAGCTTTGCCGCCGAGGTCGGCTGGCGGCTGGGCTAGATGTGAGCTTTTCCATCCGGCTCGAAGCGCAACCTTGGCCGGGCCATCATCTGCCATGTGCAGACCGGGCGGACTTGTCGACACCTGGCCGTCCACGTCGCTGTCGCCTGATTGAAAGCCAGAAGGACAATCATGACCAAATCCGGGTTCGATGCTGAATTCGACGTCGTCGTGGTCGGCGCCGGCTCGGCCGGATGCGTGTTGTCGGCGCGCCTGACGGAGAACCCCGGAATTTCGCTATGCGTGATCGAGGCTGGCGGACGCGATCGCAATCCGTGGATTCATATTCCGCGAGGGTTCGGCAAGCTCGTTCCCGACCCGAAAGTCAATTGGGGTTACGAGACCGAGCCCGAGCCGGGACTTGGCGGCCGCAGTATCGTCTGGCCGCGCGGCAAGGTGCTGGGCGGGTCGGGCTCCATCAACGGTCTCGTCTTCCTGCGGGGAGCGCCAAGCGACTACGACGAATGGCAACGTCTCGGCGCGCAGGGCTGGAGCTACAAGGACGTGCTGCCATACTTTAAGCGGATGGAGCATTGCGTCGACGGCGCGGATGCATGGCGAGGCACCGGCGGCCCCATGACGATTTCCAACATCAAGCGGCCATCCACGGTTGCGAAGGCGTTCGTCGAAGCCTGCGAGCGCCTGCAATATCAGCGCAATCCCGACTTCAACGGCGAACGCATCGACGGCATCGGCTTCGCGCCGCTTAACGTTCACAACGGCTGGCGCCGTTCGACCGCCGTCGGATACCTCAAGCCCAATCTCAACAGAAAAAATCTCGAGCTGATGACGAAGACCCATGTCCGCCGGATCTTGTTCGACGGACGCCGCGCGATCGGGGTCGAGGTCGAACGCGATGGCCAGGTCCAGCGCATCGGCGCGCGGCGCGAACTCGTGCTGTCGGGCGGCGCGATCAATTCGCCGGTGCTGATGCTCGCTTCAGGCATCGGTCCGGCAAGCGAGCTCGCCCAGCATGGCATCGACGTGAAGCTCGACCTGCCCGGCGTCGGCAAGAATTTGCAGGATCATTACCAGGCCAGCTTTGCGTTCAAGACCAACACCGGCGACACGCTCAATGAGGCCGTCATGAATCCGGTCAAATCGGCGAAGATGGCGCTCGAATGGCTGTTCGCAGGATCCGGCCAGCTTGCGGTCGGCGCCACCGAAGCCACGCTGTTTGCAAAATCCAGCCCCTCCGAACCGGTGCCGGATATCCAGTATCAGGTGCTTAATTTCTCCTCGGACAGCCTCAAGCTCGGATTGCATCGCTGGCCGGGCTTTACGTTCATCTTCAGCGTTTGCAGGCCGAAGAGCCGCGGCGAGATCACGCTGCGCGACGCGCAAGGCCGAACTCCGCCGCGCATCCTTGCCAATTACATGACCCACCCCGACGACATGCGCATCATGCTGGCCGCCTTCCGCATTGCCCGCCGGATCGCCGCCACCGAGCCGTTTTCCTCGCTGGTGGTCGAACAAATCCGTCCCGGTGCGGGGATCGAGAGCGACGAGGAAATCGCCGACTACGTCCGGAAGGCGGGCTCGACCGTCTATCATCCCTGCGGCACCTGCCGGATGGGAGAGGATGGAGGCGCTGTCGTGGACAGCCGGTTACGCGTTCGCGGCATCGACGGGCTTCGCGTGGCGGACGCTTCCGTGATGCCGGCGATGCCGTCGCCGAACATTCATCCGGCGACGATCATGGTCGCCGAGAAAAGTTCCGATATCATCGCGCAGGCGTTGGCGAGTTGAGCGGCTTGATCGGAGCGCGCCGTAGTGGTCGAGAGAGTGCGCGACACCTGAAGTTGTGCGGATGGAGACGCAACGAAGAGAATCTAGCACGACAGTTCCATCATCCAGGCAGTAGTTCCGATCGGAACTCGTTTGGCTTGTTATGTAGGCTTCCCGACCATCCAGCGTGCATCTTCCGATCCAGGACCCGGCCGTCTTTTTGTCGAAATTTTTCGCTACCAAACTTCCATTAGGTTTTTAGGGCCGCACGGACCGTGATTGTTCCGTCGTGCGTGAGCCACCATCGAGTATTCGGCGCCCCAAATATCTGCGCGCCCAAATGGAGTAGTCATGACGAGGAAATGGGTATTGCCGTTCTGCGTTTTGTTTCTCGGTTCTGCGGGAAATTTGCAAGCCACGCCGCTGGATTCACCTGACATCGTGTATATCGACGGATTGCCATGTAACAGCCTTTGCCAATCCTATATGGCGTGGTCCCGGCAATCGTCGTCGATGCAGGCGCGTCCCGGAGCTGGGCAACCTCTGCAGGTTCTGCCGAAAGCCGTGGTCCGCCGCGAGATCGCGATCCGCGGAGAAAGATCGAAGCCTGCGGCGCATGCTCGTGTAGCCAGACAGGGCACAGCAAATTCCAGGCAGGCTGCATCAAATTCCACCGAAATGCCGAGCGCAAGGCTGGCGGGTCTGCAACCCCGGGATAACGCCGCTGCCGATTCCGAACCTGCGCAACCAAAGATCACGGATCCGCAGCCCGCAGCCGGCGCCGCCAACACTTCCGAGCATGCGCAACAGAAGATCGCTGATTCGCATCCCACGGATGATGCCGCTGCCGCTCCCAATACGAGAACCCCGCGGGACCAGGTGACAGCCGCTACGGCGGTCGCGGAGCGAATGACGGTTGCCGCCGCGGCGCCGGAGCCGAAGGCCGGCAATAGCGACCGCATCGATCAGCAGGACACCGTGTCGCCAGGCGATGCCGACATGACCGCATCCGCCCGGGCAATCGACCCTGATCTGCTGGTCGCCCTTGTCATGGCCCGCCCGGAAATCAAATCCGTATCCGATCTGGCCAATAAAGACATTGCGATAGATGGCGAGCCATCTGCATCCGACGGCAGCGTCAGGATCGCGATCGCGGCGGCGGGGGCGGCTGAAGTCCACCTGAGCAAAGGTGAAACGAAAGCGATCGATCGATTGATCGGCGGTGAGGTGCCGGCCGCGGTTTTGACGCTGGTATCTCCGGAAGCGGCGGCAGGGTTTCCCGACGTCGCAGGCTTTCGCATTTTTCGAATCCCGCTCTCGCCCAAGGCACGCCTCTAATTGATGCGGTGTTGAAGCTCCCGGTTGATTGCCTGCTCGAATCTCGTCGACGCTGGGTTGCCGAATCGGCCGGCCGTGGCTGCTCAGGAATGCGGCCGACATGCGGCACGGCCGGTTTGTGAGGTTCCAAATTTAAAGTTCCCGTTAATAAATCGTTAACCTCGTTCTTGTCCTCTGGGGCGGGGTTGAGATTAGTTCGTACAGTGGAGTATTGCGCATGCTGCGACCGTCCCCCGATTCGCCTATATCCGATGCCTCACGACGCCGTGTTACGCGATGGCTGGTCGGTTTGCCCGTCAGAGACGTCGAACGCGATCTCGTGCTCGAGACATTAGCCCGCGCCAATGGAAATCGTACCGCGTCGGCGCGCGTGCTCGGCATCTCCGTTCGCACGTTGCGAAACAAGATCAGTGAATATTCGGCTCACGGCATCTCCGTTCCGGCGCCGGATCGAAACTGAAGAAGACCTCGGATCGAGTTCGCCGATCGCCCGATTCCGGACAGCGGACAGCGGACATGCGCGGCCTCGGCGTCTGGAGCGTTTTTCGAGCGAAAGCCTGCCCCGGATCTGATCCGGGGCGGAGACCGGTTCGCGTCAGGAAAACGCGTCAAATCAAGGATCTAGAGTCCCGTCCATCGAAACGGGGCGCTAGTCCGTGAAGCTGAGCGCCAGGGCAACAGTCCCCACCAGAATGAGGCTGACGGCCCAAGTCGTGTCCAGGTTGAACCAGCTCCGCTGCATGAACTTGAGACCGAGATAGCGATAGACCAGCCACGCCGACAATCCACCGGCCGCGATCATCGCGGCCGAGTGGACGAGAGAGGTGAGGACGGCCATGCCGAGATTGGAGTGGATGAGGGCGCCCGCCGCCTGATGACCTTTGTCGAGATCGGAGGCCCGGCAGAGCCCGAGATAGATCGGCACCAGCATCAATCCGGAGCCATGCGCGATCGCCACGGCAAAGGACCAAAGCCCCAGTTGGGTCGGCCGTATCCGCGCCAATGCCCGTGGATGGCGCCGGTCGACAAGCCGGAAGATACCGAAGCCGATGACGAGGAGGCCGGCGCCGATCTGTATCTGGCGCTGCCACTCGACCAGGGCGACCAGCAGCGCGAAGGGCAGGATCACCAGCAGCGTCGCCAGCAGATGGCCGGCCATGAGCGGCCAAAGCGTGGCCACCAGCGCCCGCGAATTCCTTTCCATCAATCCAGCCGAAACGGCGAGCGGCCACCCCATTCCCGGATTTACTCCGTGATAGAGGCCGCTCGCGACGACAGCCAGCCAGAGCCAGGCAGGGGTCCAATCCGCTCCGCTCAAAATTCAAACCGAAGGATAGCAGAACGAATCCGTCGAGCAGTCGCCGCCTTCGAGCCGGATTTGATGCGCCCGGTACCCGTCGGGGAAACTCACCCAGTAGTTTTTTGCCAGCTCGAGACCGCCGCCCGGGCTCGCATTGGCCATGACCTCGGCGCCCGGCACTCCGTCGGGATAGAATTGGTCATCCCACGTCGAGTAGAGCGAGTTGGTCCAGTACACTCGTTTACCGTCGCGGCTGATCTCTACCATCTGCGGACCGCCTGCATAGGCCTTGCCGTTCGGGTGAGGCGCGCGACGTACAATGCCGCCGATGCGGACCGACCCGGCGAGCTTCGGCTTCCTGGGATCGGTGACATCGTACTGCCGCATCTCGCCGGTGCCCCAGCAGGCGACGTAGAGAAACTTGTCATCCATCGACAGGTCGATGTCGGTTACCAGCGGCGGCACCGCGCCAAAGCCCTGCAGAAGCGGCGGCAGCTGGTCCTTCGGCGCCGGCTCGGGTGGAATCGTCGCCGTCTTTTCAATGTGGAATTCGCCACCCTCGCGCCACCAGGTCCAGATCGAGCCTTCGAGGTTTGTGGTGTCGACCACGACGCCCAGGAAGCCGTACTCGCGAACGGGATCGTGAGCGGGGCGCACTTCCAGCGCCATTTGATGGTTGGCGCCGAGATCGATGGTCTGGACGTTACGCCGGGCCCGCAGATCCCAGAAGTGAATCCGATGGCCGTATTTGTTTGAGAGCAGGTCCTCCGGCACGATGCCGTTCTCGAATTGCGGTGGCAACGCCCACTCGCTCGTCACCATGTAATCGCGCGGCAGGTTCCACCAGAAGTCATAGTGCAGTTCTTGGGGGCCACGATCGATCTCCCATCGTCCGAGGACATCGAATGTCTCGCAATCCATGATGAAGACGCCGGGCGGTCCATCGGTACCGTCCTTGCCGCCGCCACCGAGCGTGCTGACGTAAATGCCTTCCGGCCCGCAATGGACCGTGTGGGGCCGCGAGTAACCGGTCTTTTTGAAGATCTCCTCCGGCTCGATAATTTTGTGAATCTTCGCACTTGTCGGATCCGGTTTGGTGTCCACGATATAGATTCGCGAGGACCGGATACCGGGGATGATGAGGTAGCGCCGCTCGACGAACGCATGCCCCGTGAGCGGCGATAAAGCCGACGAGCAGGCGTTCCAGCCGAAATGGTGAAACTCGTCGCCCTTGTTGGGCATCGCCACCGTGTGGACGATCTGACTATAGGTTGGCGAGCCGGGCTTTACGTCGATCACTGCGAGCGCGTCGGGTTTTGAAAAGTCTGGACTGAGCAGCAAGGTGTAGGCGAAGTTCTCTGGCGGAGCTTCCATTGCAAGCTTCGGCGATGCGTGAAACGTCGGGTCGGGCCTCATTGTCATCGTACTGCCTCCCTGTTTTTCGTGGACGGGCACCAACATGGCTCAGCGGCGGACGGCAGCAAGAAATAACCGGGGTCGTTGAATTCCTCTTGCGAGTGCCGACGGCCTTGTTCGCTTATCGTCAGATTACATCATCAATAGGGCCCGGTGAAATGAACGATGATGAAGGCTCCGGATCAAACCGGCTTGATGCCGGCCTTCGCGACGATGTCGCGCCATTTCGGCACTTCGTCGTCGATGCGCTTGCGCATGCCGTCGGGCCCGTTGGCGATGACCTCGAAGCCATTGTTGCGCAATTGCTCGGCGATGGCAGGCGTCTTCAGGATTCCGATCGACTTGTTCGACAGCAGTTCGACAATGGCGGGCGGCGTCTTCGCGGGCGCCAGAAAGCCCTGGAACGTGTCGGAGATGAAATCGGTGTAGCCCAGTTCGACCATTGTCGGCACCTCAGGCAGATCGAACCAGCGATGGACGCCGGTGACGGCAAGCGCCTTCAAGGCGCCGGATTCGATATGCGGCCGCGCCGGCGGCAGGGCCGCGAAGGCAATTTGGGTGGTGCCGCTGAGCACGGCCTGGATTGCCGGGCCTGCGCCGGAAAACGGCACATGCGTGATCTGGATCCCGCCGACGATCTTGAACAGTTCGCCGGAAAGATGCGGCGTCGTGCCGATGCCGGGGCTCGCATAATTGAGCTCGTCGGGATTGGCCTTGGCACGCGCGATCAGTTCGGCAATCGAATTCACGCCGAGCTTCGGATCGACCAGAATCACATTCGGCGAGGTTCCGAGTTCGGCAATCGGCGCGAAGTCCGTGTAGGGATCGTAGGGGATCTTGGCGTAGAGACCGGGATTGACGACGTAGGCGCTCGAGGTGATCAGCAGCGTGTGGCCGTCCGGCTCGGCGTGCGCCGCAGCGCCGATCCCGATATTGCCGCCGGCGCCCGGCTTGTTTTCAACGATCAGCGTGCCGCCGATGGCATCGGCGAGATGCGCAACAAGAATACGCGCCATGATGTCGCTCGGTCCGGCCGGCGCGAACGGCACGATGATCTTGACGGGGCGTTCGGGATAGCCGGCCGCCTTGGCGCCGGCCGGTCCGAAGCTGATCGTGGCTGCTGTGCCGATCAGGAGACCGCCGGTCGTTAGAATCTCGCGGCGCGATCGTCTGTCAGACATTTGTGTTTCTCCCGGTCTGCATTGCCCGGCCCGCGCCGGGTCTGTTTTCCTTGGCGGAGGTCTGCATTTTACATATCGAACACGGCGACCGCGCGGATCGGCGAGCCGGTGCCGTCGCGCCACTTCATCGGCAGGCCGATGAAGGTGAACTGGCCGGCGCCGAGCAGCGCTTCCAGGTTACACAGGCTCTCGATGTGGGTGATATCGAGTTCGAAACACGCCTTGTGAACGAGCAAATTCACCTTGCCTTCCGGGCCGGGCCGCATCGAGTCGATGCCGAAATGCACGACGCGTTGCTTCGCCAGCCATTCGGTGGCGGCGACATTCACGCCGGAATTTTCGGTCGCATATTCCTTGCGCGGAAAGGTGCGTTCGTGATGGCCGGTGCAGAGCAGAACGGTGCCGCCCTTCGGCACCGGCACGCCGGCTTTCTCGACCGCCGCTTCGAGATCGGAGGGCGTGATCTCGGCACGAGGCGCGATGTGGCGCAGATCGATGCAGATCCCCGGCACAATGCAGTTCTCCAGCGGATACTCACCGATCGGCTGGCCGGTCTTGTCGAAGTGCCGGGGCGCGTCGATGTGGGTGCCGGCGTGGTCGGGCATCGTGATGAACATCGAGGAAAGCCCGTGCACATTGCCGGATTCGGCGAACGCGTCTTCGTGGTTCTTCCAGACACCGTGGATGATGGCCGGATGGCCCGGATAGCTCGGGGTGCGGTGGTAGAGCTCACGGCTGAGATCGACGATCTTCAAGATGGGTACCCTTCAACGCGAGACGGCCCGGATGGCCGCTGGAATGATGTGAAATGCTGGCGCTTTTCAGGCCTTGCCGCAAGGTAGCCGATCAAGTCCGCTGTTTGCAGCATTAAACCGACGTCGCAGTCGCGACAATTGATCCGTGCTTTGTAGGGGAAAAGCAGAAATAGCGAGGCAGCGCCGACACTGCCGTTCTTTGACCCAGAGCGGAATCACGTCTTTGGCGGTTGCAGCTGGGGCAGAGCTCACACACCGTCCGCTTCTACTGTGCTAGTCTTAGTCTAGCAGCCTGTCGGACTGAGGTCTTCAGCGGTGTGGCAACAAGCGGTATATTGCCGGCGATCGGCAAGCTGGCCGGTCGTCGGGCGGGTGTGGAGGCGATTTTAGCCAACTTGCGGGGCTTATGAAGCCAGCCGTTGGCTTTGTCCCGGCTGAGCCCGCTCTCAGGCGGGCATCAGGGTGAACATGCGCTTGATGTTCCATGCCATGGTCACGAGGCTCCATTCGCCACGAGCC
>Ga0209890_10001093_pt1 | contig 12361 bp, 12 predicted proteins | sample OrgsoiDNA2013049_FD_185799 | JGI IMG/M metagenome (GOLD analysis project Ga0209890, IMG submission 185799) | Permafrost soil microbial communities from the Arctic, to analyse light accelerated degradation of dissolved organic matter (DOM) -... | ecosystem: Environmental > Terrestrial > Soil >... | reverse complement strand
CTCCAACGCTGCCTCACGCAGCTTGGGATGCGTGGTTAGCCCGAGATAATTGTTCGACGCCAGGTTGATGACTCTCTTCCCATCAAACGTGCACACGGCCGCTTGCTCGTCCTCAAGCACGCGCAGCTTGAAGTGCGTGCCCTTGGCCTTGAGTTCGTTGAGCTGGTCGGTGAGATAAGATAGCGGATTGGTACGACTCGCAGTCGTCATGGAAGCCTCATCCGCGTGAGTCCGCGGCGAAGAAGTTCAGCTCAAAACGTAATCGGATTACCCGTCGAAATGCTGGCCTCGCACAGGCGTTTCATGCTGTGGAAAAACTCTTTTTCTCCCTCGGTCAAAATGTCACTCGATCCAAGCACGAGATCCACTTCCCGCGACAGTGCGGGCGACTCTTTGACGGGGAGCAAGTCGCCCGTATGCGTGCCGTCATAAACCACCTTCTTCAACAGGACCGGAAACTTCGGACCGGGATCTCCCTGCAGGTGGCGGAGAAACTCACGCACATGCTGGATCCGCGTAATGTTGCCCAAGGGCTCGGAAACGAGATAGCCTTCGTGCTCGCACGACTCCTGCACCCAGCGGTCATGCGCCTCCCACTCGTCTTCGGAAGGATCGCCCGACAGCGAGGGCGATCCCGCCTCGTCCCACATGAACCGTTCCGGGAATGGATGCGGCTTGGCCTTTCCATCGCGAATGCAGGTGCAGCGAACGAATGCGTCGAGACTCATAACTTGCTTTCTGCCGCGGTTCTGGTCCCTCGAGTGCTCCCTCGGCGGACGCAGTCGCGGGCAGGAGTGCCCGCGCCACATTAACGCTTAGCGCACGCCGTTGGGATACACCAGAATCTTGCTTGCTTCCCCGGTTTTCAGTCGCTCCATGGCCTTGGCGAAATCCTTCATCGGAATGCGATCCGTGATCACGGGATGCAGATTGAGCTTGCCACTTTTGAGCAGCGCCGTCATCTGATACCAGGTTTGATACATGCGGCGTCCGTTGATGCCCTGCACCGTGATGCCCTTGAAGATGATATCTTCCGAAAAATTCACGGAGATCGGCTTCGAAGTCAGCCCGAGCAAGGAAATTCTTCCGCCGCGCCGGACGATATCAAAAGCAGTACGAATCGAGTCCGGATGCCCCGCCATTTCCAGCACTACGTCGACGCCCAGGCCGCCTGTCTTTTCCATCACGATCGCGTTCACATCTTCCTTGGCGGGATTGAGCACGTAATCGGCCTTCATCTCGCGCGCGATCTTGGCGCGGTGCTCATTGACTTCAATCGCGAAAACCGAAGTCGCGCCCACGGCCTGAGCAACGGCGATCGAAAACAATCCAATCGGCCCGCACCCCGTGATGGCAACGCTCTTGGCTGCGATCTCCCCCGCCAGCACCGTGTGCACCGCGTTCCCCAGCGGATCGAGAATCGACGCGTACTCCTGCGGAATCGCCGGATCGAGTTTCCAGATGTTCGACTCGGGAATCACGACATACTCGGCGAAGGCGCCGTCGGCATCCACGCCAATGATCTTCACGTTCTGGCAGATATGAGCTTCGCCGGTACGGCACTGCAGGCATTTGCCGCACGCCACATGCATCTCCGCGGAGACGAAGTCGCCTTCCTTGACGCTGGTGACTTCGTCGCCGAACGCGGCTACCTCTCCGCAGAATTCGTGCCCGGGAATCAGCGGCGGATGAATGCGGTTCTGCGCCCAGCGGTCCCAGTTGTAAATGTGCAGGTCGGTGCCGCAAATCGACGCGACTTTCACTTTCACCAGCACGTCAGTGCGCCCGAAAGCGGGAATCTTGACCTCGCGAATCTCCGCGCCCGGTGCCGCTTCCGGCTTCACCACCGCGAGCATTGTTGTCGCCATAATTGCCACCTATGAAGTCGGCATTAAACCGAAAACTGGATAAAGCACAAAACGTATGATTTTAGCACCGCGCCGATATGCTCCCTGCCTTCACTATTCTTAGAGGCCTGCAAATGCGCAAACCGCAGTCCTCGCAACAGCATCTAAGGACAAGTCCGGTCGTCCGGAGGGTAAAGATTTGTTGCGAGCTCGGTCCTTTGCTGTTCTCCTCGTCTACGTCGGTCTCTGTGGGGTCTCGCTATCGGCGTCCCCGGTAGCAGTGCGTTTTAGAGAGGGCGTAGTTCACGGCTTTCTCGTGCTGAGCACACTCGACGGTACCCCCATTGCCGAAGGCGATCTCACCCAAGTCCCGCAAGGCGATCGAATCACAAGTCGTCTGATATACCACTTCAAGGACGGCTCGTTGCAAGAGGAAACCGCCATTTTTTCCCAGCACGGCTCCTTCCGCCTCATCAGCTATCACCTGGTGCAGAAGGGCCCGGCGTTCCAGAGCGCAACGGAAGTCTCAATCGCGGCCTCCACGGGCCAAGTGACGGTCCACTACGCCGATGAGGACGGCAAAGACAAAGTCTCGACTGAGCATCTCAAGCTCCCGGCGGACCTCGCCAACGGTTTAGTGCTCACCTTGCTAAAGAACCTGGGGCCCGAGGCACCACCCATGGAAGTATCGATGGTGGTCGCTACGCCCAGGCCGCGCCTGGTGAAACTCGCCATCCGTAGCCAAGGCCAAGAACCCTTCTCCATTGCCGGATCCGCCCGCGAAGCCACCCATTACGTCATCAAGGTTGAGATCGGTGGCGTGGCCGGACTGGTAGCCCCATTGCTGGGAAAGCAGCCGCCTGATTCGCAGATCTGGATTCTTGGCGGGGAAGCACCGGCATTCGTCAAGTCGGAAGCTATCTCCTACATGGGAGGCCCGATCTGGCGCACGGAGCTGGTAGCTCCCATTTGGCCCCGATCCGCTGCTTCGGAATCGAAGAACGGAAACGCAGAGAAACATTGATTTGTCCCGGAGGAGACGCGCCGCACAGCCCTGAGTTCTGTTTGGCGTCGCGCTACAATCAATTGGAATGCCAGCTGTGCTCAAAGCAAAGTTGGAGTGGGTTCTCCTAGTACTGTTCTCGGCGGTTGCGGTGTGGAGCGTCGCGCCAACGCAGCCCGTAGCGCCGTTTTCGCATCAGGAGTTCACGCGCCGCCTGGTGGCCGCCGCCCTCGAGCGCACTCATCACTCGGTTCGCTACGTTCCCGCCTATGTCCGAATTCCGTATCCCGGTGGGGACGTTCCCTCCGACACCGGTGTTTGCACCGACGAAGTGATTCGAAGTTATCGCGCCGTGGGCGTCGATCTGCAAAAAGAGGTCCACGAAGATATGGTGCAGAACTTCGCGGCCTACCCGAACAAGCGGCGCTGGCTGCTCGCCCATCCCGACGCGAATATCGACCACCGCCGAGTTCCGAACCTGATGGTTTTCTTCCAACGCAAGGGAGAAAGCCTACCCATCACCAGCCGCGCGGAAGACTACGCGCCCGGCGACCTCGTCACTTGGGACTTGGGAGGGAGCGTGCCGCACATCGGCATCGTCATCGATCAGAAAGCCCGCTGGAGCGGCCGCTACATGATCGTCCACAACATTGGCGAGGGACCGAAGATGGAAGACGTTCTTTTCCACTGGAAGATTACAGGACACTATAGATACTTCGGTCCGGCGGCATAGTGGTTCCTGGGAGACCCAGCCCACCAGCCGCGGCGGCAATTGCTAACTCAAGACGTGGACTTCGGCGACACTCTCTTGAACTCTTCCGACTTGCCTCGCGGAATGGTCAGAGTCTTCCACTTGCTCGACCGCAGATGCTTGGCCAGAAACACAATCTGCCCGACGTGCACCGCGTAGTGGGCGATCTGCCGGTTGATGGCCTGCAGCACCGTATGCGGCTCGCCCCGAATGGTCACCGTGCGCAGCACGTCTTCCGGTTTGAGTGCCTCAATCGCGCCCAGGACGCAGGCCCAGCCTTCATCCCACAACTTCATGACATCGGCCCGCGTGGTCGCTCCGGTCACTTCAAACTCGTGATCTCGAAAGCGATCTGGTTTTTCTCCGTCCGTAGTCAGGAAGTCGGTGAAGCGCGAACGCATATTCCCGGCGAGATGCTTCACCAGAATGGCTACGGAGTTCGACTCCGGATCGATAGTGAGAAAGAAGTCGTCATCGCGAAGTTGCGCCATCGCTCCCTCGCCCATTCGCTTGTGCCCGCGCATCTGCCGACAAGCTTCTTCGAGATAGTGGGTGCTGACTTCGAATGCCATGCGGCCTCCGACGCAATCTAGATGCCCGGGGTTGGGAGAGGAACAATCGGATAGGGTGCCACAGGCGCGGCCGCTCGCGGCGCCAGTTCCAACTCAAAACCTCCCACCCAGTTCGCGAAAAGGTTATACAGCAGCGCCCCTATTGCTCCCGTGATGAATCCAAGCAGTCCGTAGAGCACCGGCATGAAAACGGCAAAGAAGATGCCGATCACTCCTGCAAACGGAGTTTTCTGCTGACCTGCCATCGATCCGACCAATCCGACAAGCAGGAACAGCGGCGCAAAAATCAGCCCCATGCAGCCATAGATTAGGCCCATGATCTTGGCCACCGACATTACTCCCACCGACTTAACGATGTGCATGAATTGCCGTCCTTTCAGATTATGCCCGTACGGAATCGATCAAAAGCGAACCGCTATGCCTTTCCCCATCCGCCACCGCCCGGGGTTTCAATCGTAATCCGTTCGCCGCTGCGCAGGCGAGTGCTGAACTTCGCAGGCATCGGCTCGACCGAGCCATCGCGTCGCGTGATGGAAGTCTTTCCCGGTGTGCCATCCGCTCCTCCCGCCAGTCCCCACGGTCCGCGGGAACGCCGGTCCGCGAGCAGAGTGACTTCGCAGTCAGTCAGCACCTCAATTTCGCGAACAATCCCATCGCCGCCCCGAAACTTTCCTTCCCCGCCGCTGCCTGGCCTCAGCGAATATCGTCGCACCCGCAGCTGATACGCATACTCCAGCGCCTCCGCCGGAGTGTTCAGCGAATTCGTCATATGCGTGTGCACGCCCGAAACACCGGACTTGCTGGGACGCGCTCCCATCCCGCCCGCCACCGTCTCGTAGTAAGCGAACGGCTCCCCCGTGCGCGGGTCAACGCTGCCGATGGTTAGATTGTTCATCGTCCCAGAGGCCGCCGCCGGGATGCGATCGGGAATCGCCTGCGCCAGCGCACGCAGCACCACGTCGACAATGCGCTGCGACGTCTCTACATTCCCTCCCGCCACCGCCGCGGGAGGCCGCGCGTTCACGATCGTTCCTTCCGGCGCGATAACTCGAATCGGCCGCATCAGCCCCGCCGCCGCCGGAACGTCCTCCGCCAGCAGGCACCGAAATACGTAAAAGCAAGCCGAATAAGTAATCGCGGCAACGGCGTTAACGCTGCCTTCAACCTGCGGATCGCTCCCGGTGAAATCGACCGTAACCATCGGCAGTTTGGGGCCGGGTCTTCGACCCGTCCTGGCCGGGTTGGAGACCCGGCCCCACACTTTCACCATCACGGAGATCTTCACCGGTCGGTCGCTGATCCCGTCGCCATCCAGAAAGTCCTCCGCGCAATACTCTCCTGCCGGCACGCGTAGCAAGAATGCGCGCATCAGTGCTTCAGAGTAATCCAGCAGATCGTTCGCCGCGCGCCGTGCCCGCTCCACACCATAACGTGAACACACTTCTCGTAACCGCTCAGCGCCAGTATGACAAGCCGCAATCTGCGCCCCTAGGTCGCCTTCCCGTTCCTCGGGCGTCCGAACGTTGTTGAGCAGCATCGCCAGCACATCCGCGTTCATCGCGCCCCGCTGCATCAGTTTCACCGGAGGAATGCGCACCCCCTCCTGATAGATTTCCCGGCAAAGCCCCATCGACCCGGGAAAAGCTCCGCCCACGTCGGCGTGGTGTGCCCGCGAAGCCACATAAAAATCAGGGCCTACGCGGCGCGCACGCCCCGCCCCGGGCACTCTACTACTGTGGCTTGGCCCCGGTGCGTCCGCATACACCGGCGCGACCAGCGTGATGTCAGGCAGGTGCGTTCCGCCCCGAAACGGATCGTTCAGCATCACCACATCCCCGGGCTCCATTGCGCCCGCGTCAACCGCCGCCCGCACCGACATCGGCATCGATCCCAGATGCACCGGCATGTGGTCGCCCATCGCGATCACCTCGCCGTCCTCGTCGAACACCGCGCACGAGTAGTCCCGCCGCTCCTTGATGTTCGGAGAAAATGCCGTACGCCGCAGCGCCGCGCCCATTTCCTCAGCAATGGAGTGATATAGATTCTTGAAAACTTCCAGTTCGACCGGATCGCGCCGCATGACGCGCAGTCTACTACCACTCATGAGTGATTTGCCGGTAAACGAAAATTCAGAGTCGCGCGAACCAGGCTCTTTTCGCGAACGTCAGGGACCCGAGTCCGCAAGATATTTCGTAGAAACTGTAAAATTGTGTTGACACTTTGTTCACAGTGCCGCAATATCTTGTGATATAGGACCCTCCCATACTACAAGTAGGGTTGGTCTTTCAAGTACAAGGGCCCGTAGTCGAGAACCTTGCAAGGGAAAATCGTTCACGGAGGAACCTTCATGGCAACGAAAAAGAAGGCAAAAAAGAAGAAACATTAACCGTCGGCGAGGTAAATACCTCGCTTACACCACGATTTCTCACTGGCCTCTTAAGAGAAGCACCTCTTGAGGGGCTTTTCCATTTTTGGCAGCGATGAAATTCTGCCATCCCTCGCCTCACCTTGTGTCACAATAGGCAAACCACGCGGCATCCGCCGCGCATTCGAAAATGGCGCCCCGCAAGAAGAGCACGGCGAAGCACAAAGCGGATGAAATCCTCATCCCCGACAAGCTTTATTTCCGCATCGGTGAAGTGGCTACGCTGTGCCATCTGCCCGCCTATGTCCTGCGTTTCTGGGAGTCCGAGTTTCCGCAACTGAAGCCGGTCAAGAGCAGCACGGGACAGCGCATGTACCGCAGGCGGGACGTCGAAAGCGTGCTGCACATCAAGCAACTGCTCTACGAGCAGGGATTCACCATCTCCGGCGCCCGCCAGCAACTGCGCACGGAAAGCAAGTCCGACAAGACGCAGGCCGCCATTCCCTTCCCATCGCGCTCCGCGCCCGAAATCCAGCACATCCGCCAGGGCCTGCGCGAGATTCTCAATCTGCTGTCCGCGCGTCGCACGGGATAGTCCCGCCACAGCCGCCCACCGCGCGCTAAGCCTCCACCCAGTTACTCAGCTCCAGAATCGTCGGCGGCTCGTACGTCTTCCCCCGAGCCAGTCGCCGCTCCTCCCGCCGTGTCGTCCACAGCAAGATTGGTCCGAGCACGGCCGGCAGCATCCGCGACATCCATCCGGATTCCTGCCGGAACTCCTGCCGCAGCGCCCGAATCTGATCGCTCACGTTGCCATCCACTTTCCTGAACTGCCGTTCCATCGCCCACAAAGCCGAACTGTACACTCCGCTCAGCCGCCCCATCTCCCGTGAAAACCGTTCCCGCACTCGCGCATCCGGCGAGTCTTTGTATCGCTTCCATCCCGCCATCAAGGTTCGCGAAATGCGGTACAGGCTCGGTCCGTTCAGCTGGAAGTCGCGCCAGAAAGCCCAATCGAGAAAGCGCTTTGAATCCTCCCGGGAAATCGCCGCATGTTTGAAATTGAACTTGAACTGCCCGTGCACATCGGCGAAATCCACACCATTCAAGAGTCGCCCCTCTTCCGCCATCTGCTGATACAGCGGAGTTCCTGGCACGGGCGTATACAGCATGAACTGGTGGAAATCCGTATCGTGCGACACCGCATGCTCGATTTCCGCAATAATGTTGTCCGGCGTATGGTGTTCCAGGCCAATAATGGTCGATCCCTGCACGCGAATTCCATGCTCGCGCAGCTCGCGCGTTAGTTCTCGCGTGTCGGATCCCTGCAACTTGCTATAACCCGCTTTAGGGGACTCCAGGCCCATCCACAGCCAGGACACGCCCAGTTCGACCAACTCCTGCATGGTGTATTTGCGAATCGCATTGGCCGACGCAAAGACCGACAGCGCCCAGCTCTTGTGCCCTTCCTTCATGAGTTCCAGCAGGCGCATGGCCCGCTCGCGATGCAGGAGGAAATTTTCGTCCATCACGAAGAACGAGTTTACTTTTAACTCTTCTTCCATCCGGCACATGACTTCAAATAGTTCGTCGCCGGTCTCAAAGAAGTTGACGAACTTTCCCTTGCCTCCAAAAAATGCCGACGTCGTACAGAAATTGCATCCCATAGGACAGCCTACCGAAGGAATAATCGTTGCCGCCGTCGCACCCTTGCGTTCCGGCAGCCGAATGCCCATGATCCTGGTGCGCATTCCGGACACGATCGCCGGATGCCGGATCGGCGCGCTTTCATCCTCGCCCAGGTAGCGCCGCATCCACGCAATGCCTTCCCCTTTGACAATATGATCGGCATCGATCATCTTTTCGATCCCGGGAATGGCAGCCACGTGCCCGCCGACTACAATGGCCGACTCGGGTGAGAGTTCCCGCGTCATACGGCACATCTCGCGCACCTTGGCAACGTTCACGATAATTCCGCTGATGCCCACAATGTCGTAGTGATTCCTTTTCAATTGCTGGGCGAAGTCGTCGCGTGAAGGGAAGTCCAGCACCGCGCAGGGCGCGGAAATATTTGTCTGGATCATCATGATGCCCCACGAACGATGAAACATGCGCAGCGAGAAGCTGCCCTGCGCGCGCGTAACCTGATTGTGATAGAGCTCCATCGGGTTGATGGAGCGGCTGCCGAATGCGTCGTCCTGCGCGTACGGTCCGAAGACCGAGCTCAGCAGAATGCGGGCCTGACTGCCCTTGGGATGTCTCTCGAAATTGCCGCAGTGAACACTATGATGGCTGGCTTCAACACCGCTCGTATAAGTTTCCAATTCTTTTCATCATCCGTTTCCCCCCACATGCCGTTACTGCAATCGTAGTCGTGCATGCGCCTGCTGAGGCCGCCCGCACAAAGAAAACACAAAAAGATTACAAAGCCAGGACACGTCCTAACGTAACCACCAGAAGCCTCAATAGTTCATGTCGACTTGAACCCGGCTTGCCATCTAGCCTAGAATCGCAGCGCGATGGCATCGGAACCGCTGGAGATCGAGCGTCTTGACCGGGGAGTGTTGAGCTTCCGCGGCCCGTTGACCATGGAGAACGTCTCTCCATTCCTCAATGCGGTCCGCCGCGAAGATGCTCCCACCATGATCCTGGACTTAACGAATGTTCCCTACCTGGATTCTTCCGGGCTCGGATCGCTGGTCAGCGCCTGCACCACCTGCACCAAGGCCGGGCGCCGCATGGCTCTCACCGGTGTCAACAAACGCGTACTGAGGGTCTTCGAGATCACCAAGGTCGAGCAGATCTTCCTGATGTTCCCCACGCTCTCCGACGCCCTGGAAGCCTTCACCAACGCGGGCACAGCCTAGCTTCGACTCTGCCATCTCTAGCGTGGGATTCTCGAATGTGGGGACAGCCGCCCTCGGCTGTCCGCCGGGCGCAGCCCGGCAAGTTGTTGCAGGGGGGACCTCACCGCATCAGCCAATCACGCCGCGCGCCCGGGATTCGACTTCTTCGAGTTCCCGGCATTCACCGCATCCAGCCGGATCCGGGTGACCCGCGCCGTTTCTTCCACGAGATCGCTGGTGAACTTCGCGCCCTCGCCCGCCATCACCGACCCCGCAGCCAGCGCGAAACGCAACGCGTCTGCCTGATCCTCGAAATACAAAACGACTTGTCCCGACATAAAACTTCTCCCCGGGCCCTGAAGCCCTAAGTCGCGAGCGGTGCAACTTGCGAAATCAACTTTGAAAGATCATTCGACCGAACGGGGCTTTGACGAAGGCCGCGGTTCAATCCTTACCCTGATTCTCCGAGCGAATGGACCTCAAGTCAAAGTGATTCTCTTGGTTCCACATACTCAGTAGGCCATCCTCGTTTACGGCAAGCACGTCATCCGCAGCGGGCGCTGGGGAAGCTATACTGCCCCTGTCATGCCAGTACTGATCTCCATGCTCCGGGGCGTCAACGTCGGCGGTCACAACAAGATCAAAATGGACGAACTCCGCGCCCTTTACAAATCCCTCAAGTTCGAAGATCCGTGCACTTATGTGCAGAGCGGCAACGTCATCTTCCGGACCAAGGAGAAGAACTCGCCCGCCCTGGCCACGAAGATTCAGAATGCAATCGAGCGTAAGTTTGGCTTTCGCCCAGCAGTCACCATCCGCACGACGGGCGAGTTGAGAAGCGCCTTCGCGGCGACCCCGTTCACCGCCAACCGCAATCTGGAGCCAGGCAAAATCCTGGTGACATTCCTGAGCAACAAGCCCGGCTCGGACGCGAATGCCACTCTTCTTGGCTTGAAGGATTATCCAGAGGAGATTCACTTGAAGGGCCGCGAACTCTACATCTACTTCCCAGATGGCGCCGGCAAGTCGAAGCTCCCATGGTCGCAGGTCGAGAAACTACTGAAGACCACAGGCACGGCCCGCAACTGGAACAGCGTCACCAAGATGCTGGCAATGGCCGAAGAGATGGAAGCGGGAGACTGAATCGCCGTCCCGCGGGATGGAACTGCGCAAACGCCGCGCCTGAACCGATGGCTGACGGCTAAAACCTGATAACGGAGAATTGGTCGGGACGGGCAGATTTGAACTGCCGACCCCTCGCACCCCAAGCGAGTGCTCTACCAGGCTGAGCCACGTCCCGACGAGGAAGGATTCCACCGGTGCAACGGTCGCCCTCAGGCAGCCCGTCACCCTCCAGCAGAGGGGTTCACTCAACAATTCTACACTACTACCAGCACAATCCCCGCCCTGTCATCCTGAGCAAAGCGAAGGACCGAAAACGCGCTGGACTCAGGATGACAAGGCATCGGGCCCTACTCCAGGTCTCTCCAGTTCGGACCCACGCCCATGTCCACCTGGAGCGGTACGGCCAGCGCGTGTACTTTCTCCATGTGCTCCCGCACCAGCAGTTGCATAGTCTCTACTTCGTTCTCCGGAACTTCAAACACCAGCTCGTCGTGAACCTGCAGCGTCATCCTGGATTTCATTCCTCTCTGGCGCAACACAGCGTCGATACGGATCATCGCAATCTTGATGAGGTCGGCCGCCGTCCCTTGCAGCGGCGTGTTCACGGCTGTACGCTCGGCGAATCCGCGCTGGTTCGCGTTCTTGCTATTGATGTCTGGGATCGGTCGCGTGCGCCCGAAAAGCGTCTTCACCTTCATCTCGCGCCGCGCCTCTTCCAGAATCCGATCAATGAACGCGCGCACTCCGCTGTACTTTTCAAAATAAGCAGCAATGAACTGCTTGGCTTCTCCGGGCTCAATGCCCAGCTGCTGCGACAGCCCAAAAGCCGACAGCCCGTACACGATGCCGAAGTTCACCACCTTAGCCTGCCGCCGGTGGTCGGGCGTAACCATCAGCGGTGGCACGCCGAACACCTGCGATGCCGTCAGCGTGTGGATGTCGTCACCACGCCGATAAGCTTCCACCAGCAGCGGATCGCGCGAAAAATGTGCCAACAGGCGCAACTCGATTTGCGAATAGTCGGCGGTGAGCAAAACGTGGCCGGGCTCCGCGATGAAAGCCGCACGAATTCCACGCCCGAGTTCGGTGCGAATCGGTATATTCTGCAAGTTCGGATTCGCCGAAGACAGTCGACCGGTAGCGGTTCCCGTCTGCCCGAACGTGGTATGCAAACGCCCAGTCGCCGGATTGATGAGCGCCGGCAGCGCATCTACATATGTCGACTTCAGCTTGGTAAGCTGGCGGTAATCCAGCACCATGCGCGCAATCGGATGGTTCTCCGCCAGTTCTTCGAGCACATCGACGGCGGTCGAGATGGTGCGACCCTTACCGTATTTCACCGGCTTGGGCAGGTTCATCCGATTGAAGAGAACGTCGCCCAGTTGCTTCGGTGAGCCGACGTTAAATTCCATCCCCGCAACTTCATAGATATCTTTCGCCTTGGCGGCGATCTCGCGCTCCAGTTCGCCCGACATCTGCAACAGCGCCGCCGTGTCGATCTTGACACCAGCCTGCTCCATGCGCGCCAGCACCGGCACCAGCGGAAGATCCATTTCTTCGTAAAGCGCGACGAGTCCTGCCTGCTCCACTTCGCTGCGCAGCGCCCCAGACAGCCGTCCGGTAATGTCGGCGGACTCGGCAAGTTCCTCCGCCAGCTTCAAGTTAAACCGCCGCAGAGCCACTTCGGCCAGCCGGTGCGAGGAGTATGTCGGGTCGAGCAAGTAGGAATACAGCATCGGATCGTGCCGCACGCCCGCGAGAGAAATCCCGAGCGGATCCAGCGCATGAATTGCCGCCTTGTAGTCGTGAAGCGCCTTCGGCACCTCAGCATTCGTCAGCACAGACCGCAGTC
>Ga0209890_10001092_pt1 | contig 12362 bp, 15 predicted proteins | sample OrgsoiDNA2013049_FD_185799 | JGI IMG/M metagenome (GOLD analysis project Ga0209890, IMG submission 185799) | Permafrost soil microbial communities from the Arctic, to analyse light accelerated degradation of dissolved organic matter (DOM) -... | ecosystem: Environmental > Terrestrial > Soil >... | reverse complement strand
GTTTAATCTGCGCGAACAAGCGGTCGAGGTCGGCGAGACTCGAGGAGTCCGCCTGTACCGCCTTCACGTGGGTGCCGATGGCTCGTGCCGCCTTGTCTAACTCGGCCTGCCGCCGCCCCGTGATGTAGACGAACGCGCCCTCTTTCACGAATTCCCGTGCTGTGGCCAGCCCGATTCCGCTACTGCCGCCCGTAACCAGTGCGATCTTCCCTTCCAATTTGCCTGACATGACTTTCTCCAGTTCCGCGGTTATTTTTGAACCGCACGGTTCAGATGTGGGATGACTGCCATCGGATTCACACTTTCTGAACTGCATGGTATAAAAGTGCACCATGGAAGCCCGTCGCCCGAAGAAAGGCCGCCCCAGGGAATTCGACGAGGACGCAGCTTTGGATGCTGCCATGCACGTATTCTGGGAAAAGAGCTACGAGGGCACGTCCCTTGACGACCTAACCGCCGCGATGGGCATCAACCGCTCCAGCCTCTACGCCACATTCGGAGACAAGGAGGCACTCTTCCGGCGGGTCTTGACTCGCTATAGGGAAGGGCCGATGCGTTTCATGCGTGAAGCGCTCGACCTTCCCAGCGCGCGCGCTGTAATCGAAGGTCTCTTGCGCGGCACCGTGGAATTTCTTGCCGCTCCCGAGCATCCGTCTGGCTGCCTTTCCCTGCAAGGCGGGCTGACCTGCGGCAGTGGCATGGAGAACGTGAAGAAGGCGATGGTCGAGTGGCGTAGCGTGGGTCTCGCCACCTTGCAAAAGCGCATGCAACGGGCGAAGCAGGAGGGCGACCTTCCTCGCGACACCGATCCCAAAGACCTCGCTCGCTACGTCCTCGTCGTGATGAACGGTCTGGCGGTGCAGTCGGCCAATGGTGCCACACCCACCGAGCTCAAGCGGGCCACGGAGTTGGTATTGCGAACGCTACCCGTCTGAAACAGCGCCGTGCTCCGCGAGGCCGTCTGGTGCCAATATTCGATCGTCGCCGATCGCGCCGCTTCCCGGTGGTAGAAATTCAGAAGCCCGCCCAGCCTCTCGCGACAAACGACAGCTCCCGTCCCAGCCGTATTCTGGTGACTACCGTCGATCAAGGCGTTCTCAAGCCCGCGTTGCCTCAGGCGTGACGTTCGCTGAACGACGTCGCTGGTCATCAGTTCTAGTAAAGGAGTTCGTGTAATCGTAATTAACTTTCGCCGTGAACTGCCGATGTGCGACGATGGTTCAGGTCGAGAGGCGAGTTGCAGTCGAGCAGTACCAGATCCGCGACACGTCCTCTTCGACGTTCGCTCCGAGCATGCATGGCCGAGGGGCTGATGACAGAGATATTTGCTGCCTGAAGCGGCGGCGCCGTGCTCACCGGATGGGCGATCTACCTCGGCGCCGATCCCTTGCTGACCGGCGTCGTGATGGCGCTGCCGCAGATGGCGCAGCTCTTCCAGATCCCGGCCGCGTGGACGACGTCGCGGCTGGGAGCGCGGCGCGCGGCTATCGTGTTGGTCGCCCTCCAGCGCCAGGTCGCACTGCCGCTTGCCGCCCTCCCTTGGCTGCCTCTGCCGTCCAGCGCGTTCCGTGCCGTGCTGGTCGTGGTCACGGCCCTGGCCGCGATTCTCAGCGTGCTTGGCAACAACGCTTGGGTTTCGTGGATGGGCGACTTGGTCCCGCCCGGTATCCGCGGCCGCTACTTCGGACGACGCACAGCTCTGTGCACTGCCGGCGGATCGCTCGCATCTGCTGCCGCCGGTCTGCTGCTCGACGGGTCGCACCGGCACGGCCTTGGCGGAGAGGGCCTGGCGATCCTTCAAGTACTCGCCTGTGCCAGTGGTGCGCTCAGTGCGATGTTGATGGCGCGGCAACACCAAGGGCAAAGCCCCGGGGGTCGCGAGGGTGGATTCACCTTCCACCGTGCGCTGCAGCCGCTTCTCGATCGCAGCGTTCGCGGATTTTTCGGCTATCTCATTGCCTGGAATATCGCCATCGGCATTGCAGGCAGCTTCTTCTCACTCTTCATGCTGCGCGATTTGCGCATGGGATTCACCCTGGTCGCGGTCCAGAGCATGGGTACCGCCGTGGTGCGCATCGTGGTCGCTCCGACCTGGGGCAGCCTCGTCGATCGTCTGGGGGCTCGCCCGGTGATGGTGGCTTGTTCGTTTGGCATCAGTCTGGTGCCCATCATCTGGCTGTTTCCGAGCCCCACGTGTCTGTGGCCGTTGGCGCTCGACTCGTTTCTCACGGGCGTGCTTTGGTCGGGTCACAACCTGGCCTCGTTCAATTTGCCCCTGGCGGTCACGCCGCGGGCCAGCCGGCCGTTCTACCTGGCCCTCTTCGCCACTGTGGCGGGCGTGGCGTTCGCGTTGGCCGCTGCGGTGGCAGGCTTGCTGATACCGGCACTGCCCGAGCACATCACAGTCGGCGGCCACCCGATGAACAGCCTCCAGCAACTCTTCGCGCTCTCGGCTCTGCTCCGCCTGCTTGCTTCGTTCGTCGCGCTCCGCATGGAGCATGCCTCGCCCCGAGACGTGCTCATCGTGATGCGCGCCGCGCGCTCGGCGTTGCCAGGCCGTTTGATGAGGCGCGTGTTTGGGCATACCAGCGGCGACACCGGTCCCGGCTGACCCGTCCAGTGCCAATATTCCGTCGCGACCATTGTCCTTCGCCAGGTCGTCATCCCGTCGTGTGCCGAAACTCGATCGCGCCCTCTCGATGCTAATCCGAACCCATTTCACGCGGCCTCTCGGTAGTAGAAGCTGAGAAGGCCGCCGAGCCGTTCCCGACGGCTGACCTTTCCAACGCCGTTCGCCGCCTCCGAGGGCACGATCAGCTCGTTGTCGAGACCCTGATGGTTCCGCTCCTCGTGATAGTGATTCGTCTATTCGAGGATCGCACGACGCAGATGGGCCTCGCCCAGGGGCGCCAATCGATCAAGACACTCGCTCTTGATCGAAAGCACAAATCGCTCCGCGAAAGCGTTCAGGTTCGGACTGTGTGCGGGCAACCTCACCGTCTTGACGCCAGCCGCGCCTTCAATTCCGACCGCACCTCGACCATCCACCGCAGGTAGCTTCCGCGTGGGGAAGTACGCGCTTCGCTGGTCCGCCTTGGCCAGTAGCCGAGTTTCGTCTGCCGTTGGCGTGACCGAGAGGCGCCCGTTTCTCGATTCATCCGAAGCCAAGTCTTGGCAGGGCCGGCAAACCATGGGGCTCTTTTTCAGGAACGCCGACTACCGCGTCCTCAACGGCAATCCGGTCTTTGGGTACTGGGACGCTGGCGGGTTCAAGTGGACTGGCAATCGTATTTCCTGGCAGGGCATCGTGGCATCGAACTGGGCCTCAGCCTCTGGCGTAGAAGGAAGCCTGCCTTCGCAGTGCCTGTGAGCAAGTGGTTTGTTTACAGTTTCGTCAACGCGGCGACGGTGGTGATCGACCGGTGGGGGCCATCCTGGTCGAAAAGGCGGATCGGCAGCGCCGCCGCCGTCGGAGCATGGGGGATGCTTGTTCTGTGGCTCGGCCTTCCTCTCTTACTCGTGAGCTGGCTATGGTGACATCGATGTGGAAGGTTCTCGGCCAGATGAGCGTCCTGTATTGCGAGGCGGCGGCGTGGGTCTTGGCCGCTGGGGATGCGAACAGAGCGAGCGCGTTGGTAGATAAGGCTCACGCATGTCTCGTTCAGCGTGATTGGCACAAACAACCGGAGGAAGTCGTGCTAACCGACGTTCTTCGAGAAAGATGACGCCGAGCAAGCGGGAACCTGCGCGGGTGGCCCTGAGTTGCGAAGGGGCGAGGGCGGTAGCGGCATGGTCCGTTCAACCAGCCCAAGCAGATGTTCGCGAGCTGGCGCGGACGGCCACGCCCTAGCTCGGTGCTATTTCAATGTGCTTGCGAACTTGATCGCCTCGGCCACGCCTTTTTCGCGCGCGACCTTTTGCACGCGAAGGCGGACGCCTGGTCGCAAACCGCGGAGCAGGCCGAGGTATTGACCCTGGACCTTGCGTGCCGCCGTTCCTTTTGGCGTGAGCTTGAGCTTGCGCTTCCCCGGGGCTGCCACCGCCGGGGCGGCTTTCGCTGCCTTCGATGGCTCAGCAACAGTCGGCTTGGCCGATGTCTTGTTCCCCGCCAAGACAGCGAACGCAGACGAGAGGTTCTCGCTCAGCTGAGCGCGGACAACCGCCTCGATGCGAGTGGCGAAATCACGAACAATGGATTCGATATCGGGCGACGTCTTTGACATTTCTGGGAGATATACGCGAAAAACGCCTGCGATTGCAAGAAATGCGGGCAGAGGCGGATCCAGATCCAGCCCTTTATCCGCCGCCAGACTTAGCTGTGCCCGGATTGGAAGCAACTTCGCCCCGCCGACTATGGCGCATGATGGGCGGTCGGGTGGTCGCCTCGCGTCTGTTCTACCGATGGCGGCAACGACGGCTGGTGCCGCTGGTACATGAGAATCGATAGGAAGACGCCACTGGCCAGCGCTGCTCCGAGAAGAGCGCCGAGGGAAAAGACAAGCAGCGTCCTAAGTTCAGTTCCTGGACGCGACGAAGGCACCGACGCCGGTGATGTCGGCTTGGGTCGGGAGGGCGGGCGCCTCTCGTTCCCCGGCTTAGGCACCTTTTCGTTGTCCGGGCGCCCGGTGATCATCGGGGCGGCAACCTTGACAACCGTTCCCATTCCACGGGCGGAGTTGGCTCTCCGGAGAGTGGAAACCGGTTCGATCAATCGTCGGTCAACGAGCACTTTGGCCTTCGCAAAATACTGGTTCCAGAGATGCTGTAGCGCCGGAGAGGCGTAGGCAAGGATGGCCAAGGCAAAGTCGTCGACGGTCGGATACCGCCGTCCTGGATCCGTGTCCATGCCTATTTCAACAGCAGACTGCAAAGGGGCCGGGACATCAAGTCGAGTGGACCGTAGAGAGGCATGGTCACCTTCGAGGATAGACCGTACGAGGTCTTGACCGTCGACCGCTCGGAAGGGTGCCTGACCGGCAAGAAGCAAGTATAGCAATGAAGCAATGGCGTACTGATCACCCTGCTGCGAAGGTGGTCCGTTGCGCAAAAGCTCCGGCGCGAGGAAACGTATCGCATCCGACAATTCCGCAGTGCGAGAATTGCCATAGTGGCCGTTGGCGGAGGCAGCAGGATTCACCGGCAGAGCCAGGCCGCAACCGAGGATCTTGACTCGGTCTTGCCATTGGCCGCTGCGGGTGACCCTGACGTTACTGGGTTTGAGATCGCCGTGGACGATGGATTGTAGATGACAAGCTGAAACGCCACTGCAGACGGCGAGCGTAAGGTCGACCGCTTGTTGGACCGAAAGCCGATTCGTGCTGGCGAACGAAGCGAGGTCGGTACCTGGGACGTAGGCCATCGCGAAATAGGGACCCCATCTGTCGGTATTGCCAAAATCGTCAATTCGAACGACGGCTCTATGCCTGACCTGGCCCATGGAAGCAGCCGCCCGCAGAAAACCATCGAGGGCGTTGCGGTTCGCGTGAGTGAGCATCTTGATCGCAGCGTCGCGCTCGAGGGCCAAAGAGCGAGCCCGATAGACCACCCCTATCCGGCCGCGGCCAATCTGACAGACGATTTCGTACTGGCGTCGATTACGTCGCCGGGGGCGAGCCGAGTGTCGTCCTCGTCTAAACCGGTGTGTTGTCCTATCTGCGCCATTGTTCTCAGTGGACCTCGTTCAGCTTGGGAATACCATGCGAGGGCTGGCGGATTGCAGGATGGGGACTCCGCAGGAAGCTAGCGCGCCGCTTACCAAGGTTATGCTGCCTGCCACTACCAATTGTTGTTTCAGGGCAGGGGTGTGCCTGCCGACCCTGCAGAGTCGCCTCCGTCTTTGCAGACCAAGATCGATTCGAGCTTTGTTGCCGAGCCGCGGGAACGAACGTGGAGATATTCAGAAGATCTCTCGTCGGCAAAGCCATCCAGGCTACGAACACGGCATTCGCGAAGGAAGCTCGGAACTTTGCTTGCCACACTGTTGGCCGCCGCCGGTGTAGGGCTGGTTGCGATTGTGGTGACGGCCCTCGGCGGGGGACATAGAGCAATCACGGTGGTCCCGGCGTCGAGCGCCTCGACGACCTTTGCGCGAGACGATCAGCCTGCAACGCCCGGCGCAGGAACCTCGGAGAATGGCCAAGTGGAAACGACGTCCGGCCCTCGCGTCGTGTCGCCGGAGCACCTAACGTCCTCGAAACCATCGGATGCCGCGGACGCGGCCACGAGTCGCCCGCGTAAACCTAGAAGCGCTCGTCTTCACGGCGGGGCAGACGAGCGGTGGTGAAGTGGGACGTGCGTAACTTGCCCAGGCCTGCCGCCATGACGGCGCCGCTCAGCCTAGGCGCTCGCGAATCTCTGCAGTAGAGCTAGCGTGTGAGCGCGCAATCGCCGCTGCGCGCGCACGTCGTAAGCCTCCGGCTCGGCGTGCGCCGGTTGCGTGCGATCGAAGTAGGCACCGCTAACTCCGGAGAGCGCCTGCTCGATGGCGCTGAGCACGGCCTGTGCGCCTTCTTCGGCGGTGCCGCGCGGGGCGATGCCGGCGTCGTGCACCATCTTGGTGTCGAGGAAGGTTCCCGGGTGCAGCGCTACGTAGGCGCGCGCGGGATCGCGAGCCGCGCGTTCGAGCGTGTCGCTGATGAGCGCGAGCTTCGCGCGGCGGTAGGCGAGCACGCCGTCGTAGTTGCGCTCGCTCATCAGGTCATCTTCATCGAGCGGGGCCTGGCCAGCCGAAGCCACGTTGATGACCGCAAAGCGGGGCAAACCGCGAGCGACGAGCTTCTCGGTGAGTAGGAACGGCGCCAGGTAGTTGACCGCGAAGCGAAGCTCGAATCCGTCGTAGCTCAGCTCGCGTCGGGTGCGATCGGCACCGAAGCCGACCCCGGCGTTGTTGACGAGCACGTCCAGTGGACTTGTCACCGCGATCTGGTCGGCCAGGCGCGAGACTTCGGCGAGCGAGGCGAGATCCGCAATGAACGAATGCCCGCCAGCGGCAGCTTCGGCAACTGGCGCTGCACGACGGCCATGGACGAGCGGAATAGCCCCGCGCTCGCGCAACAGAGTGACGAGCCCTTTGCCAATGCCACTGGTTGCTCCTGTGACGAGCACGCTCGTGCCTGCCAATTCGGACTTCATCCGCAAAAGCATGGGCCCGGCGTGGCGTCCGCCGCAAGCTCGGTAACACCGAGTTCTGAAGGAATGTACTCGGCTGCCAGCAGAAACCTTATCAGACCTTACCGGGGTTGACCGTCTGCCCTCTGGGCGGGCGAGTTTCCCTGTGTGGCCCAACCCCTGTGGCCAGGTAGTGCGAAACGTGTAGCCTTCTTGCGAATACTAGGCCGTCGTGTGAATCTCGGCAGATGAAGAAAGCGATCATCGCGGTCATGGTGATCGGCCTCGTGAGCGTTGGCGGCTACCTGGGAATCATGGCTATGCGTCCTGGAGCCCGCGTTTGCCGCCAAATTGCATCGCTTTGTGGTGGGGCGAAGGAAGCGGCCAACACCTGCGTCAGCAACATGGAAGAAATGAAGCAGACGCTTGCCCCAGACCAGTTTCAACGTGCGACGGACTGTATCGTGCATGCGAAAAGTTGCGCGGAGGTCGAAGGGTGCAGAATCGGAATGGACCTGCGCTCGCTTGGCAACGCTTTTGGCGATTTCTTGAAGGGAGTGTCTCGGTCCGTAGGCCAGCCAGAGCAGTAGGTTGGTCCCAGTGATCGATCGTCTACAGAGCCGGTCCGATGAGCGGCGGTGAAGTCACTCCGTCGTATTCGCGTTTCAGCGGTTTCTGCTGCCTTCCGGCTTCAGCATCGCGGTCAACTCGCGTGCGTTCGTCGCGCCGTAGTTCGCGTAGCAGTTGTTCATCAGAACGTGGACTTCGCGGCTGTGCTCGGCGACCGTGTGTATCTTGGGCAGCCACTCGGCCAGCTCCTCGCGGCTGTAGAGGTACCGGAATCTTTCGACCACGGGGATGCCCTTTGCTTCCCAGGTCTTCGCGCGCCGGCCGTGGAATCGGACGACGGCCACGTCTGGTGAGGTGACCAGCGCGAGCGGGGGCACGCTGCTTGGAAGCCCTTGCGGCCCGTCTGTCATCACGAAGGGGAGGGCGTTGTCAGTGAGGAACCGCATGGTTCGCTCCAGACCTTTGGCATCGAACCAGGCACTGTTGCGCAACTCGACCGCGCAGCGGAGCGGGGCCAGCCGCTGCTTGGCCTCGATGATGGCATCGCGGCTTTCGCTGCCCGGAAAGAACCACGGCGGGTACTGCAGCATGATCAAGCCGAGCTTGCCGTTCGCCCACAGCGGTTCGAGGCCCGCCACGAAACTTCGCCAAACGTAGTCGCGAATTTCGGGCGGCAGATCCTTCGCATACAGACGCCGCTTCGATCGCAGCTCTGCCGGCAACATGCTCTTGATTTCCGGCGGTAGCCGCTCGGTCTCGCTCGGGTGCCCGGTCATGAGAGCGTTCGCCTTGGCGTCGAACACAAAGCCCGGCGGCGTGCGTTTGAGCCACGCCTCGGCCACAGGCGCAGTGGGCAGGGCGTAATAGGTGGCGTCGATCTCGACGACCGGAAAGTTGCTGGCGTAGTAACCGAGTCGCTTCTCCGCCGACGAAACGCCTCGCGGATAGAAGACACCGGGCGCCGTCATTGTGCGGTCTGTCCAAGACGACGTGCCTACCAAGACCGTTGTTCCCGACGGCAGCGCAATCGGCGACGTTGCCGCTTGCTCGACAGCCTGGGCGCGCACGCATGCTGCTGCCGGACCGGGGTCGTGGGTGGCGTCTTCGGGAAGCATGGTTTGAGGTTGGCCCGCGGGCACGCCGAACGCCAGGCGTGCCCACGCCGCTCGTAATGGGACCCGGTCCCGCACGAGGAGAGCTTTGTCATCAACGGGCTTGGAGCGCAGGCGGCAGACGGAAGAAGGTCAGCGTTTCCTCGATGTTCTCTTCGACCCAGTCGCACAGCTTTGGATATTGCCCTGCCATTTCTTGAGCCAGCCAGCGATGTCGGCCTGGGCTTCGGTCGCGGTACGCCGCTCGTAGATCCACCGCAGCTCAATGATGCAGTCGTCGTCCTTCCTTCGCGGCAAATTGTCGAGAGCATTGTGTAGAAAATGCACATAGCAGCGCTGCCAGAGCGTACTTACAAACGTCTGGAAGACTGCTTGCTTGAGTCCTTCGTGGTCGTCGGAAACGACAAACTCTACGCCGTGCAGTCCACGCTCTGTCAGGCGGACCAGGAAATCGCGCCAGGTCGTCCATCGCGTGCTGACTTCGCAAGTCCTAGGGCCGATCAGGGGGCGGCACAACCGACGATGTCTATGATCCGTCGTTCTTGCTGCGCCATCGTGTAGCCAGGACCGCGGACGGATCCGATGCGGTTCTGCTGTATCTGTAGGCGGGACAGCTACTTAACGGAGCGCAGGGAGGCTGTAAAACAAGGGGTCGGAGAAAATGGTGGCAGAAAGTTGCCCCCAGAGTTGCCCCCACGAGGAAGGCTCAAGGATCGCTCGGTGCCGGAAGGCCGAGGCTGTAAAAATATGGCCTATCCTCTGTTGGACTCCATCGAAGACGCCTCTCCAACTCCGGAGAGAAAGCAAGTAGCAGACCGTTTTCGTAGCTGTATCGAAAATGCTGCTGGTCGTTGTGTAAGACCACAACGCTTCCGCCAGTAACCCGTATGAACGCGATCAGTCGACTTGTTTGAAGTGCAGCTTCGGTCCCCAGTGAATCTTGCCAGCGCGACATCCAGGCCGAGCGATCGGTGGTGTCTCCGGCTGGAACGAAGATACTCACCTCACGGTTCAACGACGAGCCAACGGTACATAGCCCGCCGAGAATCCGGCATCCCACGATGTTCAAGGGAAGGTGGTCCAGGGCTTCTTGGTCCTTCTGGTGAAAGACATAGAGCATGTTGGGCTGCCAGTGCACTCCGTCGGCGTCTATCTGGAGCCCATAGAAGATCCCGGCTACGGAATCGCGCACAAGGTCCTCGCTGGCGGCGATTCCTTGCAGAATCGCCAAGGCCACGCCTAGCACAACCTGACTGTGGATGGGCGCCTTTGGCAGCCCCTCTATCTCCTTCCGGATGCGCGCCTCCACCGGTTTGCCGAGGCTGCCCTGGAAGACAACTCCATGGTTTGTGATGTCTGCCAACTCCAGATCACGGGAGTCGTATCGAAGCAATCTCGGTCCCGAGTCCCACTCAGCCACGAGGATCGAGAATCCACCCAAAGGGGGCTCATGGTGGTGAAGGCTATGCCCGGATTGGAGGATGGCTGTGTGAAGTGATGTGCCCTGACCCAGTCGGCGGAGGACATCCCGGACAAGCAGCGTTGCGCCCCTTGCATCGCCGCAGAGGGCGGCTACAGCGTGTGGGCCAAGCGGAACCAGCTTCGCGACGCTCTCCTCCACGGCCACGCCGTCCGGCCGCTGTTGGTTCTGTCCCAGGCTGGTGAGAGGCCGTTGGGCGGCGCCTTTCCTGGTGGCAGCGGTGTCCGAGACCAAGAACACGCTCCCTTCACCTATCCAGCCGAGGTTCAATGTCACGGTAAGCCCATGTTCGGACATAGGTGGCGCTGCGTCCAGATGTAGGAACCGTTCGTGAGCCAGGGAAGGCTCAGATCATTTGAAGCGGCTTTTCGGGCGAGTGACGGGGGGTGATATGATTCTGTGATGCAGATGGTCGAGCAAGCGAAGCAGCTCGCTGGGGTTTTCCTTGGTAGCGCAGTACCCTTGGCATTGGCGCTTTGGGCGAAGGGCATGGGACGGAATGTCATACTGCTGACCATTGCCGCTTGCTTGGCCATGGCCCTTGTCCTTTTGGTCATCGCCCGCCGGGGAGATAAGAAGGCCAAGGACAAGGAGCGCCACGTTGATTTCACCATCTGGAAGGACGAGTCGGCGATTCCAGCTCGTGGGACCATTCTCGTCCTCAAAGTCACCAACACATCCAACGTGACCGTGAAGGTCGATAGGCTTTGGCTGGCAGGCCAATCACGGGGACAAGAAATATCAGTTCGCGTTCGAGAGATACCCAAGACCCTACAGCCTTCCGAATCACTGGTCGGGTGCCTTTCAGCACCAGTTGCGCCCGAGTTGACCAACTGGTCCAAGCGGGGGCGTGCAAAGCTTGGTGATGGAAGAGAGCTAAAGTCCAGACTGGAGTCGCACCCAGTTCCTACGGTCCTGACCAAGCTTCTTGTGGACGAAGCTGCACGAATAGCTGCACCGCCCGAGAATCAGGTCGTCGTTGTCCAAGTGGATCTTCCCAGGCGTGATCTCTCTTCTGAATCACTACTACGAGAGATCGCAAAGGGTCGGCCTTTTCGCGGGCCGTAGCATCAGCTTGGGCCTGTGCCTATAGCGTTTGCTCATGCGAAGGACAAAGCACGCGTGGAGAATCTGGTGCCGTAGGTGCGCGAGCGCTGGTTTGCAGTAGAGAGTCTTTCGGCTGACATCTCCGCGATCCGTGAGCACGCGGGACCTGGTGCGCGATGTCGCCGGAGCGCGTGTGCACGGCACCACCAGGCGTGCGCCACGCGACGTGTACGCAGCCGAGGAGCGCGGACACATGCTACCGGCGCCCACGAAGCCCTTCGACGTGTCCTACTGGTCGACGGCGAAGAACCGCTGTCAAGCCGTTGCCTCGACCTCCGGACTCACTGAGCTTTCTCAATCACGTTGTTGAACGTCTCAACCATCTCGGCCACCATGTCGGGATCGACTTCGCCAAGCCCGAGAACTTGATACGGGCCATCGACGCCGGCCATCCGGCGCACGTCCGCGATGTCCACGCCGTGCTTCTCGCAGACGGCTGCCAGGGCCGCGTCCAGGCTCAGGAGGCGCGTCTCCCAGATTATCCATGCGTCGAAGCATTGCTGGCTACGTTCCTGATCCTGCTCGTCCTCCGACTGGTAGAAGTGGACCACGATGCTGGAGGCCGCAAAGCAATGGGCTTGGAAGCGCCAGCGCTCCATTCCGTAGTACAGCGTCGCCCGTCGCAGGCGATCGAAGTGATCGACGTGTTCGGGATCTGGCAGGCGGTAAACGAAGCGAATTGGGATCTCGAGGCGCATGCCGCACGCGCCGGGATGATCACGCAGGCAGGCGTGGCGCCGAACGCTCGCGTGCCTGCGGCGCCGGTGCTTCAAAAGATGCCGCAACATTGGGGTCAAGAGCGGCCCCGGCTGGGAATAGGGGATCGAAACCGGGGCCGCCCGGCGCGCCGCGCGCCTTGAAGGAGATAAGGGGGTGCGCAGTGTGCCGGAGGCTGAGCATAGGTGCGGCGGGCTGGGTAGCAAGAGCGCCTTTCCTCCTGCGGCTCCGCCCAGTAATAAGATACCGCTACTATAATACCAATTAGA
>Ga0209890_10001091_pt1 | contig 12364 bp, 14 predicted proteins | sample OrgsoiDNA2013049_FD_185799 | JGI IMG/M metagenome (GOLD analysis project Ga0209890, IMG submission 185799) | Permafrost soil microbial communities from the Arctic, to analyse light accelerated degradation of dissolved organic matter (DOM) -... | ecosystem: Environmental > Terrestrial > Soil >... | reverse complement strand
TCCTTCAGCGCTTTCTTGGTGGCGTCGTTACCGTCTCGTCGAATGTTGCGAACCGCAGTGCGATGCTCTTCCAGAACCCGGTGCAAGTGCTTCACCATGTCCTGCCTCCGCTCCTGGGTGAGCGCGGGAACCGGCACCCGGATCAGCTTGCCATCGTTCATCGGATTCAATCCCATATCTCCCGAGCGAATCGCCTTTTCAATCGCCCCCAGTTGGGACGCGTCGAACGGCTGCACTGTGATCAACTGCGGCTCGGGCGCGTGCACTTGCGCAACCTGGTTCAGGGGCATCTGCGAGCCGTAATAATCGACGGTGACGCCATCGAGCATGTGCACCGAAGCGCGCCCGGTCCGCACTCCCGCCATCGCTTTGCGGAAGTCGTCGACCGCCTTATCCATTCGCGTTTTCAGTTGAACTCGAATCTCTTTCAGAGGCGCGCTATCAGCCATGGGTCTGCTCCGTTACACAGGTCGGGAATCAAAACGTTGAATTATAAACCGAACAAGAAAATAGGCCACAGATTTACACGGATCGTCACGGATAAGAAACTCAGAAAATCCGCGTGAATCCGTGAAAATCCGTGGCCGATCTTACGCTTTCGTGTGCTTACTCGCCCTTGGCGCTGACTCTCGATCCAATCTTCTCCCCCAGCACCACCCGGCGGATGTTGCCATGTTGGTTCAGGTTGAAGACGATGATGGGCAGGTTATTGTCCTTGCACAGGCTGATGGCCGTGGAATCCATCACTTTCAATCCCAGCTTCAGAACGTCCATGTATGAGATGTGATTGAATTTCTTGGCCCCGTCGACCTTCAACGGGTCCGCGTCATAGATGCCATCGACGCGCGTTGCCTTCAGAATCGCCTCAGCCTTGATCTCCATCGCGCGCAGCGAAGCGGCCGTATCCGTCGAAAAATAGGGATTACCGGTTCCGCCAGCGAAGATCACAACCCGCCCCTTCTCCAAGTGACGAATCGCCCGGCGCCGGATAAAGGGCTCCGCCACCTGTTTCATCTCGATCGCCGACTGCACCCGCGTGTAGACGCCCTGCTTCTCCAGCGCGTCCTGCAGCGCCAGCCCATTGATCACGGTGGCGAGCATGCCCATATGATCGGCGGAAACCCGGTCCATGTCCTTCGCCTGCTCTGCCACGCCGCGGAAAAAGTTTCCTCCGCCCACGACAATGGCCAACTGCACACCCAGCTTGTGAACGTCCGCCAATTCCGCGGCAACTTCGTGGATGCGCTTCGTGTCGACGCCAAAGCCCTGGTTCGCCGCCAAAGCCTCGCCAGAAAGTTTAAGCAGAACGCGTTTGAAGGCAGGGGTCGGAGTTGTCATAGGATCAGTGCCTGGGTTCCCGCTTACGACGAGTTCAATCTTACTCTGTCATTCCGAACAAAGCCTTTGTCATCCTGAGCGAAGCGAAGGACCTAAGCAGTTCTGCCGGCGGCCGCGATTACATAGGTCCTTCGCTTCCGCTCAGGACGACAGGAATGTGGAATCTCAGCTGCAACAAAAAGGCGCCCCGCAGGGCGCCCGGATTATTCGCCTTTCGGCTCTGTAGGCTTCGTGATGGCGATGGTCTCACCTGCGTCTCCCACCTTGAAACGGGCAAAGCGGCGCACGGCGATATTCTCGCCCAGTTTGCCGACCTTGGCCGCAATCAACTGCGTGATCGAGATGGTCTGGTCCTTGATGAAGGGCTGCTCCAGCAGGCACACTTCTTCATAGAACTTCTCCATCTTGCCATTCACCATCTTCTCGGCGATGTTGGCGGGCTTTCCGCTGGCAATCGCCTGCGCGAGAAAAATTTCCTTCTCGCGGGCGAAGTCCGCAGCCGTGACGTCTTCCTTGCGCACATACTTCGGATCGCTGGCCGCGATGTGCATCGCGATGTCGTGCACCAGTTCCTTGAAGTCGTCCGTACGCGCCACGAAGTCGCTCTCGCAATTCACTTCGACGAGCACACCAATCTTGCCCCCGGCATGAATGTATTGGGCCACCGACCCCTCACTAGTCACGCGCGTCGCCTTCTTGGCCGCCACCGAAACGCCCCTCTTGCGCAGAATTACGACCGCCTGCTCCATGTCGCCTTTAGCTTCGGTCAGGGCCTGCTTGCAATCCATCATAGGAGCTCCGGTCTTCTCCCGGAGATCCTTCACTTGTGCTGCGGAAATATTTACTGTAGTAGTACCCATATAAATCCCTCAGGTTTCAAAGTTGCAATGTTTCAAGGTTCGAGCGCTTCCGGTCTTTGCAACCTTGAAACCTATAAACCTTGACCCGCGCCGGACGACCCGCGCGGGTCTGAATTCAAAGCCCGGTTTGTAACCGACAACTGGCCCCTGGTCCTTGGCCCCTGCTCTTAGACCGTCTGGCTCTCCACCTTCGGCAGTTCGGCTGCTTCGGTCGCTACCACCGGCTTCTTATGCGTCCCCGGACCCAGCACTTCTTCCATGCTGATTTCTTCCGCAGCGTCGACCGCAGCTGGCTCCGCGTGGTACTCGCTCGCCGCAGTCTCGGCGGCCTGCGCCGCGTCCGAAGCTGCCTGCATGTCGGCAACCTGCTTATCGGTCATCAACTGCGCGCCCTCGGCAATCGATTCCGAAATCTTCGAGGTAAACAGCCGGATCGCCCGCAACGCATCATCGTTGCCCGGGATCACGTAATCCACTTCGCTGGGATCGCAATTCGTGTCGACTACCGCGACCACCGGAATGCCCAGCTTGCGCGCCTCGCGCACCGCGATCTGTTCCTTGTTGGAATCGATCACGAAGATCGCGTCTGGCAACCGGCTCATATTCTTGATGCCGGCCAAATTGGCCTGCAAATGCTTGCGCTCGCGTTCGAGCTTGATAACTTCCTTCTTGGGGAGCAGCTCGTAGCGGCCATCCGTGGCCATCTCGTCGAGTTCCTTCAGCCGCTTCACCGACTTCTGCACCGTGATCCAGTTGGTCAGCAGTCCACCCAGCCAGCGCTGGTTGATGTAGAACATCCCGCAACGCTGCGCTTCTTCGGCAATCGCGTCCTGCGCCTGGCGCTTCGTGCCCACGAACAGCACAATGCGACCGTCGTTCGCCAGATCCTGCACGAACTTCGACGCCTCTTTGAACATCTTCAGCGTCTTCTGCAGATCGATGATGTAAATCCCGTTGCGCTCTCCGAAGATGAATTCCTTCATCTTGGGATTCCAGCGCTTGGTCTGATGCCCGAAGTGGACGCCCGCTTCGAGCAATTCCTTCATGGTAATAGTAGCCAATGAACCTCCTCTTTAGTCTGCATCAGGAGGTCAAGGTTTCAAAGTTTCAAGGTCGCAATGTTTCAAGGATTGAAGCCTTGAAACTCTGAAACGTTGAAACCTGCCTGCCCGATTGCCATTCCCGTCCCCGCGCCGCGAGGCACGAGAAGAATTGAACACCAAAAACAAGCTATTAGCTTCTAGCTCTTAGCTCCTAGCCAAAATCCAAAAAACGTTGTCATTCCGAGCGGAGCGAGGAATCTCGGTCGGCTCGGAACCCGCAACGCGCACTTACCGCTTGCTGAACTGGAACCTCTTGCGAGCGCCCTTCTGTCCATACTTCTTGCGCTCTTTGCCGCGCGAGTCTCGACTGACCATGCCCTCGGCCTTCAGCTTCTTGCGCAGTTCGGTGTTGAACTGCATCAGGGCGCGGGCAATGCCCAACTTCACCGCGTCGGCCTGACCGCGTACGCCGCCGCCCAGCACGCTGGCAATCACGTTGAACGTGGCTGCCGTGTCCGAAGAAGCCAGTGGAGACTTCGCTGCCGAACGCTGCGCCGGCGTCACGAAATATTCTTCGAAGGCACGCCCGTTCACCTTGAAATCGCCGCTGCCCGGACGCAAAAACACACGGGCAATCGCCCTCTTCCGGCGTCCCGTCCCGTAGTACTGAACTAATTCAGCCATGTAGCTCCTAAGCTTTCTATCTAAAATTTCGCCGGCGTCATCCTGAGCGGAGCCGCTTTTCAGGCGGAGCGAAGGATCTCGCGCGGGTCTTACGAAACTGCGACTTTGCGCGCCTTGTACTCGCGCACTTCCAGCTTCAAATCCTGCGGCTTCTGCGCCTGGTGCGGATGCTTATCGCCCCGATAGACATTCAACTTCGAAAGCATATGCGCCGCCAGCTTATTCTTCGGCAGCATGCGCTTCACGGCAGACTCAATAATCGCCTCCGGCTTGCGCACAAGCCGCTTGTTGTAATCTTCGGTACGCAGACCACCGGGATATCCCGTGTAGTGGTGATACTGCTTCTGCTCGGCCTTCACGCCAGTCGTTCTAATCTTCTCGGCATTGATCACAATCACGTGATCTCCGGTATCCAGAAACGGCGTATACTGCGGGTTTTCTTTGCCCATGAGGACGCGCGCCACTTGCGAAGCCAGGCGCCCGAGCGTCTGCCCGTCCGCATCCACGACGTACCACTTGCGCACAATTTCCCCCTCTTTGGGGAAATAGGTTGACATCAGAGTTCTCCCAGGTTGAATAAAGCTGCGAAAGAAGACCGCTCGTTGATTCCCTGGCGAGGACGTCAGGCCATCAGGCGGGCAACCACACGACCACCAAAGTCTTTACGATAGCGTAATCTGCAAAGAATTGTCAATGCACTGTTACTGCCCAACCTCTACGCTTACCCTGCCATCCAACTCTCTATGAAATCGATCTCACGAATGCTTGTCTTCTGCCTGTTCCTTTCTCTCCCCGCCTTTGCGCAGCACGGTAACCACGGTGGCGGCGGAGGTCATGCGGTCGGTGGCGGATACATTCCTAACCGAGGGCCCGCCCCGGTTCGCGGCACACCCGCCAGACCTGCGCCCCAAACTTATCGTGATCAGGAAAGCCATCCCGAAGCCCCGCACGTCCACCACAACGGCCAATGGGTCGGGCATGACGCCGGGCGAAACGATGCCCGCTTTCACCTCGATCATCCCTGGGAGCACGGTCGCTATAACGGAGGCTTCGGCCGTGGCCACGTGTGGCGCATCGCGGGCGGCGGTCCCAACCGTTTCTGGTTTGGCGGCTTTTATTTCGGCGTTGCCCCCTTTGACCTCGCCTACTGCAATGACTGGCTTTGGGACAGCGACCAAGTCGTGATCTACGATGACCCGGACCATGAAGGCTGGTATCTCGCCTACAACGTGAGACTCGGCACCTATGTCCACGTGCAATATACGGGCGGACAATAGCCTCCAGTCAGCACCCTCCCCGTGTACGGGGCACGCTTTAAGGTGGCAATTCTCACAGGCGCCGAGTCATATACATCGACGCCTGTGTTATATTTTGCGCCATGTTCATGCGCCGACCGCTCTCGGCGTGCCTGATCGGCATCCTGCTGCTGGTCCCGTTCCTTGCCCGGGCTGGCGACGAGTCGGGACAACCCGCCCCCCGCTTCCGCGCCAAGACCACGACCGGCGAACAGTTCAATAACGATTCCATCAAGGGCAAAGTCGTCCTGTTCGAGTTCTGGACCACCTGGTGCAAATATTGCGAGGCGGAAGCACAGCTCGTCGACGACATCGCCAAGGAATTCAGCGGGAAAGGATTGATCGTTCTTGCGGTCGACGTCCTCGAACCCGATCAGAAGGTTAAGAAGTACCTTGTGGAGCATCCGCGCTCGGTCCCGATCGTCTTCACCAAAGACACCAATCTCGCCACCATGTACAACGCGCAGGTCTACCCGATCTATGTCGTGATTGACCGCGACGGCAATATAGCCGGAGAACAACGCGGCGCCGCCGGTGAACGCGGCCTGCGCCGGATGCTCAGGCGCGCAGGACTGGAACCGCCAGAGTAGCTAGCCCTGAGAATCACCTTGTCACCCTGAGCGAAGCGAAGGATCTGCGACATTGCACGAAGGACTGACGGAGTGCGAGGGGCCTTATTCGTACGCCAGCGCGTCGATCGGATCCCTTTGCGCGGCCTTCAACGCCGGATATAGCGCTCCCGCCAGAGCACCCACAACGGCAATCAGAGACGCTCGCATCACCCATTCATTGCTCCAGAACAGGCGCAGCACGGGCTTTTCAAACATGATCACTTGGCGGGTCACCATGCTGATGAGAATTCCCGCGATGATCCCCACCACCGCCAGCAGCACCGTTTCCCGCAGCACCACGTTCACGATGTACCACTTGGAGGCGCCCAGCGATTTCAGAATTCCGATCTCGCGTGTTCGCTCCATCACCGCCGTGTACATCGACTGGAAGATCACCAGGAAGCCCACCACCACGGCCACGCCAATCACGATTTTGATGGCAAGATCAAATCCCGGCAGGTTGTCGGGCGTCATCGTCGACAGGTATTCCTGCATCGAGCGCACCGAGTATTTTTCCATGCCCGGCACTTCCTGAATGGCTTTCGCCACCTTGTCGAGATTCGCTGGATCGTCCACCTTGACGTAGAACACCGACGCGCGGCCTTCCGCGCTCACCAGATCCTGCATCGTCGCCAGCGGCAAAAACTTCCGTCCGCCCTTGCCGTGTGGCACGATGCCGCAAATTCGAAAGTCGTGTGCCAGGATTTCGATCGTGTCTCCAACCTTCTTGTGGTACATCCCGGCGAAAAAATCATCCACGATCACGTCGTAGGGCGCCTGAAAGGGACCGCCGGAGAGATAACGAAATTTTGGAGGAAGCGTGTCATAGCTCGCCGCATCAATGCCGTAGATAATTTCCAGAGGTTTTTGCGTGAACCACCAGATCACCGGCACCGCCGTCACAACGTGCGGCATTTGCCGGAGCTTGTCCCCCACTTTTACCGAAATCGGCGCGCCCGACAGACCCACCAACGACGACGCCCCCGAGGGCATCACCATCAGGTCCGCTCCCACTCCGAGCTGGCTTTCCTTCGATCCGTTCAACAACCCATAGAACAGCGCTACCACCAGCAGAATCATGGTGACTTCGAGCGCAATGGCACTCGTCGCGATCAGCGACCGCGTAGGCCGGTGCACCAGGTTGGCAACCACCATTTTGTTCATCATAAAAAGAAGTGCGGCGGGTGCCCCATCCTAGCCGCGCTTTTGCGGCTAGGGTGGGGATCTTGACTTTAATGCCACATCCAGCGAACGCTATTTCGTCTGCGCCACCGGCATAGCCAAACTCGATTGCGGCCGGTCCAGATGAACCACCACCGCTCCCGCCGGCTGTTCCAGCACGAACTGCTCGTCCGTCAACGGCTTGTTGATGTCCACCTTGAGCATGTTCAGCGTGATGTCGTACTCCTCTTGCGGCCGGAAGATTTCGATGCGCGACGGGAAACTAAATCCGTCGAAATCCTTGTATTCCGCATAACGGGCATCGGTCGCCACCGTGCCATCCTCGCTGTAAATGTATTGCCGGTGTGGCTTCAGATCGATGCGTCCGAAGATGATCTTGCGCGCCAGCCTCCACCCCTTCTCATACTTCTGAATCACAGTCAGTTCGTAATCGTCCTGCAGCACGCGATGACCTTTGGAGTCATGCAGGGTCTCGAACCCATTCTCCAGGACCGCGATTTCCGAGGCCGGATCAATACGCCGGATCAGCAGCGCCTCGTAGATATTCTGCGGCCGAATGTTTTCCATTGGTTGGTCGGTGTTGGGCGTCGCCACTTCGTTCTTTCCGATGACAAACCGGTTCTTCGTCGGAATCCACAGCTTAAAATCCTGGCCATCGCTGACCATGTCAAAGGCCGTGGTGCGCACAATCGGCATTAGCCCGACCATATGGAGCGAATCCGGCTTCCGCGCCAGCACATATCCGCGGATTTCCTTGTAATCCGTGTAGTGGCCCTTTTTTATTCCCCCCACGGAGGTGTCGATGTCCACCGTCGCCTTGAGCGAATGAAGGGCCTCGGCTTGCCGATTAATGAGATCGATCAGCCCCTGCTGGGTAGACGCCTGGAGGGGGACTTTCGAGTACTGTTCTTCGACCGGACGGGTGCGAAGGAAAACGCCACAGCTCGTCGTCGACAGCACTGCCACGAATAAGATTGCGACCCAAAAGCTACGTCTCATCAAGATATTAAGATGACCTCTCGAAGATTTGAGTATACAGCCCCGAAAAGGGTTCAAAAGCAGGGGAGGTCACTTTCCACAGTGTCCTATCTGGCTCCTGAACACTGTTCCATGCTCTCCCCGGGGGCGATCCTAAGGCAAATCAACCACTTACTAAAGTAAAGTCCTGGGCGAGATCAGCGGATACGCCCGATTCCACCTTCGTCTAAACTGGACTTATTGTGCGCAAGATTGTCTGGCTTGTCGTAGTCGCGATGCTTGGAACTGCAGGATGGTTCGCCTGGGCTGTGCTCATACCCACCGAACCCGTCGGGCAGACATTCGTGATGCTGCGCCCGGGGTATTCGGCGCACCGCATCGCCGCCGAACTCAAAGGCGCTGGGATCATCCGCAGCGAAGAAGCCTTTGTGCTGTGGCACTACATTCACCACGGCCGTTCCTTGAAGGCCGGCGAATACCTTTTCGACAAGCCGGCAAACACGATTGACATTCAAAACCGCCTCCGCCGCGGCGACGTTTACTTCCATACCGTCGTCGTGCCCGAAGGCTTCACCATGTTCGACATCGCCCGCGCAGTGGAGGCCGCCGGACTCGGTTCCGCGCAGGATTTTCTGAAAGTTGCACAGTCCGACACCGCCCTCATCGCCGACATCGCCCCCCAAGCGCACTCCCTTGAGGGATATCTTTTCCCCGACACCTATGAATTTTCTCGCATGATGACCATGCAGGAAATGGCCGCGGTCATGGTCAAGCAGTTCCGCCAGGTGGCCCGCCAGATCAGCTTGATTCCCGCGGCAGGCGACTCCAAGGAAGCCATGCTCAGAGTTGTCGCAGATCCCGCCCCCGGCGCGCCCCAAGCTGCAGGTCCAAATGATGTCGAGCGCACGGTGATCATGGCCTCGATCGTCGAAAAAGAAACCGCAGCGCCCGAAGAGCGCCCCATGGTCGCCAGTGTCTACTACAACCGCCTGGCAAAAAACATCGCCCTCGACGCCGACCCCAGCATCATCTATGCGGAGCTTCTGGCCGGAACCTATCAGGGCGCGCTGCATCACGCCGATATGCAGTTCCACTCGCCCTACAATACTTACCGCAATGCAGGCTTACCACCAGGCCCCATCGGCAATCCCGGACGCAGCGCCCTTGAAGCCGCCATGCACCCGGCGCAAAGCGACTACTACTACTTCGTCGCCGACGCCCAAGGCCACCACCGCTTCGCCCGCACCATCGAAGACCACAATAAGAATGTGGCGGCCTACCGTAAAGCCATGCGCGGGCACTAAAAGCCATGGACGGGCACTATTAAAAGATGGCGTCGGACCTCGGACCTCAGGCCCGACCTTGTTTCAGGTTTGATGGACCTCTCATTGACTGGATCAGACAGTTAAGCATCCGACCTAACTCTGTTGAAGTCCGAGTTAGAGCGTCCGCGCACGACGGGTTCAGATACCGCAACCTCTGAGCAATCAAAATCTGAGTTTCCAGTTCGAGCAGTGAACCACGAGCGTGGCAGAAGAACAGAACTCGATCACGATCCGTCGCGCCCCTTCCCCTCCGCAATGTTGCTCGGAATCGAGACAGCGGCTCTTCGCATCTGGCTCGTCAGCCCGTACAGTTCGGTTTTTGGGAATCCTTGAGTCTCCTGATATACGCTCATAACCAAGTCCATCGCACTCTGCCAAACTCTGAGATCCCTATACGACGCGGACATAAATGTAACCTTCTGGCTTCTTTTTTGCCCTTGGACGGAGATTGAGCGATGGGCGCGAATGACGCAAGGACATGCGTCACACGAGAGAAAACTTTCTGTGGATCCTAAAGGGAAGTCCGAGGTCTGAAGTCCGAGGTCTGAAGTCCGAGGTCCGAGGTCTACTTTCCCCACCTCTGCATCCACCCTTGCAGAATCAACACCGCCGCCATCCGATCCACTGCCTTCCCTCGCTTCTCAATCGACAGGTCCGTCTCCCGCAACAGGCGGTTGGCTTCCACCGAGGTCAGCCGTTCATCCCAAAGATGCACGGGCAACCGGAATCGCTTGCGCAATTCTTCGGCGAACACCTGCATCTTGTCCGATTGAATCCCTTCCGCTCCACTCATCCGCAGCGGCAGCCCGACCACGATCTCCCGCACGTCATATTCTTGAATCACACGCTGCAACTGTTCAAAGTCCTGCCGCTTGGTCTTGCGCTGCAGGGTCTCGAGGCCTTGGGCGGTGATCCCCAACGGGTCCGACACCGCGACCCCGATTCTCCGCGACCCCACGTCGAGTCCAAGAACCCGGCCCACGGGCAGCGCCCTCGCATTCCCGTTTTGGGAAGTGGCACCCTCGGTGTCGTCTGGAACTGAGTCTCTAGAATCGAAATCCACGGCCCGATTATAAGCCGTCAATTCTCAGACGGATGTCGGTCCACTGCCGAGGCCCGCTCCCGAAACCGCTCTCGATCGGCCTCTCCCGCATCTAAGCGATTATCTTTCAATTACTTAAAGCAACCTGTCGAGTCGAACCCCGATGCCAGCCGCCTCCTTGCTTTGGACAGGTCCGGGGAGTACCATACCTTCAGGCCTTTTGAACGCTTCTCCCCTCGAACCGATCGCCTTTCTGGGTGCCTAACATGAGCGGTACGGATTTGAATTTCCACATCGGCGACAAGGTTGTGTATCCCAATCACGGCGTTGGGGTGATTGAACAGATCAGCAGCCGGTCGATTGGTGCGACGGTCGAGAGGTTCTACCTCTTGAACATCAAGGCCAGCAGCCTCAAAGTGATGGTGCCTTGCCAGAACGCCGGCAGCGTCGGCCTGCGCCGCGTGGTTCGCAACGGAGAAATTCAGAAAGTCCTGGACTCCCTTTCCGTCGGCGAAAACGGAGGCAACGGCGACTGGAAAGATCGCTTCAAGGAGAACTCCGAGCGCATGCGCACCGGCTCGTTGCTGGAAGTGGCCAGTGTCCTGAAGAGCCTGATTGCTCTGCATCAGGCCAAGCCGCTTTCCTTCCGCGAGAAAAAAATGCTGGAGCGCGCCCGCTACCTCTTAGTCAGCGAACTGGCCATGGCCCGCAACTGTGATGAATCCCAAGTCGAGGAGATCCTCACGACTGCTTTGGCCAAGTGCAAACTGCGTTTCCCCGAAGCTTCCGAATTCCAGGCGTAGCTTCGCACGCAAGGGTAGCGCGGGCACTGTAAGATTGTTACTCGATTTTCTTCGCGACCTCTGCGGCTCATTCCCAGCGATCTCAGCCCTCAAAAGCTTCTGCCCGAAGCGAACCGAAAAGCTAGCCGGGGTTATAATCTCCAAGGCCGTGGGTGTAATGAATGACAGACGCAATCAAGCGAAAACTGCAGGACGAAATCGACGCGCTCGAGCACGAGCTGATTCACGAGCTGCCTAAAGAGATTAAAAAGGCCGCCGCGCTCGGCGACCTCAGCGAGAACGCCGAATACCACATGGCCAAGCAGCGCCAGGAGTTCGTCAAGGCGCGCGTCCGCCAGATCGGCAAGCGCCTCGCCGACCTGTCGATGGTCAACATGAACAACATCCCTCACGACAGGGTGGGCCTGGGTTCGACGGTCAAGATTTTCGACAACACGAAGAACGAAGAAATGCAGTACAAGCTGGTCACCAGCGAAGAATCCGACGTCGCGACCGGAAAGATTTCCACGACCTCGCCCATCGGCCGCTGTTTGCTCAACAAAAAGGTCGGTGACACCGTGATCGTCGTTAGCCCCAACGGCAAGCGCGAACTGGAAATCCTGACCCTGAGCACCATCCACGACGAAATCACCGACGAACCGAAAGAGGCCGGCGCGTAAGTGCGCGCAAGAAATTAATGAATCACAAAGGATACAAAATTTCACGAAGTCAGAAATCTCAAGGTTTTCCTTCGTGTACCGGAGCCTGCCCTGAGCGAAGTCGAAGGGTGTCCTTAGTGGTTAAAGCTTTTCCGCCGGTAGCAAGAGGCACCCAATGAGCGCCTCCTGGACCAGCGCCTTCGGCCGCGCCTGCGGAGTCCTGCTCGACACCATCGTCCGCTGGCTGGCGCTCTCTCGCATCAATCCCAACGTCCTCACCTTCATGGGCTTGGTCGTCAACACCTGGGCCGCCATCCTGTTCGGCTCCGCCAACGCCTCCAACCAGAAACGCATGTTCATCTACGCCGGCCTGGTCATCATCTTCTCCGGCTTCTTCGATCTCGTGGACGGCCAGGTCGCCCGCGCCACCAACCGCGTCACCCGCTTCGGAGCCTTCTTCGACTCGGTCGTCGACCGCTACTCCGACGCCAGCCAATTCCTCGGGCTCTTAGTTTTTTACGCCCGCGGCGGACGCTTCTTCTGGGTCGTCCTTGCCGCCTTCGTC
>Ga0209890_10001090_pt1 | contig 12369 bp, 13 predicted proteins | sample OrgsoiDNA2013049_FD_185799 | JGI IMG/M metagenome (GOLD analysis project Ga0209890, IMG submission 185799) | Permafrost soil microbial communities from the Arctic, to analyse light accelerated degradation of dissolved organic matter (DOM) -... | ecosystem: Environmental > Terrestrial > Soil >... | reverse complement strand
GAAGCGGACCGGGGCCGGCCTCGCCGAACTCGGTGCCGGCATGCGCAAGTACCCGCAGGTGCTGCTCAATGTACGCGTGGCCACGCGCTTCGATCCGCTGCAGGAACCGGCGGTCCTCCGAATGGTGCAGCAAGTGGAGCGGCGCTTCGATGGGCGCGGCCGCATCGTGCTGCGGGCCTCAGGCACCGAGCCCGTCATCCGTGTGATGGTCGAGGGGTACGATGCGCAGCTGGTGAAGGAGGGCGCGCGCGAGATCGCGGCGGTCGTGGAAGCGGCAGCGGTGCCGGCGAAATAGCCCAACCCCAGAGGGCTTGCAGTTAACCGGCCGCGCGGCTAATCTTCGCCGCCTTTCCCGCAGGGCAAATCGCCCGAAGGTAAGCCTATGCGTCGTCAGATGGTCGCGGGTAATTGGAAAATGCACGGCTCCCGGGCCGCCAATCAAGCATTACTCGCCGAATTGGAGATGAGTTTGAAGGCCGACTGGCCGATCGATATCGTGGTTTTTCCGCCTTATGTGTATTTGAGCGATGCCGTCCGCGTGCTTGAGGATGGCCGGATAGGCGTCGGCGCGCAGGACGTATGTGCCGAGTCCGGGGGAGCGTTCACAGGACAAGTGAGCGCCGCCATGCTCAAGGACGTGGGCTGCGGCTACGTGATCGTGGGGCACTCGGAGCGGCGCCGCTGGTATCACGAGGATGATGCCCTGGTGGCGCGCAAGTTTGCGGCCGTGTTGGCCGCCGGCCTCATACCCGTGCTGTGCGTAGGGGAAACCTTGGAGGAGCGTGAAGCGAAGTTGACCGAAGCGGTCATCGCCCGGCAACTCGATGCCGTGATTGCGATGCACGGGATCGGCGGGTTTGCGCGGGCCATCCTCGCCTATGAACCCGTGTGGGCCATCGGGACGGGCCGTACGGCCTCGCCGGTGCAGGCGCAGGAGGCGCACTTCTTCCTGCGCAATCGCATTCATGCGCAAGATGCTAAGATGGCGCGCCATTTGCGGATCCTCTACGGCGGCAGCGTCAAGGCCGGGAATGCCGCGGAGCTGTTCGAAATGCCCGACGTGGATGGCGGATTGGTGGGTGGCGCTTCTCTGAGCGCTGATGAGTTTCAGCAGATTTGCGCGGCCGCGGCCGTTCGCCATTGAGAGATTTCTTATGTTGCGTGGATTTATTTTGGGTGTGCACATTTTGCTCGCGTTTTTCATCATTGCTCTCGTGCTCATGCAGCGAGGCAAGGGCGCGGAGGCCGGGGCCGGCTTCGGTTCCGGTGCATCTGGCACGGTGTTCGGTGCCCGCGGTACGAGCACCTTGTTTTCGAAATTGACAGCGGTGTTCGCGGCGATGTTCTTCGCCACCAGTTTGACGCTGGCGTACCTGGGCGCGCGCCCGACCGCCGAGCCGACCAGTGTGTTGGAGCGCGCGGCGCAGGCGGCCGCGACACCGCCGGCGGCACCTGCGACTCCCGTACCGAATCCGACGGCACCTCCGAAGTAATCGGTTAGTGAGTTACAGTGGTTGTGACAGTGTTTTCTTACCGGCGCGAAGCGCCGCAGAATTGACGGGGTTCGTCCACGAACCCCGTGAATAGTTGGGCGAAGCCCATAGAAAGGGAAGCGCATGGGAAGAAAGCCGACGTGGCGAAATTGGTAGACGCGCTAGTTTGAGGGGCTAGTGGGGCAACCTGTGCCGGTTCGACTCCGGCCGTCGGCACCATCACTTTGAGGCTGCGTTCATGGGCATGCTGCAATCCTTTACGCAACGCAGCACGCGCCTGGCTGATACAATTATGGTTAATTGACGTGCTCGGACGCTGATGATGCTGCGACAGTACCTACCTGTATTGATTTTCATGGGATTAGCCACTGTGCTGGGGCTCGCGTTATTCACCATCGGGTGGATCTTGGGCCCGCGGCGTCCGGACGCGGAAAAGCTGTCGCCCTACGAATGCGGCTTCGAGGCGTTCGAGGATTCGCGGGTGCGGTTCGACGTCCGCTACTACCTGGTCGCCATCATCTTCATCGTGTTCGACCTTGAGATCGCGTTCTTTTTCCCGTGGGCCGTTTCACTGCGGCTGACCGGCGTCTTCGGCCTGCTCGCCATGCTGATCTTCGCGCTGGTCCTGGTCGTCGCCCTGGTATACGACTACAAGAAAGGGGCGCTTGAATGGGACTAGAAGCCGTGTCCGCCGACACCAGCACCGTGCGCGGCTTCGAAGTGACCACCGTCGACAAGCTGATCAATTGGGCTCGTACGGGGTCGCTCTGGCCGATGACCTTTGGCCTTGCCTGCTGTGCGGTGGAAATGATGCACGCCGGCGCGGCGCGCTACGACCTCGACCGCTTCGGAGTGGTGTTTCGGGGGAGTCCGCGTCAATCCGACGTGATGATCGTGGCCGGGACTTTGGTGAACAAAATGGCGCCGGCCCTGCGCAAGGTGTACGACCAAATGGCGGAGCCGCGCTGGGTGATTTCCATGGGCTCGTGCGCCAATGGCGGCGGCTACTATCACTACTCGTACGCCGTCGTACGCGGCTGCGATCGCATCGTGCCCGTGGATGTGTACGTTCCGGGTTGCCCGCCGACGGCGGAAGCGCTGCTCTACGGGATCATTCAGCTGCAGAACAAGATCAAGCGCAACAAGGCGATTATCCGATGAGCGTGGATTCGAGCGATGCAGCGGCGGTGGTAGCGCCGACCCGCCTCGAAAGCCTTGGCTTAGCCGTTGCGGCGGCGCTGCCCGGTAAATTGCAGGCGGTTGCCAACCACACGCGCGAATTGACCTACGAAGTGCCCGCCGGTCAGCTGCTGGAGGCGGCGAAGGTGCTGCGCGACGGCGCGGACCTCAAGTTCGAGATGTGCATGGACGTTTGCGGTGTGGATTACCTCGAGTACGGCCGCGCCGAATGGAAGACCCAGGACGCCACCATGTCGGGTTTCAGCCGCGGCGTTGCACGGGATGCGGCGCTGGATGCACCCGTGGCTGCCGGACGACGCTTCGCCGTCGTCTATCACCTGCTCTCGGTGTCGCTCAATCAGCGATTGCGCCTGCGCGTGTTTTGCGCCGATGACGCCGAGCCCATGGTGGATTCCGTGGCCGGCATCTGGGCCGGCGCCAATTGGTTCGAGCGCGAAACCTTCGACATGTTCGGCATCTTGTTCAGGGGCCACCCCGACCTGCGCCGCCTGCTCACCGACTACGGCTTCATCGGCCATCCGTTTCGCAAGGATTTCCCGCTGTCGGGCAATGTCGAAGTCCGCTACGACCCGGAGAAGGCTCGCGTCGTGTACCAACCCGTGACCATCGATCCGCGCGTGCTGGTGCCGAAAGTGATTCGTCACGACAATCGCTATGATCCGCAACTGACCAACGCTCCGGTCGCCACGAACGGGAAAACCCGTGGCTGAGATCCACAACTACACCATGAACTTCGGGCCGCAGCACCCGGCGGCGCACGGCGTGCTGCGCCTGGTGCTGGAGATGGACGGCGAGGTGATTCAAAAGGCCGACCCCCACATCGGGCTGCTGCATCGCGGCACCGAGAAGCTCGCCGAGAGCAAGCCCTTCAACCAATCGATCGGCTACATGGATCGGCTGGATTACGTGTCGATGATGTGCAACGAGCACGCCTACGTGATGGCGATCGAGAAGCTGCTGGGAATAGAGCCGCCGCTGCGCGCGCAATACATCCGCGTGATGTTCGATGAGATCACGCGAATTCTCAATCATCTGATGTGGCTGGGGGCGCATGGCCTCGACATCGGCGCCATGACGGTATTTCTGTACTGCTTCCGCGAGCGCGAAGACCTCATGGACTGCTACGAGGCGGTGTCGGGCACCCGCATGCACGCCACGTATTATCGGCCGGGCGGGGTGTATCGGGATTTGCCGGACTCGATGCCCAAGTACCAGTATTCCGAGTGGCGCAGCAAGAAGGACGTGGACCGTCTCAACGAGCGGCGCTCCGGCAGCTTGCTGGATTTCATCGCGGACTTTACCCGGCGCTTCCCGGCCTGCATCGACGATTACGAGACCCTGCTCACCGACAACCGTATCTGGAAGCAGCGCACGGTGAACATCGGCGTGGTGACTCCCGAACGCGCGATGCAGCTGGGGTTTTCCGGTCCCATGCTGCGCGGTTCCGGCATCGAGTGGGACCTGCGCAAGAAGCAGCCGTATGACGGGTACGAGCGCGTGGATTTCGACATTCCCGTGGGCGTGAACGGCGATTGCTACGATCGCTACCTGGTGCGCGTCGAGGAATTGCGCCAGTCGACGCGCATCGTCGATCAGTGCGTCGCCTGGCTCAAGGCCAATCCCGGCTCCGTCATGATCGACGACCGCAAGGTGCGGCCGCCGCGGCGCGAGGAGATGAAGGGGGACATGGAATCGTTGATCCATCATTTCAAACTCATGACCGAAGGCTACTGCGTGCCGGAAGGCGAGACCTACGCCGCCGTCGAGGCGCCGAAGGGCGAGCTCGGGGTTTACTTGATTTCCGACGGAGCGAACAAGCCTTATCGATTGAAGGTGCGCGCCCCGGGCTTTGCGCATCTCGCGTCGCTCGATGAAATGGTACGAGGACATATGCTGGCGGACGTCGTGGCGGTGATCGGAACCCAAGACATCGTTTTCGGGGAGATCGATCGATGAGCGTGCAGTTGTCCGCCCATGTGCGCGAGGAAATCGATCGGTGGGCGGAGAAATTTCCGCCCGACCGCAAGCGGTCCGCGGTGATATCCGCGCTGCACGCCGTGCAACACGAGAACAAGGGGTTCCTGACGACCGATCTCATGGATGCCGTGGCCGCCTACCTCGGGCTCGCGCCGATCCACGTTTACGAGGTGGCGTCGTTTTATTCCATGTTCGAGACCAAGCCGGTGGGCCGCCATCACGTGTCGGTCTGCACCAACATTTCCTGCATGCTGCGCGGCTCGCAGGAAGTGGTCGAGCATGTGGAGAAGAAGCTCGGGATCAAGACGGGAGAAAGCACGCCCGACGGGCGAATTTATCTCAAGCGCGAGGAGGAGTGCCTGGCGGCATGCACCGGCGCACCCATGATGATGGTCGACCACGTGTTTCACGAGAACCTGACACCCGCGGGCATCGATAAGATCCTGGATGAATTGACATGAGCGGAGCTTAAGAGTGGATTACGAGCAAAACCTGGTGTGCTTCGAAGCGCTGCAGCACGAGCGCCCGTGGACGCTGCAAGGCTATCGCCAAGGCGGCGGTTATCAGGCATGGGAAAAGATCCTGCGCGAGCAGACGCCGCGCGAGAAAATTATCGAGGAAGTCAAGACTTCGGGCCTTCGCGGCAGGGGCGGCGCGGCATTCCCCATGGGCGTAAAATGGAGTTTCATGCCGCGCACATCGCCGGTGCAGAAGTACGCCGTGTGCAATTCGGACGAATCCGAGCCCGGCACCTGCCATGACCGCGACATTCTGCGGTATAACCCGCATTCGGTCATCGAGGGCATGGCCATCGGCGGCTATGCGATGACGGCCACCGTGGGCTACAACTACATCCGCGGCGAATTCCTGGGCGAGCCGATTCCGCGCTTCGAAGCTGCGCTGGCCGAAGCCTATGCGGCGGGGCTGCTCGGCAAGAATATTCAGGGCACCGGAGTGGATTTCGATCTGCACATGTTCATCGGGGCGGGCGCCTATATTTGCGGCGAAGAAACCGCGCTGCTGGAATCTCTCGAGGGCAAACCGGGCAAACCGCGTTTCAAGCCGCCGTTTCCGGCGAACTTCGGATTGTTCGGCAAACCCACCACCATCAACAATACCCAGAGCTTCGCCTCCGTGCCGACCATCATGCGCAAAGGGGCGGCGTGGTTCGCGGGCCTGGGGCCGTTGAATTCGGGCGGCACGGTCATTTTCTCCGTCTCGGGCCATGTCGAGAAGCCCGGCAATTTCGAATTGCCCTTAGGTGTTCCCTTCAAGGATCTGATGGCGTTGGCGGGCGGCGTGTGGAAGGGCCGCAAGCTGAAGGCGGTGATCCCGGGCGGTTCGTCCGTTCCGGTGCTGCCGGCCGACGTGATGTGGGCGACCAACATGGATTACGACTCGGTAAAAAAAGCCGGTTCGTCGATCGGCACCGGCGCCGTCATCGTCATGGATGAAGCGACCTGCATGGTGCGCGCGCTGGAGCGCCTGGCACGCTTTTACATGTCGGAGTCCTGCGGTCAATGCACGCCCTGCCGCGAGGGCACGGGATGGCTCGACCGCATGCTGAAGCGAATCATCGCAGGCCAGGGCAGAAGCGAGGATCTCGGCCTGCTGCTGGATGTGGCCAATCGCATCGAGGGCCACACCATCTGTGCGCTCGGTGATGCGGCCGCGTGGCCGGTGCAGAGTTTCTTGAAGCACTTCCGGCACGAGTTTCAATACATGATCGAGCACAACGGCCGCTCGATCGTCGACGGTCAGGCGGGCGCCGGAGCTTCGGCCGCCGATGCCGCGGCCGTGGCGGCATAGGGCAGACGATGAGCGACGACACGGTCAATATCGAAGTCAACGGCGTCCCCCTGAAAGCCCGCAAGGGTCAGATGATCATGCAGGTCACGGATCCGGCGAATATCTACATTCCGCGCTTTTGCTATCACGACAAGCTGACGGTCGCGGCCAATTGCCGCATGTGCCTGGTCGAGGTTGAGAAGGCGCCGAAGCCGCTGCCGGCTTGCGCCACGCCGGTGACGGAAGGCATGAAGGTGTTCACCAAGTCGCCGAAAGCCGTCGCCGCGCAGCGGGCGACGATGGAATTTCTGCTGATCAATCACCCGCTCGATTGCCCAATTTGCGATCAGGGCGGTGAGTGTGAACTGCAGGATTTGGCCCTGGGCTACGGCCGCGACATCTCCCGCTTCAGCGAGCGCAAACGGGTGGTCAAGGACAAGAATTTGGGTCCGCTGGTATCGACCGACATGACACGCTGCATTCATTGCACCCGTTGCGTTCGATTCGGCCAGGAAATCCAGGGCTACCCGCAAATGGGCACCACGGGCCGCGGCGAGAACATGGAGGTGGGCACGTACATCGAGCACAGCGTCGATCACGAACTGTCCGCCAACATCATCGATCTATGCCCGGTCGGGGCTCTCAACAACAAGCCCTTTCGCTATCACGCCCGCGCGTGGGAGATGACGCAGCAGCCGCTGGTCTCGCCGCACGACGCATTCGGCACCAATCTGTATGCGCATGTGCTTCGCGGCAAGTTGATGCGCATGGTGCCGCGCGAAAACGAGGAGATCAACGAAACCTGGATCGCCGATCGGGATCGCTTCGGCTTCGAAGGGATGTACTCGGCGGATCGCGTGTCGCGGCCCATGCTGCGCATCGACGGCACCCTGCAAGCCGTCGATTGGGAGGTGGCGCTCAACGCAGCCGCGGAAGGCTTGCAGAAAGTGGCGGCGCAGCAGGGCGGTGCCGCCGCGGGATTCCTGGGCTCGCCGATGGCCACCGTCGAGGAGCTGTACTTGCTCGGCCGGATTGCGCGGGGCATAGGCTGCGCCAACATCGATCATCGCCTGCGCCAGCTGGATTTTCGGGCGCAGGAACACGATGCACCCTTCCCCAACCTCGGCCTCAAGATCGCCGACATCGAACGCCTGGACGGTGTCCTCGTGATCGGCTCGAATCTACGGCATGAGATGCCGCTGCTGGCGCATCGCATCCGCAAGGCCGCCGTCAGGACCGGCGGCGCCAGGATCGCGTTCCTCAATCCGCGCCGCTTCGACTATATGTTTCCGGTGGCGGCCTGCGCTCTGGCGGAAACCGACCTGGTCGGCGAATTGGCGGCGGTCGTGCGTGCGGCCGCGGCGGCCGTCAAAAAGCCGGTCCCGGCGGCCGTCGGTGAGGCAAAGGTCGACGATTCCCACCGGGCGCTGGTCGATGCGCTGATGACGGGCTCTCGTCATGCCGTCATCCTCGGCACATTGGCGCAGAGACACCCTGCTTACTCGGAACTCAAGGCGCTGGCGGGGATGCTGGCGGAGTTGAGTGGCGCCAGCGTCGGGTGCATCACCGAGGGCGCCAACGCGGCGGGGGCGTACCTGGCGGGCGCGGTGCCGCACCGTGAACCGGGCGGAGCGCCGGCCGCCGCAGTGGGCCTGTCGGCGCGCGCAATGCTCGAGTCCGCACGCGCGGCCTATGTATTGTTCGGCGGCGTCGACCCGGTGTCCGACTTCGGCGTCGATGCGCGCGCGCTGGGAGCGGCGGAATTGGTGGTCGCCGTCACCACGCACCTCCCGGAGAGTCTGCGCGCGTCAGTGCATGTGGTCCTGCCCATCGGAACTTTCGCCGAGACCTCAGGCACCTTCGTCAATGCCGAGGGACGCTGGCAAAGCTGGGCGGGCGCCGCGAAACTGCCGGGCGAGAGCAGGCCGGGCTGGAAGGTGTTGCGTGTGCTCGCGAACCTGCTGAATTTGCATGGCGTCGATTACGTGAGCTCCGAGGAAATTCGCGACGCGTTGCGGACGCTCTGCGGCAGCCGCGTCGAAGCCTCGAGCAACGGCATCGGCGCCGGGGCGGCGGTGATCCCCTCGGGACAGAAGCCGGCGGGCTCATGGGTGGACATTCCGCCGTACCAGTGCGATGCACTGGTTCGCGGGTCCGAGGCCTTGTCGAAAACCAAGGACGGGCGCATGGCCCGCACCGTGATCTAAGATGTGGGATTGGAGCCCCATTCGCGATTGGCTCTCCGGCGCCATCACGCCGTATTGGACTTATCCATTGCTGCTCGCGGTGCAGACGCTGATGGTCATGGTGTGCCTCATCCTCACCATGGCCTTTTACACTCTGGCGGAACGCAAGATCATCGGGTGGATTCAAGCGCGCAAGGGTCCGAACCGCATCGGCGGCCTCTTGATTCCGGGTCTGGCGCAGCCGTTTGCCGATGTGGTCAAGCTCATTTTCAAAGAGATCATCATCCCGGCGGATTCGAACGGATTTCTGTTCCGCCTGGCGCCGTTCCTGGCGCTGGTGCCCGCGCTCGCCATCTGGGCGGTGATTCCACTGCGGCCGGAACACGCCTTTGCCAACATCGATGCGGGACTGCTCTATATCCTGGCGCTCACCTCGATGGGCGTGTACGGCATCATTCTTGCGGGATGGGCGGCCAACTCCAAATACGCATTCCTCGGCGCCATGCGCTCGGCGGCACAGATCGTCGCCTATGAAATCGCCATGGGTTTCGCCATGGTGGGTGTATTGATGGCGTCAGGCAGCCTCAACGTCGGCGACATCATTCGCGCGCAGGCCGGCCTATTCGGCTGGAATTGGACCTGGCTGTTCCCGCTGCTGGTGGTGTACTTCATTTCGGGCGTGGCGGAGACCAACCGTTCGCCATTTGACGTGGCCGAAGGGGAATCGGAAATCGTCGCTGGCTTTCACGTCGATTATTCGGGCATGGCATTCGCGCTCTTTTTCATCGCCGAATACGTCAACATGATTTTGATCTCGGCGCTGACGGTGATTTTTTTCTTCGGCGGCTGGCTCTCCCCTTTCGATGGGTGGCTGCCGGCTGACTCGCCGCTCGCGGTGCCGGGATTCTGGTGGTTCGGCCTGAAGACGCTGTTCCCGATGTTCGTTTTCCTGTGGCTGCGCGCGACATTTCCGCGCTATCGATACGATCAAATCATGCGCTTGGGGTGGAAGGCCTTGATCCCGGTCACGCTGTTCTGGCTGCTGGTTGAGGGTTTCATGGTCTATTTCCACGTTGGTCCATGGAAGGGGCAACTCTGATGCAGGGTATCCGCAATTTTTTCAAGACCTTCCTGCTGTGGGAATTGGGGCAGGGGTTATGGGTGACCCTGAAGGGTTTGTTCGCGCCCAAGGTCACGGTCAACTATCCGGAAGAGAAAACTCCGCAAAGCAGCCGCTTCCGCGGCCTGCATGCGCTGCGGCGCTATCCCAACGGCGAAGAGCGCTGCATTGCCTGCAAGCTCTGCGAAGCGGTATGCCCGGCCCTCGCCATCACCATCGAGTCGGATGTGGGCCCCGACGGCACGCGCCGCACCACGCGCTACGACATCGATTTGTTCAAGTGCATTTACTGCGGCTTTTGCGAGGAGGCATGTCCCGTCGATGCCATCGTCGAAACGCGTCTGCACGAGTACCACATGGAGAATCGCGGCGAGAACATCATGAGCAAGGATAAGCTGCTCGGCATCGGCGAACGTTACGAAGCCATGATCGCGGCGGATCGCGCCGCCGACGCACGGTATCGCTGATGTTCGCGACCATTCTATTCTACGTGTTCGCCGCGGTCCTGATCGCGGCCGCGCTCGGCGTCATCCTGGCCCGAAACGCGGTGTATTCGGCGTTGCTCTTGGTGTTGTGCTTCTTCGTGAGCGCGGTCATCTGGCTGATGCTGGACGCGGAGTTCTTGGGGATCGTACTGGTGCTGGTATATGTCGGGGCCGTGATGGTGCTGTTCCTGTTCGTGGTCATGATGCTCGACATCAACCTCGAGGAATTGCGCAAGGGATTGGCGAACTACTGGCCCCTTGCGGTCGCGGTCGCGGGCTTCGTGGTCTTCGCCATCGTCAACATCATCGTGGTGAAGCACCTCGGCGGCATGAGCATCAGGACGGCGCCCCCGGTGGCCGCCAACTATTCGAATACGCGGGACTTGGGCACCGCCTTGTTCACGCGCTATGCCTATCCGGCGCAGATCGCCGCCGTCATTTTGCTGGTCGCAAGCGTCGCGGCCATCGTGTTGACCCTAAGGCGGCGCACCGGCGGCAAGCCGCAGGATATCGCGCTGCAGGTCGCGGCCAATCCCAAGAATCGCGTTCGAATCGTCAAAATGGCTTCCGAGAAGCGACCATGATCACGCTCAATAACGTGTTGACACTGTCGGGGATCCTGTTCGCGATTGCGGTCGCCGGCGTGTTCCTGAACCGCAAGAACGTCATCGTGCTGTTGATGTGCATCGAGCTCATGCTGCTTGCCGTCAATTTCAACTTCGTCGCGTTTTCGCGCTATCTGGGCGACATCGGCGGCCAGATTTTCGTGTTCTTCATATTGACCGTGGCCGCCGCCGAAGCCGCCATCGGCCTCGCAATCCTGGTCGTGGTGTTTCGCGAGCGCCGCAGCATCGAAGTCGAAGATCTCGACACGCTGCAAGGCTGAGGAACACCAAACCATGCAGCCAATTTATCTCACGATCGCGTTCGCGCCGCTCGCGTCGGCGGTCATCGCCGGATTGCTCGGCAAGAGCATCGGCAAGGCCGGTGCGCACGGCATCACCATCTTGGGCGTGGGCATCTCGTGTGTCCTGTCGTTCTACGTGCTCTATCAGATCCTCATCAACGGCCAGGCGCCGTTCAACGGCCCGGTCTATACCTGGCTGGTCAGCGACGGCGTGACCATGGATGTCGGATTCTTGATCGACCGCCTGTCCGCGATGATGATGGCGGTGGTGACGTTCGTGTCCTTGATGGTGCATGTCTACACCATTGGTTACATGCACGATGACCCGGGTTACCAGCGCTTCTTCAGCTACATTTCGCTGTTCACCTTTTCAATGCTGATGCTCGTGATGTCGAACAATTTCCTGCAATTGTTCTTCGGCTGGGAAGCCGTGGGCGTGGTGTCGTACTTGCTTATCGGATTCTGGTACACGCGCCCGACAGCCATCTTCGCCAGCCTGAAGGCCTTTCTGGTCAATCGGGTCGGCGATTTCGGCTTCGTGCTCGGCATTGCCGCCGTGCTGCGGTACACGGGGTCGCTGGATTATGCAACCGTGTTCGCGCACGCCGGCCAAATCGCGGCGGCGCAGATCCACATCGGCAGCACCATCGCCTGGCCGGCAATCACCTTTACTTGCATATGCTTATTCGTCGGCGCCATGGGCAAGTCCGCGCAAGTGCCCTTGCACGTGTGGCTGCCCGACTCCATGGAAGGCCCGACGCCGATCTCGGCGCTGATCCACGCCGCAACCATGGTGACGGCCGGCATATTCATGGTGGCGCGCATGTCGCCGCTTTTCGAACTGTCGGAGACCGCGCTGTCGACGGTGTTGATCATCGGCTCGACCACGGCGTTCTTCATGGGACTGCTCGGCATCGTGAATAACGACATCAAACGAGTCGTGGCCTATTCGACCCTGTCCCAGCTGGGCTACATGACGGTGGCACTCGGCGTATCGGCCTACGGCGCCGGAATTTTCCATCTCATGACGCATGCCTTCTTCAAGGCCCTGCTGTTCCTGGCCGCAGGTTCGGTGATCATGGCCATGCATCATGAGCAGGACATGCGAAAAATGGGGGGCCTGAAGCAGTACCTGCCGATCACGTACTGGACCTGCCTGGTGGGCGCGCTGGCCTTGATCGGTTTTCCCGGGACGTCGGGTTTCTTTTCCAAG